>Ga0255782_10004361_pt1 | contig 10286 bp, 10 predicted proteins | sample 101ome_26_FD_179980 | JGI IMG/M metagenome (GOLD analysis project Ga0255782, IMG submission 179980) | Coastal salt marsh microbial communities from the Groves Creek Marsh, Skidaway Island, Georgia - 101408AT metaG (version 2) | ecosystem: Environmental > Aquatic > Marine > Intertidal zone >...
TTGGAAAAATTTTAAGTAAAGAATTTAAAAGATATAGAGATGAATTAATTATCTCATCTAAAGCAGGTTATGATATGTGGGAAGGACCTTACGGTGAATGGGGTTCAAAAAAATATATCATTGCAAGCTGTGATCAAAGTTTAAAAAGAATGGGATTGGATTATGTAGATATTTTTTATTCGCATAGATTTGATCCAAATACACCATTAGAAGAAACAGCAGATGCCTTAGAGCTTATTTATAGATCTGGTAAAGCACTTTATATTGGGATCTCTTCATATTCTTCAAAGAAAACTATTGAGATGTTCAATATTTTAAAGAAAAGAAATATTAAAATATTTATCCATCAACCTTCTTACTCTTTAATAAATAGATGGTTTGAAAAAGACTTGGATAAAAATTTAATTAAATTAGGAATTGGAACTATTGCTTTTTCTCCATTAGCACAAGGAATGCTGTCAGATAAATATTTAAAAGGTATACCAAAAGCATCAAGAGCAAGTGATCCAAAATCTGCATTAGATAAAAGTTTCATAACTAAAAGAAACATAAAGATAATTTCAGATTTAAATCAAATTGCTAAAAAAAGAGGTCAAACATTATCGCAAATGGCTTTGGCTTGGGTTTTAAATAATAAAGCAGTTACTACAGCTTTAATTGGGGCAAGTAGTGTAAAACAAATAAAAGAAAATATTGAAAGTCTAAATAATTTAAATTTTTCTAAATCTGAACTTAAAGAAATTAATAAAAAAGCCAAAGACGGAAATATTAATAAGTGGGCAAGATCTAGTTCTTATTAAAAGAAGTGTTTTTCAATTAAATAATGAAGAGTAAAAATAATTAAAGAGGCACAAATAATTAGAAATACTCTTTCTTGATTACTCATTATTGTTGGCCTTTATGATTCATTATTTCAATCATACACTGAGTTGCATACTCTCTCCACTCTGAAGAATTCTTGTCTTTTAAACTATTTAAATGATCTCGGTTACTTTTAATATCGTCTTTATGTTTAAGATAATCAGCACCATTTAGATTTGATTCCATAGAAGAAAGGTTAGTTTCCATTGCTTTAATCCACTCTTTTCCAAGCTCGATGCATTTTTGGTCATCTTTTTCATCACAGATTTGTTTGAAAAAATTAAATATAACATCATCAGTTTTAACTGAAGTGTTCATCTTTTACTGTTTGCAGGTTCCAATAGAGTCTGGACCACAAGTTTGACCATTCGTCCAAGTAGCACCAATTAAATTTGCGCCATCAAAGTTAGCATTAGTTATATTTGATGATGTAAAGTTAGCTTCCATTAAATTAGCATTTTGAAAATTTGCTTCTATTAAAGTTGCGCCCATAAAATCAACCCTAGTTAGATTAGCGCTTGTAAAATTCGTTTTTTCAAAATTAGCACCTATTGTAATTGTCTCGTAAAGATTAGCTCTTACAAATGTTGATTCTGGAAAAGTTCCAAAAGATAGATTTGAATTCATCATGATACTTTTGTCTAAATTTACTTGAATAAAACTTGCAAAAGATAAATTTGAATTTGGTAAATAGCTTCCTTGAAGATCTTGGGCATCAGAAAATCTACAATTAGAATAATCAACCCCGTCTGTTAATGGATCATCGCATGCAGCATTTGAATTTGAAACAAAAAAGAAGCTAAAGAATATTAAAAGAAGTATTTTTTTCATAATCAAAAGTTAACAAACAAAATATGTCAAAACAATGAAAGATTATGATTAAAAATTTGATAAAATCTAAGTTATTTATTTTCCCAATCAAATCTAGGAAACGATTCAAAAGCTCTAATTATACTTTCTGACCAACTTTTTGTTATTGAGGAATAAGCTTGATCCTCTAATTCAAATTTATTTTGATATATAGGATTAATTAAACCTTTTTTATAAACTACAAAATCTATTGGTGGTCCAACTCGTAAATCACTTTTGATGGTTGAGTCCATTGAAATTAATGCACATCGGGCAGCATCTCCTAATGATATTTCAGGTTTTAAAACTCTATCTAAAATTGGTTTTCCATAATTAATTTCACCTATAATTAAATATGGTTTAGTATCAGATGGTCTAATATAATTTCCTTGTGGATATACTAGTAAAATCTCTGATTTTTGATCTTTAATTTGTCCTCCTACAATATATGAAGAACCAAGCTGTAATGCTTCTTCATTAATTCCATGGGGAGAAGAATGTTTAACTGTTAAAGATCCAACGTAATTAGCAACTTCTTCAATTGTATTACAAGTATTTAGACTTCTTTCTGGTGAGTTAGATTCTAAATCTTTTTTAATAGAACTAAATACTGCTTGTGATGTTGCTAAATTTCCTGAGGTAACAATTACTAAATTTCTATCACCAACAGCATAATTAAACATTTTTGAATATGTATTAATATCGTTTAATCCTGCATTTGTTCTAGAATCAGATGCAAAAATCATTCCTTCATTAACATTGATTCCAATACAATAAGTCATGGCCCATTATCTAATATATAAGTAAGGATTTAAAAAGCTTAATTTATCGTCATAAACAATTTATTTTTCATGTTTTTTTAAATTTTTTATGCTTTAATAACAAATGCCTAAAATTTCCTGGGAAAAATATGAGGCAAAAAAAGTATTTGATGAATATGTTGGAGAAAATCAAAAACTAAGGCCTGAAACTAAAACTATTTCGAATTTTATTTCTAAATATTCAAGAAAAAAACTTCTAACTACTATTAAAAATTCTGAAAATGCAATTAGTCAAAGAGGAGTTACTTTTAGAGTTTATTCAAATGATAAAATTACAGATCATTATTGGCCACTTGATATTATTCCTAGAATTATAAAAAAAAAAGATTGGAATAAAATTTCTAAAGGATTGGCTCAAAGAGTAAGAGCTTTAAATTTTTTTATTCACGATGTTTATAATGATCAAAAAATTTTTAAAGATAAAATAATACCAAAAAATATAATTTTAAAATCAGGAAATTTTAGAAAAGAGTGTATTGGTATCAAGCCTCCATTTAATGTTTGGGCTAACATTTGTGGCTCAGATTTAGTAAGAGACATTAATGGTGAATTTTTAGTACTGGAAGATAATTTAAGAGTTCCATCAGGTGTATCTTACATGCTTGAAAATAGAACGGTAATGAAAAGTGTTTTTCCAGAAATATTTGAAAAACACAAAATTAGTCCAGTAGATGAATACTGTTCAAAATTATACTCATGTATGAGATCGTTATCAAAAAACAAATCTAATCCAAAACTAGCTATACTTACTCCTGGTGTTTTTAATTCTGCTTATTTTGAGCATGTTTTTTTAGCACAACAAATGGGTGTGGAATTAGTTGAAGGCTCAGATTTATTTGTTGAAGATAACAAAGTATTTATGAAAACAGTATATGGAAAAGAACAACTACATACACTTTATAGAAGAATTGATGATTTATTTTTAGATCCAAAAGTATTTAATAAATCTTCCTTAATAGGTGTTCCGGGAATTTTTAATGCATGGAAAAAAGGAAATATAAGTATTCTTAATGCTCCTGGATCTGGCGTTGCTGATGACAAAGTTGTCTACAGTTATGTTCCTAAAATGATTAAATTTTACCTTAACGAAGAGCCGATAATTAATCAGGTAGAAACATATTTGTGTCATGAAAAAAAACAAATGGATTATGTGATACAAAATATAGATAAATTAGTAGTTAAGCCTGCAAACGAGTCAGGGGGATATGGGATTTTAATTGGTCCTAGAGCATCAAAAAAAGAGTTAGATGAATGTGTTAAAAAAATTAAGAGAAATCCACGTAATTATATTGGGCAAAAAGTAGTCTCCCTTTCAACATCTCCAACTCTAATTAATAATGAACTCGATCCAAGACATGTAGATTTAAGACCATTTATAATATCGGGCTCCAATCAATATGTAACGCAAGGTGGTCTTACTAGAGTTGCATTAAAAAAAGGTAGTTTGATTGTTAACTCATCTCAAGGTGGTGGAAGTAAAGATACCTGGATATTGGATAATTAGATTATGTTAAGTAGAAGAGCAAAATTATTGTATTGGATGTCTAGACATCTCGAAAGATCAAATTTTACATCAAGATTGTTGATTACTACTAGTGAATTACAATTAGATTTATCATTGGAAGATGAAATTTCTTGGAAACCCCTATTAACTGTAACAAGTTTAAATAAAGACTATCTCAAATTGAATAAAAAATATTCTGAAAAAAAAACAATAGAATATTTTATTTTAAATAAATCAAATCTATCCTCTATTTTTAATTCATTAAATTTATCTCAACAAAATTCTTTAGTGATAAGAGATATACTGCCCGAGCAATCAATAATAAAATTAAATGATTTAATATTAAAATTTAATAAAAATATAAAAACTAGAATGAACAAAAAAAACTATATCAAAATACTCAATGAAGTAATCCAAGGTTCTCAAAGCTTCATGTACTCTACTGATATGGAAATGCAAAGAAACATTGAATATCAATTTTTACGTCTTGGAAGATTTATTGAAAGAACTGATATGATGATAAGAATACTTCAATCACAATCTTTAAGATCTAAACAACATAAAAAAGGATATGAATATTTAACATTGGAATGGATAAATATTCTAAAATCTATTTCTGCTTTCCAAGCCTACAGACAATATTCAAAACAAGATATAACAGTTTCTGATATCATTAATTTTTTTCTTAAAGCAGATATTTTTCCAAGATCAATTAGCTGGAATTTAAATCAAATTGAAAGGGCTTTGTATAGAATATCAAAAAAAAATGATTTGATTAAAAAAATCAAATATTTGAATAAAAAAGTAGAAAAATTTAATATAAAGAATGATGATATAGACAGTTTGCTTTTATTTTTAGAAAAAACATTAAAAGAAATCAGTGAGCTAAGCTATAACATAGAAAAAAAATATTTTTCTTTAAATTAAAAATAAAAAAATGAAAGAATATAACATTGCATCAATAGCAGGAGATGGAATAGGAAAAGAAGTAGTTCCTGAAGGCTTAAAAGTATTAAAAGACGCTGCTGAAAAACATCAATTCAAAATAAATTTTACAGAATATGATTTTGCTTCATGTGATTATTATGAAAAACATGGAAAAATGCTTCCAGATGATTGGAAGGAAAAATTAGTAAAACATGATGCAATATTCTTTGGCGCAGTTGGTATGCCAGACCAAGTTCCAGATCATATTTCATTATGGGGATCCTTACTTCAGTTTAGACGAGAGTTCGACCAATATATCAATCTTAGACCGGTAAAATTGTTTCCTGGAATTAATCCTCCTTTAGCAAATAAAAAACCAGGTGACATCGATATGCTAATTGTTAGAGAAAATACTGAAGGTGAATACTCTTCTGTTGGTGGAAGAATGTTTAAAAATACTGATAGAGAAATAGCTATACAAGAAACTATTATGTCTGCGCATGGAGTAGATAGAGTTCAAAAATTTGCTTTTGAATTAGCAAAACAAAGAAAAAGGAAAAAATTAACGAATGCAACAAAATCAAATGGTATTTCAATTACAATGCCGTTTTGGGATGAACGTTTTAATGCAATGAAAGAAAATTATCCTGATATTGAAACAGATCAATATCATATTGATATTTTGGTTGCTAGATTTGTACTAAATCCTGAATGGTTTGATGTTGTTGTTGCATCTAATTTATTTGGAGATATTCTTTCTGATTTAGGACCTGCTTGTACTGGAACTATTGGAATTGCTCCATCTGGAAACATTAATCCTGAAAATAAATTTCCATCTTTATTTGAACCAGTTCATGGTTCAGCACCTGATATTGCGGGAAAAGGTATTGCTAATCCTGTGGGGCAAATTTGGTCTGGTGCAATGATGTTAGATTATTTGGGAGAAAAAGAAGCTTCCAATTCAATTGTTGAGGCTATTGAAAAATCTTTAATTGAAAAAGAAAATAGAACTAAAGACTTAGGTGGGGATGCTGATACCTTAAAATGTTCTAATTCAATATTGGCTAATCTTTAAATCTTAACCTTCTTACCAGTTTTTGCACTTTTGGTTATTGCTGCAAAAATCTTAAGAGAGATTAAACCATCATTACCATTAACTTTTGGCTTAACTTTTTTTAACACAACATCTGCAAAGTGATCAATTTGATTTACTAAAGTGCTGTCATCTTTTTTGTTCTTATCTTCATCAACAATAATCTTATTCCACCAACTTCGCTCATTTTTATAGAACCAATATTTTAAATTAGGAAATTGCAATGATCCTTTGGTACCACCGATCATGTATGCAGATTGATTGGTTATTGGATAAGCAGGATTTTCTCCCGCTGTTAACTCATAACTCCATGGAGCAACAATTGTGTCTGATAAATTTAAAGTACAAAGTGCACCTGAATTAAATATTAAGCTGATTGTTGCTGTATCTTCAACTGAAAATTTTCTAGTTTTATTGGTTGTAAATGCTTGAACGTATTTAATAGATCCAAGTAAGTAGCAAATCATATCAATATCATGGACTAAATTAATTCCTAAAGGCCCTCCTCCTTTGCTAATTCTCCATTTTTCTTTGTAATAAGCTTTGTGTTTATAAAGCCAACACAAGACATTTGCTGAAACAATATTTCCTAATTTTCCTTTATCAATTAACTCTTTTACCTTTGATACTATTGAGTTGTGTCTTCTGTGATAACCGATCAATAACGGTGTTTTATTTTTATTAGCACTACTAATAATTTTTTTAGCTGAATTAATGTTATCTGAAATAGGTTTTTCTAATAATACTGGAATTTTTTTCTTTAAAAAACTGACTGTGTGTTTTTCATGAAGTTGATTTGGAGTAGCAACAATTACTGCATCCAAATTTTGTGAGTTTAAAAGTTCGTCTACATTTGAATACAATGGGATTTTATATTTTTTTGATAAATTTTTTGCGTTGTTACTAATATCCACTATTGAGTGGAGATTGGCTTTTTTAGATTTTGAAATTGCTTTTATGTGTTGCAATCCCATTAAACCAGTTCCAACAATCGATATGTTTATTTTTTTATTCATTTTATGAAATATTTATTTTTGTAAAGTACTTATAAAGTTTTTTAGGTTTAATTAAAGTACTTGGAAAATTTTTATTATTAGGTGCGTCTGGATAGTGCTGAGTTTCTAAGCAAACTCCTTGATAAGGAGTAAGTTTATTTTTATATCTCAAACCTTGGCTAGTATAGAGCTGTATACCAGGTAGATTTGAATAAAAGTCTAATTGAATATTAGTTTTTTTATTTTTTAAAGAGGCTAAATAGTTTTTAGAATTTTTTTTTACACAAAATGTTAAATCAAATCCTAATGCATTTATTTTGTTAGATGATTTTTTTGTATTTTTATTTTTTATAATATGTATCTTTTCTCCAATATTTTTAAACTCATTAAAATCATTAATAGTATTATTAACTTTTTTAAATTTACCAGTTGGGATTAATTTATTGTTTACTTCAAGATATTTTTCTGAGTTAATTTTTAAATCATGATTAAAAATTGTCTCTTTTTTATTTTTATTTAAGTTCCAATAACTATGATTAGTTAAACTGACGTGAGTAAATTGATTTGATTTATATTGATATTTAATAATTAAACTTTTATTTTTAATTTCAAAAATACACTTTGAATTTAGATCTCCTGGAAAACCTTGGTCTAAATTTTTAGATAATAATTTATAAATAATTTTAGTTTTTGAATGGTGTTTGATTTTCCATTCCAATCTATCAAATCCTATTTTACCTCCATGCAGTGTGTTTCTTCCTTCATTGCCATCGAGTTTAAAAATTTTATTTTTAATCTTGAATTTTGAATTTGATATTCTTCCTGCATACCTGCCACAAGTAGCACCTACATAAAAATTTTTACTACTGTAATTTTTTATAGAACCTAAATTTAAGATTAAATTAATTTTCTTTTGCTTGTCATAAACCTCATACAAACAAGCACCAATGTTAATTGATTTAATTCTTAAATACCTATTCTCTATTGTTGAGCTTTGTACTTTCACAAAGCCTATTACAACCAGCCTTTATCAACTATGTAAGATTGATTTGTGCATCCACCTGATTGTTCTGATGAAAAAAACAATACTGCTTGAGCAAGCTCATGCGGTAATAATTTCGATTTTAAACATTGGTTTTTCATCAAATCTTTTTCAGATTCCTCATTTAACCATAGATCAATTTGTCTTTGTGTTAATACCCATCCTGGAACTACTGAATTAACTCTAATATTAAATTCACCTAAATCTCTAGCAAATGATCTAGTTAAACCAACTACTCCTGATTTAGCTGCTGTATAAGCAGCCATTCCACCTTGTCCAACCATCCAAGAAGTAGATCCCATATTAACGATTACACCACCTTTGTTTTCAATCATTGATTTTTTAACTGATTGAACTGTGAAAAAATAATGTCTTAAGTTTACATTCATTCTCTCATTCCAATATTCTTCTGTAACATCATCAATTTTATGTCTTGTATCATTAGCAGCGTTATTGATTAAAATATCAATTGGGCCTTTTTGATCTATGATGTCTGCAATTGTTTTTTGAAGTTGTTTAATGTTTAATAAATCACATTCAATAAAAGTTGGTATTGAATATTTTTTATTTTTTATATCTTCGATTAATTTTTCAGATTCTGATACATTAATGTCTATAAAGTAAACTTCTGAACCTTGTTCACAAAAATGTTCAACTATGGAAGCCCCAATTCCAGATCCTCCACCTGTTATAAATACTCTTTTATTTTCTAAATCGTAATATTTTACTTTCATGCTTTTACTCCTCCACAAGTTATAAATGCTCTTAAATTTTCTAAATATTGATATTTAAAAATTTTATTAATTTAATAATTTAAATTCTGTTTATTTTAGTACTTATAAAGAATTTAAATTAAAAATATAGATTTTATTTAGCTTTATAACCTAAACCAATATTATTTATTTTTTTACTCGTATCCATAATTTTTGGATACTCATAATTTAATCCTAAAAGCTGTCGCACTTTTGGACTAGAATTATTTTTAAAGTCTTCAGATAGATAAGTGACTAAATCTTCAACTGGTTTTATATACTTAGGAAGAAACTCTATCAGTAATGCTGCTCTTTGATCATTTGATTTATTTGGTGATGCTCCATGCCAGCAGTTACCATTAAAAAAAACTAAATCACCAGGATTAGCAATCATTTGTTGTTTATTTGAAAAATCATCATTTTCATTTGGATAGTGTAATTTCTTTTGTGATCCTGGTATGAAAGCTGTTGCTCCTGATTGTTCTGAGCAAATATCTAAAGGTATAGTGGCCTGACAGTTTTGTGCGAATGAACTATTAAGACCCATCGGAAAAGTCTCACTATTATAAAAATCCCAATACGGATAATCGATATGTAATTCTTGACCTATAGATCCAGGTAGCAATCTACTTGCACAGTAAGATCCACAAAAAAACTCTGAACCTAAAAGTTTAGACATTAAGCTAAAAATAATGTCATTTGTTATTAATTTACTAAAAACCTCTCCTTTACCAAATAAATTCCATATCCTTTGCTGTAGTTTAATTTTATCAGATGCTTCAGCTTCAGCATTAAAGTGGGTTTCTTTTTGCTCTTGTGTATCTGCAAAATGATTAACAATCTCTCTTGCTTCTTTGATTTCGTTTAAATTATATACGTTTTCAACAACAATAACTCCAGATTCATGCATTAATTCATTGATTGCTTCGGCAATATTAAAAGTATCTCTTGAGAATTTACGCATCAATAAATTTTAAGTGAAAAAAAATTAAAAAAAAATAAAAAATTATAACTCTAATTCTTTAGCTAGATCGCCAATTTTAGCACCACCTGCCATCAATCTTTTAACATCTTCATTACCTAGTTCTGAAGACAATCCTGAACCAATTACTTCTCCTAAACTTAAAAAAGTAAATCGATCAGCTATAAGACGCGCATGAATTTCATTGTGTGTGATAAGTATAATTGCAATGTTTCCTAAATTTTGAACTTTTTTAATTGTTTTTAAAACTTCCATTTGCTGTTTTTGACCTAACGCTGATGTAGGTTCATCTAATATTAATATTTTTGCACCAAAGTAAATTGCTCTTGCAATAGCCAAAGTTTGTCTTTGTCCACCTGACATTGTTCCAACTGGCTGATTAGGGTTTGCAATATTAATTCCAATTTTAGACATCTCCTCTATTGTTATCCTATCCATCTCATCCATTTGCATTAAACCA
>Ga0255782_10004369_pt1 | contig 10279 bp, 9 predicted proteins | sample 101ome_26_FD_179980 | JGI IMG/M metagenome (GOLD analysis project Ga0255782, IMG submission 179980) | Coastal salt marsh microbial communities from the Groves Creek Marsh, Skidaway Island, Georgia - 101408AT metaG (version 2) | ecosystem: Environmental > Aquatic > Marine > Intertidal zone > Salt...
CTACAAATTCTCTTTTAATTTCTAGACCAACAACCAAGAAAAAAACCGCCATCAATGCATCATTAATCCAATGAAATAGTGATAGCTTTAACTTAAATTCTCCTACACCAAGAGCATAATAGGTTTTTAATGCCTTGAAGTAATCATCTGATAATCCTGAATTGCTAATAATTAGAGCTATAATTGTCATTATTAGCAGTGTAATTCCTGCTGTAGACTCGTGTTTGATATACCACTTAAAAAATGAAGAAATTTTATTAATCACGACAATTTTCTATCATTTTAATAAGTTAAATGAAATTCTTAAATCTTTAAAAGATTAGTAAAATATGTATATAAGTCATTCAGTCGGGGCATAGCGCAGCCTGGTAGCGCATCTGGTTTGGGACCAGAGGGTCGCAAGTTCAAATCTTGCTGCCCCGACCACTAATTTATGAAAAAAGCAAAAATATATATTCCTGCAAAAACAGCAATGCAGTCTGGAAAGAATAAAAATAGCCAATGGTTGCTAGAATATTTTAGAAAAAACACAACGAATGATCATTTAATGAACTGGACATCTTCTTCAGATACTCAATCACAGGTAAAATTATTATTTCAAACAAAAGAAGAAGCTATAGCTTATGCAAAAAAAAACAATATAGAATATGAAATTATAGAACCAAAAAAAAATAAACTAAAAATTAAATCTTACGCAGATAATTTTTTATCTTAAAAATGTTAAAAAGTTTTTTTTTAAATAAAAAGTGGTTAATTTGGGCATGGGGTGGTGGTTTGTTTTTAATACTTTCTCTATTAGTGCAGGTTACCATTACTGTAAAAATTAATGAATGGTACAAAGGTTTTTACGATCTTCTTCAAAAACCAACTGAAAATGATGTCTCAATGTTTTGGGATAAAATTTTAGAATTTGTATATTTAGCCATGCCATATGTGGTGCTGGCAACGTTCACAGCATATTTTACTAGACTGTACGCATTTAGATGGAGAGAAGCAATGACATTTGATTATATACCAATTTGGTCTTCAGGAAGAGTCAAGGTTGAAGGTTCTGCTCAAAGATTGCAAGAAGATACAATGAGATTTGCTAAAATTGTAGAGAGTCTTGGACTTCAAGTTGTTAGAGCAATAATGACATTAATTGCCTTTACCCCAATACTTTGGTCATTATCAGAAAAGGTTGAGATTGAAATATTAAAAAATATTCCTGGCTCTCTTGTATGGGTAGCATTTGCCACGAGTTTAGGTAGTCTATTAATAAGTTGGTTTGTTGGAATTAAATTGCCAGGTTTGGAATACAATAATCAGAAGGTGGAAGCAAAATTTAGAAAAGAATTGGTCTATGGTGAAGATGATAGGGATAATTATGCAAAACCTGATACGGTATTTCAGTTATTTACAGGTATAAAATTTAACTATCATCGACTTTTTTTACATTATGGATATTTTGATATTTGGGTAAATATATATGATCAATTTATGGTTATTGTTCCATACTTAGTTATGGCCCCAGGGCTATTCACTGGAGCTATAACATTAGGATTTGTAATTCAAGTTTCAAATGCTTTCTCTAGAGTTCACAGCAGTTTTTCATTGTTTACGCATAATTGGACGACTATTACTGAATTAAGATCTATTTATAAAAGGTTAAATGAATTCGAAACTGCAATAGGTTATAAAAAATTAGCTTAGCCTGTATCAATAATATTTAAAACTTTATCTTTTTTAAAAATTTTAAGCAAAGTATCAAAATTTTTAAATGACTTTTCTTCTAAATTGTCGATATTTTTCTTTGCTATTTCAAACAGATGAGAATGGTAAAGAGGATCTGCAATTATAAAATCTTTTTCGCCACTCTGTTTATAGCCTATTATATCTCCAAAACCTCTTAATTTTAAATCCTCTTCAGATATGTAAAATCCATCATTAGACTCTTTCATGGTTTTTAATCTTTTTTTTCCTGTTTCAGAAATAGAGGATGAGTAAATTAATACACAATGAGCCTTAGAACCTGATCTACCAACCCTGCCTCTCAACTGGTGCAACTGAGCCAATCCAAATCTTTCTGCATTTTCTATTATTATTGTATTTGCTTTAGGATTATCAATTCCCACTTCTATTACAGTTGTTGAAATTATACATTTTAGATTCCCGCTTATAAAATCATTCATAATTTTTTCTTTATCATCTTTTTTTATCGAACCATGAAGGAGACTTGTTTTTGCATTAAGTTTATTTTTTAAAAAATCATATCTTTTTGTAGCAGCTGTTAACCTGAGCTTTTCACTCTCCTCTATAATTGGACAAACCCAATATATTTGGTCTCCATCTTTAATTTTATTATTTACAAAATTTATAACTTCATCAATTTTGTCTAATGGTTTAATCAGTGTTTCTATATTGTCATTTAAAAATGGTTTATTTTGTATTGTTGAAATATTCATGTCACCATAATTTGTTAGAATTAATGTTCTAGGTATAGGCGTTGCGGTCATAAGCAATACATCCGTATTATTAGACCCTTTTTGAGAAAGGTTTATTCTTTGTTTAACACCAAATTTATGTTGTTCATCTATAACGATCAAACCTAAATTTTTAAATTCTATTTTTTCTTGAAATAAAGAGTGGGTACCGATCAATATATCTATTTTATTTTCTTTTAATTGTGACCTGATTATTTTTTGATCTTTTAATTTAGTTTTTCCAGTTAAAATTTGAATATTAATATTTGTATCGTTAAAAATTTTTATAAATAATTTGAAATGTTGAGTAGCTAATATTTCAGTTGGAACCATAATTGCAGTTTGAAAATTTGATTTTGTATTTAAATATGATGCAATTAAAGCAACTATTGTTTTACCAGACCCTACATCACCTTGTAATACCCTCATCATTTTTTTGCTAGAATTCATATCGTTAATAATATCTTTTAAACAACTATTTTGATCCTCTGTTAATTTAAATGGTATTAATTGTAATATGGTATTAATATCTTTATTATTTATTTTTTTTGGTTCTTTAATAATTTTTTCTATTCTTTTTTTGATTTCGCTAAAAATTAATAAATTACTAAATATTTCATCATAAGCTAGACGTTCATAAAATATTGAATTCTTATTTACATCCTTTATTTCTGTAGGATTATGAATTCTTTTTATGCTATCAGACCATGACACCCATTTCATTTTATTTAAAAAATTTTTGTCATGCCAGTCATTTATATTTTCTAAATTCTTTGCCTCATCACTATAAATTTTTTGTAAAGTTTTATCTGATATTCCTGATACAGAATGATATTTAGACATAATTTTTTTTATGTCAGAACCTTTGTCGGTAGTTCTTATATAATCTGGATTGGTAATTTGATATTTATTCTTATAGACATTGACTTTGCCACTAATTACAACTTCTTCATTTAAAGGCAGTAATTGTTTTATATAATTCTCTCTAGAATTAAAAAAAATAATATCTATTTTGCTAAACTCATCTTCACAAGTTACACGACTTGGTAAGTTTCTTATTCTTGGAAAATTGTATTTTATAGGTGTGGCAAATACGGTAGATATTTTTCCTATTTCCAATTGATCTAATTTAGGACAAAATCTTCTATCAATACAACCAGTTGGAAGATTTAATAATAAATCAATTTTATTAAATATGTTTTTATCTTTAAGTTTTTTTTCTAATTTCGGTCCAATACCCTTTATTTTAATTATTGGTTCAAAAAGCTTATTTTTCATTGATTATAATTATTATTTTTATATTTATTTTCCTTGTGAGCAAGACAGACTTTATTAAAAAACTATTATTTAGATCTACCCATAGGGGAACAAAAGAAATGGATCTTGTGCTTGGTGGCTTTTTTAAAAATAATTATTCTTCGTTAACAAAATCCGATCTTGAAGAATTTGATAAGCTATTAGAAGTTAGTGATAAAATTTTAACCGACTATTTTGTTATGAAACAACCTAATTTGAAATTAGATTCTATTGGAATTATAAAAAAAATAAAAAATTACCTAGAAGAGCGCTAATAATAGGTTGAATTATAAATGATTTAGTTTAAATACATCGTCCATGGACGGTAAAGCTTTAGGACAATTCATACCTTTAATTTTAATTTTTGTTATATTTTATTTCTTATTAATTAGACCACAACAAAAAAGAATTAAAGAACATAAGGCTATGGTTGAAGCCTTAACAAGAGGAGACAATGTTGTAACAGCTGGTGGCATAGTTGGTAAAGTAGTAAGAGTATTAGATAACGATAAAGCCGAATTAGAAATATCAGAAAATGTTACAGTTCAAGTGGTCAAATCTACAATCTCACAAGTTTTAAGCAAAACTGAGCCTAAAAAATAATTTAGTGTGTTACATTTTTCAAGATTAAAAATTTTTTCAATATTTTTTTTAATACTAATTGGTTTTATATATTTCATCCCAAATTTTTTAAATTCCGGTACATCTTATTTACCGAACAAAAAGGTTGTTTTAGGACTTGATTTACAAGGCGGTTCATATCTCTTACTTGAGGTTAATTCAAAACCATTATTTAAGGAAAAATTAGAATTAAAATCATTTGATTTGAGAAAAAAACTAAGAGCTGAACGGTTAGATTATGAAAATTTTAAAATTAATAATCAAGAAATTTTTTTTGATATAAATAATAGTAACAAAGTTAATTTACAAAAAATATTAAATTCAAATGATATTAATCAAAAATTAAATGAAAGTGATAAAGAACTATCCTTTCAAATAAATCAAAACACTGTTCAAATAAAATTTAGTGAAATTTATCTTAAAAGAATAAAAAAAAATGCAATGGAACAATCTTTAGAGATTATTCGCTCAAGAATAGACGAGTTAGGTACAAGAGAACCTACTATTATTGCGCAAGGTGAAGATAGAATATTAATTGAATTGCCAGGTGTAAAAAATCCAAAAAAAATAAAAGATATTATTGGCACTACTGCTAAATTAACTTTTAAATTTTTAGCAAATAATGATGCCGATCCAAATAGTTTTGACAAGCTTCAATCAAAAAATAATTCCGAAACATATAACGTAGAAAAAAAACTTGCTTTGTCTGGTGAGCATTTAACCGATGCTCAACCTGGTTTTGACAATTTAAACAACTCGTCAGTAGTAAATTTTAAATTAGATAGTTTTGGTTCAAAAAAATTTGCATATGCTACAAAAAATAATATTGGAAGACGACTTGCTATCATCATTGATAATAAAGTTGTGAGTGCACCGGTAGTAAGAGATGTAATAGCTACTGGTAATGGTCAAATTTCTGGAAATTTTAGTGTAGATGAAGCAAATAATCTTGCAATTGTTTTAAGATCAGGAGCTTTACCAGCACCAATGTCAATTATCGAAGAAAGAACAGTTGGACCTGATTTAGGTAAAGAAAGTATAGATAAAGGAGTTGTTTCTTTAGTTATAGGTTTTGTACTAGTTATTTTATATATTTTTTTAAATTACAAAGTCTTTGGTTTATTTGCCAATGTTTCTTTATTAATTAATTTAATTTTACTTTTAGCTATTTTGACTATTATTGAAGCTACATTAACATTGCCAGGTATAGCGGGCATTATATTAACTGTTGGTATGGCTGTAGATGCAAATGTTCTTATTTATGAGAGAATAAAAGAAGAGCTAAATATAGAACAAAATATTATTATTGCCTTTGATAATGGTTACAAAAAAGTTTTAACCACTTTACTTGATGCAAATATTACCACTTTAATTGCAGCTTTTGTGCTTTATTTTGTGGGTAGCGGTCCCATCAAAGGATTTGCGGTCACTTTAGCTGTAGGAATAATAACTTCATTATTCACCACATTTGTATTCGGCAGATTACTTGTGTCTATTTATGTTAGATCAAAAAAAGATAAAGAACTAAAAATATAATGATTAATATTTATAAAGAGAAAATATCATTTTTAAAACATTATAAAAAATTTTATTTTTTTTCATTAATTTTAGTTTCTGTTTCAATTTTTTCTTATTTTACCAAAGGATTAAATCTCGGTATTGATTTCAAAGGTGGTACTATTATTGAGATGCAATTTAATGACTCGTTGTCTTCTTCTAAAATTCGTTCATCTTTAATTGAATTAAATTTAGGCGATGTAAAAGTAAAAGAGTTTGGCGATGACAAAACTTTTTTGGCTATTTTGGAAAAAAAAAGTGGTGAAAGTAATTTTATTAGTGAAATTAAATCTAGTTTAGAAAAAAAATTAAATAATAATATAAATTTTAGAAGAGTTGAAATGGTAGGTCCAAAAATAAGTAAGGAATTAACACAAACAGGTATATATGCTGTTTTGATAGCATTAGTGTTGATGCTTTTTTATATATGGTTGAGATTCGAATGGCAATTTAGTTTGGGTGCAATTTTAGCTTTGTGTCATGATGTGTTTTTAACACTTGGTGCATTTAGTATTATAGGTTTTGAATTCAATCTTTCAATTATTGCAGCCATTTTAACTATCGTAGGATACTCAATGAATGATACAGTTGTTATTTACGATCGAATAAGAGAAAATTTAAAAAGAGACTCTGAAATAGATCTAACAAACTTAATTAATAATTCTGTAAATGAAACTTTGCCAAGGACGTTAAAAACTTCTGTTACAACTTTATTAGCATTAATTGCAATTTATTTTTTTGGTGGAGAAATTTTAAAAGGTTTTTCATTTGCATTAATTTGGGGTGTTATTATTGGTACATATTCATCCATCTTTATTGCTTCACCACTAATTCTTATTTTTAATGTTAAAAGAGATTGGAGCGAGGTGATAGATAATACACCTTAAGCAGTTTTTTTTAATTTATTCTTCGACTTTAAAATTTTATCTAAGTATTGAGCTGTATAGCTATTTTTTACTTTTATTAGATCTTCTGGTTTACCCTGAAATAAAATATGACCACCATTATCTCCCCCTTCAGGTCCCATATCGATTATCCAATCTGCTGTTTTGATTACATCCATATTATGCTCAATAACAATAACAGTATTTCCTTTTTGAACAAACGCTTGAAGAACTTCTAATAATTTTTTTATGTCATGAGCATGCAAACCAGTTGTGGGTTCGTCTAATATATATACTGTTCTCCCAGTAGATCTTTTTGAGAGTTCTTTGGCAAGTTTTATTCTTTGAGCTTCACCACCCGATAGAGTCGTGGCTTGTTGTCCAATTTTCATATAACCCAATCCTACTTTTTGCAATGTAAGTAATTTATCTTTAATTACAGGAATATTTTCAAAAAATTTCACTCCTTCGTCTACACTCATATCTAGTACATCAGCAATACTTTTTTCTTTATAAGTAACGCTTAAGGTTTCTCGATTATATCTCTTTCCTTTACATACATCACATTGAACAAAAACATCTGGTAAAAAATGCATTTCATAAGTTATTACACCATCACCTTCACATGCTTCACATCTGCCTCCTTTAACATTAAACGAAAATCTTCCAGGTTTGTAACCTCGACTCTTGGCTTCAGGTAAACCAGCAAACCAATCTCTTATAGGTGTGAAGGCTCCAGAATATGTTGCCGGATTTGATCTTGGAGTTCTTCCTATAGGGGATTGATCAATATCGATAATCTTATCTAAATATTCAAAACCTTTTATTCCTTTAAAAGGTTGAGGCATCTGCCTAGAATAAGATTTGTTTATCATTAAATTTAAGGCTCTAAATAGTGTATGTAATATTGCTGTTGATTTTCCACTGCCTGATACACCTGTTACACAACTAAATGTTCCCAAGGGAATATGAAAATTTACATTTTGTAAGTTATTACCAGTACATCCAGTTAATTGTAGATATCGTCCATTTTTAGCTGATCTTCTATCTTTAGGTATCGAAATATATTTTCTGCCAGATAAATAATCGCCGGTTATACTATCTTTATTATTTTTTATCTCTTCACAGTTTCCTTGGGCTATCACTTTTCCACCGTTTATACCTGCTTCGGGGCCAATATCTATAATGTGATCTGAGGATAGCATTGCTTCTTCATCATGTTCAACAACGATTACAGAATTTCCAAGATCTCTTAATCTTTTTAAAGCTTCAAGAAGTTTTGAATTATCTCTTTGGTGCAAGCCAATAGAGGGTTCATCTAAAACATACAACACACCTTGCAAACCAGATCCAATCTGGGACGCTAGTCTTATTCTTTGTGACTCACCACCTGATAAAGTTCCCGATGCTCTGGATAAATTTAAATAATCCAAACCCACATTTACTAAAAATTTTAGTCTTTCATTAATTTCTTTTAAAACATGTTTTGCAATTTCATTTTGTTTTACTGTTAAAAAATTTGGTAAGTTTAAAAACCATTCATTAGCTTCTTTTATTGAAAAATTTGTAACTTCACTAATATTTTTTTTATTTATTTTAATACACAAAGCTTCTTCTTTAAGTCTAAAGCCGTTACAACCACTGCACTCTTTTTCACTTTGATATTGCGATATTTCTTCTCTTTTCCAGTCACTTTCAGTTTCAAGGTATTTTCTTTCTAAATTTGTTATAACGCCTTCAAATGTTTTTTTACTTGAATATTTTCCGTACCCATCATCATATGAAAATTTAATTTCTTCATCATTAGAACCATAAAGAATTATATCCTGAATTTTCTTAGGAATATTTTTCCAAGAGTCATTTAAAGAAAATTTATAATGTTTGGCCAAGGATGATAAAGTTTGGGCATAATATAATGATGAACTGGTTGACCAAGGTTTTATACAACCATCTGCTAAAGAAATTTTTTCATTTGGAATAACTAATTTTGGATCAACAAATAAGTCCATTCCTAATCCGTCACATTCAGTACATGCTCCAAAAGGAGAATTAAATGAAAACAGCCTAGGTTCAATTTCTTCTATCGTAAAACCACTTTCCGGGCATGCAAATTTAGAGGAAAACGTTATTTTTATAATATCTTGATGCTCTTTAGGTAGGTTTTCATTTTTATATTCTGCATAAATTAAACCATCAGACAATTTTAGCCCAGATTCTATGCTCTCTGAAATTCTTTTTATTTCTTCCTTTTTATTTATAAATTTATCAATTTGAACATCAATATTGTGTTTTAATTTTTTGTTTAATGTCGGTGCATCTTCAATATCATAAATTTTATTATCAATTCTAATTTTTTCATAACCTTGTTTTTTTAAACCCTGTATTTCTTTTTTGTATTCACCTTTTCTTCCTCGAACTATAGGAGAGAAAATAGTAACTTTTGAAGGTTTAGGTAAATCCAAAATTTTATCGACTATTTCAGAAACAGTTTGTGATTTAATTTCTTTTCCAGTAAAAGGTGAATAGGGAATTCCAACCCTTGCATATAAAACCCTCATATAATCATAAATTTCTGTGACAGTAGCCACTATTGATCTTGGATTTTTAGATGTAGTTTTTTGCTCTATAGAAATTGCTGGAGAAAGACCTTCTATTAAATCTACATTTGGCTTTTTCATCTTATCTAAAAATTGTCTAGCATATGCTGACAAGCTTTCGACATAACGTCTTTGACCTTCAGCATATATTGTATCAAATGCTAATGATGATTTTCCTGAACCAGATAGGCCCGTAATAATGACTAATTTCTCTCTCGGTATTTCTACAGAGAGATTTTTTAAATTATGCTCTTTGGCCCCTTTAACTACTATGTTTTTTAGCATACCTGTTGATGGTTTTAATAATAATTAGTTATATATTAAGAGTGATATATGTTAAAATAAATACAATTAAAATCACAAAAAATCGTTATGGCAGGTAGTTTAAATAAAGTTTTACTCATAGGGAGATTGGGAAATGACCCTGAAATCAAACAAATGTCCAATGGGAAAAATGTTGCAAGATTAAGTATAGCAACATCTGAGACATGGAAAGATAAAAATACAGGCGAAAGAAAAGAAAAAACTGAATGGCATAGAGTTGTAATATTCAATGAAGGGTTAGTAAACGTAGTTCAGCAATACTTAAAAAAGGGCGCTCAAGTTTATATTGAAGGACAAATTCAAACTACAAAGTATACAGATAACAATGGTCAAGAAAAATACAGTACGCAAGTCATTTTACAAGGATACAATTCAACCTTAACAATGCTTGGAAACTCAAATTCAAGCAATAAAATTGATGATAGTTCGATGAATCAAGACTCTAGCTCTTTGCCATCCGATAACAATATTTCATCTAAAGACCTAGATGATGAAGTTCCGTTTTAACATTAGTTAAATGTCTACAAAAAAATTTGGT
>Ga0255782_10004379_pt1 | contig 10264 bp, 8 predicted proteins | sample 101ome_26_FD_179980 | JGI IMG/M metagenome (GOLD analysis project Ga0255782, IMG submission 179980) | Coastal salt marsh microbial communities from the Groves Creek Marsh, Skidaway Island, Georgia - 101408AT metaG (version 2) | ecosystem: Environmental > Aquatic > Marine > Intertidal zone > Salt...
TGATCGCATGATGACGACGTCTACCTACAAAGGCGAAGATGTCTTTGTGGCTACCGCGAGCAATAAAAACGTTGCCATGGGGGGAAGGAGTTCAAACTTAACATTTGGGATTGGTGCAATCACATATGGTGGACTTTACAACACTGCGACGGCGACCAAAGCTCTTATCAAAACACCATCTGATGGTGCTACTACTGTGGGAACAATGACATTTAGAATAGAGTCAATTCAGACCAAGTTGAATTCGGCACGTGTGGAAGCTGGGTCGCAGTATGCTGCATTGGAAAGTGCGCTGAATTACACATTGGATCTAACGGCGCAGTATGAACTAGGCTTTAATACGGTGAACGATGTGAACTTCTCGATGGAGACGGCACATCTTGCGAAGAACCAAATTTTGCAGCAAGCTGCTACGGCAATGTTGGCGCAAGCTAACCGCGGCCAACAAGGGCTTCTCCAGCTCATACAGAATTAACGCTTTTTCAAAAGTTGTACGAACACAGGCGGCAAATTTGCCGCCTGTTTTATTTAAGCAGATGAAGATTCAACAGTTATTAATAACAATTAAATTAAACCAGAAAATCACTAAACAAATTTTGGAAACGTCGTTGAAGTCTCTGAGAAATAGTTTTGGTCTCATTGGAGAAACGATATGGCAAATATAGGTGCAACTACAGCATTCTACAAAGTTGAGACTTCATTAACACGTGCGAACAATGAAGTTAGCAAGAGTATGGAGCGTCTTGCGACTGGTAAGGCGAATGCGAATGCGGGTGACCGTTCATCATACGTGGCTATGGGTGATGTATTTCGTTTGGATTTCGCAGGAACGAAGGCTGGTATCAAAGGCGCAGGGGTTGTGATGGGATACCTTGAGACAGGTATGCGCGTCATTGATGCAGCATCAGGGCTATTGCAGAGACTACAAGAGTTGGCTGTTCTTGGAGCCAATGGCACGAATACGACTGAAGACAATGACGCGATTGACGCGGAGGCTGAAGCGATTGCGGATGAGTTTGATCGCATGATGACGACGTCTACCTACAAAGGCGAAGATGTCTTTGTGGCTACCGCGAGCAATAAAAACGTTGCCATGGGGGGAAGGAGTTCAAACTTAACATTTGGGATTGGTGCAATCACATATGGTGGACTTTACAACACTGCGACGGCGACCAAAGCTCTTATCAAAACACCATCTGATGGTGCTACTACTGTGGGAACAATGACATTTAGAATAGAGTCAATTCAGACCAAGTTGAATTCGGCACGTGTGGAAGCTGGGTCGCAGTATGCTGCATTGGAAAGTGCGCTGAATTACACATTGGATCTAACGGCGCAGTATGAACTAGGCTTTAATACGGTGAACGATGTGAACTTCTCGATGGAGACGGCACATCTTGCGAAGAACCAAATTTTGCAGCAAGCTGCTACGGCAATGTTGGCGCAAGCTAACCGCGGCCAACAAGGGCTTCTCCAGCTCATACAGAATTAACGCTTTTTCAAAAGTTGTACGAACACAGGCGGCAAATTTGCCGCCTGTTTTAATAAATTGATTTCGATTATTGCTACATCTGCTATGTTTGGAATGCCAAATGGCGAACATTTGAATTTTTTGGTGAGGCTTAAATGAATGAAGATGAAAATAAAAACGTAAGTTCAGAATTTGATTCAGCTGAAAGTCCTCAAGATGAAAATGCGCACATAGATTTATTAGACACAGAATTTGCGTTTAAGTTGGTAAATGCTGTTAAATCGATAAATTTAGGCGAAATCTCACATTATGAAATCACTTCCGCATTTCGCAACCAAAATGAGTTGGGTTGCTTTTACTTGTTCGTAAAAGCTTTACCATATGATCCAATAAACCCAATATATCCTGAAAAACCCTTTTTATTTTTCAAAGGCGTCCCGGTTCCCAAGGCATATTCTCTAGACGAAACGACTGCTAAAGAAATTGAAATATTTTTGAAGGGACAGAATGACTCATATTTTTCTGATCTACGTCTTCATGATCTGGACGACAGTTATCTCGACGCTTTTGAAAATGGTATACGAATGTACAACGATTTGCTTGATAAAACACGACACTCATACCAAGAAAATGTAAAAGTCGCAAAATCACAGGTTTGGGAAGTTTCAGCCGTTATGGCGTGTATATTTGTTATAGCAATGACTTTAATTGGGATCAGTTAACGTTCCCTCACGATTAATAACGGTAACTTTTGATAAGAAAAAAATCTTGAATAAGAGTGCCCAGTCATAAAGTTCACGCTCCAATACATCCTTGAGTTGAAGAAGTTTTTTGAACCTGTCCAGTATGCTTCTCTTTCAATATTCGGAAAATATTTTTTTCGTATCTTAGGTGGCTCACATTGGTCACATATAAGAGTTTCTAATTCTTCAACACTTGGCAATCGCCACTTTCCACCAAGCTGTTTATCTGCTTGCGCAAGGGCTTCCTTGATCTCATCCTGGCTAAGCTTAACAACTTTGCCAAAACACCTACCAGTATCATAGTCCCAGCGTTGCCCAACAGAGCATCGTAACCATGTAATATTGTTTCGAACATCTCGAATAAGGTGCCCTTCTTCAAAAAATTGCGCATGGGTTGCGATTGGCACCGCAATTATGGACGCGACAAATAAAATGAAGATTTTCACCATTTTGAAAAATAACTCCTTTAGGCTACAATGCATTATGCATGCCAAAAACTTAATCATAAAAATTTCAGATGGTATGATTTTTGTATAGTGCAAACGAACATATTGGAGTTATCTAATGGATTTAGCGTCTTTAATTGGTTTCATCGGTGCTGTTGGGGCGATTATCGCTACAATGATTATGGGTGGCGGCGTAGCACCATTCATTGACACGCAGTCAATTTTTATCGTGTTTGGCGGCACATTTTTCTGCGTAATGTACCAAAATCCACTCCCGGTTTTCCTCGGAAGCTTCGGCGCGATGTCCAAAGCATTTATGCCACCTGTCAAAAAAATGGATGAGACTGTAGAGCGCATGGTCGAACTAGCTGGTATGGCTCGGAAAGACGGGATGATGGCATTGGAGGGCCAGCCTGTGCCAGATAAATTCTTTGAAAAAGGCATGCAAATGTTGGTTGATGGCGCCGATGAGCAAAAGCTTGTTAAGCAAATGAAATCCGAAATAGGCTCAATGAAAGCACGACATGAGGCAAATCACAGCGTGGTCCAGGCTTGGGTGGATATTGCGCCAGCCATGGGGATGATTGGTACGTTGATTGGTCTGGTGCTGATGCTTGGCAACATGGGCGACCCGAAGTCTATTGGTCCCGCAATGGCGATCGCCCTTTTGACCACGCTTTACGGTGCATTTGTTGCAAACGTTATTTTCAATCCCATTAAAGGAAAGTTAGAATATTACACTGCTTACGAAATAACATACCGCGAAATTGTACTTGAGGGGTTGCGTGGGATTGCGCGCAGCGAGTCACCTCGAAATATCCAAGACAATATGGCAGCCGCCTTACCACCGAAGTTACAAGCAAAATTCGAGATAGCAGCATAATCAACTGCTAGATCTGCGATGGATTCTCGAGGATTTTTTTGAATGGCTGAAGAAGTATTAGAAGAAGAACAGGACGAGGAAGAATGTCCCAAATGCCCTCCAGCAGGTGCACCGGCTTGGATGGCTACATTTGCTGACATGGCCACACTTTTAATGGCGTTCTTTGTTCTTATTTTGTCCTTTGCGGAATTTAACGTGCCCAAATTTAAGCAAATTTCAGGTTCGCTTAAGGAGGCATTCGGCGTTCAAAAAGTTGTTCCAGTTGTTGAACAGCCCAAAGGTACGACCATCATTGCGCTAGAATTTAGTCCTAACCCTACGCCGTCGCTTTCTACGACTTTGCGTCAGGATACGACGGAACTTCAAAAGCCCGAATTAGACCTTCAAACTAAAGAAGATGACGCGCCAGACGGAAGTGAAGCGGATAAACAAGAGGACTCTGATTTTGAGGGTGCTGGCGGAGAAGGCGCAGAACAACTTGAGGCTACAGAACTCGCAAAACAGTTACAAAAAGCGATAGACACCGGTGAGATAACTGTTGAAACATTAGGGGAAAATGTTGTTATTAATTTTCCTGAAGCTCAAACATCTGCTCAACAGACGCAGACTCTAATAGCAGAAGCATTAGAGGCTTTGAATGAAGCTCGCGAAAATTCAGGAGCGTCAGAAAGTGAAATATTATTCGGTGGAATTGAGGCAGAGTTGGAAAAGTTAGCCGCTTCAATGAATGCCGCGGAACCACAAAATGGAGAGGCACCAGGTGGATCATCAGCTGAAATGCAAGAAAAGATTCAAAATGCATCTCGTACGACCCAAGAGCTAACCGTTGCCTTAAGCGAGCAAATTGATCAGGGCTTGGTACAACTTGAGCAAAGAGAAGACTCCGTATTCATTACGGTCGGATCGGGGGGTGCATTTCCGTCTGGAACGGCAGATTTAACGGATGAAGCTCGGCGTATTTTAGACCGAATAGCTCTTTCTTCAATGAGTCCAGAAAGTGAAATTACGGTGACGGGCCATACTGATGATGTGCCAATATCGAATTCGCAGTTTCGTGATAATTGGGACTTGGCTGCGGGACGTGCGGCGAGTGTCGTGCAAGCGATTGAACAGACGGGACTTATCGATGGTGATCGACTTTCGGCCGTAAGCAAAGGTGAAATGGCTCCAATCGCTGAAAACTCAACTGCCGCAGGACGAGAGCAAAACAGGCGCATTGAGATTGAAATCGCCTATTAATGATAAAATAATATGTTTTGCGTCGTTTAAGTGAAAAATGAGGTGAGTTTGGTGGTAGAAGTAGCAAAACCAGATTATTTAAGCTTGGTCAACAAAGGAGGCTCAGGTTATAATATTTCCGAGCTTGTAACTTCAATAGTTGCGGCAGAAATTGAGCCAAAGCGAGTGCTGCAAAATGAAAAACTCAGCAAAGTAGACAGTGCAATTTCCGGTATTGGAACTTTATTTTCGCAGGCCTCTGTCACCAAAAGTAATTTTACAACTATCTCGAACGACCGTTTTTTCGAAGCAAACTCGTCCAGTACTTCGTCCGTTACTCTAAAGACGGTTGACGAAACAAAAATTTCAAATGCAAGCCACACAATTGAGAATATTGAAATAGCAAGGAAAATGGTGTTTGAAATCAGCGGCTTTTCTGATTTAACAGAGGCGCTTTCGGGAGAACTGCGTGTTGATTTTGGTACTTGGACTAAATCTGAGGCTTCTTCCACCGAATTAACAGCAGACTATGCGGCTGAAAAAACGTACATTGCTACATCTTCAATCTCGGATGGCACTGAAATATCTGCATTGACGCTAGATACATCATGGTCAGGAGGTGCGTTAAGTTCAGGTGATACTTTCACTGTTGATGCAGGAAAAAGTGGGACACTTTCAACGTCAGGTGCGGTTATTCGTGAAGTTGATGTGTACAGTTTTTCTGACGCTGATACGTCGTCCTATGAGACTTTTACATTTTCAGGAGAAACATTAACGCAGATTGCAGCACGATTTAATGCCATTGATGGTTTGAATGCTCAAATAATTGATACGACAGGCGATGAAACAAACTATTCACTTGTTATTTCCAGTACAAATACTGGCGCGAGTAACGGATTCAAAATCACAGAAATCAGCTCGAGTAAATCAAATCGCTGGGCGACTGCAGAGATCCCAAGTGCGGTGACGGCATATACAAATAACTACAGTCAGTTGGCAACTGATGCAAGCTTTGAGTTAGATGGCATAGCAGTCAGTAGAGCCAGTAATCAAATCACAGATGTGATCACTGGTGCAGAGATTGAATTAATATCTGATCTTGCAACGTCTGCGTCTTTAAGTTTTTCACAATCAGAAACTTCTATAAGGCAAACTGTTACGGATGTAATATTTTCATTAAATGAATTTAAATCAGAAATCGACGCTCTTACATTTATTGATATTGATGGAGAAGAAAATGGTCCTCTTGCTATGGAGGCATCTGCAACTTTATTAAAATCTGATTTTAAAAAGCTTGCAGTTTCCCCAATTCTTGGATTTGGAAGTGACGGGATATACTTATCTCAGCTTGGAATTAAAACGAATATTTCAGGCGAATTTTATTTAGACGAAGCTACATTCCAAAGAGCTTTGGCGCAACATTCGAGTTATTTCGTTGCGTTGAAAGATGATAATCTTTCCAGCAACGATACAACTGCTACATTAATCAAATCCCAATTCACTTCAATAGATCCTGGGGCGTATACTTTATCAAATGCCACTGGGTCATGGAAACTTGGCGACATTGACCTTACCCAGGAAAACTTGGCAGATGGCGGAAGTCGATTTACGGCCGATGCATACCCTGGGTTGGTAATTGACACGATAGAGCGAACTCCAGCTAACTTTGATGTCTATATTGGTGATAGCTTTAGTCAAAAGTTAATTGATTTGATGAACGAAGTTACTGATTTAAGCTCAAGCTTCAGGAGCTCTGAAGACTCATATAAGGTCCTCAGCGATAATATCGGAGAGCGTCTTACTAAACTTTCTGAGAGAGAGGCTTTGTTAGAAGCTCAGTACACAAAAAGATTTGGAGATATGGAAAGTAATATAACTGCATTCAACAGTACGAAATCACTTTTGGAAAATTTGGTGGAATCTTGGAATCAGAAATGATTCAGATACCGTATTTCCTAATTTTTTCTATTAACGTTGTACGAAGAAGTTTTAAATCTTTCGCAGCTTCGCTAGTGTTATCGTTGTTACGTTTCATGGCAGCTTTTATAAATGTGATTTCTATGTCCCTAAGAAAAGAACGTAAATCTACAACATTATTCGTATCAAACCAATTAGCAAAGTCTTGGGGATCAGGTAAATTGTTTGATTTTGTTTCATTTTCTGAGGAATGCGAAAAAGCTAGTTTATCGAATTCCTCTAAAATTGTTGTCTGCTCGGCCGCATGATCAATTATAGCCTGATTGAATTTTAATAAAAATTTTTCGACATCAGAACCATTCAAAATTTTTGAAGGAAAGAAGGTGATAGCCCTCTCAACAACATTTCTGAGTTCACGAATGTTTCCAGGCCAGCTATATTCTTTAAGTGTTTGGTAGGCGTCTTCTGTTAACGCTGGAGGATTCTTACCATTATTTTTAGTTTTAAGATTTACAAAATGAGTAAAAAGCGCCGGGATGTCATCGGTTCTTTCTGATAAACTCGGGACATTTATGGGAAATACGGCCAATCTGTAAAGTAAGTCTTCACGAAATTCATTTTTTCTTACTAATTCCTCTAAATTCTTATGAGTGGCGCACACAATTCTTATACTTAGCGTAGTTTCTTTTTTCCCTCCAATTCGTGATACTACTGGCTTTTCAAGAACGCGAAGAAGTTTAATTTGCAGTGTTTGCGGCATATCCCCAATTTCATCGAGAAATATAGTTCCGCCATTCGCTTGCTCAAACTTACCAGGGGTGGAACTCACAGCCCCTGTAAATGCACCTTTTTCATAACCAAAAAGTTCAGCTTCGATTAAATCGTGTGGAATGGCAGCGCAGTTAAGTGCAATAAATTTTCCCTTGCGCCTACTTTCTGAGTGAAGTGCCTCAGCAACTAATTCTTTCCCTGATCCTGTAGGACCATAGATGATTACTGGGGAGTCAGATTCCGCAAGATGAGTGACCAGTTTTTTCAAATTTACAGCTGGTGAGCTTGCTCCAATAATTTTAGAGTCAATCGATGCCATGCCCGCGCCAATATTTTGTGATCAACATTCACCCTCACGGTAACTGATGATGCGCAAGGTTTCCATACGAAACTGCAATTCTCCAATAATCATTATGTGCAAGAGAGGTCATGTCTGGGCAGTAGCATCGATAATATCACAAATCCGATTGATCAATATTTCCTTTTTTGACTGTTGAAATGCGATGTTTGTGCAATTATTGTACCATGGACTGCTATATTCATCAGTCAGTAAGCTTTTACCAAACGCCCAGCGATCACCGCCGCCTTTCAACATATACATAACTGACTTTTTACCTTGTGCTGCAGCTTGTAGAATGGGTGCCGACGATGGTCCAAAGACAAGATCACACTCATCAATTATGCTGGCTAACCCTTCAAAGTCATTTTTTAGGTCTATTTCTGGTACGATAAGGTTGTTTTTTGTGGCGTCGTCGAGTTCAGCAAGATCATCGGTAATATCTCCGTATTGTAAGCAAATTGGTGCAATGTTGGTGTTGTTGATGATAGGCTTCCAATCTTGCAGATACGTGAAGCTTTGCATTCTCCTGGCGTTGACCAATCCACTACGCCATGCGAACCCTACTTTGATCTTGTCATCATCTACATTTAATCCAAGTTTATTATTGCGTCGTTTGGGAGGTACTAAATAGGGCGCGCACAATCCTGGTGTGTTTTGTGAAAAATCCATTAAAGAGCCCATATCTCCATACGGGATCCAATAGTCTGCGTTAATTTCAAAAATATTTTCGTCAGTGATAACTGGAACATCTGGGAACGATCGTTCTATCAATGACTTAATTCGGGGCTCGACAAAAAGGATTACATTAGAGCCACTTTTTTCGATAAATGATTTTAATAGTCCAAGAAAGAAAATCTGATCTCCGATGCCTTGTTCTAACAAGAGCAACACAGTTTTATTTTTGGCATCATCCAGTGATTTGAGTCTGGGGAAGGGAATTTGCTCTGTATCCCATACAAAGTTATCTCTATGATCTACCCTTCCGCTATATAATTCCCAAGCTTTTGCCACTTTTCCTGCACTAAACAGACTTAAACTGTAGTTTAGATTATAGTCATTTTGTAATTTTAGATCGACATTGTTCCAATTTTTTTGTTCCCAGTGCGAATATATATCTAATGCTTTGTCTACTTGACCAAGTTCAAAGTGAGCGGTTGCCAGGTTAACAAGGTTGTTCACATCTTCAGGATTTATCTCCATTGATTGGTTGAAGAGATCGATAGCTTCATTGAAATTCCCTTCAGTCTCTATCAGAGCTATCCCTAGATGTGATAATGCAAGTGTGTCTTTAGGATCTAAATTTAGAGCCTGACGCCATTCTAATTTAGCCTGTTCAAATTTTTTAATTTTACTGTAAATTACTCCTATGTTTGTGTGTGCAGCCGCCGCTTTTGGATCAAGAGATAAAAGCAATTTAAAGGCCTTATAAGCATTTCCAACGTCATCGAGCTCTAGCAAATCACATCCGAATTGAAAAATGAGTTCGTGGTCGTTTGGGTTTAGTGCAATAGCCTTCTCATAACATTGAAAAGACATAGAAAAGTCCTGCATATGGTGATAAATTACCCCAAGTAGTTTCCAGAAATGCGGATTATTTGCATCTCTTTCGATGTTGCTAAGTAAAATTTGTTCAGCATCGGCAAATCGACCACTTTCGATTAGGGGGACCAAGTTTGGTATGGGTGCTACCTTCTCGATTTTTTTCAATTTGTTTTTTGCTTTCACATTTGATGGATACTTTTCTAGAATTAATTCATAAATTGATTTAGCTTTGTCAAAATTTCCCAATTTCTCGGCCTTTTGTGCTTTTGACATCAGGGAATTAAGTTTCTGATCCCCATTAAAGTTTGTTTCAGAAAGTGTAATTTTGTTCATCTCATCACCAATTATAAATTACATGCATTTGGATCATCACAGCAACTTTTATACCAAATTGCTTTTGTGTTAGAGGTTGACATTTGCGTCTACGATCTGATGTGGCGGGAGAAGAATTTAATGAAATAGTAACGTGGCATGAAATTTGCTCCAACGCCAGTCCACTAGAGGAGCTTCGCGATTTTCTTGTCAAAGATTTGTTTAGTAGTTGACCATCCTTTTTGGTATGAATTTCATGGAGCAGGGTACCTCTTGAGGTCTCGGTACGACTTGTTTTGTCAAATATTCGACGTGGTATCAGTAATATTTATCACAAACACAGATACAAAGTGTCCCTATCAAGGGATTACAATTAAATCTGACTTTAAAGGTAAATCTGACTTTAAAGGTTCAAAATGGGCCAGTATTCTTAGAAGCTATTTAAAGTCGAAAGATTTTGATTTTTGCTATTTTTCTTACGATTATTATTCAGAAATTGCTCAAACGTTACCTTGCTTATCAATCGTGGAAATTCACGACGTTATCCATTTAAGAAATGAAAGTTTTAAGAAGTTTGGTTACCCGGCTCCTAGCACGATTACAAAGTCGCAAGAACTTTCC
>Ga0255782_10004396_pt1 | contig 10235 bp, 8 predicted proteins | sample 101ome_26_FD_179980 | JGI IMG/M metagenome (GOLD analysis project Ga0255782, IMG submission 179980) | Coastal salt marsh microbial communities from the Groves Creek Marsh, Skidaway Island, Georgia - 101408AT metaG (version 2) | ecosystem: Environmental > Aquatic > Marine > Intertidal zone > Salt...
AGCAGTTTGACACGGTCGCCCCGGCGACGCCTCGTCCGCGTTTCCGTCCGTTCCCCGCCGTCGCCGTCCCGCGTTCGATCCCATCGCTCGACGTCGTCTGCGGCGCCACCGTCGCCGTCATCGCCGCCGTCGTCGTCGTCGTCGTCGTCTGCGGCGCCATCGTCGTCGTCGAGCAAACCAAAGGCGCGCGGGACGACGACAGAGAACGACGACGGAGTGCCCGGTGCTGACACTGCGCCGAGTACGTGTACTTGTATTGTACTTGTACTTGTATTGTACGTGCCTGTAGGTACTATCTTGGATGATTTAAACCCATGAAAGGATAGATAGATATATCGTGTACCCTCTTATCCCGTACTCAGAGGTACCGAAGACCCATCAAACAAACAAACATTCATCGTCTCTCGGGCTCTCATCACGAGAACCCGTCGACGAGGACGACGGCGACTCGACGTCACTTTCCGAACCGAGGAGGATGTACGCGACGACGAGAACGACCACGACGACGACCGCGGTGTCGGCGACGCGCGCGGTTTCCCACAAGGTGCGTCGGTTTTTTTTAGCTTTTAGCGCTAGGTTTAGTGTTCTCCCGACGACGCGGTTCTCCACGCGACGACGCGGAAGACGACGCATCGCGCGGGACGAGCGAGCTTCGCGCGAGGCGCGGAGGCGATGGCGCGGAGGCGGTGGCGACGTCGACGCTCGAGGGCGACGAGTGAGGGCGACGAGTGTAAAAAAACATTTCGTTTCGTCGCGTCGACGGCGTCGTCCGAGACGGCGTCCCGCGTCGGGGTCGTCGGGTGGGCGCGGCGCGGGCGAGGAAGGGTGGTGCAAAACCCTGCTCGGGGAGAGGGTGGGCTCGGCTGGGGCTGGGTCGCGACGACGAGGGCGAGGACGAGCGAGGACGAGGGCGAGGGCGAGGGCGAGGACGACGAGTCGCGTGTGAACGAGAGTGACTGACTGTGATGTGCTTTGTGCGCGCGATTACGTGATGCAGACCCGCCGATCTGTTGCCGTGTGCGCGAAGAAGGGCGGCGCGGAGCAACCGCAATGGTTTGAAGAAGCGAAGGTTTTCTGCAACGGGGAGGAAGTGATGACTGTGGGCGGCACGCAGGCTGAGTACGTCGTCGACATCTGGAGCGGCAACCACCCGTTCTTCCAAGGACGATCCTCCGCCATCATGACGGACGCCGGTCAAGTGAGCCGCTTCGCCAACCGCTTCGGTGACCTCGGTGACCTCTCCGCCGTCGAAACCATGGATACGCCGGCGAAGGAGGAGGACAAGTAAGCGTGAGAGAGAGACTCGTCTCGCTCCCTCGTCCCAAAGCCTCTTGTCGAAACCATACCAAAAAACAACACTTAGCTCGCTACGAATTACTTATTCTAATAGGATTTCATGATTATTTCATCGGTTAACATACTTAAATCGCCATGTCCTTGACGCCGGCGGCGGCCGAGTCGACTTCGTCGGGCTTCATCGCCGGGAAGAGCAACACCTCCTTGATGTTGTTCTTGTCGGAGAGAAGCATGGTGAGTCGATCGACACCCAAGCCCCAGCCACCGGTCGGCGGCAAGCCGTACTCCAAAGATTGCACGAACGTCTCGTCAATCAACATCGCCTCGTCGTCTCCGCTAGATTTCGCCTTGGCTTGCTCCTCGAAGCGCTCGCGTTGGTCGAGCGGATCGTTCAACTCGGTGTACGCGTTGCAAAGCTCCTTGGTGTTGACGAAAAGCTCGAAACGTTCCGTCATACCCGGCACACTGCGGTGGTACTTGGCGAGCGGAGACATAATTTGCGGGTGGTCGCAGATGAAACCCGGGTTGACGAGCTGAGATTCCAAGTACTCGCCGACGAGTTCGTCCAACATGCGCGCAGTGGTGAACGGCGGCGACATTTCAATACCCAAGTCGGTGATCAACTTTTTGAGGAAGTCTTCGTTTTCTTGGGAGGAGAAATCGGTGGACGGGAACTTGATGTTCAACGCCTCTTCAAGGCCAGAAACCATAGAGATGCGGCGGAACGGCGGCGTAAAATCAATCTCAATCGGCGGCTCCTCAGGACCCTTGGCGTGGTACTGAATCTTGTACGAACCCTTGATGGCGTAAACCATGCCAGAAATCATCTGTTCAGTCATGTCCATCAGGTCGTTGTAGTCGGCGTACGCTTGGTAGAACTCGCACGTGGTGAACTCCGGGTTGTGGGTCATGTCGATGCCTTCGTTACGAAATTGACGACCGATTTCGTACACGCGCTCGAGACCGCCGACGACGAGCTGCTTGAGGTAGAGCTCCGGCGCGATGCGCATGTAGAGAGTCATGTTCAAGTCGTTGTGGTGAGTGATGAACGGACGAGCGGTGGCACCACCGGCAATCATGTTCATCATCGGCGTTTCGACCTCGAGGAAGTCGCGGTCGTCCAAGAACTTGCGCACGTAGCGGATAATGCTGGAGCGGATGTGGAACGTGTCGCGCACTTCGTTGTTCATCATCAAATCAAGGAAACGCATGCGGAAGCGCGTCTCGACGTCACGCAAACCAGAGAAACCCGGAAGCATCTTGAGGCACGGAGTCAAAATCTCAAACTCGCTCGGGAAGATTGACAATTCACCGCGCTTCGTCTTACCCGGAGTACCCTTGACGCCGACAATGTCGCCTCTACGCGTCGCCCCGTGCACCTTTGCAAAGTCATAGCCCGACGCAGATCCCTCATCCGCGGTGATTTGAATCTTAACACCGTCGGCAATGAGATCATAGAAGAAGAGCTTCTTACCGCTCGCCCGCTTGGACATGATACGACCCGCGACAGAGCAAACCTCGCCCTCCGCGCTCTCCCCATCCGCCAACGAAGAGTACTTGCCGATAAACTCCTTCACTCGAGTATCCACGTGATACTTGTGCGGGTACGGCGACTCACCCCGAGCCTTGGCCGCCAACACCTTATTAATTCGGTTCTGCGTGTACTGCGTCGGGTCCAAATCCGCCTCGTTCTCTTCCTCGCTCTTTTCTTTCGCCGGCGGCGCGTTCTTCGCCTTTTCCGCCTCCTTGGCCGCCTTCTTCTCTTCATTCAACTTTTGCTTCAAGCGCTTCTTGTATTCGCTGCTCCCCCGTTCGACGTCCTCGCGCGACGCTCCGTTCGTCAGTCACTCCATCCTTTCACACCGATCGAGCTCGTTCGGCGCATCGAGCGCGCATCACTCACTCAGACGCCGCTCGCGACGCCGACGCCGAGGTTCGTCTGATTAAAAAACGCGTCGAGCGCTTCATCGCGCGCCGCCGATGATGATGATGATTCGCGCGCGTTCTCGCCAGTCGTCTGTCGTCGCACCTCTTGGACATTGGTTCCCCGGGGAACTCGGGGAACTCCTTCAGTTCGGGTTGATCGCTCATCGTTCTCGTCGTCCGCGCGCGCGGCAGTCGTCGTCGTCTGTCGTCGTCGGATGGATGGATGTGATGGATGGATGTGTTTGCAAACAGGTTTTTTTTGTTTTTTTTTGTTTTTTTTGAAAAACAAAACTCAAACGATCACCTGATGAGAGACTGGGACTGTGACTGTGACTGTGACTGGGACGAACGGAGGGACTCGGGGGAGGGACGACGGGTGAGATGGGCGAAAAGTGCGGAAATACATTGAATGGATTGATGATAACAAACGCAGACGGGATGGAAACGCCGTCGCTGGGGCGGACGGCGACGGGGAGCGACGCGAGGGAACGGCGCGGCGTCGCGCTCGTTAAAAAAAGTCGGGTTGGCCGGTGCTGGCGAGCGTTCTGTGCCACATGCGACCGTCTGGATCGACGAGTCTCTCGCGTTCAATCATGCGAGGGATTGGTAAAAATGCTGTGTGGGCGCTGACGCTGCCGATGGAGATGCCGGTGAAGCCGGCAAAGGCGCCGTGGACGGCGTTTTGGCCGAGGACGGTGCACATGATGGAATCGTGAGCGTTGGCGACGCAGCCTCGAACCATGTAGGTGGGATCGATGTACTTGACGTCGCACTTGAGCTCAGCCTTGAGCTGCTTGCAGAACCATTGACCGATATCGCCGAGCTTTGGATTGCCGCCGGCGTCGGTACCACTAGTGGTGACGTACTCTTGTCCCGCGCCCTCCGCGAGGACGACGACGGCGTGGCCCTGGGCGTCGAGGGTGTTGCGCACGTACTCAATGACGCCGTTCGGGCCGTGAGCCGCCCAATCGATCTCTGGTATGAGGCAACAGTCAACAAATCCGTTCGCCAAAGTGGCAAACATGGCGATGAAACCGCTCTGACGTCCCATGAGCTTGACGACGCCGACGCCTCTGTGCGCGCTCTGCGCCTCAATGGCGGCAGCCTGAATCGCCTTTTGAGCCTCTTCGACAGCCGTGTCGAAACCGAACGTCTTATCCAAGAGCAAAATATCGTTATCAATTGTCTTCGGCACGCCAACCACGGACACCTTGACGCCACGCTTGGCGCACTCGTCGCTAATCGCGTTGGCCCCGGCGTGCGTACCGTTGCCGCCAATGACGAAAACCATGTTGATGCCGTTGTCGATAATCGACTCGACAATCTTCTGGACGTCTCCACCCCCTCTCCCCGATCCGAGAACAGAACCACCAGTGTTATGAATATTTCTAACGTTCTTTCTATTGAGTTGCATGAACGGATCACCGGAAAAGAAGCCTTTAAATCCGTATCGAACGCCGCTGATCTTCTTCACTCCATAACCAACCTCGAGCGTGTTCACGATCGAACGAATCACATCATTGATCCCGGGACAGAGCCCACCGCAGGTGACGATCGCGGCGTGTACTTCTTCTGATTTAAAATACACCTCAGCCCGAGGACCAGCCCGAACGACCCACTCGGGAATGTAATCGCACCCTTGCGGATTGTACGCGTCCGCTGCCAGCGAGCACGTCTGCGATGGATCCGTCGCCGACCCGAACGCCACAGAATTGAGCAAAATCCGATCGCTATTGCTCACAAAGTTACTGTTAAACGTCAACGACGTTCTCGGTCCGACATTCAACGGACACGCGCTCTTCGTACAAAACGGGCTCGGTGACGGTTCCAGCGGAGCGTTACCCTTGTACACGTCTCTCAGATGCGTAATTTTCAAATCATTCGCCCCACCTACGCGCCAGGTGTAGAACGCATCATCCACCTCTTCATCTTCTTCATCCTCATTCGTTTCAGCCGTTCGAGACGTCTCACCCGAGCTCACGCGCGCGAACACGCCTTCAGAACGTTGTCGGTTGGGTCTTCTCACCGATCCTCGAGTCGTCGCTCTCGTCGTCGTCGTCGTCGCTCGACACGGCGTCGCCGTCGCGATGCGCACGCTCATCGAGCTCGTTCGGTATCGATACAATCTCTCTACGTCTCTAAAGCCCGCGTACGCACGCACGTTCGCGCGCGCGCGTGTGACAAAGAAGCAATCCAAAATCAGAAAACAAACGTGTTCCGTGGACACACTGTGCGTCATACACAGCGCGGCACTGGCACACTTTTAGCGTCAGTCTTTAACGACGACCCATCGCGCGCGCGGTCGCTCGACGATGTCGATGTCGATGTCGATGGCGATGGCTCGGACTCTCGCGTTGTCGTCGTCGTCGTCGTCTAGGATGACGGCGTCGACGTCGAGGGTGACGACAACGAAGCGGCCATCGGACGTAGGACGACGAGGACGGTTTCAGCCAGGACGACGAAGGCTGACGACGGCGTCGTCGTCGGCGACGATCACGATGGAGGAGATAGAGGCGGCAGCGAACGCGCGTGGGTTAACGCTCGAGTCGAAGAGATTTGGTCCGGCGTTTAAGATGATTGCGAGGAGGTTGCGACGGGACGAGGGCGACGCCGGCGGTTTGGCGAGAGAGTGGACGGACGACCCGGATGCGGACGAGGATATCGTGGCGACGCACGAGGGGTTCTTCGCGCCGCCGCCGTTCGGAATTTTACACATGGATAGTATGAGAGTGTATAATTCAAGGGTGACGACGGCTGAGAAGGATACGATGCGAAGCACGTTTGGGATAGCAATTTTGCTCGGAACCATGTCGCTTTTGGTGGCATCAGAAATGGGATGTAAAAAGTGTGAGCTCTTAGCCATCGATGACGGGAACGAGTACGCAGCCAAGTTAGTCAAGTACTACGGTCGGTTGGGCTTCGAGACGGTGCGCGTGGTGGGAGATAACGGGTTGAGAGACTTGCCAGATTTGTTGGTGTGGGGCGGTGTAGGAACGAGGATGAACGCACGCGTTGACGACTTGCTGGAGAAATGGGGCAACGTGCTAAGGAAATCGTTGCTATGATTTTGTTTGAATATTTATGATATAGACTACTAGCTAGTGGACTCCTCCCCACTCTCTCCCCGCTCTCTCCCCGCGCCGCACCTAATTTTTGTTATTTTTATTGGTTTGTTTGGCAGGTTTTGCGTTGAGAGACTCTTCATCGAAACCAATCTCGAGGTCGAATTCCTCGTCAGTCATTTTACCCTTTTTCCACTTTTTGAGAGCGCGATAATCGTCCTCCATCTCTTCGATATCGGCGCGTGACTCTTCCTTGCGCCGCTTGAACGCCGTCTGCCGCTTTTCCTTTTGCTCTGGTTTCTCCTTCTTCGGCTTCGGTTTGCTCTCCTCCAAAAGCTTCTGGGCGGCCGCCGCCTCCTGCTGCTCTTTGAGAGTCTTGAGGCGCTGCTTTTCGCGCGCCTTGTCGTGGAAGGCAACGGTGTCGGCGTCCACGGGAGACTCGTCGAAGCACTCCATGAACTTTTTCGGCGCCTTGCGAATTTCCTTCATCTTTGGAAGCCGAAGCAGACCCATGGCCATGGCGAGCGCTCCGTACTGCAGCTCCTTAAATCTAAAAATGAATCTACAGTGATGCTCCTTGTAACCTCTAATGAATGACACGTACGCTCGGACGCCCTTCTCCATGATTTCACGGTTCGTCTCGCTCGCCCTTCGTAAAGTTTTGTGAGTAGACTCAATCCCCTTCTTTTCCAATCGCTCCGCCTTCTCGAGCTTATCCACGATATCTGAATCTAATTCAACCTCATCATCGTCCCCTGCTGCATCGCCATTGTTCGTGGATGCCGACTCTGCATAGTATTCACGAGTACCCGCGGCGGGTTTGATTTCGACGCCGCGAATTCGTAAAAAGTCGACGTAGCTGGCTTCAGAATTGGGAGCCAAGAACACGATCGCGCTACCTTCACGACCCATTCGCGCCGTTCTCCCGACGCGGTGCACGAAAGCGGCCGGGTCCTGCGGCGGATCAAACTGGACGATCCAATCGACCCCCGGAATATCGAGTCCTCTGGCGGCAATATCCGTGCACATCAAAACTCCCGATTTTCCCTCTGTAAATCTCGTCAACGCACTCTCGCGAGCGCTCTGTTTCATTTTACCGTGAAGAACGATCGCATTCGATTCCGGCATCAATTCCTTGAGCGCAGACTCGTAAAAGTCAACGCATGCGCACGTCAAAAAGTAAACTATCACTTTGCAGTTTTCGTGCTTCTTCAGAAAGTTTACTAAATGCCACATTTTCGCATCCACGGGACAAATGCGGTACAAAAGTTGAAGCTGTGTCGGCAACTTTCCAGTCTTGTCTCCCGCAGCCTTCGCGGCGGCATTCAGAGCATCTCTAACGGTGACGCGCACCGGATTACGCAGACCGGCGCGAGCGAGCTCAGCCACCTCCTCCGTCTGCGTCGCGCTGAATAAGCCGGTTCGTCTCTGCTTTGGCAATTTAGCTATGATGTTGTTCAATGTCGCCATGAATCCCATTCCGAGCAATCGATCAGCTTCGTCCAAAATTAACAACTCGCACTTCTTGGCGTCGAGGTCTCTACTTCTCTGCATGACGTCCCAGAGTCTCCCAGGCGTCGCGATGAGCACCAAAGGCGACGTCGAAGCGAAATTGGAGACATCTTTACCGACATCCGTACCACCGACGAGGAGCATGGACAAATTCGCGGCGTGTTCATCGCTCTTTGCGAGCGTTTTAACGAAAGGAGCCGCCACTTCAAAGATTTGTTTCGCCAACTCTCTCGTCGGGCTCACGACGATCGCGCCGATTTGATGGCGCTTAAGGTCCTTTTTCACCCGCGCCAATATCTCAATCATCGGTAGCACGAACGCAAGCGTCTTTCCGCTTCCCGTGCACGCCTCGACAGCGACGTCCTTGTGCGTACAGAGCAATGGAATCGTCGCCGCTTGCACGGGCGTCGAACGCGTAAAGCCACGCTCGGCGAGAAGCGCAAGAGATTCTGCGCGCAACGCGGGCGCTATGGCATCGAAGGGTGGTCCCTCTGCCTTTGCGGCAGGGGCTGAGGCCATGGTTTCGGCCGGAAACCGACGCCACGCGACAAAGAATGCGGGCGGCTCGTGGCGGCTGAGCGCGAGCAAAGAAAGTGAAAACAGTCTACTCAAACAAGGATGAATACAAGATGAAAAAGCTACTCCAAAGTGTGCTAAACGCGCCCGTTCGGAAAGAATTCGCGAACGACGGGGAAACTAAAGATATATACCGTCAAGTTCTCGGCGCGTGGGGGTTCCACGTGTTCCACTGTTCCGGTCGATTGGCGGCGGTTTGCTGCTCTTCGCACGTCGCCGGAGCGCGGTCTACGATTTCTGCAGACGCCCGTTTGGTCGGCTCGTTCACAATCTCAGCGGCGGGATACGGCGGCTCTGTTTCGGCGAGACGTAAAATTATCGTCAACGAGCCAGCGCCGGCTAGGATGGCAATGACAGCGCGAATGTCGCCGCCGCCTTGAAGCGCGCTGTAGCACGCGCACGACAAGAGCGTCGCTCTCAAAATCCAAGTCAACAGGTGAATACCCTCAATCTTTCCGACCCACTCGCGAAAAGACCTCGATCGCTGCCTCAGGTACACAGCCGCGACGCATCTCGTGATGCAATCTCCGAGCGTGAGCTCTCTGGGAATGATGGACAATCCGGTGAAGAGCACAAAGGCAAACGCGCCGCCGAGCCTCCACGTTGTCACGCCCATCCACGTGATGGCATCCATCCCGTTTGCGGGATTGGCATACTTTGGATCGGTCAAACGCAAAGCAGAAGACACACCGAGCAACCCGAGGGTGGCGGGAGAACTAAAAAACGCGTACGACGCGTACATGAGACACCCCACGGAGAGCGCGTCGTGAAACGCCGGATGAAACGGAATCGTCATCACCACCGGCGTCTTCAACGGACGAAACGCAATCAAAAACGCGTGCAACGTCGCCGCCGACAAGACATTATACACCAACCGCCCATACCTTCCGAAAATCCTATACAACCGCCTCGGCAACGCCAGAGAGTGCGGTAAAACGAAAATCAAACTCAGCGGCGCGTTGCGCGCCATAAACTCCATCGCGTCCTCCGCCGCCGCGTTCCCGGGCCATCCTTTCGCCGGTAACCATCCACTCACCCCGGGCACCCGCTCCCCGAGGTGTGATATCCACGCCACCGTCCCGAGGAGCACCCAACACGCGTACCCGGCGCCTAAAACCGTCGCGGTTATATTTAGAAACCCGATAAAGACGCCTCCGCCTTCGCCTCCGTGTGACGTCGCGCGCGCGGTTCCACCCATCGCTCCACCCGTCGTCCACGGACGCCGACGCCGCGCCGCGCCTTTCCTCGCGCGCATCCGACCGACACCCACCCGCGCACCAACCCTGGTGGGCGTGAGGCTCTGTCGTTCGCCCCGGGCGGTCGGGAAAATAACTTTCACCTCACTCAACCCGACGGTACCTAACAACTTTAAAGCGCGCTCGCGGCGCCGCGACGGGAAGAGGGAGATAAAAGCTGAGCAGGGATCGAAACGCACGCTCGTTTGCCGAGAGGAAGCGAAATGCACGCTCGTCGCCGCCACTGTCCCGGGTAACTTGAAGTACGGGTCGACGGAACGGAAGGTGACGTGGTAACAAAAAGTGCCTCTTTTTGATCCACCCGAGCGGAGGACCGATCGACGGACGGGGCGCGCGAGACGCTGTGGCCTAGAGCGGGACCGTGTGTGTAAACAGTGAGATACGTGATAAAAAATAGCAGGAATCTCTTTTTGTGCTTTTTGTCATTCATGCGACGGTACACGTCAGCGCGACGAACGGACGGACGGACGGACGGACGGACGCTCGCGCTGACGTTGACGTCGTCTTGTTAAACGAAAGCGCATTCGCTTTTGCCCACGAAAACCATCGCCCTCGTGGGGCGAGGGGGAATCAGCGCGCGCGTGGAAGGAGAGGGAAGTCGTCATAA
>Ga0255782_10004398_pt1 | contig 10228 bp, 9 predicted proteins | sample 101ome_26_FD_179980 | JGI IMG/M metagenome (GOLD analysis project Ga0255782, IMG submission 179980) | Coastal salt marsh microbial communities from the Groves Creek Marsh, Skidaway Island, Georgia - 101408AT metaG (version 2) | ecosystem: Environmental > Aquatic > Marine > Intertidal zone > Salt...
GGAACGCCGCAAACCGCTCGATTTGCTCTTCCCTCTCAAGGGGAACGCATCGAGCCGCACGGGAGAGGCCAACACCGCCGCCCCAAGCACCGTTGAGCGCCTCCGTGCTGGTGTAACGTTGGCCCGTGATGCCGTCAAAGCCGTGAGCTTAACCGCCATGGAAGCCCTTCGGGAGGGCGCTTCCTTCATCGGCATCGTCACCGACAAAAACGAACTGGCCGATCCGTTTGCTCATCTCGACGCGCCCATTTGGTCGGAACAACCCCCCGCAGAGTTGTTCAAACTGGCCTACCGATATTGCGAAGAGTTGACCAAGCGCGAGGCAGGCAACTTCTACCACTCGTTCAAGTACCTCCCCGACGATCAACGCTTGGCGATGTGCGCCATCTACGCCTTTTGCCGCCGTGCCGACGACATTGCGGACGGCGACTGGGCCGACCGATTCCCAGGAGGTGCCGGTGAAGTTGATCCGGAAGCCGTGGCTTACCGAGAGCAACTGGAAAGCCTCCAGAACCAAGGGACGATTTTGGATGAAGGAGCTTACCTCAACAAAATCACTCAACTCTTCTTCTTCCGAAAGAAGTTGTCGACCTGCTACACGGATGTGCACTCCACGGACCCCGTGTTCCTTGCGCTGGGCGACACCATCAACCGCTACGGCATCCCTCGGGATGTCTTCGACGACCTCATCTCGGGCATGGAAGACGACCTGTACAACAACCGATACCGTACCTTTGATGAGCTGTACGTGTACTGTTACCGGGTCGCCTCCGTGGTGGGCCTGATGTGCATCGAAGTGTACGGCTACGACGACCCGAGAGCGAAGAAGTTCGCCGAATCTTGGGGCATTTTTATGCAACTCACCAACGTGCTTCGTGACGTTGGTGAGGACATTCATCGCGACCGCGTGTACCTGCCGTTGGATGAGTTGGAGAAGAACGAAATGACCGAGGCCGAACTCAACGGCCGAATCGTCTTGAACAAGCATTGGGAGCCGTACTGCCGCCACTACGCTGCCCGTGCACGAACGTACCTCGAGGAAGCCCGACAGTTGCTTCCGCTCTTGCCTCGCCGGTCCCGCTACTCCCCTGCCGCCATGATTGCGTTTTACGATAAAATCCTGAAGCAGATCGAGAAACAGCAAGGCGATGTGTTCACCACCCGTGTCAAACTCAACAAGGCTCAGAAAATTTCGCTTGCGGCCACCGTCTACCTCCGCCACCGCTTCCTGCCCGGGTTCCTTGACCCCGTGTGGGGCGCTTTGGCAAAGGTGGGCATCCTGCCTTCGGTCTGAATTGGCGAGTGGTCCACCCGCCAGCGCCGTTGTTGTCTTGCAGGGTACGGCTGCGCCACAACAAAAGCCACCCCCTGTTCGAGGCGGCTGAACAACACGTCGCCACCCGCCAACTGGGCGGTCACAACCACCCATGCTGATGATTGTGCGAACATTCTGGTCGCGGTCACACCGATGCGACCGGTCTCGAACGGTTGATGGAGCGTGGGAGAAGAACCAGAGCCGGAATACCGACCGTCAAATGAAGCACGTTGAGCATCAAGCCGGCCTCGACGGTCCCTGAACCCATGGAATGCATTCCATAGACGAGCAAAAAGACAACGCCGAAGCACCTCCACCATCCATCCGGCTTGGCCGTGATGTGACCGAAAACCGTGTGGAGCACCACACCAGCCGCGCAGGCAGCCAACGCAGCGAGGAAACTTGCCAGCGTGAACCACAGTGCGGGAAACACGACCTCAACGTCCCGCTCCCACGGCGCCCAAGGCGTGTCCAAGCGCAAGCCGATGGTGAGAAGGCCCGCTGATCCCGTGGCGAGAAAACCAATGAGCAGCATGGACCCCGACGAGGCCCGCAACGCTTGATGCGTGCGCTCGATCACAAGTCTAACTCAACATACACCGTACTTAGCCCCCTGTTTGTTGACGAAAGCTTGAACGTTGTCGTTCGATCATCGTGGCATCGTTGCGCTGGGCGACTCGGAGGACGCCGGAGCGCTCACTGAGCGGTCGACTCAGGCGTTGCGAGTGAACGCTTGGATGCCCGTGATGTAGCGACCCAGAATCAGGTTGTGGATGTCATGCGTGCCTTCGTAGGTTTTCACCGACTCAAGGTTCGCCATGTGTCGCATCACGGGGTATTCGTCGAGAATGCCGTTGGCACCGTGGATGTCGCGTGCAACGCGGGCGATTTCAAGGGCAATGTCCACGTTGTTCATTTTGGCCAAGGAGATCTGCTCGTTGAACCAGGTCCCGTCGTCCTTCTTTCGACCGAGGTGATAGGCCAGGAGTTGCCCCTTGGTGATTTCACGGAGCATCCACGCCAGTTTGTTCTGCACCAACTGATACGAGGCGATGGGGTGGTCAAATTGAATTCGAGAGAGGGCGTAGGTTTTGGCACTGTGGAAGCAAGCCATGGCCGAGCCCAACGCACCCCAAGAAATGCCGTATCGAGCGTTGTTCAGGCATGAGAAAGGCCCTCGGAGCCCCTTCACACCCGGAAGGATGCGATCCTTTGGAATCTTACAGTCTTGGAAGACCAGTTCGCTGGTCACGCTGGCTTTCAGCGAATGCTTGCCCTTCATTTCGGGGGCTGAGAAGCCTTCATCGCCTTTTTCGACGATGAAACCACGAATCACCCCATCGAGCTTGGCCCACACCACGGCCACCTCAGCCATCGAACCGTTGGTGATCCACATTTTCGCTCCGTTGAGGAGGTAATGGTCGCCTTTGTCCTCGGCTTTGGTGACCATGTCGCCCGGGTTGGAACCGTAATCGGGTTCGGTCAAGCCGAAGCAACCGACCCATTCGCCCGACGCCATCTTGGGGAGGTACTTTTCCTTCTGTTCCTCGCTGCCGAAATCCCAAATGGGGTACATGGCCAAAGATCCCTGAACCGAGGCAAACGACCGCAAGCCGCTGTCGCCGCGTTCCAGCTCTTGGCAGATGAGGCCGTACGCCACGTAGGACAACCCCGGGCAACCGTAGCCTTTGAGCGGAGCACCGAGAACACCCATTTCGCCGAGGGCCACGCGCCACTCGTCGTAGAAGACCCCTTCTTCGCAGGCTTGCTCAATCTTGGGCAACACCGCTTCGTCGACCCAGGCGCGAACCATGTCCCGAACCATGATTTCTTCTTCGGTCAGCAAACTCTCGACATCGTAGAAATCCAATCCCTCAAACGGCTCCATGGACACCCCTCAACCAACGGGCTCCGCCCGAGATTCATCAACATACCCCTTAGGGTGTTCATTCCTCAGCGGGCTTTCTTTCCAAAGCGGAGGTCGTTGTACTTCCGTTGAAGCCAAGGGCTGTTCATGTACAACAACCCGAGCAACACCCCTGGCACCGAGATGGCAACCGCACCCAACACCAGAACGGTGAGAATGCTGGAATCAACGGCCTCAGTGGCCGGTGAAAACGCCACAACGTTGCCGTATTCCGTGATGAAGAAGCCTTCGTGTTCTCCGTTTTCCCACACCACGGCCATGGCTCTGCCGGCGATGGTGGCGTCAAACGCCACGGCATCCTCCGGCACCAAGACGGTGAAGACGCTGTTGGAGAGGGGCTCGTAGCGAACCAGCCCCAACGGCGCCACGTGCACCAACGATGACCGGTCGTTGCCCGGCGAAACACCCGTTTGCTCGCCCTCCAGAAGATCCACAGCGAAGGTGCTGCCGACCGTGGATTGACTCGGCTCAAGGAGGTTGACGTTGATGACCTTGCTTCGCAGGCCGCTGGCGTACGCCGTGCATTCGTTCAAGTTGGGGTCGACGCAGTCGACACCCACCCATGTCTCGGAGGCCGATTGAGCCATCCAACGGACCGTGAAGCCTTGGTCGATGACGGCCAAACCCTCGTCAACCGTGGCAATGAAGCAAATGTTATGATTTCGGTGGCAGGCCACATCCATCACACGGCTTGTCCCGGTGTTGTTCAACCGTTCAAAGCCGGTGTGCTCGGCGAATTTCCAAACCGTTCCGTCCTCGGCTGCGACGTAGGCAAAGTCACCCGAAGGCCGCCACACCACCGCCGTGAGGGACTGTCCAATGACGGCAAAGGTCCCGTTCACGTGGGTGATGCTGTGATCGTAGGTGTCGTACCGCATGGCGAGGCCCTCGTCGCCGACGAGAAGCGCCGTGTTGCCGCGTGGGTGCCAAGCCACATCGTTGACGTCGGAGGAACGCCCGGTGGAGAGGTCGATGTCTTGGGTCCGGTCGTCGGCCTTGTCGGCAGACACCAAGTGCACATACCCCCCCATACCGTGCAGCAGGACCATTTCCCCGTCGGGGGAAACGGCGCCGCCGAGGACGCCGAGGTCCGCCTCCTCAAGGACACCTACATCGGTGAGCGTGATTCGCGTGACGAGTTCAGCCTGGGCCAGCGGCAAGAGCAGGAGGGCCAAGCACCACCACACCTTGGAACGGTGACGCATGGGCTGAGGTGTTGGACGCCCCATGATAACATGTTCCAAACTTGGCGGGATGACCCGAGCAGGGGGTTCACCTTATGTGCCGGTGGCCGATGCAGGGTGCATGGAACAATTCGCCGTCAAGCGAGGTTTGGTCAAAAGCATGGGTGGCAACGCAGGATTGGCGGTCCTCGCCACACGGTATTTCGATGATGTGAATGTGGACGAGGAAGGCCGTTTCACGGCAACGTTCGGGATCTTGACATCGGTGTCAGGTTCGTTCAACGAACAAGGCAAACTCGCCGTGGACGTTGAGCAAATGAAAGGTGAGGCACTTGGCGCCTTCCTCGACGGGAAGGGCGGGCGAGAGCAGGCCATGGAATCGCGGAAGCGTTGGTCGGGCTTCCTTGACGAGGCGACCGGCTACTCCGCCAAACAGCGGGGTGACAAAGCCAAGGAAGAGGCGAAGAAGTTCGCCAAAGCCAAATCGGCCATCAAGATGGCTCACAAATCCATTGAGATGATGACCGAGTTACCGGAAGCGAGCATCGAAAAGGCGCACGAACTCATCGCCATGCTGGAAGCCAACATTGAGGAGGGCGTGGCCCCTTCCGAGTCCCAGGTGAAAAAACTCAACGATTTGTTCTGAGGGGCCGACGTGACCAAATCCAGCGTCATGGACCGTATGGTGGCGACACCAAACTACGATTTGCTCGACGGCCAAGCCAAAGAACGCCTTCATCTGATGGCGTTGGGTGTGGAAGAGGCGGTCGGACTCGACCATTTGGTGAAGTGCCTCAAGGAAGGCACCTCCCTATCGGGCAACGACGTCATCCAGTGTTACGTCGGGTTCGAACCCAGTGGCAAGGCACACATCGGATGGAAGGTCTTGGCCTTGCAATTGCGGCGGATGATCGACGCACAAGCCAACGTGATGGTGTTCCTCGCCGACTGGCACGCATGGGTCAACGACAAATTTGGCGGTAACATGGAGGCCATTCAAACCACGGCACGTTACATGGAAGACACGTTCCGTGCGCTGCTCGACCATCCCCCTGAAGGCGAAGGACCTGGCGAACTGCAGTTCAAGTGGGCCTCCGAGGTCATGGCATCGGGAGATTATTGGGCACGCGTGCTGCATTGCTCCAAAGGTGCAACCCTCGCCATGGTTCGCAAAACCTTCACCATCATGGGACGAGATGAGGCCTCCTCGGACCATGACCTTTCGAAGTTCTACTACCCTGCCATGCAGGCAGCTGACATCTTCGAGATGGACATTGACGTGGCGATCGGTGGCATGGACCAGCGAAAAGCGCACATGTTCATGCGGGACATCGCTTCCAAGCGAGGTTGGGAAAAGGCCACGTGCCTTCACACCCCCATCATCTCCTCGCTGAAAGCCTCGGGCAGCCGCATGGAGTCGTTCGACCACAAGATGTCAAAATCCAATCCCGGGGGGGCCCTGTTGCTTCACGACACCCACGAACAAATCCGAAAGAAGATGCGGAAGGCGTACATCGCCCCCGACGACCCCAATTCACCGGTGTACGAATTGGCGGAACACATTGTGCTTCCAGAGTTTGGGGAAATCGTGGTCACCCCCGACCCTCGGTTTGGCGAACCGTCCACGTGGAAGGACATCGATGCCTTCCGGTCTGCGGTGATGGACGGCACCCTCCATCCTTTGGACGCCAAATTCGGTGTGGCCGACGGGTTGGCCAAAGGTCTGGAGCGGGTGCATGCCCATTTCGAGGCTCACCCTGACCGCCTGGAGGCGGTGCATGCGCTGTCGTCGTGATCAAGCCGGAAACAAGGCCAACTCCTCGGCGCTGATGACCTCAAGGGAAAGCACACGGCGGGTGTCTTTGGCGAACGTTCGGTCGCGAAGGGGCTCAAGTTTCACCACGGCGTTCAGGCGGTAATACGTCGAAGGCGTCAACCGCCCCACCATCTCATCGGCAACGACCGCCTCCAATGACTCCGGGGCTGCATCGTTCAAGACCTGCCCATCCTCGTCGTACACCACTTGACGCACCCGAAGACTCTGAGCATCCTCATAGAAACAGTCCTCCGTGATGAGGGAAAAGTTCGGACGACGCGCCAGCAGGCTGGGGGGGACCTCGTCCTCGTTGTCCGATGCACGGGCCTTCCGAATGCACGACATGCAGAACGGTGGGCTTTCCCGCTCACGCGCCCTTCGTTGGTCGAGGATCTGCTCGTCCTTGCAATCCCGGCAACGGTACACCGCCACCTTGAGCCACCCGTAGGCGTCGCTCACGTCCACGATTTTTACATCCACGGAAACGAGCTTGTAGCGGTTGCGCATGCGAAGGGCATGGATGCTGGTCCGGTACTCATCACCCAGCCCAACAACCCGAAGCACGCCCCGCATGTGCACGCCCGCACGCAAAAACTGTTCTTTCAGGACGGTGTTGCCAAGCTTGAGGCAGTGGGTCGGTTGTTCATGAAAGGCGTTTCGAAGGGTGTCGTTGCTTGCCAGGTGTGCGTGCTGCACGTTGAACCCGAACACCTCGTCATCGTAGGTCAGCAAGCCTTCGATGTCGCTAAAGTAACGGCACTCAATCAATTCTCGCCACGCCGAGAGCACGGCTTGGTCCTCTTCGCTCAAATCAATCCCTTCATCCCCGAACATGGAAAACTCCCGCAGGCGGGACGGTTCTTGAACATAACCCTCCATCCAACCCGAAGAGAGGATGCACACGGAGGGGTGACAAGGTTCATGAATTGAACCTCGGTGGTTGTTGACAACATAGGAGCCATGTCCATGCCACATTTCCTCGTCCTGGTCAAACAAGTGCCCGACACCAACGCCAAAATCGTCGTGAACGGCGACCGAGTCGATCTCGCCGCCGTGAAGATGGTGATGAGCCCCTACGACGAATTCGCCATCGAAACCGCCTTGCGCCACAAAGAAGCCACTGGCGGCGAAGTCACGGCCCTGACCGTGGGCGGTCCTGCATCTGACAAGATCCTGAAGGACGCCAAAGCCATCGGTGTTGACCGCATCGTTCGGGTCGACAACACCGCCCCGCTCGATTCCAACGGGTTGCAGTCCGTGATGGCACAAGCGGTTCAAGCGCTTGGCGCCGATGTGGTGTATTGCGGCAAATCGGCAGCCGATACCGGTGCTGGGTCCACCGGCCCCGGATTGGCAGAGCGGCTTGGCTGGGCCTCGGCCTCCAACATCATCGGCGCCTCCTTTGATGGCGGCTTCGCCGTCATGGCACCTGCCCAAGGCGGCCAGGTCAAATTGGCGGTGCCGACCCCTGCCGTCATCTCGTGTGACAAAGGGGATTTCAAAGTCCGCAAGCCGAATGTCAAGGGCATCATGCAGGCGAAAAAGGCCACGGTTGAGGTGCACACCTTCGACGCACCCGCCCCCACCGTCACCGTTGTTGCCCATGCCCTCCCGCCCGCCAAACCTGCCGGGAAATCCTACGAGGGCGGCGCTGCCGCTGCTGAAGTTGCTCAACTGCTCCGCGATGAGGCCAACGTGATTTGAGGTGAACAAGATGACTGAAACCATTGTAATTGCAGAACTCCACAACAACGCCGTCCACCCTTCCACCGCCGAACTGGTGACCGCTGCGACGCATTTGGGTGGCGCACCCACCATCATCGTGCCGTGCACCGACGCCGCCGTCGCTGACGGTGCACTCGGCATGGGGGGTGCAGCGGTCGTCGCCGCCAAATCGGAGGCCTTCACCAACTACGACGCCGCTGGATGGGCCGAAGCACTGGACTCGGTGGCCCCGCAGGGCATCATCGTCACCGGCACTTCCCCGCAATCGAAGGACCTTGCAGCCCGGTTGGCCGCACGCCGCTCCCTTTCGGTGGTGCAGGACGCCGTCACCATCGACGGCGCCAACATCACATCGCCCTTGTACTCCGGTAAAGCGATGCAGACCGTGGCGGTCCACGGTGACGTGGTCGTCTCCGTCCGCTCAAACATCTTCCCTCCCGCCAACGGCGGGGCAGCGGCGGCGAGCGTCGTGGACACCACCGGAAACATCGCCACCTCCGTTCAGGAATTCATGGCTCGCGCCTCCGAGCGGCTGGATGTGGCCGAAGCCAACATCATCATCTCGGGTGGCCGTGGAATGGGATCACCCGACAACTTCAGCCATCTCGAAGCGATTGCCGACACCATCGGCGCCGCCGTGGGTGCATCTCGAGCTGCCGTTGACACATGGGAGGCCATTCCACACAGCATGCAAGTTGGCCAAACCGGGAAGACCGTCAACCCCAACCTCTACATCGCTGTTGGGATTTCGGGCGCCATCCAACACCTTGCTGGCATGCGGTCCTCCAAGTACATCGTCGCCATCAACAAAGACGCCGACGCTCCCATTTTCCAGCACGCTGATTACGGCATCGTCGCCACTTGGGAAGAAGCCCTTCCCGTGTTGCAGGCCGCGTTGGCATCCATGAAGGCTTGATCAGGCGTATTTGCCGAACCCGTACACAACGCTTCCTGCGGCATCGCCAACGAAGGGGTTGGTCGCACGCTCATGCCCGATGGTGGTGAGCGGCCCATGGCCGGGATGCACCACAGTGTCGAGCGGAAGCGGCCACAACTGTTCGTGGATGGAGGCGGCTAACACGTCAAAATCGCCTCCCGAGTCGGCGATGTCGGTCCGCCCGACCGACCCTGCAAAGAGGGTGTCACCAACGAAAACGTGGTCCGGGCCCCCGTCAACCTCCACCACCAAGCAACAACCTCCGAGGGTGTGACCCGGGGTGTGGAGCACACGAACCGGCACACTGCCAAACATCATTGTCTCACCCGGAACCAGTTCATCGTCCGCCACAGCGGGTTCTGGAAGCGAGAGACCGTAGCGACGGCCGGACCGTTGAGCAAGGGTTTGGAGGTATGTGTCGTCGGGGTGAAGGTACCAAGGCACACCGTAGTGGTCACGAAGCACGGGGATGAAGCCGCTGTGGTCAAAATGAGCGTGCGTGTTGATGAGAGCGGTCACACGACGGGGTGGGAGATCCTGCGCCTCAACGACCGAAGCCGGCCCGGTGGACCAATCCGGCCCTCGACCCTGAAACCCATCGATCCAATCGATCAAACGTTGCGGCTCGTCGCCGCCGTCGACGATGACCGTGTCGCCGGACGACCGGTCGGTGATCACCGAGCATCGCATTTGCAATGGACCGACAAAAAAATGCTCAATCCAAGGCTCGCTGAGGACCATGCTCCGGGGAATGGGTGCTCCTTCAAGAGGTTGAGCCACCCTCGACCCGAACCGTCACCCGGTCGGTGGTCCACAAGCCATTAACGTCGAGCACGCGCAAATCAAACGCAAACACGCCCACGGGTAGGCGCAGTTCGACTTGAGCGGTGGTCGCCAATTCACGCTCTTTGGCGTCCAGCCATGACCATGCGGCGATGAGGTCATGCGGATCGTGGGTCCCACGACCGTCCAACAGCACGTTCGCAGTACCGTCGGCATCGGCTTGAACCGTTCGATCGTCGCCTGCATTGGCCTGAGGCGATTCAACGGCCTCGTGCACCGCCGATAAGGTTGCGAGGAGGTTGTCATCCCCCGGTTCAGCCGCATCCATCGTGCCGTCAAGAGCCGGCATGAGCATTGCCTCGTCGGGGAGCACCACGGCAGCAACAGCAGGAGCAGGGGCCTCATCGGCCGCCAAATCAGCCAATAAATCGCTCAGGTCGCCCGGATTGGCACCGGGGTTGGACAACGACGCTTGCTCATCGAGGCTCAGCAACGATTGCAGGGCATCGTCCTCGCCACCGTAGAGTTCCTCAGCGGTGGG
>Ga0255782_10004412_pt1 | contig 10213 bp, 4 predicted proteins | sample 101ome_26_FD_179980 | JGI IMG/M metagenome (GOLD analysis project Ga0255782, IMG submission 179980) | Coastal salt marsh microbial communities from the Groves Creek Marsh, Skidaway Island, Georgia - 101408AT metaG (version 2) | ecosystem: Environmental > Aquatic > Marine > Intertidal zone > Salt...
GCCATCCTCCATCATCGCGCGCGTCGTCCGTCACCGTCGGGACGCCCACCGCGCGACATGACATCACCGCGCGATCCAGACGTCGCGCGGATGCGCCGCCATGCGTCCGATTGCATCACCGACGATCCCCGATCGACGCGACGCGCGACGACGCGCGCGACGACGCGCTCGCGATCGTTCGTTTTTTCTTCTCCAGGACGTACCCGTGTGCGTGCGCGAGGTTCGTTCGAGAGGTGCGGGTCGTGCGTGCGAGACGCGACTGTGTAGGGCGCGAGGACGGCGGCGCGCGCGACGTCGCGCGCGCGTCGGGGCGTCGTGGGCGCGATTGGACCGGTTTATGGGGTACGTGTCTGTTGGAGTATGGTGTGATGGTGTGTATTGGGATGTGGGTGTGTTCAAAGAGAATGGGGTGGGTGTGGGTGTGTATACATCGGACGATCGGTGCGTGTGTTGACTCGGTTTTTGTCTGTGTGTGGTTGAACGACGAACGACGACGCGAGGGCGAGGGCGGTCGTTCGTCGGCGGTCACTGCCGTCGTCGTCACCCCGCCGCGCGAGGTCGACGACGACGACGACTGTGGTGGGAGCGATGAGGATGACGACGGGAGTGGGTGGTGGTGGTGGTGTCGCCGGCGCGCGGGCGAGACGGTCGGCGTTCTCGACGGGGACGCGCGTGACGACGACGCGACGACCGAGGGGTGGTGGTGGTGGCGACTCGAGAGGGTGGCCCCGCGGTGGGCGACGCGGGGCGCGCGTCGCGCGCGCGCTCTTCACGGGATTGGTGCAGGGCAAGGCGCGCGTGCGCGCGTTTGAGAATCTGAACGATGAGTTCGCGCGATTGACGCTCGGATTTCCGGCGAAGACGTTGGATGGGATACTCATCGGCGCGTCGGTGGCGGTGAACGGGACGTGTCTCACCGTCGTCGAGCTCGGGGACGACGGCGAGAGCGCGAGCTTTGATTTGATCGTCGAGACGCTTCGAGCGACGAATTTGGGGAAGCTCGAGGTCGGGGGTGAGGTGAATTACGAGCGCAGCGCGCGCGTGGGGGATGAGATCGGTGGGCACACGGTGAGCGGACACGTGCACTGCACGGCGGACGTCGTCGAGGTGGTGGACAGCGAGCACAATAGAAAGGTGGTGTTTGAGGTGAGCGATACGAAGTTGATTAAATACGTGTTGCCGAAAGGGTTCATCTCCATCGATGGGTGTAGTCTCACCGTCGGTGAGGTGGATAAGAACACGGGACGGTTCAACGTGTGGTTGATTCCGGAGACGCTTCGAGTGACGGTGCTCGGCGACAAAACGGTGGGCGACACCGTCAACGTGGAGATTGAATCGCAGACGCAAGTCATCGTGGATACGATTGAGCGGTACATGGCGGAGCGGGGGTTGTGATGTGGATTTGCTATAGATTTCAAAACAACAAACGAACGAACGAAACGAACGATATTTTTTTCCTTTTTAATTTCGTCGACGAGAACAAAACGAGACGCATCCCCGACTTGAGTTAGAGGATGCCCTTCATGAAACGGACTCCGCAGGCGTTACACAGAGTCTTTTTGCCTTCCGGTCCCATGCGCCATTGCGGCGTCTTCACCGTACCGCAGTGCAAGCACCCGCGGCGCTGTCTCTTGCCGTTCGCCATGACATAAATGTCCGTCGCGCGCATGCCCGATCCCTTTTCCTTTTTCGCCGCCTTGGCACGGCGAATCGGTGCGTCCGGACGACGCTTACGCTTCGTAGCTAAATTCTTCTTTCCAGGAACATCCTTTCGCGTGCTTTGCACGACGAGATCGGCATCGGAATCTTCGCTATCGTTGCCTCCGCGGTTGGCGCTGTCCTCGAGACGGTGCTTGCCGTGTCCCTTGGCGAGCTTTTCGGACGACTTCGACGTGACGAGCGCTTGAGAAACTCGGAACACGCGCCCATCGGCGGCGGTCGCGAAGTGTTCCTCTTCGCCCTCGAGATCAGACACGTTCGTCATGGCGCTGCACTCGAGATGAACATCCTTGGCGTCGTAATCCTCGTCGCAGAGCAACGCGCCGCTCTTCACCATGAAATCGACACCGGGCACTCGCGCCGCCGCAGCGAGCTCCCTCGCTTCGCGTCGGGCCGCGAACGCGACCGGTTCGCTGATAAAGTCCACCGGCGCGCCGACGTCGTCGTCGAAGACGTCGTCGTCTTCGCACAACAGACTCGATTCACGAATCGCCTGACTAAAACGTCGCGCGTCCTCCTCCTCGTCCGCCTCGTTATCGCTCTCCGCCTCCTCCGCGCTCGGTCGCTCGATAAACGCCGGAGGAATGAACGGAACATCGACGACACCGTACGAGTGTTCACCATCCCCCTCACACATCACCATGTCCCCACGCACGATCGGAAACGAATTAATCACGTCCCACGCCTCGTCCGTCGCCGGCGCCTCGGGCTCGACAGCCGCCTCCGCGTTCGCGTTCGCGTTCGCCGTCGTCGTCGTCGACCCGCACCGCGCCGGCACCATCGTCGTCGTCACCGATCCATCATCCTTCATCACCGCATCTTCATCGTCGTCACCCTCCTCGAACGTCATCCACCGTTCCACCGCGACCGTCCCCTCCTCCGCGTCCTCCTCCTCCGCGTCCTCCTCCTCCGACCTCTCCGCACGCTCGCCTCGCGTTCGAGTGCCTCGTTTTCCCGCCCACGCGCCCGCGCTTTGGGTCGGGTGCCGACGCACTAATCGCGCGCCCTCCTCGTCCACGGTCGTCGCCTCCGCGCGCGCGCGCGAGACGCACCCCACGCGACCATTCTCTTCACTCATTTTCCGACGTCCGCGCGTCCACTTCTCGCGCGCGCGCATCGTCGCCGCGCGTTGACCGCGCGCGCGATGAAGCTTCGACGACGCGACGCCGGAAGAGGCGGCAGCCGCGCGCGTCCCATCATCGCGCGTCGTCTCCGCGCGCACGGCGACGACGCGTCGCGCGGTCCCGCGACGTTTCGGTCGACGCGAGTCGATATTTTCGCGCGCGTCCTCCTCCTCCTCGTCCACGTCCTCGTCCTCGTCGTCCCGCGTCGTCGTCGACGCGAGCGTTTTCCGTCCCACCATCGCCATCGCCATCATCATCGTCTCCGCGCGCGCGTCTCGGTCCGCACCGACGACGCGTCGACGTCCCGCGTTCGTTCGACGCGCGCGCGAGGACATTGCGCGAGACGCGAGACGCGCACAGAAACAATTCGACACCGCTTCGTCGACGTTCACCGGTCGCGTCGCGTCGCGTCGACGAGTGTCGACGACGAACGATCCCGGAACGTCATCGTCGACGACGACGACGACGACCGACCGACCGACCGACCGACCGACCGACACGCGCCTTTTCTCCCGTTTTGGCGGGAAACGACGACGACGTGGGGGGTGTTTCGCGAGTTCGCACTCGTCGGTCGCGAACACCCGCCATCGGGTGATCGCGCGTCGTCGACCGAAACGTCGCGGAAGCGACGATCGAGGCCGCGCGGAGACGGCGGGCGCGGGGGGGGGGGGACGTTGTCCATATTATACATGTCTAGAGTGCTATGTATACATTTTTTATCGTCATTCGTCGACGACGCGCGGTTGGAGAATATTCGACGAATCGCGCGAAAACGCACGCGTGGCGAGTTGTTGACCGACTCGAGTCGACGCGTGCCCCGCGCGTGTCGAGTGGTGTGACGTGAATGTGGCGTATATAGACTCGTGTGGTATTCGAATACGTATTAAAAGTACGTATGAAAGGTGGTGTGAAGACGAGTCTCCTTCGGTGTGTGGTGTGCGCGTCGTCCCCGGTCGTCGGCCCCCGGTCGCGGTGAGGACGACGACGGCACACAGCGAGGGCGACGACGCTCGACGCGAGCGTCGACTTCGCGCGCGAGCGTGGACGGCGACGCGCGTGGACGACGCGCGCGCGACGGGCGGACGGACGGCGGCGACGCGCGACGGTGGCGCGGCGACGGCGAGGAGGAGGCGGTGGGTGTGATCTCGACCGCGTTCGTCCGAGGCGTGCGTTCGCGTCGTCGTCGACGACGTCGTCGTCATGGGTGATGGCGGCGCGAAGGGTGAGAGCGATGCGGCGAGGGTAGCGTCCGTGGCGTCCACGGCGGAGGCGCTCGAGGAATTGGGGTACGCGTGCGCGTTCGCCAAGGATGGGCTGATTGAAATTCTAGGGAAATTGCCAAAGTTGGACGAAGTCGGACTCGCCAAGGTTGTGGGGATGATGGGGAGGACGGCGCAAGGGTTGGAGAGGGCGAAGGGTGAGAGTGCGTTGACGTCTCTGGCGAAGAGTGCGGGAATCGCGCCTCCGAGCGCGGAGGCTTTGCAGATGACGGCGTGGAACGCGGGCGTGGTGGCGGACGCCATCTGCGCGGCGTACAAGGACTTAAACTGGGAAGAGGCGATGAAAAAGCTCGATCAGCCCGAGTTTGGATGTCCCAGCGCGCTTTCGCTGCAAGTGATGTGCGATGTGTACTCTCGAGCGACTGGGAAGAGCTTCCCGGCGAAGACGTTGTGCGCGGCGCCGTGGGGCAAGAATCAGACGGGTCAGATTGAGGCGCTGCGCCAACTCTTGGGCGCACCGACGGAGACGTGCGATTGGGGGGATTTGAAGCACATAGATGTTGAAGGGGCGTCAGCGGGTCCGTGGGCGTGTTTGGATCTCATGTCCACGCTTTGCTCTCTGAGTGAGACGGGACACCGGGACGCGACGAGGGGGGCGCTCGAGCCGGGCGCGGGACGCTCGCCAGAGACGGTGTGCATCACGCTCGCGCAGGCGTGCGACGATCACAACGCACTGGCTCGCGATGCGTTCAGCGCGTTGTTGCCTCCGTACGTGGCGACGTCGCATCCAAAGTCTGGCTTGGTACTACGCAACGTGTGGAGTCGACACTCGGTCGCCGTCATTCGCGCCATGGTCGACGCGCACACGTCATCCCCGGCGGCTGCTGAGCGAATCTTTGAAGTGTGCCAAGAGTTGAACGCGTTGCAAGTCGTGATCGATAGATCTCCGTTTCCTTTGGCGATCGAGATGGTGTCCATCGCGTCTCGGCGCGCGGGCGTCAACTTGGAGCAGTGGCTGCAGGAGAAGATCAAGGCGAACGGCGGCGCTTTTGTGAGCGCGTGCATGCGATTCTTAAGAACTAGGGCGACGCAGGAGGGTGGTGATAAGGGTGGTTTGCCACTGTCTCCGGAAATTGTGCAGACTTTCTTAAAGGTGCTTCAGGGCGCGGCGCAGGGAATGCCGCCGGACTTGCAGGCGGAGTTGCGTCAACTCATCACGCAGATTCAAAACTCGCCGAACAAGGGTCGAGACATGAGCGCGGAAAACCTGGCGGCGCGGGCTGGTACCGCGCAGGGATTCAGTGCGGACGTTGAGGAGGAAGCGAATCGGTATTTCCAGCGCGTTTACTCCATGCAACAATCCATCGGGGAGTTGGTGGAAGTGTTGAGAAACTTCCGAGCGAGTCAGGTGCAGCGCGAACGAGACATTTTCTCGTGCATGGTGCACAACCTATTTGATGAGTACAAATTCTTTCCGAAGTATCCGGAGAAGGAACTGAGGATCACCGCGGTCCTTTTTGGCCAGCTCATTTTGCACAATCTCGTGAGTAACATCACTCTCGGAGTCGCTTTGCGTTGCGTCCTGGACGCGCTTCGCAAGCCGACTGGCTCGAAGATGTTCGCTTTCGGTTCGGACGCCTTGGAACAATTCAAGCGTCGACTCACCGAGTGGCCGCAGTACTGTCAGCACCTGGCGCAGATCCCCAACCTCGCGCAGGCGCACCCGGACTTGATGCCTCTCTTCTCCAAGGGCAATGACGCGACGGTGGCGCTCGGTCGAAGCGAACCGAGCATGAACACTGCTGTGAATGCGGACGCACAACTCGCCGCGGGCGTCGCTGGAATGCGCATCAGTGAGACTGAAGGAAACAACCCGCCTTTGCCTCGCTCGTTGTCTTCAGCGATGAATTTGCCGCCGCAACCTCCGGGACCGCCGCCTCCGGGTGAGACGGCGGCGACAGGAGCGACGACGAGAGCACCGACCCGAGGTGCGAGCGCTCCGACGCTTGTCAGCGTGCAGAGCACGGGTTCGATCACTGGTGGTGGAAGCACTCCGAGTGGTTTCGCGACGTCTTTGAACATCGACACGCTCGTCGCGGCGAGCGCCGAGGCGAAGCAGCCCGACGCGGCCACCGCCGACAAGGTTCACTTCTTGGTGAACAATCTTTCTGCTGAAAACATGGACGACAAGGTGGCGGAGGTGAAGAGCAAGGTGTCCCCGGACTTGTATGAATGGTTCGCGGGTTATCTCGTGGTGAAGCGCGCTTCTATTGAGCCAAACTACCACTCGCTCTACCTCGAGCTGCTCAAAAAGGTCGGCGACAAGACGTTGGACGCGGCTATTTTGCAGGCAACTTACCGCAACATCAAGGTGCTTCTGTCGAGCGATAAGGTCAAAACGAACAGTGGGGAGAGAAGCTTATTGAAGAATCTCGGTTCGTGGCTCGGACAATTGACCATCGCGAAGTTGAAGCCGGTGCTTCAGCGTCACTTGGACATCAAGGAATTGATCCTCGAGAGCTACGAATCTGGACGCATGATCGGCACCGTGCCGTTCGTCGCGAAAGTCCTCGAGCCATCGAAGGATAACATGATCTTCCAGCCTCCGAACCCGTGGACGATGGCCATCCTGTCGTTGCTCTGCGAGATTTACAACGAGCGCGACTTAAAGCTCAACCTCAAGTTTGAGATGGAGCGTCTCTTCAAGCACCTGGATGTCAACATGAAGGATATCGAGCCGTCGATGTTGCTCGCGTCTCGCATGCGTGAGCGTCAAAACAATCCTGACTTTGTCGCAGACAAGAACTTCGCCGCACCGGTGCCGTTGCAATCGAGCCCCTTGGAGGGTTCGCTTCAAGCGCCCATGGGTCGCGGCATGGACGAAGAGGAGAAGACTCGCTTGCAGGCGCAAAGTCTGGAGGGCGCGTTGCCGAACATGCAAGCGCACGTTCGCGTCGCCGCCGCTCCGAACTTGCCCGAGTCTACCCGCGCTGCGCTCGTTCGACTCCTTCCGGTCGCCTTGACGCAAGGCATCTGCGAGATCGTGGCTCCGGTTGTGGAGCGTTCGGTCACCATTGCGTGCAAAACGTCTCAAGAGTTGGTGCGCAAGGACTTTGCCACTGAAGCAGACATCAACCGCGTTCGCAAGGCAGCGCATCTCATGGTGTCCTCTCTCGCCGGTTCTCTCGCACTGGTGACGTGCCGCGAACCTCTCAAGGCGAGCGTCGCGAACCAGTTGCGCGCATTGTTGCAACAATCCGGCGCCGGCGCCGGCTCCGAGGCTTCCGCGCTCGAAGCCGCCGTGCAGTCTGCGACGGTGGATAACCTCGAGTTAGGATGTGCTCTCATCGAGAAGGCGGCTTCGTCCAAGGCTATCCGCGATATCGACGAATCGCTCGCCGCCATTGCGTTGGTTCGCCAGAAGCATCGCGAATCCGGCATCAACCAACCGTTCTTCGACGCGTCCATCATGCAAGGTCGGTACCCGGCTGCCCTTCCGGAGTCGCTCAGACCGAGACCGGGGCAGCTTCCGAGCGCCGCTCTTCGCATTTATGACGACTTTGCGCAACTTCCGCGCGCGCCGTCTGGTCCGCCGCCGCCCTCGGGCGCGCCGCCGGCTTTCGCTCGACAGCCGTTCGGTCAGCCGCAACCGCCGCCGCCGCCGGTGGCGTATCCGGGCATGCCGCCGCCGCCACCTCCGGGTGCGCCGCCGCCGTTACCTCCGGATGGTCCCGCGGCTGAAGGCGCCGCCGAGGGCGCGCAAGAAGCCGGCAAGGATGCCGCCGCCAAGATTCCTCCGTCGAGCGGCGTCACGCACGGACAACCCGATCCGGCGGGTTTGCGAGAAAAGGTTGCCGCTCATTTCGACGAATGGGCTCGCGTTCAAGACTTGCCGCCGACGGATGCCGCGAGCATCGCTTTCATGCAACGTCTCGTCGACTCCCGTTTGCTCGCTGAGGACACTCAAGAGCGTTTCTTGCGCATTCTCGTCGAGCTCGCCGTCACGCACTGTCTCGGCAGCGAGGTGCCGAGCTCGACGCCGCAGGCGAGCTCACAGCTGTCCTTCGCCGCCATCGATGCGTACGTACGTCTCGTCACGCGATTGGTCCGACGTAAAGAAGAATCATTGGCGTCTCGATTGGCCTTCTTCGGTCGCGCCTTGGTCGCCGTCGTTCGCACGGCGATGCGAGACACTGACGAGCGCAACGTGGCGTTCAACGCCCGACCGTACTTTCGCGCCCTCGCGGGTTTGCTGAACGAGATGCACGCCCCGGATAACTCTCTGGATTCGTCGCATCCGCAAGTCTTGGCCGCGTTTGCGTCGGCGTTTTTGGCGCTTCAACCGCTTCGCGTGCCCGGCTTTGCCTTTGCCTGGCTCGAGCTCGTCTCGCATCGATGCTTCATGCCTCGACTCTTGATCGATCACGAGCAAAAGGGTTGGCCGCTGTTGCAACGCCTGTTGACAGCCATCTTGCGCTTCATGGAACCGCACTTGCGAACGGCTGATCTCTCCGAGCCCATCAAGTTGTTGTACAAGGGCATGCTTCGGTTGTTCTTGGTCTTGTTGCACGATTTCCCAGAGTTTTTGTGCAACCACCACGTCAACTTTTGCGACATCATCCCGCCCAACTGCGTTCAGTTGCGCAACTTGGTCTTGTCGGCGTATCCTCGCAGCATGAGACTCCCAGATCCGTTCACGCCCAACTTAAAGGTGGACTTGCTTCCGGAGATTCAACAACCGCCGAGATTGAACGCTGACGCCGACCACGCGTTGCGCTCGTCGCCGTTGCGCGAGGAGGTGGACACCTTTTTGAAGACGCGCAAGCCCGACAACTTGAGCCAACACATCATTCATAGGTTGACGTTGTCCCCGTCCGCCGCGCTCGCGGCTGGCACCAAGTACAACGTGCCGCTGATGAACGCGTTCGTGCTCTACGTCGGCGTTCAGGCGATTCAAGCCAACCGCAACAAGGATGCGTCGAGCGGCATCGCGCAGAGCGCGCCGATGGAGCTCTTCTCGCAGCTCGCGCAAGCGCTCGACATGGAGGGTCGATATCTGTTCGTCAACGCCATCGCGAACCAGCTTCGATACCCCAACTGTCACACGCACTACTTCTCGTGCGTGATTCTGTACTTGTTCTCCGAAGCCAGGTTCGGGATCATTCAAGAACAAATCACGCGAGTGCTCCTCGAGCGTTTGATCGTCAACCGACCGCACCCGTGGGGTTTACTCATCACGTTCATCGAACTCATCAAGAATCCGAGGTATAACTTCTGGGCACACTCGTTCACCAAGTGTTCCAAGGAAATCGAGCGACTCTTCGAGTCCGTCGCTCGCTCGTGCTTGCCCCAACAAGACAAGGAGGGCATCCCCAAGCCCGCACCGGTGGCAGCCGCCACGTCATGATTCATCTCTGATACCACTTCTGTTACATGTACTCTCTCCCACAACTAACGAGAAAAGAGAAAAGAACAAAAAAAGCTTTTAGAAGCTAGGACACTGTAGAGATCGTTAGGCACACTACGATCGCGAGGTAAATAAAGATACAAAAACCATTAAAAATTCTCCGCCCTCATCGCTTTCGTTACAAAAGGAGCTATTACATACACTCATCGCCCGCTCGCTCGGTCGGTGACGATTGCAATTGCAACCACGTCACTCGAGTTTCCTTCGCCATCGCGTCGAGAGACGCGTCGAGCGTCGATTTGCCTCGGCTGAGCCGTCCCGGAAGCGTCTCCAAACGTCGATCGCACTCGTCGCGCCACGCGTCGACGCGAAGTTGCAGCGATTCCAACCACGCCCTACCCTCCTCGCCGTACGTGTCCACACACCGTTTCTTCGCCTCGTCCGCCTCTCTGCGCAAAATCAACGCCTCGGCCTCGGCCACCTTGGCTCGATACCTCGCTCGAGACAGTTCCAATCGCGCCGCGCGCGACTCGGCGTCCTCCGATTCGGATTCGGAATCCGTCGACCGTAAATCCTCCACGCCCGCCGCCTCTCGCGCGCGCGTCACCTCTCTCGACAGCGTCCTCACGCTCACCGCGTTAAAATTTCGCGCCAACGCCTCTCTCGACGCCGCGTCCACCGCATCCAACGCTCGACGCAAACGTCCCGGCGCGTCCTCCTCCTCCTCCTCCTCCTCCGACTCT
>Ga0255782_10004417_pt1 | contig 10210 bp, 6 predicted proteins | sample 101ome_26_FD_179980 | JGI IMG/M metagenome (GOLD analysis project Ga0255782, IMG submission 179980) | Coastal salt marsh microbial communities from the Groves Creek Marsh, Skidaway Island, Georgia - 101408AT metaG (version 2) | ecosystem: Environmental > Aquatic > Marine > Intertidal zone > Salt...
TAACAGTACATCCATAACTTTATGGTTTAGCAATTTATCCTGCAAGTTATGGGAAATTCACGACGAAGGCCAACGGGGAGATAGATCTTTCTCCCCGTTGGCCTAACAGTTGCAGTTTATCGTAAAAGTTATTATGGATTTCACTGTTATATTAGTCGGTCCAAATCATACTTTACACACAAGCGGGCCATCAAATAGTACACATAATAAATAAATCTCGCTCGCGAAACGGTTGTCGACCCGTCCGTCGGTTCGCGTCGTCGTCGTCGTCGTCGGTCGCCGTCGTCTCTCTTTTTCGTCATCGAGGGTGACGAAGACCGAGGAGGGTCCTTGGTATCTTTCTTTCCACGAGTCCCGACTCGACGATTATACCTTTGGTTCAAAAAGTCAGACGGGTCGACCGAAAGGGAGTCCGTTCCCCGACGGTTGACGAATGTCTGTCGACGTCGTCGTCGTCGTAGTCGTCGTCGCCGTCGTCGTCGTCGGTCGGGAGACGCGCGCGCGAACGAGTCGCGTTGCGTCCGGGAGACTCGAGAGAACGCACGAACGGTTTCAAATCATCTCGTGGTTCGGAGCGACCGCGTCGTCGTCATCGTACTCGGGGCACGATTCGATTTTATTCCCTGTCATCCGACGGACGCGTGTCGTTTCGCGAGGAGAGGGGCCAGCGAATCGCACTGGGCGGGTGTCCGTCCATCTCGTCGGCGTGTGAGTCGTCGTCCGTTCGAACCGCGGCAAACACCATCGTAAGACGCATCTTGGTCGTGATATGGATTCGACGACGAGCGTGGGGATCGCGTTCGGAACCGCGGAGGTTGGTTTCCGAGGCGCGGGACTGGATTCGTACGGGTGGAAATTGACTCCCGGGGGCTCGTCGGCAACGACGACGACGCAGTACGGGACGTCCTACGATAGCGCAAGCAGCGCGCGAGAAATGGATGCGATGTATTCGCCGAGTGGATCGGATGATGGGGATTTTGGATCGATCGGAAAGCGTTCGTCGGGGAAAGGACGGCCGTCGAGTAGGCGGCACGCTAATCTTTACGTGAAGAATATTTCAGACCGCGTAGACGAGTTGACTCTGAGAAAGGTTTTCGAGACATGCGGTGAGGTGAGCTCGTGCTGTGTCATTCGGGACGTGTCGACAAATAAGAGCAGAGGGTTTGGGTTCGTCAAATTTGCCGAGGTTGAGATTGCAGAGCTCGCCATTGAAAAGTTCAACGGCACCGAGTACGCCGGAAAGGTACTCGAAGTCAAGTTTGCTAACACAGACGGCGATAGCGATGGCCAGAGCGGCGGTGGCGGTGCGCAGCCGAACGATAACATTTATGTCAAGGGATTACCTCCGAGTTGGTCTCAAGATGATTTGAAATCGTACTTTTCGCAGTTTGGGCACATTGTGGAGTGCCGGTTATTACACGCTAATAAAAGCACCTCGAGCGGTGCCCTCATCCGCTTCCTGCGAGAGTACGAGGCTACGGAGGCGGTTAAAAAGGCGAATGGGTTGACTCTCATCGGTAGCGCGACGTCTCTCGTCGTCCGGTACGCTGAGACGCAAAACAAGCCGAAGAAAACGCAAGGAAATGGCTCGACAGGCGGGGAAGATTCCACGCACAACGGCGCAGCGTTTCGCGAAGCGATGCCGAACACCGGGCGCATACCCTCTCATGATGGACTGAGTGAATTGCTCTCCAATGAAGAGGATTTCGCTGCGATCAATGTGCTCGGAACGTCACCGACGCATCGTTTCGGCAATCTGACTACTTCTGCGCCCGCGCCCGCTGGCTTTAGCTCAAACCAGTTATCGGCTAGCGGAAACGTTTGCGTGCAAAACTTACCTTTGCACGCTGACGACTTATTCTTGTACAAGACGTTCGCGCCGTATGGCGCCATTCTTTCGGCAAAGGTGATTCGTAACGACTGGAACGGCCTGTGTTCTGGAGTCGCCGTGCTCGTTTTTCGTAGACACACCGACGCGCTCACCGCGCAGCAATCGCTCATGCAAGCCGGCAGCTCGCTTAACGTGACTGTTCAAGCTCAACATTTACCACATTGATCATCACAGCGATACATGCGCAGTAAAATAAAGGATTGATGCGACTGTGCACACTTAACACAAGGCACTGGTTGCAGGGGCGACGAAAGCGTTGCGAGATATAAAATACTTTTCGATTGTTCACGATTTTAATATGTACCATTCGTCATTTATGACCATTACATCATGGCGCCGGCATCTTCTGCCTGCGCTTGTTTTTGTTGCTTGCGAGCCTCGGCGATGCGCTCTGCCGCATCGATGAGCTTTTCTGGAGTGCGCTCATTTTCTGCTAATAAGGCGTAGGCTTCGCGAAGCGTGGCTCGTTGCCTACTATATCTACTGAGCGACGGATTGATCGTTCTCCCTTCCTCGACACCAACATCGTCATCGTTGTCGTTTTCATCATCATCCGTCTCATCGTCGCTCGACGAGCCCACCGCACGACTCGCATCGACCAAGCTTCTCGTACGATCGGCAAACGTGCCGCCAGTAGCTTGCACCAATCGGGCTCGGTCTTCGTCGGCATTCGTCATATGTTCGAGTACGTACGCCGCTAGTTCCAACTTTCGTCGCTGTCTTCTTCTCTCCTTTCTATTGCGACGTCCTGGACCTCGGCGAGACGCTCTGCTTTCGTCAGTGTCGTACGCCGCATACTTTTGATAACGACCCGGCACAACCAACTGCGGTCGAACGTGTGTAGAGGTTGTGCACGCAGTGCAGCAGAATCCGTCCAATTCGTTTTTGCAGCTGTCACAAACAAGGAACAATCGGTTACAATCGACGTTTGGGCAGTTTCGGTGCGGCGGCGGCGCCTTGCTCTCGCCGCAGCAGTAGCATCGCAGCGTCGCCGCCTCAGCGCCGAGTTCGGCGCTTGGGCGCCCATCCGGAGCCATGGCAAGTCGGCTATCGAAAACGAAAAGGTGATCATCCCAGAGTTGGTCGTCTCTCTTGCCGTACTCATCAAAGTACGCCTGAACTCCGCCCTCGAGAGTCATGACGTTGGTGTAACCTTGTTGCCGCAAAACCGTCGAGTAGACGTCGCAGCGGATTCCGCCGGTGCAATACATCATGATCGGCTTGTCTTTCTCCACTTTTGCGAGTGGGCCCAAACCTTCTTGGACGTTGGTGTACACAGTTTCGCGGAAAGACTCTTGAACGGGTCGCTCAGCGCCTCTAAAATGACCGACATCCCACTCGTATCCGTTTCTCACATCGAGCAACAGTGGAGCGTCATCCGCACCAGAGTTGACCTTGATCAAGTTTTCGTGCCACTCCTTCGGAGAGAGCGGTTTTGCTCGCGCCTCGCGATCCGTCAACGGCAGATGATTCGTCCCTCCCTCAAGCTGCACAAGATTGGGCTTGTACCGCAACGCCAGCCTAGGGTGCGCCTGCGCCTCCATCGGATACACCGAGACTCTCATCCCGGCAAACCTCGGATCCGAATCCACCCATTTTGCGTACGCCTCCCCTTCGCGTTTCCTCCCCGACATTTGCGCGTTGATCCCTTGCTCGTTGACGTAAATCCGTCCTCTCAGTTCCCACCCATTCTTCGCGATGTGCGCCCTGTGTCGCTCCACCTCAGCCTCTGGGTCCTCAATCTCTGCGAACCGAAAGAACGTAATCAACTGATACGCCGGTTCCCCGTCGGCGTCGTCGGATTCGTCGTTCTCGCGGTCTCCTCGCGGGCCATCTGACGTCGCGTCCACCACCGCGCGCGTCGTCGAGCTCCACACCCCGCGTCGTCCAGACGGCGCGCACCTCGGTGCCCGGTACGCACTCCCAGCGCTCGGCGGCGTCGAACACCCTCGTCCACGCGCCGTCACCGTCGCCGCCCGGGCAAATCGCGCCGCCAACGCCGCGCGCATCGTCGTCGTCGGCGGCGGCGGCAGCGGCACCGAACTCTGTCGTCGTCCGTCGCAATAGCGACAAAGCGACGAAGCGGGCGGCGGCGGCGGCGGGAGGGGTCGACCGTTCATGAACCGTCGTTTTGTGTCCTAATTTATTTTACAGTTTTTATCCTGCACCAGTGTCCAAGAGATGTTATACTGAATACACATAGAAAGACGCCACCAAGAATGAGTCCACGCACGCGCGAAGTTGGTTGGAGGCTCGACAGAGACAGACTCGAGGGAGACGACGACGGACGACGTGTGACGATGGCATCGAACGCGACGGTGCGGAAGACGACGCTCGCGGCGGCGCTGTCAAAGATGCAGTCGCCGGATAAGGGTACGCGATAGGATTTTTTCTCGACGAGTGGTTGGATGGTTGGACTGTTTTTCGCTTTCCTGCACTGACTGATTGTTTGATTGATTGATTTGTAAACGACGGAACCGACGATTGTTTTCTTCTTGTCGATGGATGGTTAGACTGACGGTGAGGTGGTGTCGGTGACGGTGCGTGCGTGCGTGCGTGCGTGCGTAGATTACAGATACATGGCGTGTTCGGACGTACTGAATGAACTGTCGAGGGAGGGGTTCGACAAATTTCCTTCGAGGGAGACCGAGACGGCGGTGTTGGACGCGGTGACTCGCGCGGTGTTCGATGCGTCGACGGATGTGGCGTCGTTGGCAATCAAGTGCGTGTCGCTGACGCTGAGGAGGGGCGATGGGACGTCGAGCGAGCGGGTGTGTAGGGAGTTATGTGGGTATGTGTCGGGTTCGGGAAAGGACGTCGAGCGACGCGATGCGGCGGCGATGTGCTTGAAAACCATCGTCAGCGAGCTCGGGGGGGTTGAAAATGAAGCGCAAGAGGCGACTCTGAGAGTGTGCGTACCGGCGCTCGCGGACATGGTCGGTTCGTCGGCGAGAGACGGAGCTAGTGGTGAGGAGATGAACGTCGCGGCGGAGGCGGTGGACATTTTGCACGCCATGATGACGAAGGTAGGAAGCATGGCGGACGCGCGCATAAATCAAGACGACGGGGACAAGCTGTACGAAGTTTTGTTGAAACACCTCGAGCACGGCAAATCTGGCACGAGAAAGCGTGCGGCACAGTGTATGGCGCTCTTGGCGACGTCGATGAATGACGCCTCCATGGACGCGCACGTGAATACGGTTTTGGCGGCGCTGCAGGCGAAAATCGCGTCAAACGGAAAGAGCGAACTGTACTCCTTCGTGCTCGGCGCGACGGCTCGGGCGATTGGTTTTCGATTCGATGCGCGCGCGGCTGACGTCGTGTCCACTCTTTTGCAAGTGTGTGAATTGTCGACGGAGGACTACGACGAGGGAGCCATCACGAACATGGAAGCCGCGTTGCAAGCGATTGAAAACATCGTCTCTTCGTGTCCTTCGAGCGTTCAAGGCGGCGAGCAGACGTCGACTTTCGTGTCGCTCGCGCTCAGATACATCGCTTACGATCCGAACTTTGACGACGAGGGTATTGAGGACATGGACGCCGGCGAAGAACAGGAGGAGGAGGAGTACAGCGATTACGAAGATTACGACGACGAAGACGAAGATGAGAGTTGGAAGGTTCGTCGCGCGGCAGCCAAACTCCTCGGTTCCATCATCACCACGGTGAATGAACTGGCTCTCTTGGAGTGTTACGACGATATTATGGGCAAAGTTCTCGTCCGGACGAGAGATCGCGAACCGAGTGTCCAGTTGGACATCTTCTCCATCGTAGAGACAATGATTCGCACCGTGGTTAAATTGCGCGCGAACGACGTCGAATGCCAGATCAGTCTCAAGCTGAGGACGTCGACGATGGATTTGATCCGCGTCGCTATTCGAGAGACGGGTTCAAAATCGTCCAAGACGCAGATTGCCGCCTACACTTTGCTCGACTCGCTCGCCAAAGTCTACCCAGACGTGTTGTCTGGAATACTTAGCGAAGAGGTTACGAGCTCGCTCATGAATATCGTCGGAAGTTGCATCGGTGACCAAGACGGTGAAAGTTCTGCTCGCATGGAGGCTCTTTCTTTCGTTTCCGCCGTGTGCAAATCGAGCAATCTCGACGCCATGGAGACGTTTGTCCAGGCTCTGTTGCCTCAGATTTTTGCAGCCATGAATGACAAGTATTACAAGATTGTCGTTCACGCGCTCGACGCGTGTGCGTCACTTGTGCGTGTTCTTCGTAGAGACGAAACGAGTGTTGTGTCTCCCGAAAACGCTGCGCACATCAAGTCCCTTCTAGATGCGGTGCTCAACAAGCTCGGCTCGGCGGATGAAGATCAAGAAGTCAAAGAGGCGGCGATACATGCGTGCGCGGTCATTTTGGCTCAATTGAACGATCACGTCGACGCCCAGGATCAGTCGCGCGCGCTCGGTCTATTGCTAGAGCGCTCGCGTAACGATGCGACTCGCCTCACTGCCGTTCGCGCCGTGACGATGGTTGCTGGTTCGTCTCGCGCACTCGATTTCTCCGCCGTGGCGGCGTCCATGGCGAGAGAGTTTACCACTTTTTTGCGTAAAGCAAACAAGTCTCTGAGAGAAGGCGCCCTACTCGCGCTCTGTGCGCTCGTCGCTTCGCACGAGTCGGCGCTGCAAGACCAAGACGTGCATCCCATCGTCGTCGAGAGCTCTGCTCTCGTCTACGAGGATGACTTGCATCTCGCTACGCTCGCCATCAGCCTCTTGGCGAGTATCGCGTCCGCCGCCAATCGCTTCAGCGTATCGAGCAAAGAGATTGTAAATACGTCGCTCGCTTTGGTACTCGAAGTTACGAGATCACCACTTGTGCAGAGACAGACGCTCAAGTCGATCCAAGCGTTGTACCGCTCGCTCGTCTCCGCGGGACTCGTGCCGTTTCAATCGTTGCTCGACGCTTTGTCGGACATTCAAAAGCTCAAATCGGTGGACAACCACTTGATCGCGCACAGTCTCGCCAAGTGCGTTGCGACGGTGTGTGTCGTTGCGGGAAACGAAGCGATTAAGGACACGATGAACAAATTGAAGACGAAACTCGGCGGCGGCGCGACTGGAATTGAAGCCATCCACTCGCTCTTGTGCGTCGGAGAGATAGGACGCTTACACGACCTCTCTCAGGATTCCAACGTACAAGAATTGCTCTTTGAAGCCTTTGAAAACAACACTGACGACGTCAAGGGTGCGGCGGCGCTCGCACTCGGTCGCGTTGCCGTCGGAAATCGTGATGCGTACCTGCCGCTCATCACTTCGAGACTTGAAGGCGAAACTGTGGAGCATCAGTACTCGTTGCTTCAGTCGTTGCGCGAAGTCATCGTCGTCGGCGATTTGGATGCCCAAGCGACGGAGAAAATCATGGATATGTTGTACAAGCAGACCAACTCGGCCGAAGAGGGTGTGCGCAACGTTGTCGCCGAGTGCCTCGGTCGTCTTGCGGCGGCGAATCCGGCGCAAAAGGTTCAAGAGTTGCGTGAGCGATTCTCCGCAGCGAGCTCCTCTGCTCTGGAAAAGGCAACCTTGGTGTCCGCCGTCAAGTTTGCGGTGTTGTCGAGCGAAAAGGGTAGCTTGACAAAGATTCGCGGCGAGCTGAGACTGAGTGATTTCTTCGCGGCAATGTCGGACGCGAATGTAAACGTGCGCGCCGCCGTCGTCAAGACGCTCAACGCCGTGACGCACCGCGAGAGCACGCTCGTTACCCCACTTATGGCTGATGTTTTACCCGTGCTGCTGACGCAGACGGCGATCGTACCAGAACTTGTCCGAGTCATGGATCTCGGTGCCTTTAAGCACACCGTAGACGAGGGATTGGATTGTCGAAAAGCCGCCTTTGAGTGCGTCAACACGATGCTCGATTTGTGCCCCAACTTGTTGGACGCTCGAGCGCTCGTCGCGACGCTTCCGAGCGGTCTCGGCGATCACTACGACATCAAAATGATTGCTCACACGTTGTTGCTCAAATTGAGCCAAGGTGCTGTGCCAAACTCGACGGATGCCGTCCTCGCCAGTCTGGATTCTTTCTGCGAGCCGTTGGACAAGACGCTCACGGCAAGAATGAAGCGAGACGCCGTGCAACAGGAGATTGAACGCAACAACGATTTACTCCGCGGCGCTCTGCGTGCGGTGCGATCGATCAATCGACACGGGGTTACGAGTGGCGCAAATGTCGTCGATTCGTGGAAAAAATTCAACGCCGACGCCGTGGATGGTAACGAAAAGGTGGCGCACATCGTCGCGGAACTTGATGCGGAGGCGTCGGCGGCGCCGAACAACAGCGGCGCCGAACAGAAATAGAAGAAATGTAGTAGAAGTGTGAGTGAAAAATAGTGTTGACGATGATAAATTGGATGAATTGGATGTGACTAAACGGTACGTACTACCGGGGTACTCTAGTAACGTCTCGATCGACTCTCCTCCATATCTTCGAGCATCAATTCGCGCTCGAAGTCCATAGCCTCGTCGATGCGTTCGCCTTGGTGCAACATGCGCTCCGCCTTTTCGCTAACACCCATGGAACGCATAGAGTCTTCGCAGTACTTGTCCCAACACCAAGAAGCCTGTTGGAGCTCGTAGCGAAGACGCGCTCGATCGGCGGCTTCGCGCATGGCGAGAAAGGCGGATGTCTTACCCTTACTCATCTCGATCTCGAGCGCCAAATCTGCGATGGCCTGTTTTGAGAACACGAAAAAGAAAACACAAGTTGTTATATCTCGTCAGTCGTCGAGTTTGAAAAGAAAAGTTAAATGCACGTGGAAAACTCTTCGTCACCGTCATCGCCATCGTCGTCGTCGTCGTCGTCGTTTTCCTTCTCCTTTTTGGTGGCGAGTAAATACGATTGGCTACGGAAATGGATGGCGCATGTTTGTCCGCACGATTTGCGACTCGGTGTTCCACAATGCTGTTTTCGTCATCGCCAAAAGGAAACAAGCCGCCAAAAAGTTCAAGAAAGGAAGAGAGAGCAAAAGATGCGAGAACACACGCACCTGTTGAATCGGGGGCAAAGTCGAAGACGAGCCCGAGTTGTAGCTCTCCAAACGCTCAATCTTGCGTTCGCGCGCGCGTTCCGCCACTTCAAGCACGAGACAGAATTCGTTATCCGTCTTTGCCTTGACGTAACCCATCAAATCAAAGTATTCACCATCCTTGAACGTGAAATCACCCGGTTCGTTCAGGTGCATTCGCTGCACCTTTTCCAAAACAGAACCTCGCGGCGCGTCCACCTCCTTGTACACCGGGTCATACCAACTATCGCCGCCGTCGAGCCACTCTTGTTCGGTAATAATGTCTTCCGGCGGGTGCATGGACGACGATGACGGTGCCGCGCCGAAATCACGGCCTCTTCGACCGGAAGACGACGACGACGACGCACCCGATGCCGTCAAATCTTCATCCATGTCCACTCCCAAAAACGTGTCGTCGTCGAACCCGCTCGGCGCGCGAGCGCTCAACGACCCCTCGCGTCCCGCCGACGCGCCAATCCGACCGCCGCCGAACCCGACGCTTCCATCATCGTCTTCGTATTCGTCGTCGTCGACGTCGTCGTCGTACGCACCGAACGCGCCGAACGCGTCTTCCTCCTCCTCGTCGTTCGCCGAAGAACCCCTCGCTCTGAGCGCCGCCCTCCTTCGCGCGCGTCGCGCCACGCTCGCGCGTCGCGCCATGGGCGAGCGCGCGCCTCCATCCGCGGACGCCAACGATACCTCGCGTCTTCTCTGCGTTCTCAGCGTCGCCGCGAGTCCTCGTTCGCGCGCTCCGGCGTTCGACGACGACGACGACGACGTCGTCGTCGAGTTGTTGTTGGAGGCGCCGCCAGCCGTCGCTGCCGGGGACCTCGCACGCGGGGCGCGGGGCGGGGCGAACGCCGATAGTCTGGACGACGACGGGGACGAGGACGCGCCGTTGTTAGCGGTGGCTCTCGCGCGCGTGCGGAGCGTCGTCGGTGATCGCGTCGGTGCTCGCGCGAACATGTTCGATCGCTCGCGAGTGGCGCGAACACGACGGACGAGGTGAGACAGACGGAAGAGCACCAGCACCAATGGTGCTGCACCATCCATCCCGTTTTAACCTTTTTCGTGAATCGCGCACTTTGTAAAAATTTGGGTTTAGTATTTCCAATCGACCATTCATGACTCAAAAAGTACATCGTCGTCTTCGTATTCGACGTATTCGACGTCGTACGCACCGAACGCTTCAATTTAAAAAACAAAAAACATGGACGAAAAACAAAAACCATACGACACGCGGGGTTCCCGGCTGGTTCCCCAGCTAGTACTAGTCACGCCCAACGAGGTATAGCTTCGAAGTTCCAATG
>Ga0255782_10004455_pt1 | contig 10148 bp, 11 predicted proteins | sample 101ome_26_FD_179980 | JGI IMG/M metagenome (GOLD analysis project Ga0255782, IMG submission 179980) | Coastal salt marsh microbial communities from the Groves Creek Marsh, Skidaway Island, Georgia - 101408AT metaG (version 2) | ecosystem: Environmental > Aquatic > Marine > Intertidal zone >...
TGGTATTTTAACACTTATCACGGCACTATCAATTAGTGCCGTCGCTATATATTACAGTGTAGCAGGTTTAGTGGCAATTTTTGCCGCGGCTGCTCTGCCTATTATGATTATGGGTGGCACACTTGAGATTGCTAAACTGGTAACAGCAGTTTGGTTACACAGGCATTGGAAACAAGCAACTTGGTGGCTTAAAAGTTATCTAAGTATTGCTGTTTTTGTACTCATGCTTATTACAAGTATGGGCATCTTTGGTTTCCTATCTAAAGCACACATTGAGCAAACTTCAGCAAGTGAAGAAACGATTGCTCGTGTTGAAACACTACAAAAAGAAATAGATCGTAATATAGGTATTGTAGGTCGTGCTGAAAATAGAATTCGTGTACTAGAATCAAGCGAGTCAAATACTAGCGAAGATATACAAAGCCAAATAGACAAAGAACAGGAAAGGATCGACAATGCTTACCGTCGTATTCAGCCTGCTATTGATGAACAAAATAAAATTATTGCAGACCAAACAGGACTATACTCAAACGAACTCGAAGCGTTGGACAACGACTTTAATCAACTACAAGCGTGGATTAACGAAGGTGGTGAAGAAAACATTGCTAAAGTTCAAGGCATGGTAGGAACTACACCAGACGGTGATTGGGGATTCTTAACATCAAATGCTGTTGACAAATGGCGTGAAGCAAATAGAGCAAAGCGTGATGAACTAGTAGAAAAGATTGCTAAGATTGCAGATGGCAATACTGTTATTGAAAATGCTCGCGAAGAAATAGCAAGACTACGTAAACAAGCAGATGATCAAATTGCATCTAGTAATAAAGTTATTGATAGACTACGTGGACGCCTAGCAGATGACAATAAAGCAGAAGATATCCAAAAGGATATAGACGAACAAAACGAACGAATTAGAACGGCGTCGAATGAGGTCGATCGACTAACTGAAGAAAAGATTGCACTAGAAAGCGAATACCGTAAACTAGAAGCAGAAGTAGGTCCAATTAAATATATCGCTGAATTTGTTTACGGCGATACAGCAGATAAAAACATGCTAGAAGAAGCAGTACGTTGGGTTATTGTTACAATTATATTTGTATTTGATCCACTAGCAGTATTGTTACTACTAGCGGCACAATATACCTTTGAGTACAGACGCAAAGATGACAGCGGTGATCGTCTTCGGCTCGAAAGAGAAGAATACGAAAAAGCCAGAGCAGAACGCATAGCAGAAAACGTACCGCCTAGTTTTGAAAATGAAAGGTCAACTGAAGATGTTGCACAAGATTATATTACAACAGATGATGCTGATGGAGAGCCTGTATCAGAAGACAATCCTGCCGTGGCAGATGTACCAGATACAACAGTGGAACAGCCTAAAGTACAAACTAATGTCATTCAAGAACGAGTCGAAGAACTAGCAGAAAAAGAAAAAGATGCTTCCTGGACAGAAGCTAAAAACCGTTGGAAAGAAGATCATCCACAACTAACACTAAAACACTTTAAGAGTCTTTACGTCGAGGGCAAAATTGACGAACTACCTTGGGAGTCTTATGTAGAAAAGAAGACCTACATAATGAAAGAAGACGACCATCAAGTTACTAAAGAAACTAAGCCACAGTTTACCGAAGTAATTGAACCAGAGGGCTATATACAAAATAGCGAACAGAATGAAAGCACACTCTGGAAAAGGTTAAAAGACGATAGTGACAGATAAAATATTATTAATTACTCCCCCAGACAAAGTACGTAATAAGGCAAAGTCTTGTCTAATAATCTATCCAAACGAAAATATTCGCAACGAATATCAAAATATTCTTGCAGAATCAACATCAGCACAAAATGTATATCTTTACAATCCGGACAGTGAAAATATTGATATTGAATGGTTGTTAGATGTTGCACATCTTGTTGATGTTATCATATTTGATATTGACAATAGTCCACAAGAAGTTAAAATGTTAGCATCATATTTGGTAAGTCTTCCGAACACTTATTGGTTGACTTCAGAGGACACATGGTGTTATAATAAACTAAGTAGGAATAGAATCTACGGACTAGATACTATTCAAAATTTACTAGGAGGTAAAATTGAGACGTAATAATAATAGTGCTAAAGATACACCAAAAGGACTTCATGTAGAAGTTCGTAACGGCGATTTCAATGGCGCAATGAGACGTTTTAAACGTAAAGTTCAAGAAGCAGGCATTATACAAGAAATTAGAGAACGCCAGCATTATGTAAAACCAAGTGAGGTTCGTAAAAAAGCAAAAGCCGCTGGCAGAGCACGTTGGATGAAGAAGGTTCGTAAAATGGAAGAACAGTACGGTCCCTTCACTACTAGACAAAAAAGATATTAAGAGGTCAACATGCGCATCGAAGAAGATGTAAAACTAGACTACAAGGATGTCCTTATCCGTCCAAAACGTAGTACACTAGGAAGTCGTAAAGAAGTTGATCTATCTAGAATCTTTACCTTCCGTAATTATACTCCACAAGATATGAGTATGGAAATGATCCGTCCAGAAGATGGAAATTATATTGGCATTCCTATTATGGCTGCTAACATGGACGGTGTTGGTACATTTGAAATGGCGGATCAACTTGCTACAGGTAGCCTATTTACTTGTTTAAAGAAAACATACTCAGTAGAAGAACTTGTAGAATACTTCGATACAGATATGTACGAGCGTACTAATTTTGTAGCAATGAGTATTGGCATTACTGATCACGACATGGGAAAGTTTATGCGTGTGTACTCACAAGTAGACGGAAATTTAAAATATGTCTGTGTAGACGTAGCAAATGGATATTCAGAAAGGTTTGCAGACTTTATTCGCAAACTAAGAAATCAGTATCCACATATTGTAATCATTGCTGGTAACGTAGTAACAGGCGAAATGACGGAGGAACTTATTCTTGCTGGAGCCGATATTGTTAAAGTGGGCATTGGCCCTGGTAGTGTATGCACTACTCGCATACAAACTGGAGTCGGTTATCCCCAGCTATCCGCTGTCATTGAGTGCGCAGATGCAGCTCACGGACTCGGTGGCCATATCATTGCTGATGGTGGTTGTACTTGTCCTGGAGATGTGGCTAAAGCATTTGCAGCCGGTGCTGACTTTGTGATGCTAGGTGGTATGCTTGCCGGACACGATGAAGGTGGTGGCGATGTTATTACTAAGATTTACGAAACTAACGAAGTAACTAAAACTGATGATGGGTTTTATGAATCCGTTTATGAAGAAAAGAAGTTTGTACAATTCTACGGTATGAGTAGTAAAAGTGCAAACGAAAAACATTTTGGCGGACTAAAGGAGTATCGCAGTAGTGAAGGAAGAACGGTTCTTGTTCCTTACAGAGGAGCAGTGGCGAGTAGCATTCAAGATATACTTGGTGGGGTGCGCTCTACTTGCACTTATGCTGGCGCAGTAAAATTAAAACATTTGAGCAAGTGTACTACATTTGTTCGCTGTACACAAACACACAATGGTGTGTACGAGAAAAACACAATAGGTAATTAACATGGACTATAGCGTATTATATAACGGACAAATTTATTTGCTCCTTATTGTATTTGTAATGATGATTGCAGGTATGATTAAAGAACACGGATTGTTTAAAGACATCTTTTGTTACTTTGAACAAAACCTTAAAAGCAAAAAGGCTGTAGTTGCTGTGGTAAGTGCCTTAACAGGACTATTACCTATCAAAGGTAGAGTAACAGTCAGTGCAGGTATGCTCGAAACACTTGCTCCAGACAAAGGATGTTGTGGGCGTGAAAAGTTTGGTCCTATTGACTATGTTAGCACACACCACTACTACTTTTGGTCGCCACTAGAAAAAACAGTAATTCTACCTATGGCAGCATTTGGATTAAGTTATACTGCTTGGATAGGAATTATCTGGCCGTTGTTAGCAGTAAGTATTGCATTTATTCTTGCTTACCTTATTTGGGGAGTGAAAGAAAGTGATATAGAACTTGGCGACTGTGGTACTGAAGTTAAAGTAAGTCGTATCACTCGTTATGTATTTCCATATATTGCAGGCGTGGGTGCTATTATTGCTGGCATTGACTTTATATGGGCATTTGGTTCTCTAACACTTTATTATATGTTCTGTACTAAAACATTTGATCCACAAAAACTTCTAGGTTATGTTGATTGGAAACTTATTGGTTGGGTAGCACTTATTATTGTTGCGGCTAACCTTGCTGTACAGAACACAGACAATATTAAAAACTTTTTAGGCAATGCAGGACTTGATATTAATACATTAAGTGGATTTGTTCTATTAAGTTTATTCAGTTTTGCCGGAGCATTTGCATTAGGATCTAGTTCTAGATTTGGTGCTATCACAGTGCTTATGGCAAGTATCTATGGTTTAGAATACCTTCCATGGTTCTTTGCTGTAGATTTTGTGGGTTACCTAATTAGCCCAATGCATAAATGCGTAGCAATTGGTATGTTATATTTTGGCACCAAGTTGCGTTACTATGCTACAATATTAGGGTTATGGGGCGGCTTAGTTATTACAACTGCTGGCCTTGTAACGTTTTTGTAAAATTATAAAGGAAAATTAATGTTCAAAAAAGTACTAGGCGGGTTGGCAGGCCTAATTTTAACTGTCAGCACTTCTGCTATGGCAGACGACTTTGATACAAGTCAGCATAATTTTAAACTTAAACAAGACAAGATTAGTTTAGAATATAGAGAAACACTAGATTCAGATAAAGATCATTTGCAACTAGGTTATGATATTTCAAACAATGTAACATTAGAATACCGTTATGTTGATGCAGACGATATTGAAAATCGTTTTAGAATTAAAGCACTCCATAAATGGTCAGACTCTTTAACAGTTGGATCTAAAATTGAATATAGATCGTTTCAAGATGCAGATGATCATTATAGATTTATCCCAATTATTAGATTGTCAACAGGATCATTACATGGTATGAATGGTTATGTTAACTTTGAACCAAGATTTAACTTTGGTAAACAAGGTGAAAGTAACGATCTAGGTGTAGATGCTACACAAACTAAAGTTGGATTTGATTATAATTTAACTGATACACTAACTGTAGGACCTTTCTTACAGTACGAAACAGATGGCAATTTTGATAAAACTGACGTCTTTTTTGGAACAGCAGTATCCGTTAATTTCTAATCAGGACTTGACATTCTTGGTAAAAGAATGTATAAATAATAGTGTAGGACGCCGAAAGGGTTCTACACTATAATTAATCTTGCTTAATAAAGGAGAAATAAAATGACAAGACTAACAACTCTAGACCTACCCTCAATCCACAGATCATTTATTGGATTTGACAGACTATTTGATGAAATGGAAACACGTTTTGCAAATAGTGCATCACAGGGTTATCCCCCATACAATATTGCACAACTAAACGACGATGAGTATGTAATTACTCTAGCCGTTGCTGGCTTTAGTATGGATTCTTTAGATATCGAAAAAGACAAAAATGTTCTTAAGATTGAAGGAACTGCTCCTAAAGGAGACGAAGAAGTCAAATACTTACACAAAGGTATTGGCGGACGCAATTTCCGTAGAGAGTTTACACTTGCTGATCATGTTGAAGTAATTAATGCTTCACTTGATAACGGTATGTTAAACATTTACTTGAAGCGCGAAGTTCCAAAAGAACTACAGCCTAAGAAGATTGAGATCAATGCTGGTCTTACTCTAGATGGTAAAGTAGAAGAAAAAGAAACTGTTGAAAGCAAGTAAACAGTCTAGGGGGAGTGAAATAACTCCCCCGTTTAAAGGAGCATAAAATGAGTACCGATGTAATCGAAGACGTTAAGATTGACGAAAAAATTAAGCACAAAACAACTGAACCATCCAAATACAAAGTTGTATTACTTAATGATGATGCAACTCCAATGGATTGGGTAATTGATGTACTTAAAGTAATTTTTAAACACACCGAAACTACTGCAAAAGAATTAACACTAACCATTCATAACGATGGAGCAGGTGTTGCTGGCATATATACATATGAAATAGCAGAACAAAAAGCCGTCGAAGCAACTACAGCAAGTAGAGACCGAGGCTTTCCTTTGCAGATTAAGGTGGATAGAGAATGAGTTTAAAAGAAGCAACTTGGGAACATCACAAGAATGCAGAACGACAAGCATTTGTTAAACGTATGTTTAGCGGAAAGATGTCAGAAAAAGATTATGCAACATATTTGTTTAATCAACACACTGCATATAACATACTAGAACAAATGAGCATTGTAAACGGATTGTTAGCAGACATTCCAGAGATACGTAGAGCTCCAGCAATCTACGAAGATTTTACTGAACTGTGGACTGAAGAAAATTCTCCACCGTTGGCAAAAGTAACACAAGAATATATGGATCATATTATGAAGATTGGAAACGATCCTCATAAACTAATGGCACACTTGTATGTTCGTCATATGGGAGACCTAAGTGGCGGTCAGATGATTGCTAAACGTGTTCCAGGTAGCGGAAAGTACTATCAGTTTGAAGGTGACGTTGACGAAATTAAAAATAAAATTAGAAGTAAACTCGACGACGGTATGGCTGAAGAAGCAAAAGTATGTTTTGACTTTGCTACCAAACTATTTGTAGAGTTAGAGGAGATGTGCGAATGAGTGTGATTTGGGATAAACTAATTGAATGCCAAAACGAAATCATTAACACATTTAACGAATATGCAGAAGAAATTCAAGAAGAAGGTCTTGATGCTTTTAACCAACCCAATAATGGTTGGATTAATCGTGTTTGGGCTAATGATAGTGTACGAAGGGCTCATATTGATGTGGTGGATGCAAGAGACAGCAAAGGCCTCTGGATGATGCATGTATGCGTCTTTCCACAACTAAACAATGACGCACCAATTTACGGCTTTGATGTTATTGCTGGTAAAAATAAAATGACAGGAGCCTTTCATGATTTCTCAGCAAGTGCTACAATAGACCATCCTATGATACAAGGATACTTTGATAGTGTAGAAGACTTTATTCCTGAAAAGAAACGTGAACTACCTGAGTGGGCTCGCAACATCTTTACAGAAAAAATGCTTGCCGCAGGTAATGTTAAAACTGAAGAAGAAGCAGTTGCTATTATTGAAATTGCATTAAACAATTTAAAATCATACTTCCAAGAAGTTGGAGAGTATAACGGCTTTGGCGATACAAGTCTAGTTGTGGCCGCACAAAACTACTACTGTCATAATCAGCAACAGAATCCTCATACACCTCGCACAATGAAAAGTTTAGGATTGGATGAAGAACAAGTTGACTTGTTCTGTCGTGATATGCTGTTTCCTAAAATTACATAAATACTAAAAAGAATTAGGAAACTATAATGCGTTTTAGTGATTTTAAAATTGTAGAAACAAAATACTTAGAAGAGTCAAAAGGGTTATTTGGTCGTGAAGCAGGTGATGTGTTTACACACCACGACGGTAGAGAATATGCTATTGTACAAGTAGTTGCGTTTCCGGATGCACAGTCGCAACGTTTCGAAACACCCGAACAACGTGACGAAGAAATTAAAAAGTTTGAAGCAGAACACAATACTCAAATTGAATGGGTTAACCAGCCACGTAACAATATGTTAGCATTTGGTGTAGCCCAATTAGATGATCAAGATGGTGGACACGTATTTTGGGGCAAATATTTACAAGCAACATCATTTGACATGATGGGCTCGTGGGCTAACAAACAAATTCCAGCAGGTTGGGCATTACAAACCAAAGGCTCACAAAAGTTTGCTGCTGGTTATGATCCACAAAACTTAATCAAAACAGAAAATAGATTCCAAGGCGTTGATAGTATTATTAATGCTGTATATCAAAATAGTGACGATCAAGTTAAAGACGTATTTAAAGAAGCACTACAAAATCTATCACAAGGTAACCGCAATGTTGTATTCCCCCAGATGTATGAACAACAAGCAGCCATCCGTGATTACTTTGGCGAAATTATGCAACCAGTTGCATTGATGGGCGGAGTTATTAGAGGACAAGCAGATGATGCTCGTCGTGAATTAGCAGACGGTGCTGAATGGCGTGATTGTCAAGTTATGTGGCCAATGGCAATGAACGCCGCACTATGCGACTCGTTTATGATTGCTCCTAATGGTGCTGAAATTGGCATTAGTTCAAAAGGTGGACAAGGTGCTGCGGCTAGTGCTAAAAATCTAAGTGACGCTGTTGCCAAAGCACGTAAAGGCGGCAAAGACATTGTTGAACCAGGCGGTGTTGCAGAATATGCTGCACAACTTGTACAAATTATTGCAGACAATACAGCATTAGATGGTCCTATTGCAGTAGGTAAGTTTTTAAAGATTGACGGCATTGATGATAAACTAGGTGCAGAAATTAACGAATACATTCAAAACGGTAAAGCAGACCTAGAAGGTATTTCAGAACAAGCACTAAAGATAGCAGAACCGTTTGCATTTAAATTAGAAACAAAAGGATTTAATGCAGGTTATGCTTTATTAAGTGCCGCAAGTAAAACCTGTGCTAAAGTAGTAAACGAAAAAGACGATTTCTCAAAAGGTGCTATTGCACTACTAAATCAATCAGACATTATCCAATTATACACTAAAATGGGCAAGAAAGGCGAAGACGCTGTACTTGGCGATTTTAAAGCAGTATATCCTCCAAGTTTTACTGGCAAGGTATGGCTCGAAGGCGGCAAGAACTACTATAGTTCACGTATCGGCGGTAAGATGGCGTTCGCTATCGGCAAAAAGTAATAATTCATATACGACCACATAATAAGATACTTGGACTAGTATAAATATTAGTGGAGGACTCAATTATGAAAAAACTTTTTATAGCAATGCTAGTAAGTGTTCTTGCGTCTACAGTTTATGCAGGTGAATTAACGCATCAGTTTAACAGTCCTGCATTTAGTGGAAATGGCTATAGTACTCATGTCCTTACAATACATCAACTTGAACAAAACCGTAAGGACAAGTTAAAAGAAGACGCTGAAGCAGCCGCTGATAAAGCAGAGCGCGAGCGTAAGAGTACAAACTTATACAAATTCCAAAACAACTTGGAATCAAGAATTTATGCTCAACTGTCTAAGAACATTGCTGACTCATTATTTGGTGAAGGCGGCGACATTGTAGACGGTGAGTGGGCAGAAAGTGAAACACCATTCGGTGACACAATCAAATGGAAAAGAGAAAACGGTGTTATCTATGTAGAAGTATATGATAGCAATGGCGATCTAGCATCGCAGTTTGAAACACCAGTAGGAGACTTTGCGTTTTAATGATTAAGATGGGTACGATATTACTAGTATTAGCATTACTAACTGGTTGTTCAACAATGCAACCGATACATACTCCTGAATTGCCAAAGCCGGTTGAAGGAAGTATGGTTACAGAGTTTACTCAAGTACCTTCACCGGAGCGTGGAAAGGTAGTTGTTGCTGTTTATAAGTTTGAAGATAAAACAGGACAACGTAAACCTGGTGAAAAATTTAGTAATATTAGTTATGCTGTAACACAAGGTGCAGATGCATGGTTAATAAATGCACTACAAGACGTAGGTCAAGGGCAGTGGTTTACTGTTGTAGAGCGTGTAGGACTAGACAGTCTTACCAAAGAAAGACAAATTATAAGACAAGCACGTCAGCAGTTTGCTACAGATGCTTGTGAACAGGAAAAGGCAAAATTAGCCTCAGAGAGAGGTGTTGATCCTGACACTATACAGTGCAAGGACAAACCACTACCGCCATTGATGCAGGCAGGTATGATCGTGGAAGGAGGCATCACAGGCTACGATAGCAATGTGCTAACTGGAGGGTCCGGAGCAAGATACTTAGGTATTGGACCAAGTACACAATATAGGCAAGATGTTGTTACAGTCAGTATGCGTGTTGTTGCTGTAAGCACTGGGGAAGTAATTATTACTGTGAGTACTACAAAAACTATTTTGAGTACAGGCAATAGTTTTACTTTCTTTAAGTTCTTTGATTTAGGCACACAAGCGGCTGAAATTGAAGCAGGTCACACGATTAACGAACCTGTAGGTTATGCTGTGAGGGCGGCAATAGACCAAGCGGTAGTAGAAGTGATTAAAGAAGGAGAGCGTAAAGGGTACTGGGCGTATAGTACCCCGTTTATAA
>Ga0255782_10004460_pt1 | contig 10143 bp, 5 predicted proteins | sample 101ome_26_FD_179980 | JGI IMG/M metagenome (GOLD analysis project Ga0255782, IMG submission 179980) | Coastal salt marsh microbial communities from the Groves Creek Marsh, Skidaway Island, Georgia - 101408AT metaG (version 2) | ecosystem: Environmental > Aquatic > Marine > Intertidal zone > Salt...
AAGAAGTGAAAGTGTTTCTGGACGAGTACGAGTTATTGGGAGACACGAGTTGCGACATTTTGGGACACGAGGATAGGATTTACGTGGTCGTGTGCGGGGACGACGAGCGCGAGGAGGAGTTGGAGGAAGAGGGAAAATATCTCAGCCAAGAGACGAGTTCGCGGAGAGAGAGGGGAAGTCGGGAAGAAAAAACTCCAATCCTTCCAATCACTGATGAGATGAACTGCGACTGGAAACCGCCGGAGCGAAAAGGTACTCTCATTAAACTAGCCACTAAAAGAAGGACTCTGAGTGAAAGCAGATTAAAAGCCGCAAAGCAAGGCACCACCATCCTAGATGCATTCGTGAATCGTTCCTCTTTTGCGAGTCCCGAGTTCCAAGTTCCGAAAATTTACAAACACGTTGTCGACGCTGACATCAGCTCGGTTTATGAGGTGATGGTGGTTGTGAAGGAGAGAAGACTTGATGAAGAGAGCGGTAAGTATTCGAGTGTCGCCGTCGAAAAGAAAGCGAGTGACTTTCTCAGAGAAACCACTCAGAGTAAAAAAGCAACGGCGGTGAAGGCTTTGAAAGAAGCCAAAATAGCATGGATTAAACCAGCTTACGAGAGCAGATCCCGAAAAAATGAAAATTGTTGTCACGTGTTCGATTTTTACTGGAAAGACGGTCCAGACAACGATTTCGTTGTGTGCTCGTACAGTAACAATTATAACGTATTGGCCAAGCGCTTGCATGGAGTTTGTCTTCGCAGCGGAAGAGAAATCTCCGTTGGTCTCCCCGAACTATCTGCGATGCGTGGCGGAGGGGTAAAAGAGACACAAAAACAAGAGCAGCGACAGAAACAGAGTGAAAGGAAACACGCGATGACGCCGCAGTTGGGACTGACAGTGCCGAAGAAACAGACACCAGTTCGATCGAAAGAGGATGAGCGTCTCAGACTCACCGCGCAGGTAGTCTATGCTCCGTGTTCCGACGATGAGATTGGCGACGATGACGACGACGACGACGACGACGACGACTCGCACGGATTGGAAGCCCTGTCTTCATCCTCCTCCTCCTCCGAAGAAGAAGGAGGTGAGAGAGAAATATCGAAAGTTGATCCAGCGAAGATCAAAGTGAAGCTTTATGAAGTCATCAAAGGCGCCGGTAGAGCTGGTCTGCAAATGAGCGATATCATGAAAGTGATATTCCCACGCAAGAGCGGATCCGAACGAGAAAAAGATTTTGTCCGTAACTCTGTGTATTCCGGTATCGAGAAAGGCTTATATGTGAAACTCGGTCACGGGAGATATTTCTACGCCTTGAAGAAGGGAGCTCAAATGGGGACTCAAATGCATTTGGAAGAGAGCACGACGACACTGTTGAGAAAGCACCAAAAGCCAGAGTGGATGTGTGTAGCAGGAGGAGGCACGTGGTCATGCACCGAAAAGAGAATGCCGGGGTTCACGGCTTGCCAAAAGCACGCGACCATGGATCGGTGGTGTAAGCAGGTCCAAAAAGTAACGCCAGAAGAGAAAGCGACAGAGACGGGCACAGCTAAACTGAACGCGGACGGAGAGAAAGATAGCGGAGATCAAGAAGTCATCGCGTTGAAGAAAGTGGAAGAGATGCAAAAGCGCATGGAAAACGAGTTACGCGTTGAGAGAGAGAAAATCGAACAAGAAAAAAAAGAGCAACTCAAAGAACGGAAACGACTGGAAGAGCTATTGGCGAGAAATGCCGAAGTCGAACTGCAAAGAAAGAAAGAGAGAGAGAAAAGAGAGGCAGAGGAAAGACGAGCGGAAGAGGCAGCGGCGAAAGCTCGACTCGAAAAGGAAGAAGAAGAAAAGCGAAAAGCAGAGGAAGAGCGAAGAGCTGCCGCGGAGGAGGAAGCAAGGAGAATGGAACTCGCGAGAAGCGAAGAGGCCGCGAGACTAAAAGCTGAGCAAGAAAGGGAAGCTGAAGCTGAGCGCGCACGGATCGAAGAAGCTGCGAGAGTGAAAGCTGAACAAGAAAGGGAAGCTAAAGCCGAACGCGCACGAATCGAAGAAGCTGCGAGAGTGAAAGCTGAACAAGAAAGGGAAGCTGAAGCTGAGCGCGCACGGATCGAAGAAGCTGCGAGAGTGAAAGCTGAACAAGAAAGGGAGGCAGCAGCCGCGCGCGAGAGAGCAGAAGCAGAGAGACAAAAACAGATTGAAGAGGTGCGTTTGGAGGCAGAGAAAAAGTTGGAAGAGGAGGGTTTGGAGGCAGAGAGAAAGTTGGAAGAGGAGCGTTTGCAAGCTGCGAAAAAGAAAATGGAGGAAGAGGAAGAAAAGAGGCGAAGAGAAGAGCAGGAGGAACGAGAAAAACAGAAAGTAATAGCTGCAGAATCTGAGTGCGATAAAAAGAACGACGCCAGCACAATACCTGAGGTGAATAAGGAGACGCAAGAAGTTACCCCTACAAAAGTGGGCATCGTTCTGAAACCGGGCGAAGTTGCGTGTGGCGCACCCACAAACAAACAAGTTCGGTGTCCGCACAGTGTGTCCTCGTGTCCGTGGCACATAAACGAAGACAATGGTAAGTGCACCCAAGCACATCAAGGCAGTCGTCATCTCCTTACTTTGAGCGATATTGGCCCTTCGCTAAAGGGAAAGTGGATTTCGGTTTTATGGCCGGATACCGGAGAATGGTTCGACGCCGAAATTCTGAACATGAACAATTCCACCGCAAAGTTATGGTACCCGGCGGACGACCTCAACGACGAAATGCTCGGTGAAAGAGAAGATATCAATTTAGACGAGGCTGTTGGGAGCGATCAAATATCTTGGCCACTGGTAAGAAGAAAGCCTTTGACTTTGCAAGCCAAGTTAGTTGACGAAACGTCTTCTCTCGATATGTTGAGAAACTATATTTCTTCTTGTGGCGGTAAACTAGAAGGAAACTGGTCGGTGCAAGTCAAAGTGCGACAGAGCGGTCAATCTGCGCTAACTGGACATGTAGATCACTACTTTTTTTCACCGGAGGGAAAAAAATATCGCTCAAAAGTTGAAGTCGCTCGAGCTTTGAACGTTCCGAAGCTTCCAAAATCAGCAAAGAAGAGAAAGTTAGCGGACAACGATATCGTCACTCCACCGGCAAAGAAACGCGAAAAGACGCACACGCAACGTTCTTCGGGGGGAGAACCATTTTCAGCCACAGCAGCGGCAGCTACGGATACATCCTGGCCTCCACCCGACTTCTTCCTTCTTCAACAAAGCCTCAGTGACGAAAACCTCAGCGGCGCTTTCTTGATGAATGACAACACCAATACTACCACCTCCATCGACGTCGACGAAGAAAAACCACAACATCAGAGAGGAGATGAAAAGAGCAATGTCAATAGCAAAAACACTAACGCGTCGTCTCCTGTACTGCCGCTGTTCAAGAATAAAAGCGGCGAGATGATGCAGCTGACCGTGCACCAAAACAACAGCGGATGGTGAAAGAAGCGAGCGAAAGAGACGATGAGGGATTAGCGCGCGTTCTAGAGGGAGCGGAATGGAGAGAAAGAAAGAAAGGAAGAAAGAGAAGATAGAGCTGATAAAAAAATACATTGTAACATAATGCTGTAGTACACGCGCGATAGCGAACATCAAAGCGAGTCGTTTGTATGAGTAGTGGTAGCGCTATCGCTACTTCGCAAAAGCTTCACTCCGTTAAAAAAATATCTTCAGAAGCAAACGAAGAGACACGCAGAGAAAGGGAGAGAGATATAGAAATATGAACACGTTCTTACCGAACATCATCACGAGTAAGGATAAAATCATCGACAAACCAAATCAAAGCGTCGGTGATTTTAAAGTCTCCGACGAAAACGTCGTCATGAACAACTCTAAAACTCCTCCTCCGTCTTCCTCCTCGTACGTTCCGCGGGTGAAAATTGTCATAAAGCAGTTGAACATCAGATTTGTTTCGAAAATTGATTCCGCCAAGTGCAAAACCATACGCGATTTCGTCGAACGCCAGCTCTGGACGGTACCGGAAATACGAGGAAAAGAAATTCGATTGTTTGTGGAGGAAGGAGAAGGAGAAAACGAAGGGTACGAGTTGTTTGGTGACACCGAGACTGACATTTTGAAGCCCGATGAAATTATCACAGTTAAAATTCTCTCGGAGAGAGAGAAATCTTTATTAGAGCCGAACGAGGGAGAAGCGATGAATCGTGGCAAACAAAAATCACCGGGGACAGAGATGACGTCAACCGCGATGGTGGGTCTCGAAAAGGAACAGAATCGATTCCGCAGGAAGCGCGAAGAAGGAAACATCACCGAGTGTGATGACGACTCGTCGAGCGAGGACGAGGACGAGGTGCCGTTGAGTACCACGCAAATCGTGCACTCGGCGATCGTTCGTTCGGGCGGAAAAGGTATTAACATGACAGATCTTGCCAAAAAGGAGAATATAAATGTCAATAGCGCATTCTCGTTGGCATCAAAAGGCCGCAAAGCGGGTATTTACGAACGATTGTCGTCGGGGACATACGCCATGGCATCGAAAGGTGTAAAATCGCCAATGTCAAAAGTTAAAGAGAAGAAGGTGCTAAAAAAGCAGAAAACATCTTCTCTTCAATTCACCAAGAGCTTGCCAAGTGACGACACGAATAATTCAACGCCGACATTCGAACCGGTCGGGTCTCGAAGAAAACTGCTCAAGGCCGCTGACATTTCGTCTCGGTTGGTTGGGAAAATGATTTCAGTTCAGTTTGAAGATCCGCCCGAGTGGTTCGTCGCTACCGTCCTCTCGTTCGATGAACTCGAACGAAAGTCGTCCTTATTTTATCAAGATGGAGATCGAGAGTATTTAGACATGGAGGAAGCGTGCAGAAAGGGTCATCTTTCGTGGATAGTTGATGGCGACAACGGCACGCGACAACGAGGCGCGAGAAGTGGTGATGGATTTCAGTACCGTTTGCCACCCCCTTCCCCGTCGAAGGATGCAGAAAACGCAGAGCGTGCGCTTCAAACGTTACGAGCATACATAGAATCTTTGAACGGGACCTTACCAGAAGGTTGGGATGATGTCGATATTCATTACTACCGCAATGGTGGCCGCGAGAACTTCTACATCTCCCCGGAGAAGAAGAAATATAAAGGCAGGTTTGCGGTCGCGAGAGCTCTGAAGCTGTTATGAAAAAGGAACAGCGCATCAATAATAATACTAATAATAGCAATAGTAGTTCTAGTAGCAATAAATGTAATAATAATCGCAGTCTTGAGAGAGAAACGCGCACTCCATTTGTTCAAAGTCGAACATTATAAACGCACGCGGAGCCAGAGGATTTAAATATCTTCCCCGAGAGAAAAATATCTCCCGCGCAAAAATCTTCTTCAGAGTTTTGCACGCGCGCGCCACTTCTCGAGAAGAAAAAACAATGAACACGTTCTTACCGAACATCCGAAAAAGCTCCGATCGCGTCGTCTCTCCGGAAAACACCACGTCATACAACGACACGAACACGAACATCGATGCCACCGCGTTGAGCGTTTCTCCCCCGCGACGGTTGCGCGTTACGATTGTAAGCAAGGCGCACCCAACGAAATTTGTATTGCAAATAAGAAACAGGGAAAACTTCATCAGCGTCGCGGACGCGGTTCGCCAAATCGGCGACGAGTGTCCGTTCTTGTTGGGGAAAGAAGTGAAAGTGTTCAACGCGTCCGGCGAGTTCGAATACTTGGGCTCGAACTCGATCGATGTGTTTCGCGACGACGAGATTATTTTGGTTAAAGTTCTTGGAGACGAACCTGAAGACAACACCGACAGAAGAAGCAGCAAACGAAAACGAGAAGACGAGAACGGAGAAGAACATGGATTGAACGTGCAAAAGAAGTTAGAGGTACTGACAGAACAGATGTTAAAGCTCACGCAAACGTTAGAGAAGGCAGTTCGGAACGACTTGGAGTGGAAAAATGCGCACGATGAACTGACGACAAAGCACACCGAAGCTTTGAGGAAAGCGACGAGAGTATGTGATGCGAAATCGCGCGAAGAGCTTCGTCAAGAGTTTCGATCGTTTTTCACTTCCTGTAATCAACAAGTGAAGTGGTTGAAAAGGGAAGACCTTTACGCAAGATTTCGAGAAAAGTACGGCTTGACAATGATTCAATCTGAGCTCAAAGAAGGAATTGAAAGTGGATTGTACGAAAAAATCGGTCCATTAGTAAGCACGTATCCAAAACATAGGAGAGAGCGTTACGCGTATCGAAACTACAAGCAGCGCGATTTCAAATTCCTCAGTCCGCCTAACAGAGCGGTTTTGGCTGATCTCGCTGGCAAAGTGGTATCGTCGTACTGGGAATGCGACAATTGCTGGTACGATGCAAAAGTGAAGAAGCTGAACCGGGAAACCTTAGAAGCGGAGGTTTACTATTTCTTCGATGAGTCTACGGAGAAGATTAATCTACTTGAGTTGGCGGAAAAGAAAGAGTTGTCGTGGTCGCTCTTTGCGGGCGCTCATTATCCACCCCCGAGTGTTGAAGCTCCTACAACTCCCGTTGATAACTCGATTGATGGAGAGGACAATGACGGTCCAGACAGAAAGAACTCTCCATGCTCTCCCTCTAGACCAACTGAGATGGGAAGTTTAGATTAAATGTAAAACCTTACTTGCTAAATACGCATGAGCGCTTGCTAAGATATGCTATAACAAAACTGTCTTCTATTTTTGAACTAATGTACGAGTGTGTGCGTGCGTGTGACTTCCCAGCTCACGAAGATTTCTTGGACTTTTTCTCCTTTTTCTCCTTCTTCTCCTTCTTCTCTTTCTTCTCCTTCTTTTTCTTCGAGGCAGAATCCGTCGACGACATGCTTTGCGAGTTCTTCGTTTTAAACCCGAGCGTCGGCTGCAAAGCATCTGAAAAGGAGTCGATCGAGTTTGGATCTTTCACTTCCTCGTATTCAAACGCCTTCGCCAGCTGGTCGATATCGTCGTCGTCCTTGCCACTGCTATTCAAACCAGCGCTCGCAGCGATTTCTTCTCGTTGTGTCCTCAATCGCGCCTCTTCAGCTTCTTTCGCCTTATCGGCGGGCGTTTTCACTAACTTGGAGCCCCCAAAGAACGGGTCACTTTTCGGAACTGTTCGAATAAACTCCGCGCTCGTTGGTGAACTTACGTTTGCAGTCGCGCTCTTAGTTTCCTGGTCCTCATCGTCGTCATCATCTGAATCATCCCATCCATCCATACGAATCGCGGTCGACTTTTTCGGCGTCCCGTCTTCGTCCCAATCTCTTCCGTTGCGATCGTCATCACTGTCTTCTTCTTCATCGTCGTCGAAAAAGTCGTCTTTACCGCCGTTTTTCTTCTCCGCGGCGTCTAAAATGAGCTTTTCCATGGCGCCGAGCGGCTCTTCGATTTGCTTCCCGCCAACGGCGTTTACTTTTCCACCAGGCAAATGCGAAAACTGAGGCAACACCTTTACTTTCAACTCTTCCTCTGTCGCTTCTTTGAAGTTTGAGTTTTTTGTTTTACCATCGCCGGCTAGTCCAAGCGTCGCGAATTGTTTGGCGTTCTTTGCTAGATTTTCGGCGAGCTCTGCAGGCGTTTGTGATGCGACGGCTGAAACACCAGCATACGCGGACGATATCGCCGCTGAGGCTAAAACCAACGGAACTTCACCAATCTTTGTGTTCGACAACTTCGAAAACGTCAGCGCATTTTCGTCTTCCTCTTTACCACCGCTAAAGCTACTTTGCTTTTGCAACGGCGCAGGTGCCGCCACTCCCGCAGATTTCGCATCACCACTATTCCCACCTTGTTCATGCGCCATCCTCGCCTCCTGAGAATCTTCAATCTTTCTTTGATATTGCTCGTACGAACTCGACGTTTTCATTGTCCTCAACGCCTCTTGCGCCTGAACAATGTGCGAAGTATTCTGTTTTAACTGACTCTCCAAATTCGTGCGTTTCAAACACAAAAAAGGGACGTGTAAAAACGTGCTCAACGCTTTCAATCCGAAATTGTTCAACATGCTCGTCTCAAACACAAAAGGCCGAATTGGTCTCGTCTCCGAAAACAACCTAGCCACCTCTTGTTCGACGTCGTCTAAATGCAAAATCCTCTTCGACGCCGGGTAATCTCTAAAATTTAAGCAAATCGCCACCGGTAAGTGCGTCGGCACTTTCTCAATCTCCCGTAACACGTACTCGTACGTCCACTTCTTGCTCGGATCGACACAAAATATCGCCGCGTGCGCGTTAGAATACACATCAACCATCGTTGCGTCCAACGGAAACGTATGCGCGCCTTCTTCAATCCCACCGTTGGCCTCGCCTACTGGTCCGTTCATCAGCGCCGCCCGGTGCGCCAGCGTCAAACTTTCCGAGATTTTCCTCGCGTTCGCCTTATCCACCACGTCCCAAACTTCCAGCATAATTTCATCGCGCAAAGAACCTTTCGCTTTCCATTCCACGTGCGCGGTTTTTATCTCGCTCGTCGGATTATACTCGGAAATGAAATCGCCTCCTCGCAGGCGCCGCAACAGAGCGGTTTTCCCCGTTGCCGAATCGCCTCTCAGAACGACTTTCACGTTGTACTTCTCTCCGGTTTTTTTAAATCTGTTCGCGATGGCTTGGTCCATTTTCGCGATTTGGCGTCTGTTTTGCTGCTGCTGCTGAGCAGCGTGCGTGGTCGAAGGCGAGGACGATCCCATCATCATCGATGCGAAAGGATTACCAGAAGACGCGGAATTGGAAGAGAAGGGCGATTGAATCGTCGGAAGCCACGAATACCATGAAGAAGGAGAGCTGGTGGACGCGACCGGCTCGTTGTTATTTCGCTGTTGTTGTTGCTCCGGCGTTGTCGACGACATCGTGGATCAGCGCGCGCGTGAGAGACAGAGAGAGAGATAATAAATAAACAGAAGAGAGAAAGCGCGCGTGCTTTTTTTATGCAGCTGGAGTTGACAAAATACAAAAGAAAATACGAGAGAGAGCCCCTACTTTAACACATCTGACGCTACGACGCCTTGCGAAAAGAGGACGACGCTTTGACGCTATCCAACTCCGCGCTTAAATCGTCCAGTTCTTTTTCCAGCGCTCTTCGCTTTTGTCTCAATCGAGCGATTTCTTCGTCTTTCGTCTTTTCTACGTTGGAGAGACTCTCGACGAGAGACTGCAAACGAGCGACCGCGGACTGGAGCTCGCTCTTATCCTTTACGAGTTGCGATTCGCTCTCGGATTGGAAGGTTTCACACTCGATGAGTCGTTTTTTAGTCGCGATGAGTTGGGATTCGATGTCGTTTACGAGTTTGTTTTGTTTCGCGCGTTGGGTGGCTAATTGCATGCGTTCGGAAGCGCTTCGGAGCAGACGTTGGTCGTTCTCGCCCGGTTCCACCGTCATTACAGCGCCTTCTTCTACATCTTCTTCATCGTTCGAGACGGACGTCCCGAACATCTTTGCGATGAGAGAATTCACTAGTGCATCTCCTTCCATCATTCCTCGCAGCTTTTCCTTCTCTCTTTCCATTTGCTGGTGCATGTGTTCCGATTCTTTCTGCGCTTTCCTCTCCACCTCTTCTTTCAACACTTGGATAAGTTTCTCTTTCCTCTGCGCGCTAGAAAGCAACTGATCTACTTCCGCTCTCAACCGCATTCTGCCCGCTTCCGATTCGATCAAATCGTTCGTGAGCTTCGCGTTGAGTTGCCGCGCGAATTTGAATTCGCGCTCGTTCTCTCTCCGTCGCTCTTCCTCTCGCTTCGCGTTGTCCTTACACTGTCGCAACTCCTTCTCGAGCTTTGCGTTGAGCGTCTCCGCGCTCGAAAGTTGTTCGCGTAGCATTGAATGCGAAGAAAGAAACGCGGAAAAAGACGGTTGTTCGTTGGATTCGCGTTTTTCCGCGTTCGATTTATCCGCGATGCTGTTCATTTTTGTTCGATTCGCGCGTACTAACGACGAGAGAAAAACGAGTTTTTTATGCGTGTGTGCGCGTATCTTATTATTATTAGGGGAAAATGGAGAAGAAGAATTAATACAAATTACGAGCATCGATGCGATAAAAACGACGATTTAAAATCACTTCTTGTTGGCTAAATTCTTCGCCAACAGCGGATTATTACTCGCAAACTGGCTCATCTTCTGCTTCTCTCGCATCTTCGCCTTCCTCGCCTCCTCTTCCTTCACTTGTTCCGGAGTTAATTTCCCGCTCGCTA
>Ga0255782_10004463_pt1 | contig 10141 bp, 3 predicted proteins | sample 101ome_26_FD_179980 | JGI IMG/M metagenome (GOLD analysis project Ga0255782, IMG submission 179980) | Coastal salt marsh microbial communities from the Groves Creek Marsh, Skidaway Island, Georgia - 101408AT metaG (version 2) | ecosystem: Environmental > Aquatic > Marine > Intertidal zone > Salt...
AGTCAGTCGAAGAAGAAGCAGTAGTATTCGACATCGACGACAACGACGAAGCGCTTTCGAACGTCTCCGCGAACAGCTTTGCAAACTTCGCGTCTCTCTCTTCCTCGTCTTCTTGCGCTCCTCCTCCTCCGCGCGTCGAGAACGCCGCCTCGGTCGAAACTTTTCTCGTCGTCAAAGTCTTTCGTCGGGAGCATTGGTGGTGAAACGAAGCGACTTTTTGTTGGCCGACGACGTCGAAATCCCCACGCGCGAACGAAACGTTCTTTCGCGTCCTCGTCCTCGACGCGGCGCTCGAAGCGGGCAGAAATAACGAGCCGACGACAGTCGACATTTCCTCGTCTTTTTTTTTGTTGTTTTTAGAAACTTGGCCGCTCTTTTTCTCTCTCTCTCTCTTTGCGTGTGTCCGGTACTAATTATGTGTGAATTGAGAAGTGGGGAGAGAGGGTGCCTCAAAAAGCAACAACTTTCACACGCGCGCGGAAAGAAAACTCGAAAACACTCCTCAGCCCAAACCGCAAGAAAAAACACAAAAAATCGCCCTCGTCCTTTGTTGTTTTTGTTGACCGCGAACGGAGAGAACACGGAGAGAGAGGGAAAGAGAGGGGGGGGGAGTAAAAAAACGAAAAAAAGCGGGGGCTGACGCGCGGTTTTTTTGCGAAAAAATATCTTTTCGTTTTAATGACGGCTCTTCCCATTCTAATTGCGCGCAAAGGCGTGCGACTCTCTCCGCGAGTACACACAAAAACACACACATACGAAAAAAAAAGAAGGAAGAGAGGGTTTGGGAGAATGTCGTCGCCGCTCTCTCCTCCGTCTTTTCCAGGAGGAGGGTCCTTCGGTGGGAGGAGGAAGAAAGGAACTATGGTGGGAGGAGGAAAGACGAAACCAATCGACGACGACGACGACGAGATGGAGGTGGAGGACCAGGTGCTGGCGCTGAGAGAATCCTCGATCGAGAGCGCAAACAATAACAACGACGCGAGAATGAGCCGGATATCCTTCGACGACGTGGAGAAGAACAAGGGCGGCGACGAGTACGAGAGGAAGAGAGTGGTCGTGAAGAGGAACGGCGTGATGCTCGTTCGAGCGAGCGTCGCTGCTGAAGAGGAGGAGGAAGAAGAAGAAGACCGAGAAGAAGAAGAAGAAGAAGAAGTACTGGCGGTTGTTCGCGCGCGAGACGTCGTGGCGTGCGAGTTGGTCGTCGGCAGCGCAAAGAACAAGGACAACAAAAAAAAGAAAAAGAAAAAGAAAAAGAAGGCGGAAACGAAAGCTTCTCCTTTGCGCCATCGAATCGTAATCACGTCGTTTCCGAGAAGGAAGAGGTTAATTGACTACGCGGCGGGGTTTCCTCGATTTTTGACCGCGGCGAGCGCTTCTTCGAGAAACGAAGAGGACGATTGTCGAGCGGCAAAAGGGAACAGTGGAAAACGGTTTGGACACAAAAAGAACGTCCACGTGGTGAAATACGACTCTTTGGACGAAGCTTTGGAGGACGTAAAACGAATAGAGGACGCGTGCGCGTTGGAACATCAGCGAACGAATAAGAGAGGGCGATTTTTGGTGTTTATAAATCCAGCCGCAGGAAGAGGGAAGGCGGAGGAAGTGTTTAAGAAACACGTGGAGCCGGTGTTGAAATGCGCGAAAAACTGCGTGGTTGAGGCGATTGTGACGTCGAGGAGTGGAGAGACGGAAGAGAGAACGTACGAGAGAAGTAAGCAGTCGTTGTTGTTGACGAGAGGTCGAGGGGGTTACGAGAGCAATAATACCACTCGCGACGAAGATGCGCGAATTCTCGGTATTATCGCCATCGGAGGTGATGGAACCATTGCAGAAGCGTACGCGGGCGTAGAGAGAGCACAAAAAGAACTCGGGACGCACGAAAGCATTCCAATTGGCGCTATTCCCGCCGGTTCCGGGAACGCCATTTGCGTTTCTCTGGCGGAACAGAGCGAAGAGGTGAATGATGCGACGACGATGGCGTTGCTCATCGCTAAAGGTCAAACGATTCGTTTGGATGGAGCGAGACTGGCGATTTACCGCAACGACGAAAATGGGAGTAACGATACGACGAACGCTACGACTGGGAAAAGCACCGGCAGCAAGAGGAGGTTAAGTTTGGATAGGAAAAATGGCAGTAAGAACAGCAGCAACGGCAATGGTACGAACAACACTGGTAACAACAGAATAGCAGTGTATCAAAACACGGCTTTACTGAGCGTATCTTGGGGATTTTTTGCGGATGTTGATTTGGAATCCGAGCGCTTTCGCTGTCTAGGTGGGACACGATTCATCGTACAAGCTATCGCCCGACTCATCAACCTGAGAACGTACAAGATGGATTTAACGTACAGAGTTTCTCACGAGACCAAAGCTGTCTGCGAACGACTCGGAAAGTCGCTTCCAGGCCGCAACGAAGGCGAATTTCGAACGATTAAGGACGAAAATATCCTAGGCATATGGGCGATGAATCTCCCCTGGGGCAGTGGCGATACGAAATCCGCGCCGCTAGCATCGCCTTCTGATGGATTCTTTGACATTATAATCGTTCACCCGACGAGTAAACTAAACTTGCTCAAGTTGCTCCTCGACTTTGACACGAAAGGATCGCACGCGAAGAACGAAGCTGTCACGTACTTAAAAACGAGTGAGTTCGAACTCACTCTACTTGGCAGATCTGATTTAACCGAGGGCGTCAGCGGTTCGACCAACGCCGCCCGATCAAACGTCGCAAACCCGCTGGGATGCGTCGACGTAGGAGAAGATCCGGAAACGCCACCCTCCGACTTATACGAAGGTGGTCGCGTTATGATTGACGGCGAAGTCGTCCCAGACGTATGTTCTCGCGAAGAAACGTTCACGGTAAAAGGCAGCGTCGAGAGAGGTTTGGCCAATGTCTTCTCCTTTGCGCCTTCTTCTTTTGGTGTCCCCGGCAGAAGCATAGCTTGATTCACATCTCGTGCTAAGATACCCGTTAATAATAATATAAGAATGATAGTTCAGAGAGAGAGAGAGAGAGAGAGAGAGAGAGAGAGAGAGAGAGAGAGAGAGATTTTGTGAGTGTTGAAGTGTAATATTAATATTGTTGATAACGCATTGTGCTAGCGCAAATACGAAGAAGAAGAAACTCGCGAGCAAATATATTATACTACTTATCTGGAGGCAACTCTTTCTCGCAAAACGCGGGACACGGCGACACGCCCAAAAAAAAAAAGAACGGAGGTCTTTTCCTCAAAGCCGGCACTATTTATCACGCGCGCGCGCAGAATACGGTAAAATCGCACAACAAAACGCGCTCTCGAAACTGGCGAGAGAAGAAGTGAGCGCATACACGCACGCACACACACACACGCACGCATCGTAGCTTTATCTTAGACAGAGAGAGAGAGAGAGAGAAAATAATATGTCCGCAGCCGCAGACATCCCAAAAGTCGACGAAAATGGACAACCTTTATCCAAGTCGGCGTTAAAAAAGCTCGCCGCGAAGGCGGAAAAAGAAGCCAAAAAAGCCGCCCGAGCGGCGGAGTTAGCCGCGGAGTTAGAGAAGCAGCAGCTGAACGAACCGGACGAGTGCAAAGAAAACTACGGAGACTTGGAATTGATTCAATCGCAAAAGATTACCGAGACGGCGTGGAAGAACATCGAAGAGTTGGACGAGAGTTATATCGGGAAAACGGCCACGTTGCGAGGTCGCGTGCACTCGGTGCGAGCGAAAGGGAAAGGGGCTTTCATGGTTTTGAGACAAGGGTCTGAGACGTTGCAAGTGGCATTTTTCGTGGACGACGTGAGAGTGAGCAAACCGATGATCAAGTACATTGGCAACCTGAACAAAGAATCCGTCGTGGACGTGACCGGGGAATTGGTGAAACCAGAACAACCAATCGAGAGTTGCTCGAACACTTTCGTGGAGATGACGTGCCCAAAAATCTTTTGCGTGTCGCGATCGATGCAGATTCCATTGGAAATTTCGGATTTGTCCCGATCGGAGGCGGACATTGACAACGCGCCAGAGGACAAGCAGTACGTGAGAGTGAACCAAGATACGAGGTTGGATAACCGGATTTTAGATTTGAGAACGCCGGCGAATAACTCGATTTTCCGAGTGCAAAGTGAAGTGTCCGCGTTGTTCCGCGAGACGTTGAGGAAGAGAGATATGGTGGAGATTCACTCGCCAAAGTTGATTTCGGGCGCCTCCGAAGGCGGTGCGAGCGTGTTCAAGTTGGATTACATGGGACAGCCGGCGTGCTTGGCGCAATCGCCGCAGTTGTATAAACAGATGGCTATCATGGCGGATTTTGGCGGTGTTTTTGAAATTGGACCGGTCTTTCGCGCGGAAAACAGTAACACGCACCGCCACTTGTGCGAGTTCACTGGGTTGGATTTCGAGATGACGATTAAAGAACATTACAGCGAAGTTTTGGACGTCATCGATGAGTTGTTCGTGAACATGTTCGATGGGTTGAACGAACGATGCGCGAAACAATTGGAAGTGATTAACGCACAGTATCCGTTCGCTCCGTTGAAATATTTGAGAAAGTCGTTACGATTGGAGTTCCCGGAAGGGATTAAAATGTTGCATGAAGCAGGAATCACGGAGGCGGATCCGCACGGAGATTTGAGCACAGAGCACGAACGAATTTTGGGAAGATTGGTGAAAGAGAAGTACGACACTGACTTTTACATTTTAACTCGATATCCTATCGAAGCGAGACCGTTTTATACGATGCCGGAACCCGGAGCGAATCCAGAGTACACGAACTCGTTTGACGTTTTTATCCGAGGCGAAGAGATTATTTCTGGCGCGCAAAGAATCCACGATCCGGAATTGTTGACCGAAAGAGCAAAACACTTCGGCATTCCAGTGGAAGATTTGGAGAGTTACATTCGTTCGTTTAGGTACGGTGCTGTACCGCACGGAGGTTGCGGCGTCGGTTTAGAGAGAGTCGTCATGTTGTTCTTGGGCTTGAACAACATTCGTAAATCGAGTCTTTTCCCGAGAGACCCGAAGCGTCTCACACCGTAATTAAAAAAAATCACTGTTTAATATACATACATACCTATACTTCTAGTCATCATCATCATTACGTATCTTTCAATTCAATCGCCCACTCACCTCGTAGCTTTCCAACAACTCGTCCGCGAGACGTGCAATCCGCTTCGAAAGGTAATCTCTTACCGTCCGTGGGAACGCTCATGATTGCTGTCCCTATTCGTGCATTTGTCCTTTCGTTCACGACAGTGAATATTACGTAATACGGCGCGTTCTGAAGTTCCGCTCTTTTCTTTGGTAGCTTCACCACGGGTAAGACGTCTGGATCCAGCGTATCGTCTCCGACTCGTCTTAGTGTCCGCGAATTCCATACGCAAGACGACCGTGATCGCGCTCTCATATTTTCCTCTCCGTCTTCAACTTCGTCTTTAGCAAACGATCTGGAAGGAATTAACACCACGTTTGAAATACTCTTCGCGTTAGACCAACGACTTCCGTCTGCGGTTTCAAAGTCATCCACTTCGAGAGCGTTTGTGCGAAGTTTTCCCAGATGTACCTTTAAGAGAGACGCATTTTGTTCCTCGATGGAGGCAAAAATCAACCTGTCGTCGTGCGTTTCTAGTTGAAGTTTTTCAACCGTAAGTCGGGCAAAGTAGTCGTCTTCGTTTTGTACCGGGAGTACGTCGTCGTTGGCATCGTCGTGTTCGGACGTGCCGAGTAGAAGACTCAAAGAAAATGTAGCGCACACGGGTGCGTGATCGCTCGACGTTACGCCGTGGCACGCTTCGTATGTATGTGCTTTCCTGGTTGCCTCGAATCCAGGAAGAGATTTGATAAGCACCCGATCCGTATAACTTGGGATGCGTTTTTTGCTGTAATACTCTTCTGTGGCAACGACAGTATTATCATCATTTCGACCTTTGAGAGCAGCATGTGAATCTCGTTTGAACGAAGGAGGAAACTGCAGAGGTAACTCTTGAAATCCAAAAAGGCACTTGCCTTGCCGTTGGGCATGCAAAAGTTGGTCGCCGATCCACAATCTTCCCCAATTCTTCTGTTTGATTGTGTCTGCGATGAATTTCCACCCAACGTGGAACGGAGACGACTGCGATGTCCCTCCGCTTGGAATGTTCTCACGTCTCGTCGTGTTTACCTGACTGTCTGATTCAGAATCTTCATCTGCACTTTCAATTTCTCCCGGAAGCTTTGCGCGTCTGTTCACCGACGTGTCCGTAACGATATCGGCCTTTGACCAGCACGAATTCCAGACACTGTTTTCGTCATCGTCGTCTGCTCCAACCATTTCGCTCGCGTTGTTGATTTGTGGCGTCTCGTACGCTTGAGTTGGACCAGGATCGATTCTAAAGTTCAAGTCTCCCATGAAGAACGTATGCGTGGCCGATTCTAATAATTCTAAATCCGGAGGCAATCTCCTTCGCTTCTTCTGCTCTTCTTCGTCTACTTCGCGTTGCGCGTTGTCGCTGCTGTTGCTAGTATTATTACTCTTATTGATGTTGATATTCTTATCTCCGCTCATTAAACCAGAAGCCTCCGCAACTGCCTTAATCGAGTGTTCCCAACTGGCACCATTTCCTTCGCATCCAAATGGCTTTTCGATTCTATCTCTCCACGCGCATCCTATTATCGCCCGAATCGTCTCTAATCGTCTCGCGTAAAACTTCTTCTCCTCGTGTGCGGCTAAGTGACATCCCAGAAACGCGATTGATTCACCCCCGTAAAACTGAATCTCCACCATAATACCTCCTTTATTCCCAACTACGTTCCCCATTCCGGTCGCTTTCACGCCCACCGTGACTCTTTTCACACTCTTTTCTAGATATTTTTTACAGTGCACTGACAATCGCATTTGCATCAACACATCGCTTTGCACGAGCACGTATTCGTTTTTCTCGTCGTTATCCTTCTCGTCTTCGCTTTCCTTTTTATTATTATTAGTATTGTTATTAGTCGCCGGTTTCAAACACGCCTCTACGCTCGCGAACCAGTGCTGCCTACATTTACTCTCCTCCGCAATCTTCTTTCCTCCGTAATACCCTCCAACCATTCCAACTACAAAACCAACCGGCGCTAAGGGTCCAGTCGCGACGCCACCGGTGATCCCTCCCGACAGCGTCGCCACCATTTTTGTCGCTTTTGAGGACCCCCAAAACGTCTTTTTTTCTTTTTTGTTCACGACTGAATCGTTTTCGACTTTTTTCTCCGCCAATCTCGCAAAGTCCGCCGGTTGCAAGATTTTCCTCGAATACGCGTACGAGGCCTCTTGCGCGGCTATCACGACCACATCGCATCCCTCAGATTTCTTCAGAAATTCCGTGTAAAACGTTTCGTTCATCGGTTGATTGCCAACGTTGAATGTCGCGCAATAAATGGATACCTTTTTCCGCTCCAAACGAGTTTTTGTGCTCCGGAGATTGTTCACGCGAGAGAAACCTTGAAGCGAAGAGGACTCGAACGCGGCGGTGGTTTCGTCGAGCGCTGTCATGCTGAACGCGTCTTCTTTTCCTCCCGCTTCGCTCATGCCGCGTTTGGCAGCCGCCGGCGCGTCGCGGACTCGAGTTTTAACAGGAAAAAAAATGTCGTTAGACACGACTGATTTTGGGCGTTTCGGGGTGTGTTGGACAGTTCACAGTTGGTCTTTTTTTGGTGGTCCCATAGTGCAGTGGTGGTGTGGTGCTATACTACGCTGCTGAGCTGCTATGGTTACAAAAGCTACCTACTATGAATACACACAATCTTTTTATCTCTCTAGGCGTACGTGTACTCGTACGTGGACGAGTATTGTGCACTATTCTTCTGTGCTCGGAAATGGAGCGCGTGGACGAGTGTTTCCAAGGCATCACGAGGAGGCGCTGGTCCATCTGCTTCTCCACCTTCAGATGGGAGAGACCACGAACCTTTAAAGTTCTGCTCCGGAGGGCCGAATGCCGGTTGTCTTGGTACGTCGTAAGAGAAGAAGTGCCAGACTTTTTTCAGGCCGTTTTGAAGGTTTTGAAGCTGTTCCGTTCTGACCGATTCGAGGATGATTTGGAGACGGTTTTCGACATCTCCTTCGCTAACTCGAATTGAAAATTTCGAGTAATCGAGGAACGTGCCTTCCCAAGGCATGTCGACGCCATCCTGCACGATGACGGGTATGCAGCCATTTCGGATGTAGACAGAGAGACCTCCACTCCAGCCATCTCCCGGAAGCGCGAGGCAAAACTTGGACGAGCGTATTCTTCCCAAGTAGTCATCCGTGTGAGCGCGGATATCGAAACCGTCGACGTTTTGCCATTTTCTCGCTATTTTTTGACGTAGCCCGCGCGAGTAGTCTTCGCCCCATGGTTTTTCTAGTCCCAGGTTTCCACTAAAGAAACATAAAATTCTCCTTTGCGTCGACGGTGTCCAACCGTCCACGTTTGCAGGTGTTCGGACTTCATTAGTCTTCGGTTGCGACCACGGAGGGGCGACAATATCTTTATTCCGATTGTACGCACGCCACGCACCAGTTACAACTCCTTGCTTAACGAGCTCGTTCCAATCATCTGGTGAATACGCTGAATGCGAAGTGTTGCGTGGATTCCCGGTATTTCCCCAATGCGTGATGAAAATTGATTTGGCGGTACTGTCCGGAAAATGCACACAGCCTTCGTCGTATGAACAAACTACAGCATGATCTCGACCTTCATTCCTATCAAAATACGACTGCGTTTTGCTTCCCCCGTTGTTGATCACATTAAATGGAATGTTTCGAACGTAATCCGTAACTCGCTCTAAAAAGAGGTTCGCCGCGTGCGGTCGAGAAGCGGGCTTTGTCTCGATCAGCGAAAGTGACACTGCCGGTGAAGGCGTCTGATATGCTAAGCGATAGCACGTTCCGTATTGAGGAATGAAAAAGACGTCCGCATTCTCAGGATTGATCGTACGATGCGCTGATCTGAGTAAGAACTCGTGAAGCGTATTTTCCAACGAATAAAACCAATTCGACTGTCTTTCAGGAAACGGCGGTGAAGAAGTGTTGTCATCGTGCTCATCGTCAATGTCGTTCGGTTTCTCATAAAATCGATCGCCGCACACAACTTCGCCTCTGTTGACGTACTTTGTCCAATGCGAGGTGAACTTCGATGGCATTTCGTATACGTATACGAATGGACGTTTACTTTCTAGTTTTGAGTGAGTTGATTGCACCGAATCGATCATTCGCGACGACGACGATGATGAATATGCACTTACGTCGTGTGGCACCGAAAGTGAACAGTCGGCGCCCCAAAACTCCTTCTTACACTTACAAAAACCATCATCACACTCACCATTTCCACTGCATTGATTTGGACACCACGTCGGGCTAATTTTTTCGCATGCTTTGCCATATCTACTTCCCGGACATTTGCTGATACAATTTCGAAAGTCTCTCACGGCTTGTGGATGCACGTTGAGGTTCTCGTCTTTCGCGCGAACTGGATCAAACGTTCGAATGGAGTCAGCGTCGCACCACGATGGAAGCTTGTTTACGATCTCTCTCCCTTTTGTTATCCTCACTTCTTCAGCAGTTTCGTCGCTATCATCGTAAATCCCTTCCTGCCCTTGCTCGAGAAACGGCGTTTCTACTTTCAAACTCGTCACGCTCGGATTCTCTCTGCCATACACCATCGCAAACGTTGGTAATCCTCCCCATTCTTTTCTGCCCGATTTCAATTCTTCTAATTTTTTACTGTATTTATTTACTATGAAATCGTCCTCTGCATTTCCATTACCTTTCCACCACTCCTCTTTCCCGTATTTCTCCATATCAGGACTACAAAACGGCCACTGATGCAATATTCTCGAGGGATGTTTCGTACCTTCTCCGCAAACACACAAAGCTCTCGTCGCATCGCACGCATGCGAACACCTCAATTCTAAATTATCATTACATGGGAACGTCTGCTCTTCATCTTCACACATTGAACCCGTAAATCCAACTGGACAATCACATTTACCGCTAAAGTAATCGCACTTGCCGCCATTGAGACACTTTTCGTGACACTCTTTGCGCAAATCAAAAAATGAAGACGAAGATGTTGACGCGCGTTTCCTCTTGCTTCCTCCTCGCATATTCTTTCTTTGCTGCTTGCGCATCCACTTGGCGTACGTTTGCAAGTATACACTACTGCT
>Ga0255782_10004470_pt1 | contig 10129 bp, 5 predicted proteins | sample 101ome_26_FD_179980 | JGI IMG/M metagenome (GOLD analysis project Ga0255782, IMG submission 179980) | Coastal salt marsh microbial communities from the Groves Creek Marsh, Skidaway Island, Georgia - 101408AT metaG (version 2) | ecosystem: Environmental > Aquatic > Marine > Intertidal zone > Salt...
AAAACGTCACTAAGGACTTCACCTCTGCGCGATTAAATTCCAAGTTTGCCTTTACTTATGGCCGCGTTGAAGTGCGCGCCAAACTCCCTACTGGAGTCGGAACTTGGCCCGCCATTTGGATGTTGGGGCAAAACATTACCGAAATTGGTGCGTATTGGCAGGTTCAAGGCTACGGAACTACAGGGTGGCCAGCCTGTGGCGAGATCGATATCATGGAGCATTGGGGTCACAACCAAAACTATGTCTCCAGTGCCATGCACACCCCATCCAGTTTTGGAGGCACCGTAAATGTTGGAGGACAATACGTCAGTGGCGCCAGCACAAACTACCACGTCTATGCCTTAGAGTGGAGCGAAACCAAAATGGTGTTCAGCGTGGATAGTGTAGTACATTACACTTACGAACCTTCAACCTACACTGCAAGTACTTGGCCGTTCTACGATCCACAATATTTGCTACTGAACATCGCGATTCAACCGTCTATCGATTCAACCTTTACCAGCAGTGCCATGGAAGTGGATTACGTGCGCATCTACCAACAATCCAACCTAAGTATAGAAGAAGCAGCCCGCGATGGAATAGGCGCTATTGGAAATCCTTTCGGTGACCAATTGCATGTGCGACTTAATGGCCCAAGCACCGTCAATCTCTATGACATCACCGGCAAGCAGGTGTACACCAACAACCACACTATTAGCACATACATCCCAACAGCAGAATACGCGCCAGGAATGTATGTTTTAGAAATCCTTCAACCTGGATTCATAGGCTATCGCGAAAAGATCATAAAACAATAAGCCGAGAAAAAGGCAAAAAAATACGGGCCTGGTTTCTGCGAAACCAGGCCCGTTATCATTTAAAATCTCGCGCAGTACGAATACCTGCGGGAGGTTAGAATTTGAGTTGTTCGTCCTTGTCCCAAAGACCCCAAGACGCACCTACATCACCTTCCTTCTCAATCTTCCAACTCTCGTCGAAGGATGAGAAATAGAACATAGGGATATCCTCTGCCTTAGACCAACGCTGAGCGTTGATGAAGTACTTCAAGCTGTTTTCGAACGATGCATGTGCACCACCGATGCTTTGACCACTGCTTGGCCATCCTGTTTCTGTTATAAGAACAGGCTTACCTTTTCCAGCGGCTTGCGCTTCAAAATACATTTGCTTCATGTACATCAGTGAATACTCTAGAGAACAGCCCTCCCAGTACGGGTAACAATTCGCTAGGATGATATCACAAATATCAGCCACCTCTGGGTGGTCAGTGAATTCATAGTAGGCATCAACGTAACCCACAGGAACTTCAGTAACCTGAGCTTTGACACGTTTGATGTAATCTACAAGTGCATCGGCTGTAAGGTCTTCACGGTACAAGACCTCGTTACCCACAGCTGCGACATCTACTACCCCTTCCTTACAAAGGGCTACTAAGGCTTCAATCTCACCTTCGTTTTTTTCTAGGTCATCCCCTAACCAGGCGCCTACTAGAGTTTTGATGCCCATTTCATGTGCTACTCGAGCAATGATTTCGTTCCCTTCGGTACATGAAAATGTGCGCACCCAAGAGATGTGTGGCTTTAAAATTTCAAGCTTTCGACGGACTTGTGCTTCGGAAAGCTGATCGCCAGGTTTCTGGCCTTCATCGTAGGCACTAAAGCAAATTCCATGGATTCCATCCGCCAACATCTGGCGACTTTGAGATTTTAATTCTTCAAGACTAAGATTGTTGACTACTGGACCGGCCAGCGACAAAAATTTCTCTCTTCTAAAAGACATAGGTATTGGTAAATTTTAATGTGCAGTTTCTGATTTTCGTTGGTCCAATTTTGCGCGGACCTCTTTCGCATAATTTTCATCGACCTTGTAATTCCACATCACAGCAATAGCGATCAGTGTACAAAGAATAGGCAGCCCAGAGAAGAACATTCTCAAACCATCTACGGCACCTTCTGGTTGCGTACCTCCACCACTCTGGTAATTCACTGCAGTCAAAATAAGTCCACTTAGCGCACCTGCAAAGGCAAAACCCAGCTTTACCATCCACCAGTAAATCGCTCCAAAGACGCCCTCGCGACGCTTGCCGGTATTGAGCTCATCAATGTCCAAAACGTCAGATGTCATGGACATCATGATGGTAAACAATCCACCAATGCCAAATGAGTGGAAAGGCAGTGCAAACAAGAACATATAAGGCTTACCTGGAATCATCAAGAACCATAGTAGGATGTACCCGATTATTGAAATTGCCTGACTTAAAATAAAAGCACGCTTTTTTCCAAGGCTCTTTGACATCCAAGCAACAATTGGAATTACCAAGAATGTCGTAATCAACGCTCCAACACTTCCGAAAAGCGTTGGCCATACCCCAACAGCCGAGGCATCATCGTTGAACAAATGACTCTTAATCACGAAGAAAGTAAAACTCGCAATGGTATTGAATCCGTTAAAAATCAAAAACGTTGCGATACACAACTTGCGGAACGGGACCGAAGCAAAGGCCTCCTTGAAACCCAAGGCAATATTCTTCAAGCTTCCGAAGATTCCGCTCAAGTTCAACGGCTCGTAATCTTCGCGGTCTTTCGTGCTTTCACTCTTAATGAAAAAGGCTGGTGCCATCGCACAGAGGGTAAAGACTACTGCAACCCATACCGCTAAAGTTCGCGTGGCCTCATCGGCAGTTGGGAACCAGCTTGGGTCGTACATGATTACCCAAAACCAAGGAGCAATAACCCATGCCCACTGACCTATCCACTGAGAAATAGCCATTACGTTGGTACGCTCATGGTAGTCGTCACTCATTTCATAACCCATGCTCACATACGGCACTCCAAAAATGGTCAACCCTAGATAGAAAACAAACGACCAAAGCATCACATAAGTGAAGTTATAGGCCACGCTATTTTCTCTGTAAAGCTGCCACAAGAAGGCGAAGGAAACCCCCATAATCAAAGCACCAACAAAGACATATTGTCGACGACGCCCCCAGCGCGAACGCGTATTATCAGAGATGTACCCCATGATAGGATCAAGAACTGCATCAAAAGCGCGTGGCGCAAAGAAAATCACTCCCCACATCCATCCTGGGAAGCCCAAATCCTGTACGAGTACTACCATGAATATACCCATGGCTGCTGGGAACATTTGGTTTGCCAACATTCCAACCCCGAAGGCAATTTTCTGTCCCATTGGGACCTTGTTTGTTGTATCGCTCATCTGCGTTATTGTTTAGGTTCAATAAGTATTGTTTGCAAGGCTTGGGGAGGTATGTGAAGGGTATGGACCGTACCGTCAATATCGAGGGTGTATCCAACCTTTTCTTCTGATTCGTTGAAGACCGCAACGGCAAGTGTTCCATCAGGATTTCTCACTGCTGCCGCCATGATTTCACCATTTTCAACTTGCGAGGCGAGCACTTCTGCCCCTGGACGCATGTATTTTGAAAAATGGGCCATCACATAGTACAGCGGGGTGAAATAAACTTCATCTGCCTCTTGGTCTACGATGACCGGAGCTATACACCAGTTTTTAAACCAATTGGGCCCTCCTTGACGATCCAACACCATGTTCCAATCTACCCAACCGTCTACCCAATGGTTCAGACACCCGATAATGTCGCGGGCGTAACGGTGCGCAGGTGCATATTTTGGGTGCAAGTATTTCTTCTCTTCCTCACGCCATGTAAATCCCCAGTCGGTGGCCTCCTTTTTCCAATACCACTCATCATCCTGCCAAACAGGTACCTCAGCATCAATACAGCCTTCGGTTTCAATAAGGAATTTATTCGGGGCCTTGGCATGAGCATATTCCAACATTTCAGGGAAATAACTGACCGTACTTTCATACCAGTGAATGGCCATGCCGTCAAAATATTTGGCATTCTCTTCATTGGCATACATCTCGTCTGCCCATTCCTCAATGCCCTCACGGTTTTGATCGTACCCTAAAATAATCTTATCCCCTTTCCCGTCAGCCTCAAGCGTAGGACCTAAATGATTCTTTACGAAGTCCACCATTTCTTGTGGACTGTAGTGCATGCTCTCCCAATTATTTCCGTTGCCGTGCGGCTCATTCTCCACCGTGAATCCCCATATCGGAATACCCTCCGCTTCATAGGCATCGACATATTTCGAAAAGAACTTCGCCCAAGTAGGATAGTATTCAGGAAGCAATTTGCCACCGACCCAGTGGTTGTTATCCTTCATCCAAGGCGCTGCAGTCCATGGCGAGGCAAAAAGCTTAAACCCTTCGGTAGAACGCTCTTGCGCTCCCTTGATCATTGGAATGAGATCATCACGGTCCTCGTCAATACTGAAATGTTCTAGATCAATATCACCCGCAACCGGGGTATAGCTGTAGTTTGAAAGCGAAAAATCACATGAGTTCATGTGGGTACGCATCAAGGAATACTTCGCACCTTCATCCGAAAAGTAGGCATCAAGAATCTGTGTCCGATTCCCCTCGCTTAATTGGTTCAGCAAATACGCGGAAGCCTCAGTAAAAGCACCTCCAAATCCCGTAATCGTCTGCTTCGTTTGCGTTGAGTTAATGCGAATGACTACTGGATTTTCAACGGCTTCAAAGTCGCTTACTTCGGTCAGTGCATTGCCCGATCGAGAGGTTTCAAATACTTTCATTGCAGCTTCAGGTTCGCTACCACCCACGCAGCCCACAAGGGCAAAGGCGAGGCTTATAAATGCTGTTCGGGTAGCTAGATTCATGGTTGTTAGTCTTTGGTAAAATGTTGCTTGGCTATGGCGTAGGCTTGCTTTGTATTACGATCTATGTCTACGATGCCCCAGTATTCTTCATTAGGTGCACCATCGTACGGTACGCCTGAAGAATTTGGTGCCCAACCTCCAATATCTTGGACGCGAGGGTTTCCTGCTTTCCACCAACCGTCAGTGAACGAGAATATCAACACCCCGGCATTGTCTTCTCGACGGGACAAGATTTGATCTAAAATGGTGTCCAATGCAGCGGCCTGCGCACCTTCGTTAGGTCCCTCTTCAAAACCTTGATTCGCCGTACGCATGTAACTATCTGCACCTACTTCCGCATAATAAAAAGGCTTATCCGTGATGGCTTTCCACTCATCCATAAAGGTGCCGGCTTGGTCCCAGCGGTACACGTTAATCCCCCAAATATCTACCTCAGCACCATAGGCAAAGGCCATAGAATCAGGGATCTCACCATGGGCTGTAGCCACTGGGTGCACAGAATCCAAGGCATGGATTGCGTCGACCGCCTCCTTCAATGTGGTGTACCAATTCTCCACATCGCCTTCAAACCATTCTGGATGGTAGTTGTATTCATTTCCTAGCTCCCACATTAAAATGGCTTCATGGTCCTTGAAACGAGACACATACTCGAGGTAAGAACCTGAGAGCAAATCATAAAATCCGTTTTGGTTGTAGCCGAAACCCACCACGACTTTCATGCCCTTCTCGGCAATCTTGTCCAACACCTCTTCCTCTTCAATAGGAGCATAGGTGCGAATGGTGTTCATTCCGGCATCCACCATTAAGGCAAGGTCTTCATCGATGCGGTCGAAACTACGCACTGTATCGCCCTTAGCTACCGGATGGTAGCACACTCCTTTCATGTACATCGGCGCATTTATTTCCGCCGTCGTTTCTTCCACGGGCTCCACAGCACAAGCGGCAAAGAAAACAGCCGCAAGCACAGATAAGCTAAAACGTAAATACAATCCCTTCATCATTATTCGTTCACTGTTTTAGGCACCAATACGGTTGCTTTTACCGCCGCACTATCCCCACCGAATGATTTGGTAATAGTGTTGCCGTTACGCATTAGTCCTTCAAAAATTCCTTGGTCCACCAAAGACCATATAGCGTACTTCGCCTGCCCGTTCAGGGTGATCAGACCAAAGTTGTTTTCACTGCCTTCTTCGTGATTGGGATCCTTCCAAGGCTCGTCAAAAGCCTCAAAATAGAAGCATGAAATTCCCGCCGAATCTGTCCAAGCACGCATCTTCTTGTAGTAGAGCGCCTGCTTCACCTCATCCGCGGCAAACGAACCATTAGGACCATAGAGACCACGACTCACGCTGGCCCAACCGGTTTCCCCAATGTGTACAGTCTTCTTCACCCCAATACTATCGAGGTAGGCTTTCACACTGTTGTACTGATTCTTCGCATAGAATACGGCGCGATCCATGGCCAATTCCACTCGCTCATCATCACCTGCCTCTGCTACCGCGCTCTCGTGAACCTCCCAGAACGCACTATTGTAATGAGTATCATGGAAGGGATAGGTGTGCATAGAAACATAATCCACTGCCTTGGCCAACGCTTCGAGGTCCTCATTATGGTAATCTGGACTACCACCGCCCCATGAGGCAAAATTATCAGAGCTTGTGATCCAAAGGTCCGGGCTCAATTTGCCCATGCTTTTGAGTTCCTGCAGGTAGTTCACATATTTTAGGATGACCCCAGGCTTGACAAAGTAGCTCCACGCCCAGTGTACCATGGCCTCATTACCCACGGCAATGACCTTAACTATCTCCGGGTACTCATTGGCATAGTGAACAGCCTTGCTAATCTCACTTTCATTTTTGGTCGGGTCCTCAAAATGGTGATTTGGGTGGTCCGTCCAAGCATCCTGACAATCGATCCAAGCCCCCAGCATGACATACATCTCGAAGGTCGGATCTTCCTGCTTCAGCTCACGAATGGCACGAAGTACATTAGGGGCATGGTCCAATTGTAGGTTGTACGTACGCAACACGCGAATACCCATAGCATACATGATCTTCAAATCGTTCTTCAACTGCTGGATCGTCGGCTGTACCTCACGCGTTTTTGCACGGTAGCCACCATAGGAGATGGCTTGATACTCCGGGTTCCCTAAAATTTCTGCCGCGGTTTTCATGGGCGTCGTATTTGTGGATTCATGGGCACAGCCGAGGAGTGCGACGAAGGCGCAAACAATCCCGACTATGTTCCATATGCTCTTTTTCATTTTTTCGAAGTGTCCAATTATTTCACAACCTCCACCTCAATGCGTACAACCGATTGACGGCGCTGGAATATCTCCGTTGAGGTCGCTGTATCTAAGGCTTGCCCATCGAAGTCCTGCACACTATCCTGGCGAACGACTTTGATGCTACTTTGCGAAGCACGCTTGTACACCACAGGGACTTGGCAAACGGTAAAGGCCAATGACCCCGCCTCCAATGCTAATTCCTGCTCCGTACCTGCCACATCGCAGTAGTGGAACACTTGTCCTTCTGAAAGGAACTCCGATGTTTTCAAAATCTGAGGCGTGAAGTGCAATGCTCCGCCTGAAACGCGAACGCCAAGCTCTCCAAACCTGCTCAAAATATCTTCTTTCACCTGTCCGGTCATCCCTGGCTGCTGCGCACCTTTCCCTCCTGGGGTGTGCGAATACGGATCCGTTGGGAAGGCACCATAAAGCTTCGGTGATTTATGGGCTCCAATACCGGCAAGGATCTCAAAGTAGTGGTCGAACAATCGACCTACCAAAGCACCTTCGGCATCCTCATCCAAGGCGCGCTGGGTGTTCTCGTAAGCCGCCAATAACAGCTTCGACACCATGTGCCAATAGATCGAGCCCAGTCCTTCGTAGCCGAAGAACGTTCCTGAACGACCGGTGAATGATTTATGATTAAACACCTCTTCGAAAATGGTGCTCAACAACTCGGTTTCACGCTGTGCCAATGCCTGGTGCTGCTCCGGCAATTCCTTCAACGCCGCTTTCAAGCTGTCGACATTGTTGAAGGTTCCGTTAAAGTGGTAGCTGCCATTGCAATCTTTGGTCACCACCTGACGGTTACCCGCTGCAACCAATTTCTTTAGCAAATCACTCTGCTCCGCACGCGGCGTAGGAATGACGTTCTTCGCCACAAAACGAGGCAGTTCCTTATTCGGGTAGAGAATGTAGCTGTACTGATCTTCACGGAACAATGCACTGGCCTTCAACGCATCCAATACCGCCAAACTCTCAGGCGAATTCAAATACCCTGCGCTCAAGACGGCCACCTGCCCTTCCAACATTTCTGCCAGGTACGACACGGCAATGCCATCTTCTTCAACCGTCATCAAGTTGTAGGCATGGTACAATCCATCGGCACGCTTGTTTGCGCGGATAGAATGCTCCAAATGCTCACGTGCCGTTTGAGAGAAGGACTTCACATCGGCGATGGAGAGTTCCACGAATTCGCCACTAAATCCTGCGCCATAAATGCTCGCTCTATATTTTGCAGCTGCCCCACCCAAGGCATCCAAGACGCCTTTGCGATCTTGATTTGAAATAGATCCGCTCAACAATTGACGAGAGGATTCGAGGGCAGTTTTAACCTCAGTATAGAAGGTGGCCAATTCCTTTGAAACGCTGACCTCATCTTCGTTCCCTTCGACCAATTGCTCGAAGAACGCCAAGAATCTACGCAGGTAATACAAGGTCACCATCGACACTCCATTTCCTACCAATGCATTGTTCGCATCGTTCCATTCCGGACGTTGTGTGTTCAACCAAATCCCCGCTTCTGGAATGAAGTTCGAAAGCTTCGCCAACACTGTCGCTAGGATCTTCTCAATAAAGTTTACGTGGTGGATCTCCTGCTGCTGGTTTTGCAACAATGCACCGTCCACACCCATCTTCGCACGCATGTCCTCAATGGCTTCATGCGCCGCCAAATCAAATTCAATGGTATCCTTTGGGTTGGCCAAGAGGTCCTCATACTTTTTAATCTTGTACGGCACATTCGCATATACAAAGCTCGCCTGACCAAAATAAGAGGCCAATTTCTCTGGGTAGTACTTCTCGCTGAACTCCAAGAACTTCAGCAAGTAAATGATTTGGTGATCGCCCCAGTACCCGATGTACGACCAAGGATTATCCGGCTCAATGGTCTCCCAATCAAAGCCATCCTTTGTGACGCGGTAAGGGTTATATCCGTCAAAAGTCGATGCGTTCAAGAACTTGTGGATCATTCCTTCCATGAACTCTGGATAAGAATGCGCCAACGCTTCCCAGTTCTGGAAAATATCTCTCCAGTTCCCTTGGTAATCCAAAATCTTGGAACCGTCTTCTTCGTTGCGTGTGTTGATCGAGAACTTATTCCATGGACGCGATGGATCGCCGTGACGACGGCTAAACTTCAACGGCAGGTATTCCGTACACAATCGGACAAAATCAGCATCACCTGCATTCGCAGCCAAAGCACGGATTTCGAACACATCAAAGACCTCTGGAAGGGCATTCAACTCCTTCTCAAATTTCTTCGCCACCGCTCCATTCGCCTTCATCATATACGGCACGAAGTCTTGCTTCTCAACGGTGTAATTCAGATCAAAAATCCCCCCGCGCATGATGTTGAACATCGTGTTCGCGAAGTGACGATTGTTGAGTATGCTATCTGCTGTGAGTTGGAGGCCATCAGATGCCGCGACCAATTCTATCAAGTGCTTCGTTCCCGCCTCTACATCTTCACGAACAGCCGCAAAGAATGCTTCACGGTCTTGCAAGCGCGCCTTTGTCGCCGCCACGTCCGAAGGTCCCTGGTGCACATCCGCAACCAATGCCCAAGCAGCTTCACCCTTGGCAGCAATGGACAATTCTGACTGCACCAAGAAGGCACCCTTCTCAGCTTTCACATCTACCTCTTCTACCACTGGCTGTCCACTTCTGAACACATCCAACTGACGAGAAGAAAGAAGCACTTTAGTTTGCGGCAATCCGAACGACCAAACCGTATTGGCTTTCAAAGCCTCAGAGGGCTCTGCGCGGTCCACGATAATGGCACTCAAAGAGAAAATACCCAATCCTGTATCTGTTTCCAGTTCACATTTCTTGTAGGCATCCACTAAGTTACTTGAGGCATTTTGCAAGGCATCTTCAACGCCGTAGGGTAGAATATTCTGAATACCGTCCAACAGGGAAACGGCGACCTCGCTATCGTTCAAGTTCTTCAGCACTGACTTTCTCACAAAGCCAAACTGATCGCTAGAATTCCACTCGTACGAGAAGCCCACGCCTAAATCGTGATTGATTTCTTCGAAGATGAGCTTATTGCCGTATGAGTTCTTGTACAGGTTGCGGGAGATTCGGTAAATGCCTTTCAATCTATTTGAAAACGGCTCCCACA
>Ga0255782_10004473_pt1 | contig 10127 bp, 10 predicted proteins | sample 101ome_26_FD_179980 | JGI IMG/M metagenome (GOLD analysis project Ga0255782, IMG submission 179980) | Coastal salt marsh microbial communities from the Groves Creek Marsh, Skidaway Island, Georgia - 101408AT metaG (version 2) | ecosystem: Environmental > Aquatic > Marine > Intertidal zone >...
CGCCGTTCAGTCACGCACCAACGCGCGTCGTCGTCGTCGTCGTCGTCGGGAACCCGCCCTCGCCTGATACTTTTACAACACGGGTTGGCAAATCATACTTAGGGTTTATTCGTAGTATTAAGTACGTCTGGTTCTGAACGCGCAAAGTATCATTCATATTTAGTATGGTATAGGTCTAACAGGTACACACAATCAGACGGACGGACAATCGGACGGACAATCAGACGCCCCCCCTTGACTTACTTATTGATGCAAGTACGTCTCTGTCTTTCAAACTCGGACCGAGGCGAACTCAGCCGAACCGAGCCGATTCGACCGCGTGGACGCGACGGCGCGACGTGACCTCACACGGACGCGCCGCGGAGACGCAGCGACTGGGGACGACCCGAACCGAGCGCGAAGAAAGAAGAAACAAACCCCCCGTCTGAGAGCCATGTCCGCCACCGCGGTCGCCGCCAAGGCGCTGAGCTCGCGCGCCGTCAACGCGAAGAGCAACGTCAGGGTTCGCGCGCGCGCCAACCCGCGGGCGACGCACGCCGTCGTTCGCCGCGCCATCATGAGCGAAGAGATTCGCGTGAGCGGGGAGAACGCGGAGCAGTACGCCGAGTTCGCCAGCTTGCTCGATCAGTACCAGTACAACTACAAGATTGGCGACGTCATCTCCGGAACGGTCAAGGCGTGCGACGCCAAGGGTGCTTGGGTCGAAATCGGGGCGAAGAGCGAGGCGCTCTGCCCAACTGCGGAGGCGTCTCTCGGGAACGTTCGCAACGTACGTGATTTTATTTTTTTTTGTTCGTCTCCCCGTCGCGACGGAGACGCGCGCGCGACGTCGCGACGTCGTCGACGCGCCGGCGGGAACCACGGCGGGAACCACGGCGCGTCGTCTCGACGTCACTGGCGACGCGGTGAGGGCGAGGGGGTGGTTGTTGTTTTAAAGCAATACTGTTTACCCATATGCCAAGTGATGATGACAAAACCTAGGGCTTTTCTTTTCCGCGAGAGAGAGAGAGAGACTGACGAGTTTGTGTTTGTGTTTTCCCTCGCGCCAACAGGCTGCGTCTGTTTTCGACATTGAGAACACGTACGACTTTGAAATCATCCAAGACGATAACGGTGAAGGATGCTTGACCCTCTCCGTCCGACGCATGGAGCTCGCCAAGGCTTGGGATCGCTGCCGCGAGGCGCAAGCCGACGACGCCGCCCTCACGGGTGAGGTGCTCAGCGTCAACCGCGGCGGCCTCTTGGTTGAAGTGGAGAAGCTTCGTGGTTTCGTTCCGCAGTCCCACATTGGCATTCGCACGCTCAACCGCGAAGAATTGATCGGACAACAGCTTCCGTTCAAGTTTATCGAAGTTGACGAGGAGAAGAACCGCCTCGTGTTGTCTCATCGCCTCGCCACCGATATGGTGAGCGCCGAGGGCTTGGAAGTTGGCGATGTCGTGGAGGGTATGGTGCAAGCGGTTAAGCCGTACGGTGCGTTTGTGGACGTTGGTGGTCAGAGCGGTTTGTTGCACATTTCTCAAATCTCCCACGAACGCATCGTGGCTGTTGAGAATGTGCTCTCCCCGGGTGACCGCATCAAGGTGTTGGTCATGTCCAAGGATGCCGAGCGCGGCCGCTTGAGCTTGAGCACCAAGAAGCTCGAGCAAAACCACGGTGACATGTTGCGCAACCCGGCGGCGGTTTTCGAGACGGCGGAAGAGATGGGGCGTCAGTTCAAGGAAAAGATGGCGGCTGCTGAGGGTGGTATGGTTATGTCCACGGATGAAGAGTAAGCGAGCCGACGCTCGTCTTAGTCGGCGAATGACTTTTCCAAAGTCGTTTTAGCAAATTAATCCGTCAAACATAAAACCTGCCGCCGAGCTAGCGCTCGATACATCCATTAACAATTTTATTTCTTTGTAAAGAAGAGTATTAGATGATTACTTGCCGATAACCGCGCCCGAAGCTCTCCTCGCTCGAGATAAGATGACTCGCGCGCGGTTGTGACCGACGAGGAACGAGGTGGAAAACTTTACTCTTCGACGCCGAGCGATCATCCGAGATGCTCACCCGTCTCGCGCTCGAACAGTGCTCCACGAGCGCGTCGTCGTTGGCGTCGTCGTCTTCGTCTCGGCGTTTCGCGAAACAGTCACAGTTACGACAATTGCAAAGAACCGTTGCACCGAGGACGAGAGCATCGGACGAATCGTCATCGTCATCACCAACAACGGATGACGCCGGTGAACGACAACGACAACGCGCTTCAGCCAAACGCGCGCTCTTGGACGCCATATCCGGTTTATCCCGAGGCGTCGACGCGGACGAAGAGGATAAAGCACGCGTGGACGCGCTCGCCCGAACACTCGAAGCGTTGAATCCCAATCCAGAGAGTTTGCGCGCGTCGAGCGTCAACGGCGAGTGGGAGCTCGTCTACACGACGAGCTCGAGCATTCTCGGGACGAACAAACCGGCGTTTTTACGACCGAGTGGGAAAATTTACCAAACCATCGACGCGGAGACGTTGCGAGCGAAAAATAGGGAGACTTTTCCATTCTACAACGCCGTCGAAGCGGATTTGGAACCGACGAGCGAGAGCGCCGTAAAGGTGCAGTTTCGAAAGTTTTTCCTCTTTGGCGGCGCAATCAAAGTCAACGCTCCCGAACGCGCGCGCGGGGCGCTCGATATCACGTACGTCGACGACGAAATCAGAGTCTCTCGAGGTGATAAGGGCAATCTCTTCGTGCTAAGCATGCACGACGCGAGCAAGAGGCTTCCACGAGGCGACTGAATAGAAGACAAATTATTGTTGTTGTTATGCTAATGAATACGTATCGATAATCCCGCTACACTCTACTCTACTCTACTCTACTCTTTTAACGCCGCGAACTCGCTCACAGGACGACCATCTGGAAGTTGGACGACGTTGTCGACCAACAATGTCCACGAATCGAACGCGTCTCTGAGCTCTGAGCTCTCTAATAAATCGCGGTCCTTTGTCGGACGACCGACGGATGTGTTTTCGCATCCTCGCATGAAGTGAAACCAAAGAACGGCGCTCTTCGGCGGCATCAAGTGTGACAAGTCTCTCACTAGAGGCTTGTGGAGATAACGCACGGCGTAGACGACAGAAACTTTACCCGAGTGAACGGCTGAAATCGCGGAGAAGACGTCGTCGCTCGAAGTTTTCGTCAAATCGAGCTTGAGCGTGGTCACCATCGAACTCACACCGTGTCGCTCCGCCAGCGCCGCACATCGGTCCAATCCCTTGGCGTCGTTATCGATGGCAATCACGTGCCATCCTCGCGACGCGGCCCACACGGCGTCTCTACCAGCGCCCGATCCCAAATCTACGCACGTAGCACCGCTGGTTTCGCCGGCAACCGCGCCCAGCGCTCGCTCAACCTGCGGCAACCACCGGTACAACTCGGGCGAAGGATCCCATAATCGCAATCTATCTCGTGCGTCAACTCTTCCAGAGCTCACCTTGAGCAGTGTCTTGCCGCTCTCTGCGCAGGCATCGAAGAAGGAGTCGTCGCCCGCGAAAGCCGCCGTCACGTTCCAACTAACGCCTTTAAAGTCCCCACTGAAACGTTCCAGCTGCGCGCACACGTCGTCGCACGACTCCGGATCTGCAATCAAAACAAAGGGTGTGCTTCGTGGCGGCAAGACGTGCCCGTTACGATCGAGCGAGCCCAAGGGAACGTTCGCCGAGTGCTCGAGGCGTCTTTCCTCGAACGCCTTTTCGCTTCGCACGTCGAGAAACACGGCGCGCCTCACGCCGACGTCCGAGACGTTTGAACCGGCATCGCTCTTGGATGAAGAGGCGACGCTCTCTTCGAGATCACTCGCTCCCGACGATGCGAGCCAGCGTTGGAGATCGAACTCGACGGGCATCGAAGGGGAGGCGAACACTGTGGTCTCGCAAACGCGGTAGTGCTGGATTGGATAGGATTTTTGTTAAACGCTGCGTGCGAGACTATCTTGGTTAAAACAATACAAGGGTCATTCTACTCATCCACTGTACTACGAGTGGTGCGCTAATGTGGAGCGTCGGCGTCAGCGTTCCTTATCCACGAGCGATTCGTGCGACCGACCGGCTGGACGTTCGGCGTGAAGCGGAAGCAGCCCTCCGTCGCTACTGACGCTGTCTATGACAATTGGGCCACTATCAGCGCCGCTTTCACCGACACCAATGACTTCAAACTGATCTTCACCCACGGGGTCCGTGTGCGCGAGGAGGTTTGCGCTTTCAGCCTCTTCTAAAGAGTTTTTGTAGGCGCCGCCCAACGCTAACATCGCCGAGTCGCCCGCCCTCGGCTGTCGAACGCTAGTCGCTCGGCTAAGACCTCCGACGGGCGCAGTCGGTGACGCCAATCCCGGATTGTATTTTCCAGTGAATCTCTCGCGCTGTTGCTGCCAAAAGTTGACAATGTCGCGGTACACGTCCCTGACGTCGAAGAGCTCTATGATGTTCTCTGTAAACTTTCTCGGCGCCACCGGCGTTTGACCAATGTTGTACTCTTCCGGTGGGAACGCGTATGCGTGCGCGATCGCAGCGAAGAACATTTCAATGCAAATGCAAAAGGCTTGGATCGCGTTCGCCAAAGCCGCGGCGTCGTAATCCGATGCCCACGACTGACCGTTATCCACCGGGATGACGCCCGTCTTTACGAGCACCGCGATGGCCATCGACTGCCAGAACGAGAAGAAAACCACAGCCTTGACGCTGACAAATTTCCAAAAGGGTCTAATCGGCGCCAGCTCTCTGTACATCACCTTGTAAAGCAAGATTAAGCAGTACATGGCCCACGCCTGGCTCAAGTTGTTGATGAAGACGAGGTAGGGGTAGGCGACCCACGGATTTAGAATCTGTCCCTCTCCGTACACGCCGTTCGCTTCCGCTATGAAGGCTGCCGCGCTCGTCACCGGTCGCACGACGACGTAGTTGATCACCCCGTGCCTGCACAATCGCAAAAACGGCTCACCCATCCGCGGCGCTTTCAAGAAGAGCGACAGCGGCCATATGTGCGGTTGCGTCGCCTTTCGCGCCACAATGTACGACAATCCGGGCGAGCAAAACTCCTGCAGGTAGACGATGCAGTACGTGTAAAAGTTATAAATGACGTACGCCTCGTAAATCTCCCGCACCGTGTCGAAATAAATCGTCTTTGATTTAAATCTCAACGCCAACCAACCGTCGACGGCGTAAATGGGCACCATCCATAAAATTCTAATCACGTGCCGCTGCAAACGCGGCGCGCGATAATTTTCCAAGTGTTGCGTCACCTCATACAACGTTATCGGTAGCGACAGCGCCACGAAGACAAAGGCGACGAACCAAGCGATGTACAGCACTTGATAGTCGTGCGCGTACATGTCGTAACTGACAAAGGGCAACGCGACGACGATGAGTCCGTTCAACAGCACCCACAGCGTCTTCAAAACCTTCCTAAACAGCGTCCCGAGCGTTCGTTCCGCCCGCACGGGCGTCCCCGCCGCACCCTCAGCGCTCGACATCCCGACCGCGACGTCCACGCGGCGGGAAACCAACCGAATCTCGCCCTCTTTGCAAACGTTCACTTGCTTTTGCTTTTACTCGCGAGTTTTTGGGCAGCCGAGAGGGGCGGACGAGCGTCGCCGTTCACCCCGTCCCTCGCGTTCGACGCGCGGGCGGTTCGTGTCCGCGGGCGCGAACCCGTCGTCTTCGTCCCCGTCCGTCGTCCGTGAAGTGCAGATGGTTTTCGATTGAAATCGAAGACGACTTTGAGCGCTGCATGTAAATCTGTTCGTTTGTATTATCGGACTTCTGGTACGTAATGTGATACGTCTATACACATGTAGAGTGTAAACTAGAAGAAGCGAGATGCATCGTGTGCGTCCTCGCTGCAGCGGACAGAGCGAGACGGACAGAGCGAGACGCGCGAACGAACGAACGAACGAACGGGAAAGCGAAAGGCGCCGGAATGACGAGCGCGGAAGACGAAGAGGTTGCGCGCCTACGCGCGCGAGAGGAGCAAGGACTGATCGGACGATCGAACGAGGACACGACGGTGAATAGGCTAGCGTTTCGGTACGTCTTCGTGCCCTGGGACGAGACGCGAGAGATGGAGACGCGGACGATGATCATCCCGGTTGGGCGGGAGATGGAGTGTTTGCTGGACGCTCTGCGGTTACATTTTCGCGAGCGAGGGGCGGTGGACGGGGCGCACGCGTCGAACGAGGCGAAACAACGGGAGATTTTGAAGGCGCAATTGGAAAGCCACGGAAAGGGCGGCGGCGACGGCTCGTCGGCGGGCATGTCGGACGCGATGATGGACGCGGCGATGTCGATGCAGATGGCGCAACCGGTACCGTTATTACCGGGTAGTAAAAAGACGGGTCACATACACGTGAACATGTACGTGGATGATAGAGGCATCTCCAAGGGACTGCCTGTCAACAGACGCGCTTCGGCGTTGAGCGCAGAGGCGGGAACGCCGCAACAAGTCATGGGTGACGCGTTCATCGCGCGCATTTTTGACGACGACGATGACTTTAAGCGATTAGACTTCACTCTGGACGAGTGTTCGAGCGATGCGACTTGGATGAAAAAGGCCAAGGCGTTGGCTATCGAGCGCTCCATGAATGTCGGCGAGACGCAGAGAGCGATGGAGGAGCTCAGCGGAAGAGGAATCACCGACCTCGACTCCCTCGGCGCTGGGTCGAGCGCGAAGCCACAAGAGCCTCTTGATGAATCTCAGCGCCCGGGTCCGCACCAAGAGTTCGAGTGGAGTCAAGACGAGGAGGAGGTGACGCTCAAGGTTCGTGTTCCCGCCCACACGACCAAGGCGGACGTGACGTGCTCATTCGGCCCCGGTTCGCAAAAGATGACTCTGCAGATTAAAACTCTGGGGGAAATCGATGGTAAATCCATGCGCGTCGTGGACAACGAGGGCGATGTCGATCTTTTGTTCCAAGAGATTGTTCCGGATGAGAGCTCCTGGTCTCTCGTCACGAATGCGGGCGAACGCGCGTTTGAAGCCTCGCTCGTCAAAAAGCAAGAGCTTCGATGGCTCTCTTTCCTCCGACGAGGCGGTCCACCGGAGACGAAATATTCTTAGACTGATGATGAAACTTGCGACGACGATGATCGGCGTTTCAATGATTACACTTTAAATGATTACACCTCGGTAACGAACAATGACGATTACGCGCGTTCGGCAACTCTTCCAGACGCGTTCGCGACGCGATGCTCGAGACACCACACACGCCGACTCGCGCGGTCGCGGTCGCGCCTGCACACGGAAGAACGAAGCTCGATCCCGCCCGACCGATTGGTTGCGCAGACGAGAGCCACCCGCCCGCCCGACGTACGTGCGCGCGCCATGACGAACACGGACTCCGTGGCGCAGCCGCCCGCCGCCGCCTCTACCGGTGCCCCGACGAAAAACGAAGCTCTTCGCGCGCGCATCGCCGAGCTCGTCGAGCTCGGACGCGGCGAAAACATTGACGGTTTCGTCGAAAAGTTTATCCCGCGCGATATCGACCGAGAGGATGCCGATTACTTTCGCGCAAGCCTCAAGGAGGATGCGACGCGTTGGCAAATGCTCAAGGCGGAGCTCGAGCGCATTCACGCCGGTGAAGGCGTGCGTTTGATCGGTGGAGACGAGATTAAGCGCGCTGAATTTAGGTTTTCCATGCCTGGCGAAGACGGCCGCGACTTTCAAATCGATCGCGAGGTGGTCTTCATCGATTGCGCCGCCGAGGGCGAGTCGAGCGACTGGAGAGCCGACGGCTAGCGGGACGTCGCGCGAACTATTCGTTCGCCGCGTGGTTGGTTCTCACCCTAAGCACCCTTCCGTGTGGCTCTACATTCCTCGTTGTAAAATATTTATTTCATTTCTATTTCGTTTCGTTTCGTTTCGTTTCGTTCACTCTCATCATCGTCATCGCGCTCGATGCGGCCGACGTTTTCAACTCGTGTGAAAACAAGATGAAGTTCACAAAAGCTCGCGATTGATCGATCCAACGATCGTCACACTCCGGACGCGACTTTGGTCGACCCGTGCGCTCGTCGCCGTCGAATATTTCGTAGACGGAAACGAACGCCATTCGTCGTCTTCGTCGTCGTCGAAGCGGGTCACGCACGGGATGGATGAACGCGTCGCGTCAACGTCAACGTCAGTGACGGCGGCGGTGCGAGCTTCCCGACCCGAGCGCGCGCGCGTGGACGTCGTGTCGACGCCGGCGTCCACCGCGGATGAGGGACGGACGCAGGCGGAGACGAGTTCGCCGCAGCAATCGACGCACCACGTGAGCGCGTACGATCACGCGATTGCTGGACAGATTGCGGGCATGGTTGGATTAACGCTCGTGCACCCTCTGGATACCGTCAAGGCGAGATTACAAGCGGCGACGCCGCTGGCGACGACGGCGGTTCGAGGGGCGAGCTCGGGGGGGGTCGGGGTGATTGGACCCCTCGGTGGTGGTTATGGGTATCAACAGAGAGAGACGGCGATGTGCGTGGCGAGGAATTTGTTGGCGCAGGATGGGGCGAGAGGCTTGTACAGAGGCTTGACGGCGCCGATGTTGGCGTACGGGGCAATCAACGCGGTGGCGTTTGCGACGAATGCGAGCGTCAAGGACGCGATCGAGGATAGGTTTGGTAAAGAGGTGGCGTCTAGCACTACCGCTGGGGCGTTTTCTGGGGCCTTGGCGGGTTTAACGTCTTCGTTCGTTCGAGGACCGGCGGAAAGATTGAAGACGGTGCAGCAAGTGGTCGATTGCGAGAGCGGACGTTATCGCAGCGCGCTATCGACGGCGCTGACGCTGACGCGTGAGCACGGGGTGTTCAAGGGAATTTTTACCGGTACCGGGGCGACGATTGCCCGAGAAATCCCGCAATGTGCTGTGTACTTTCTCACGTATGACACGATGAAGACGGCGTGCGTGCACGCGTTTTGCGGAGAAAACGTCGACGTCAGAGACGCCGCTCCGTCGGCGCGCGCGGCGGCCATAGTCCTCGCCGGTGGCAGCGCCGGCGCGTTTCAATGGCTGCTGACCTATCCATTAGACGTGACAAAGAGTAGAATCCAAGCTGCCAAGCCCGGGACGTACTCTGGCGTTCTCGACTGCGCCGTCAAATCCGTCGCGGCCGAGGGACCGATGGTGCTCTTCAGAGGTCTCAACATGGCGCTTCTCCGCGCCTTTCCTCTGCACGCGAGCATATTCGCGTCGTGTGAAGCGGTACACTCTGTGTTGGCGCGCATTCGCGGGAGCGAACCGTCGATTTGAGCGTCGGCGTCGTGACGCACGAACAACCATCCGTCCGTCCGTCCGTCCGTCCTCCCGCGCGGCGAACGCGCCTCGTCGATTCGTTTCATTCATTCATTTCGTCAATTTGATTTTTAGTTTTTGTCTATGTATTAAACCCGAGCGCATTTACCATAGAGTATATCACCGCGTCTCACTCGCTTACTTCTTCTTCGCCGGCGCCGGTTCGGCAGCCTTCTTGGCGTTCGCCGACGCGGCTTCGGCTTCGGCGCGAGCGTTGGCGAGCGCGCTACGCTTTTGCTTCACCGAGAGACCCTTCTTCTTCGTCCCTTCGAGGGTGTATCCAGACATGGACGCCTCGGTGGAGGAGAAGGCAATGCCGGAACCGCGGCCGAGACCACCGGAAGAGGCTTGGGACGGAATCGTGATGGCCAACGCGCTCTTGGCCGCCATGGAAGCCGCTACGCAGAGACGAAAAAACCCAAACGCGTCAGTATCGAGAGCGCCGTCGACGATTGTCGCGAGCCGAGTCGGGAGTCGATCATCCGCGCGTCGTCTCGCTCTTACCCGCGGTGAACGCGACGAGCGCCGCGCGGCGATCCATCGGTTCAGCCGCCGCGACGACGGTGGCGCGCGCCTTGCGTTGCGCGCGAACCGGCGCGGTCTGCGCGCATCGGTAAACCATACAAGCAACAGTCAGTCGAATCAATCAAATCAATCAATCAAATCCGCGAGATATCGCCCATATCTCTCCCACCCTCCTCTCTCGCGAGCGACTCTCTCCGATCCCACCTCCTCCGCGTCCTAAGCGTTCCGGTTACGGAACCGGAACCTCGCGCGCGAATGTCATCCGTATTGATCTTCGAGGACGACGACCGCTCTCGACGTCCGCG
>Ga0255782_10004477_pt1 | contig 10122 bp, 15 predicted proteins | sample 101ome_26_FD_179980 | JGI IMG/M metagenome (GOLD analysis project Ga0255782, IMG submission 179980) | Coastal salt marsh microbial communities from the Groves Creek Marsh, Skidaway Island, Georgia - 101408AT metaG (version 2) | ecosystem: Environmental > Aquatic > Marine > Intertidal zone >...
CGTGGGGGCAAGACATCTAATAGTTATGTCTTAGCACTTATGGGAACAACTGAGAATAATAGTTATACGGATAGCGATACGCAAAATCTGCGCATGGTATGCGAAAAATCTGCGCATGGGGATACGCAAAATCTGCGCATGAATAACCTTGGAAGTAATAACCTTGGAAAAGAAACTAATAAATCGGCATCTGACGATGACCGTGTTGATTATTTCTTTGATCAATTATGGAATATATATCCAAAGAAGAAAGGCAAGAAGGAAGCACGTACAGCATTTAAGGGAACAAAGAAAAAGATCGACTTCTATGATTTGCTTCCAAAGCTAATGGATTATGTGGAAACTGTGAAAGATAAAGACTTACAGTATGTGCCACATCTTTCTACATGGTTGCGTGGGGAGCGTTGGAATGATGCAGCATAATGTCTTAGAAGTTCCAAAGCAAACAGTGTATGGCTTAATACAGAGAAACCATTACATGCACAGACTGCCACCAATCACGTTTGCCTTTGGTTTGTACGATAACGATGAATTAGTTGGTGTTTGCACGTTTGGTTGTCCACCATCTAAAGACTTGTGCATTGGAGTATGTGGGCGCGACTATAAAAATGATGTGCTAGAATTAAATAGATTGTTTCTTGTGAAAAACACAAAAAATCTAGCATCATATTTTGTGAGCAGATGTTTGTCTAAACTACCAAAGCCCAAGATTGTGGTTAGCTACGCAGATACAAGTGCAAATCATCATGGCTATATTTACCAAGCAACAAACTTTATCTACACAGGTTTGTCAGCAAAACGTAAAGAAGTTGCATCAGAATTTCATGGCAGAACGGTAAAGTGGGATGCAGAAAAAGCAGTAGAAAGACCAAGGAAACATAGATATGTTTATTTCGTGGGGAATAAGAAGCAAAGAAAATTGCTTAAAGAAAACCTTAAATACCCTATTGAGCCTTATCCGAAAGGCGATAATGAAAACTATAAAGTGGGCGAAATAGCCCCAACACAAGCACTACTGATATGAAAGGCAAAACTATGACACATGAAGAAAGAATTAGACTGTTAATTGGCGAATTGATCAAAATCTTTGAGGGGTATGCAACACCCAAGCATTTAGACACACGCAAAAAAGAAGAAGATGAAGTGCGCAATATTGTGCGCATGATCAACCAGAAGTTTCCGAATGAAACTACAGCAGAGCATATAAAAGGCACTATGGACCGTGCGATGTTAAAGATTAAGGAAGCCCATAAATCGCGTACATGGCCTACAGCAGCCGATATTGCAATTGCAGTGTCTAAGTCCATGACATCGCAAAGAAGTGCGCTACCAACAAATAGTGGGCCGTGGAAGCCTGATCCTTTAGAGTTGAATGCAAAGCGCATAAGAGCTGGTGAGCCTGTAGGTGAGATGTATATTCAGGGGAAAATGGCAGAACGTATGTTAGCAAGAGGTTTGGTAACAGAAGAACAACTTGCGCCATATTTAGCGTACTTGCATCACGCAAAACCATCTGTTAGTAATGAGGACACCTTATCATAGGTTTGCCTCACTGAACTACCCTCTGTGTGATCGCTCCGCAGGGGGTATTTTTATATTAAAAATTGTGTTATCTTCTCAGCAAGAGCCAACTTCTCTCCCTCCCTGTAGTTGTGTAGCTCCATGCACTTGGCTCTCCTTACTGACCCTCTGGACACGGGCATGTCTGGGGGGTCTTTTAATTTATACTAATCTAAACTAATATATACCACATATAGACGCACCCACTATGGACGGTACTATGAGTACGAAACAAGAACAAACCAATAAAATAGGCCAAAATATGGGAAACCGTGGTAAAGGTAGACCCAAAGGCGCTATGAACAAAAACAGCAAATTGCTCAAAGACGCTATTTTAGAAGCGGCATCACGTGCAGGAAATAAGTTTGGAAAAGATGGCCTTGTGTCATACTTAGAAGGGCAAGCAGAAGAAAACCCCACAGCGTTCCTAAGTTTAATGGGCAAAGTATTGCCACTACAGGTCAAAGCGGATTTAGAGGGTGAAGTGCAACACGTGGTTAGGCTCAAATGGCGCGAATAGTAGAGATAGAGCAAGAAATAGATTACAAACCACGCGATCAGATCAAAGCCTTTCATAATAGAAAAGAACGCTTTGCAATTATCGTCGCGCATCGGCGCTTTGGCAAAACCGTTGCCGCAATAAATGATTTAATACGTGGGTGCTTTGAGATAGATCGTCCGAATGTAAGGGTTGCATACATTGCTCCTTACCTTTCCCAAGCTAAAGCAGTGGCGTGGGATTATGCATTACAGTTCACAAGAGACATTCCAGACATAAAAGTAAACCATAGTGAATTGCGCATCGACTTTTTAAATGGATCGCGGTTCAGGTTATTCGGTGCAGATAATTACAATGCTATCCGGGGCTTGTACTTTGATTTGGTCGTGTTGGATGAAATGGCAGACTTCCCCGCATCAGCTTGGTCAACCGTCATACGCCCGGCTCTTGCTGATCGCCGTGGTAAAGCCACGTTTATATCAACGCCTAAAGGCAAGAATGAATTTTGGGAATTGTGGCATGAAGCGCAAAGTGATCCAAACTGGTACACCGCAATGTTCAAAGCGTCAGAAACAGGAATACTGGATCAGGAAGAACTTGATGAGGCAAGAAGGGCAATGGGCGAAGATCGCTACTTGTCAGAATTTGAGTGCAGCTTTGAGGCGGCAATCCAAGGGGCTTATTATGCAAAAGAAATGAAAGAGGCCACAGAGGATGGGCGCATTACCCGTGTGCCGTATGATCGTGCTGCGTCAGTAATTTCGGCCTGGGACCTGGGAATAGGAGATAGCACAGCAATTTGGTTTGCCCAATTTGTAGGACAAGAAGTTAGGATTATAGATTATTACGAAAACAGTGGAGTGGGTTTAGATCATTATGCAAAAGTTCTCAGCGAAAAAGGCTATCACTACGAACAACACATTTTGCCGCATGATGTTCAAGTCAAGGAGCTTGGGTCAGGCAAAAGTAGGTTGGAAACGCTTGACGCGCTGGGCATACGGAACATTGAGATTGCGCCGAAACTAGCTATAGAGGATGGCATACAAGCAGCACGTTCAATGATCCCCAAGTGTTGGTTTGATGAAGAACACTGCAATCGTGGTATAGAAGCATTACGGCAGTATCGCAGAGATTTTGACGAAAAACTAAAGTCATGGCGTGGTAAACCATTGCACGATTGGACATCACACGGTGCTGATGCGTTTAGGTACTTGTCAGTAGGTTTCAGGCCAGTTTCAAGTTGGGGTGAACCTATTAGAAGGAATTTGCGTGGTATAGCGTAATATGCTAGGGTGACACCAGAATAGGTGATCACATGGCTACAAAAAAACCAAAAAAGAAAAAAGGTCTTTGGGATAACATTCGTGCTAAACAAGCGCGTATAAAAGCGGGCAGTGGTGAAAAAATGCGCAAGCCCGGCTCAAAAGGTGCGCCTACAGCAAAAGCAATAAAAGCATCACAATCCAAAAAAGGAAAAAAATAATGCCAAAGCCTACAAAGCCCAATTCAAATAAACCAGCCTTTCAACCGTGTCCTGATTGTCCTTCACCAAGTGCGTGTAAAATGATGGGGTCATGCTTAATTGAAGGATTGAAATAATGGCTCAAGATAAAAAGAAAAAATCGGGTGGATTGCTAAACGATTTAGCAATGGGTCTTGGTCTAAAAGATCGTGATGAAAGCTATTATGCACGTACAGCGCAGACTATACAAAACCAACAAGGTGGGAATTCGGGTGCGAATTACTACAACAAGATGGTGCGAAATATAGATGGAAACCATTACTTTCCTAAACGTGGTGGACTGTTTGCGTTTATGAGTGGTGGCAATTCAGGTGGTGGAAGCACAAACACTGCGATGGATGGATTTGCAAAAATGATGGGATACCGTGATCGCTACGACATGACAGATCGTGGTGGTCGTTACGCATCAGGTGGCATGTACGAAGATGGTGGATTGGCTAGTTTCGTGGCAAACTTAGGTCACATTGGTGCAGGTAAAGAATTCGGTAATCGTCAAGCATATTCACCACTAGATGAAATGATTAAGAGTTTGGAAGCGCAAGACCCACAGCGTAAAGAAGCAATCTTGAAAGCGCTAATGCAAGCGGGTGCGATGTAGTGTCTAAAGAAAAAGACCCAAAATTAAAAAAAGTGGGTGTTAGTGGATACAACAAACCAAAGCGTACACCTAATCATCCCACTAAGTCACACGTGGTCGTGGCTAAAGAAGGTGACAAGGTTAAGACGATCCGCTTTGGGCAGCAAGGTAAAACAGGCGATAAGACGATGACTAAACGTGCAAAGTCGTTCAAGGCAAGACACGCCAAGAATATTGCTAAAGGTAAAATGAGCGCCGCTTATTGGGCTAACAAGGTGAAGTGGTAATGAGTAGTGGTCGTGGATTGCGTGGTGCGCAGCGAATAGCTAAATCACTGTTAGAATTGTTATTGCAAGCAGATGACATTCCAACGCGCAATGACGCAGAGGAAATGGCAAAACGCATTTTGAAGTTGCGTGAGCAAGGCAGAGCCAACGAAGTCACAGAAGAAATGATGGAACAAGCTGATCCATATACAATGGCAGCATATACACCACTTGATATGTCAACAGAAGCAAGGATGGAGCGGGCTGGGTTGCTTGGATTTAATCCTGATGAAAAAGCGTATCACGGCGCATTAAGTAATCCAGAGCGTTACAGTTTTTATAATGAAACTACGCCTGTATATACGTCAGACAACCCCGCAGTATCCAATACTTACACAAATGCTGAAGATAGTGGGATGTTTGATTTATTAGTAAAGCAAGGTCCAAGCGACAACATTTCAGATCAGATCAACAATTTGCGACAAAAAGCATTGGATGTAGATGTGCAAGGTTCGTCATATGCAGCAATCAGTCCAAATTATAAAACTAAAACAGGTGACAACACGATTGATAGTTTTTTTGATGTTTATTTATGGCCAGAAAATCAAGGGGAGCCAATACAGCACTTAGTAGATGGCGAAACGGTAGTTGGTCCAGTAACGTCAACAGATCAGATTGCATACGCCATGAAATATGATGATGTTCCACATGCACGAATAGAAAATGTGGTAGATCGTGGCCCATATAGTCCAAGAGCGTGGCCTATAGGTGGAATGGACGCTTTCAGAACAGAAGCAGAATTTAAAGAAGCAGATAAAGCAATAAGGGAATGGGAGCGATCAATGCAAACCGCATCCCGAAAACCCTCTACAGATCAGATTACATACGACACAGGTGGAAGGCTTAGATCACGCTTTGCGCGATTTGACCCAGAGTTTTCCCACCTTAAAAACCTATCAGCAGCAGCAGTCCCTGCAAGCGTAGGATTGGCGCAAATGCTACAAGGTGGTGATGTATCCAAAGAAGATATTGAAGAATACTTGCGCAAGGTAGGTGGGCTATGAACTTCATAGACTTTTTAGAAGGTTGGGGCCGTAGCCAACTAGAAAAAGATTTGGAGCGCAAAAAGCGTGGCACAGGTTCTAAAATAAAAAATCAAGCTATTGAAGATGCTTCTGAAATAATGAGCATGGAATTTCCGTCTTGGGCAGGACCATTAGAGCCACTTGCAAAAGTGCCACTAGCATCTTTGTCAGGGTATGATGTTATACTTGGTGGACTGATTGATAGTTTGCAAGGTGGGCTAGAAGGGCTTGGAATGTCCAGATCATCTAGTGATCTTCTGGGCCGTGACTTGGCGGGGATGGCTAATTTTACAGAGGCAGTAACAGTTCCATATGTAGGCTTGTTCGATAAGTTGTCAGACTTTGCGACAATGACAAAAAAGGCGCGTCCATATCTCTTAGGCGAAAAGCTAGAAACAGACCCAGACGTTAACATGCTAGGCCGCGAAGGGAAGCCACCAGCTGTAGCGATTGAAGGTGAGCGATATTCATCACGTGACATTGCCCCAATTAAAGCAGCAGAAGAACGCTATCTTGCAGAACAGGGAATAGACATACCTGATTATCTACAGTACCCAGAGCAAGATATAGAACGTGCCAAGCTGATTGCGGCAGCTTATGAGCGCATGCAGAACAACCCAGATGATCCAAAAGTAAAAGCAGCGTATGAGGCTATGATCGAAGAAACCTTGGCGCAATATAATGCTATAAAGGACAGTGGGATTAATTTCACGTTTTTACGTGGAGATATGACAGACCCATATGCCGAAACCCCCGCGTTGGGTTACAAAGACATTGTAGAAAACAAAAACCTAACAGTGTTCCCTACAGATTTTGGATACGGAACAGACCCAAATTTTGATGCATCAGCAAATCCATTACTGACCTCAGTAGGTAGAATAGGTGACAAAGACGATGCAGTTGCAAACGATGCTTTTAGGATTGTGCATGATGTCTTTGGTCATATGGGTAGTGGCAATCCTCAGTTCAGAAACAAAGGTGAAGAACGTGCATGGTTGCAGCATAGCCGTATGTTCTCCCCTGAAGCCAGAGGCGCAATGACGACAGAGACACGTGGTCAAAACAGTTGGGTAAATTTTGGGCCAGAAGCAAATCGTAATTTGGGTGCTTCAGGTGCAGACACAATATATGCCGATCAAAAGGTCGGGCTGATGCCAGATTGGACAATGGACCCAGAAGGTATGCCAGATGGTATAGAACGCAAACAGTTGGAAGATATTATTAGAAGTTGGGGGCAGTAATGGGCCGTGGATTGCGTAGTATACAGCAATTAGGTAAAGGCTTGCTTGACTTGCTACATTATTCGGACACTCCTTTGGATGTAGTGGACCCACAAAAACATCTAACAAACAAGAATATTAGTGGTCAGGAGCGTCAGTTAAACTATCCCACAAGATTAACGCCATTACGTCAAGAGCCAGAAGTTATATACAATCCCTATCCACCACAAAGCTATTGGGGTACAGAGGATTACGTCAAAGAAAGTGGATTAGGGGATGTTGTTCATACGACACGACAACCAGAAGAAGGTTTCTATGATGTGTCATCAGATATGGAAAAGCTGTATTTGATAGCTAGAGAAGAAGTCTTGGACTTGATTTCACAACATGGGAAAAAGCTAAATCCGCAAGAAATACACAATTTATCAACGTCAAGAGCGATGGGTTTAGCAAAGGAATTGGGGTATTTAGGTCTTAGCAATAGAAAATATAGGCCAAATGTGTATACTCAGTTTGAGCCAGTAGTTCCAGACGATGTGATGACATTGATGGAATATTTGAGGAAAACAGGCAATGAATAGTTACGATGAATATGAGCTAGAAATAGATGATTTTGGTTTAGCTTTTATGAAAGCCCACGATCAATTCAATGTTGAAATCATCAAGGAAGTAGTAATGGACCAACAGAAATATTATTTGGTAAAGGTTCAGGAGTTGAGAAACAATGGCGATCACAAATTACACTGAACTGAAAACATCTATAGCTAATTGGCTAAATAGGGATGATTTAACAACTGTTATTCCAGACTTTATCAGCTTGGCAGAAGCAGATATGGAGCGCAAAGTACGTCACTGGCGCATGGAGCAACGCTCTACAGCATCACTGGATGCACGATACACGCAGTTGCCACAGGGATTTTTGGAAGCAGTGCGTTTTCATTTAGATGTAGATGAACGTCCAATAGAGTTACTAACTCCACTAACTTTGCAACAAAGGCGGCAGAGTAATGCGGATACACAAGGAAAACCACAGTATTATGCAATTATTGCAGGGCAGATAGAGATTTGGCCCACGCCTGATGCAGCGTACACTGGTGAACTATACTACTATTCACGGATTACGCCACTAAGTGACGGAGCATCATCGAATTGGGTGCTACAATACTTCCCAGACGCATACTTGTATGGCGCACTTGTTCATTCAGCGCCGTATTTAGTGGACGATCAACGCACAGGAACATGGGCAGCGTTGTATCAAAGCGCAATTGATGGTATAAACGCAAACAACGACAAAGCCAAATTTGGTGGTTCTGGACTGCGTATGCAGATCAACACATACTAGGAGACTAACATGGCAACCATTGCAGATTATGTGCTAGACGCTGCGCTGACAAAGCTGGACACCGAAGCGGATCGCATTGACATCACCTCACAAGAAGTAACGACATATACTGAAGCGACAAGCACATACACGCTTGGCAATTCTACGTCTTTGTCTTTCGGCGCACCACAGGATGGCGATACATCAGGGCGCAAGGTAACGGCGGCAGCGATTACGGATGGCTCTGTCACTGGCACGGGTACTGCAACGCACTTTGCGATTACAGACGTATCAGCGACACGCTTGCTTGCGACAGGATCGCTTACGACATCGCAAGGCGTAACATCTGGCAACACATTCACAATTGCAGCGTTTGACGTTGAAATCCCTGATCCAGCGTAGGATAGCAAATGCCGATAAAGCTACTCAATAGGGCAAAGATGACCACCAGTACAACGGGTACTGGGACGCTGACATTGGGTTCGGCAGAGCAAGGTTTTCAGAGTTTTGCGGATGCTGGTGCGGTAAATGGTGACATGATCCGTTACGTCATTGAAGATGGCAACAACTGGGAAATCGGTACTGGGACATATACTGCGTCTGGGACTACGCTTACGCGCACCGTTGCAGAGAGTAGCAACTCTGGATCAGCTATTAGCTTAACTGGTTCTGCGTCAGTCTTTGCATCTGCTACGGCAGAAGACTTAAAGCCACAGACGTATACATCAACGCTATTCACGGCAACTGCGGGTCAGACCACTTTCACGGTGTCTTATGACCCAGATCAGGTGCAAGTGTTTATGAACGGTGTTTTGCTGATTAGCGACAGCAATACAGACGTAACTGCCACATCAGGCACACAAATCGTACTCACAGAGGCCGCAGAAGCTGGCGATCTGATTGAGGTCGTGGCTTGGTCGTCTTTTGAGGCGGCTGAGATTAACGACATAGAAGCAATCGCATTAGCAGGGTTATAGACATGGCTATAGATACAGCAACTTTTGAAGCAACACTTGACAGTAAGATTGACGCGGCAACAACGTCAAATGACGCGAAAGAGTTTTTGCTCTTAGCCAAGGCGGTTGAGGCGACAAACAACGCGATTAGTTCAACTGCCCTGCAAGTGTCTAACAATCTTTCGGATGTGGCAAGCGCTGCAACGGCACTGTCAAACTTAGGTGGGGCGGGATTGGCAAGCCCTGCCTTTACGGGTACGCCAACTGCTCCAACAGCGACAGCAGGCACAAACACTACTCAACTAGCCACAACAGCATTTGTAGGCACAGCAGTAGCAAATATTGTAGATAGCGCACCAGCAACCCTAGACACCTTAAATGAACTTGCAGCGGCCTTGGGTGACGATGCTAACTTTAGCACTACGGTGACTAACAGCATTGCAACTAAATTGCCTTTGGCTGGCGGTACGCTGACTGGTAACGTCACTTACAATGATAATATCCAAGCAAGATTTGGCTCAGGTGCTGACGCAACCGTCAACCACGACGGCTCAAACTTCAGCATAGTCAACAACACAGGAAACTTCCTGTATTATGCAGCAGGTACAACCGATCACATCTTCCATACGAACGGTACTCAGCGATTGAAGATCACTGGCGCAGGTAATATTGAGACTGTGAACGGTGCTGGCGTGACCGTAGACGGTACGCTGGACATTGAGGAAGTCTTTGAGCTTGTAAGCACTGGAACGTCAACCTCAGGGACAGTGACTTTCAACATTGTGGCACAAGGCATACAATATTACACCGCAAACCAAACGGCAAACCGCACAATTAACTTCAGCAACGTAAACTCAAATCTTGCTATTGGTCAGTCTGTCACTGGTACGGTTCTAATGGCCCAAGGCTCCACAGCCTACTACCTCAATGCCTATCAAGTAGACGGTTCAGCGGTCACACCAAAGTGGTCAGGTGGTTCTGCGCCAACGTCTGGTAACGCAAATGGCATAGACGTATACACATTCACAATCATCAAGACTGCGGATGCAACATTCACTGTTCTAGCGTCACAAACTCAGTATGCATAAGGGTTAAAAATGACATTATGGATGCCTA
>Ga0255782_10004492_pt1 | contig 10105 bp, 14 predicted proteins | sample 101ome_26_FD_179980 | JGI IMG/M metagenome (GOLD analysis project Ga0255782, IMG submission 179980) | Coastal salt marsh microbial communities from the Groves Creek Marsh, Skidaway Island, Georgia - 101408AT metaG (version 2) | ecosystem: Environmental > Aquatic > Marine > Intertidal zone >...
CTATATACAATACTTCAAATGGTGGTCCAACGGAAAAACTAATAACAAGTGAATTATTAAACGAAATGCAAAAAGGGTCTATAATTATGGATATAGCAATTGATCAGGGTGGTATAACTGAAATATCTGTACCAACAACTGTAACTAACCCTTTGATAAATTATAATGGCATATATATATCATGTGTTCCTAATATACCTAGTTGTGTTCCAGTAAGAGCTTCTAAATTATTATCAAATTCTATTATAAATTATGTATTAGCAATTTGTAATAATAATACAGGTGATTATCCCGAATTAGATTATGGCATGGGTCTCAATGTTCATAAAAAAAATTTCTATATATAAAAATTGATAGTTAACATTATTTTTATTAATTATTAAAATAATGAAATACTTGAAACTGTTATTACATATTGTATGTATTGTTACTGTTAATTGCTATCAAATAACATTTCCAACATTTAAAAGAAATTTAGCGGTTGTTAAAGATATAGATTTAAATAAATTAAATGAAAATGATATGTCAGAACTTAAAGTGCTATTTAAGTCAGTGCCAATGTTACTATTTAAAAAACAAAAATTGGAACCTAAAAAATTATATGAAATTTGTAAAATGTTTGATAGCAAAGCAAATGATAAAATTGTACACCCATTTAGTTATTCGCAAATAAAAGAGGTACCACAAGTTTCATTAAGAGGCGAAGCAAACATTGCTGATATGCATGGAATTAAAAATATTACATTAAAATATAGTGATCCTTTTAAAAATACTATTATTTGGCATCAAGATATTGTAGGACATGGAACAGATTTGCCCCCAGTTGTATCTTCAATATATATGATTAAATCACCATCGATAGGTGGAAATACTTTATTTGCGAGTTTAGAAGATGCTTATGATTCAATGGAGTTTTTCATGAAGAAAAAAATCAATAATTATAATGTCATTTATTCAAACTCTCAGAAAGATATGATGAACTCATACTTTGATTACACAGGGTATAATCGTGTGCTAAATAAAAAAACAGAAAAAGTAGGAACGAGCATTATTACACGAGAGCCATTAGTAGTATATTCTAATCCTGAAAAAAGACGTAAGGCGCTTATGTTATCACCATTTCGTTTTAATAAATTTGATAAACTATCATGTGATGATAGCTTTGATTTATATAGAGAAATTATGAATAAATATGTATTTACGCAACAAAATGTGGTAGATATTAAATGGGATAATAACGATTTATTAATATTTAATAATCGCAAATTGGTACATACATCAACTCCAACTATTGAATATAAAAATGAAGAAAGACTATATTATAGTTGCTTTGTTGGCACAAGCGAACCAATTATTAGAAGTCAATAATTATATAATTGAGTTACTATTTCAGTATAAATATTGCTAGATACAATTTCACTACATATGTCTGGTATAGACTTATTTTCTGCTTCAATTACTATTATATTTTTGTTATTTTTAACGGCGTCTTTGTATTTTTCTTCATGTAATTCATGAATACGCTTGATATATTCCAATTTAATGTTTTTTTCGGATTCTCTGCCTCTTTTCTTTATTCTATTGTAACACATTTCTGGGTCAGAACGCAAATATATATATGCGTTAGGTTGCCATAATTCATCGGTAGTCTTATGTAATTTATGAATATTATTGTATTCATCTTCATTGATTGTTTTATCTTCAAACGCCTTTTCCACAAATACATTTTTAATAAAATACGGACTTCTTTCCATCAAAACAATTACATTGGATTTCTCTTGTATCCAACACCTGTCAATCCAAACTTTTATTTGAAAATTATAAGTACTATTATTACTATCATACATACTTTTTAAATACTCTGTCCAACTTTCTATTGGTTCAATATCAATAGCTGTTTTATAATTTTTATGAAAATAATTTAGTATACTTGTTTTACAACATCCAATATTACCATCAATTGTAATAATAGGCATATTTTAATTAGTTGAATATGTTATCTTTTTATATATCATTTTTTTATAATTTTATTTTGAACCATTATTTTTTTTACACCAGAAAGAGTTAGCTCTTTACCTTTTGATTTTATTAATTTTATTATAAAGGTATTTAAAAAGGTTTCTAATTTTTTGGCGATTACATTTATGGATGCCTTGGTAATTTTTACTTTAAAAAATTTAAATACATATGCTAATTTAACTTTTAATATTCCACTTACTTTTTTACATTTAACTAATTTAGATGCTCCGGGAGTTTTTCTGCGTTTCCCACCACCTTCTTGCGTTTGCATTGTAGATCCTAATTTAGGTCTTACAATACCATTTTTTAAATTAGCTTCCATAACATCACCACCTTGGTTAGCTTCATTATACATTGGTTCGTCGCCACCGAAGAATGCTAATGTGTTAAAAGCGCCACCTTTCATACACCCTTTTTTATCAAAACATAGTGTTGTAATATATTTTGATAAAAATACCATATGTTTATCTAATATTTTTCTAACACCAGCTTTTAATGATATTAAAGCCGCTATTGCTACAAAATTGAATATTAATTTATCTATATATTTAGATAATAACAATACTATTTTAGCTTCGTTTTTTTTACTTACAACTTTTTTAGATTTGATGTGATTTAAAATTTCGCTTGCACAATATTTTATTTTTTGACAATTTGACATGTATATTTACTACTATATAAAATGAAAATAATTATATATAATAAGAAGAAATGGAATATTTTAATTTTAATGGTGATAATCAAATATCTGAATTAATAAACGGTAGAGTAAATGCAATGGATACAAATAATAATTATAAAATAAAAAAAGCGGTTGATAAAGCAACTGAACATCAATTAAATATAATATCACGAAATTTAAATTGTACTGGTGTATCAAAAGTTTTCTTTTCTATGGAAAATATAAATTTACTACAAACTGGTATTAGAAATAAAATATTAAATGATACCAATGGAGAATATAATATTGGTCGTCAAAAGGACGATGAATTGAAAATTGTTATGAGATCCATATATTTTCAACACGCAAAAAATCAATCTACAAATATTCCTGCGCAAGTTTTAGATTTAAATACGCGTGTAATTGAATGGTGCGTTCCGGAAATTATATCTAATATAAAACAATCCCAAAGATATATTAAAGACATTAGCACTATGCCGGTGCCACTTGAAAGATCAGTAATGCCTTCAAGAAAAGGTTTAAAAAACCTTGATGTTACAAAGATTTAATTAAATAATATAATATTATAGAAGTATAGATATAATATATGAGTAGTTATGCAGATACGGCATGGGGCTATGATGAAGAAAGTCTTGGATTAGATCCTGAAACAAAATTAAAGTTTGTTCCAAATGAAAAAGAGCTTAAATTATTCAAAGAGGAAAAATCTAATATGTACAAGGGAACTTGGATGATATGTCTAGTTTACGGTTTATCAGCTATTGCTCTATTAGCAGTTGTATTTTTAACTGAATGGGGTAAAGAATACGTTTATAATAAATTTTTACCCGCCGTTTTAACATATGTTATTGGTGCTATAATAATAATAATATATTTAGTTTTATCTATTTTTGCGTTACAACCTCGTAAAATAAGAAGGGGATTTGATGTAATGCCCATTTGCCCTGATTATTGGAAGCTAGAAAAAGTTAGTAAATCAAGACAAGAAGCTATTTTACATAATAATCTAAAATATGATGGAGTGGGTGGATGTCCTTATTCATCAACATCACAAAATGCCGATTGTTCTATTACTGTAAATGTTAATGATAATTATTATATTAAAGATTCAACAGGTAAAAATAATGTTGTTAGTAAAAGTTCATCTGCTTTAAAACACAAATGTGTTCCTGATCCAATGGTCTTTGGAACATTATCTGAATATAGTGCAATGAATGATAATTTATTTAAAGATAAAAATAGATTAAATATGGCTTCTGAATACTCTAATTCACAAAGTAAAAATGAGGCTATCGATCAAGATTTAGGTGGATCTGCCACCACTGCCGCCGGAGGAACACTCAATGATGGAGCAATAAATCAACAACAACAAAAGAGACTTGAAAGTGATGCAAGATTTTTATATAAAGAATCAAAACAAAATAAAGTAAATACAGACAAAAGACAATATATTGATGGATATGACGCAAGTGATGAATTATTAAAATATGCTAGATTAACAGGGGCATATAAAACAGATTGGAATAGACCCGGTGACAATACTGCAAACACGCCATTTAGTGGTTCTTTATTTGTAGATAAAACAAAAACTTATGAAAAATACCCATTAATTTGCAATGAAGTATATCCTGGATTATTAGATAAATTAGAAAAAGATGGTAAAGATGATTTAAAATGCGAATTAGCTAAGACATGTGGCATATCATGGAGTAAATTAGATTGTTATCCTAATGATGTAGAATAATTTTTACATATACCAAATGTTTTTCTATGAAATTCCGTTAAACCATGTTCAAATATAGCTTCGTGATGTTTTTTTGTACCATAACCCTTATTTTTTTGTATATCATACAATAATAATTTATCATTATTTGCCACTAAATCTTTTATATATTTTGTATGATAATCTTTTGCTAATATTGATGCTGCAGCTATGCTCAAATATTTTGAATCTCCTTTGGGTACACATTCGTATTCAATAATATCATTATCATACCCGGGTGGAATATATGGTTTAAAGTTTGGTCCATCAATTACCAAATAATCAAAATTAGTTTTTTTATATGCTATATCTATTGCACGATGCATAGCTTTAATTGTTGCATTTAAAATATTGATGTCATCTATCTCTTTACTAGTGGCTTCTCCTATTCCATAAGTTATGCAATTTTCCTTAATATAATTCGCTAGAAAATCGCGCTTTTTCTCAGATAGTTTTTTAGAATCCTTAATTTGTTTATAATTTTCATCTGGAAATTCCGCGGGTAGTACGACACATGCGGATATTACTGGTCCAATAAATGTCCCCCTTGCAACTTCATCTACACCTGCTACTAATTTATTTTTATCAGGCAAAATATACTCAGTATCAGTCATTAATTGCGTTAAATTCTTTATATTTTATATGTTTATAAAAAAGTGAATAATTAAATCATTTTTTTATATTTTTGTACCCTCTTGGCGTAATTGGATAACGCGTTCGACTTCTAATCGAAAGATTGTGGGTTCGAGTCCCATAGGGGGTATAAAAATATTATATATATATATTAATAATATGTGCTTTTTGTATGAATGTAATCTATTTTTTAGATTATATGATTGTTGCATATATCATATAAAAAAATATAAAGAAGAACGTAAAGAAGCAGAAGAAATGCAATCTTTACTTAATGAAAATCCTTATTATGCATTAGAGTAATTTTATTTTTTTATAGCGCAAAATATCTTACCATTACCAAAGTTGTCATCTATATAACAGTTATGAGTATTTTCTATATTTTTTATTATGCCGTTAATATATTCTTCATTATCAATATTATCAAAATCTTCAACAGGTTGAGGCCAGTATATTATAATTATTCTGTTAAAATATGGTAAATATTTAGCGAATTTTTCATGTGTTTCTATATCTGTTTCCGTCAATGAATATGTTGCAATAAAATTGATATTCTTCATACTTACAATTTTTTCTTCACTAATATTTTGATTGCATGGCAATAAATTTGTTCCATTAATTAATGTATTATTTTCATCATCTAAAATATATTTAGTTTTAATATTTCTTTTATCTATGAAATATTTTTGCAAAATTACCATTAAAGGTAAATCATATATAATATGTTTTCCTTGATAGTTTAAATCTTTTAATACATCAGCCATTTGTCCAGTACCCCCTCCAAACTCAAATATTATCTCATTTTCATCTTGAAGATTAAAATATAATTTATTTACAAGTATATATATTGACCATACTTGTGCCACTCTATCTAATTGTATATTGTTGTATAATTTAATTCCCCGTGGACCGTAATCATTAGAAGATATTACAGATTTGTAGAATATACTATCTTTATTTTTTTCAAGTAATTGTAACTGATATTTATTTTGCAAACTATCTTCGGGCCAAATAAATATATGTGGCTTTACTTCATTTTGTCTAAATAAATCCATATTTTCATTTTCCATATATTTTTTTAGATTATTTGTCATATCATTCCATCCTTTGGATAATTTATAATTTTTATAATTGATTTTACGTATACTATCTTTAATATTCATTTATTACTAATATTTAATTGTTAAGTTTTAAATAAAAAATGATTGCGAATAATACCATAATATATTATGGTGCGCAATACCATTATAATTGAAGATTATGAAAATCAAAGGGAATTAGTAATTAATATCATTATTGATATATTAGATAGATTAATAATTAATATTACTAAAATAATATTACTATTATTCACGTTTATGGCATTTATAATTACAAATGCATTTATTAGAAATTATTATATATACATATAAGTATTAAATACAAATATTATAAAATGAAAATATTAGTATTATACGTATTTCATAATTTTGATAATAATGTTAAGCAATTTTTTGAAAATTGTATATTCAAAGATGATAATATAGATTTTATGGTTATAGCTAATAATAAAAATTATGATTTTAGTAAATGTAATTTACCTGATTTTGTCATTACTATGAATAGAGAAAATATAGGACGAGATTTTGGTGGATGGAGCGAGGGATTATTACGAGACAATCTATATAAAAATTATGATAAATTTATATTTGCAAATTCAACTATAACTGGCCCATATTTAAAAGATAATAATAAAAAATGGACAGATTATTTTATAAATGGATTATCGGATAATATTAGATTATTTGGATGTACTATTAACAATGCTTATTTTTCGCATGTACAAACCTACATGTTTAGTATGGATAAGGAAGCCCTTGAATATTTGATAGAAAAAGGTAAGTTTACAATTACAAATTATCCAATGAGTGCAAGAGAAGCACAGGAAAATGAAATATTTATGTCAAAGGACATTACTGATAATGGATGGAATATTGGATGTTTATTAAAATGTTATCAAGGTATTGATTTTACTTTCAAAAATAAAAAAAAAGAAGAATTTAAAAATGCATTATACGGAGATATAATGTTTCCACAATATAGAAATGTTCTTTGGAACGAATATGATTTAATATTTATTAAAGGCAATAGGGTAAAATTACATCATCATTGATACATTAGATACTATTACAACACATAATAATACTAAGACACAATATAATATCATTATATTGCTATCAGTATATATGTTTATAACGCTATTATCATCTTTTGTTTTATAATTATCTATAAAATTTTTATAATCATATACATTATAAAAACCATATACTACAATTAATGCTAACATTAATAAGCCAACTACTTTAATTATTAGTTTAGAAGTTTCATCTACATATAAATTAGTTTGAGTACTTGCCAATAGCGCGAAACATACACCTGCTGCAGTAAATAATGTACGATTTACAGATTCAAAAATTGATGTTTTAGATAATAACGTATAATTATCTATTGTTGTCATTATACTTAAATATAACATATTATTTTAGCTTTGTTGTAATTAATGCTAAGCCTGTGAAAATCAAAATTATACCAATAAATTGATATAAATTAATTGTTTCATTAAAATAAAAATATGAAAGTAGAATAGTTATAATAGGGTAGCAAGATATCACGATTGTACTTATATTTGTTTCTGTATTTTTAAAAACAATTATGTAGCTATATTGGCCATATAAATATACAAATGCTGCTGTTATAAAAAGTATTGCTACATAATAACACTTGTTATATGATGATTTAGATAAGATATTAAAGTCATTTTTAACTATTTCATAATTATTGCCAAAAAATATTAAAGATATTGTAAATAATGCAATTATTAATTTTGTTATTATAAGTATTGTAATAGAATCTATATCAGTCATTAATAAACTTTTATATAAGACAGGTAATATACCAAAAGAACATGCTGCTATTAAGTGATGTATCATTTAAATTAATTAAATATTTTTTTACAAGATAGAAAGGGATATTTTTCATATAATTTGAATATAGCTTTTTCTTTCATTTTTGCTTCAATCATAATATCAATATTGGTATCATATTTTTCTGGTATTTCAAGCAAATAGTCTGGGATTGTTTCAATATAATCACTGTGATGTCCACATTTACCAGAACCTTGTTCGCTAACATGAAACTTTGGTTTAATATTTCTACGTTTCCAAGTTTCTAGGATTTTAGGAATATAATTGGATGGCTTATCAAGTTTTTCATTTGGATGCATAATATTATAGCAGTCATAGTGATGTGTATCAAATACCACAGGAATATTTACGCGTTCAGATACTTTTAAACAATCTTCAATTGAGAAGTTGCGTTCACAATTTTCGAGTACAAGACGTCTCTTAATATTATCTGGCATTTTCATATAATTTTCACACCATCTATTAATGGTTTTCTCTTTTTCACCATATATGCCACCACCATGAATTACCATAACAGAATCATTACCTAGTTCCATCATATCTAGTACAGAAGCATGATAATCTAAATCACGAATAGTTTGTTCTATTACATCATTATTTGGACTACCAATACAATTAAAATGTCCGGGGTGAAATGTTAAACGTTGATTATATTTCTTTGATTTTTCACCTATTTTTTTTAGCAAATCTTTTGCAAAATCCAAAGTATAATTTGGTGCTTTTGGATTAGAAATATGTGGAAACAGTTCGCTTGAAAGCCGGAATACTTTAATACCATTCGCTTCATTCCAATCCATCATTATTAGAGTATCTTGTAGATTTTCAATGATTTTATTTTTTAGATTATCTACACCTTTTTCAATAAGTGTTTTTAAAATGACACTACGGGATGAAAATACGGTAGGCTTACATTCTCTTAACTCAATGTTAAGACAACAGAGACCAAGTTGGATAGCTTTGTTTTCGCTAGTCATAATTTGTTATGATATGTATTATATATAAGAGCATAATATCAATTTTTATTATCAAGTAAACATGGGAAAGAATTGGGTGTATGTTCTTAAAAATACTAAAAATGAATATAATGAAATATATATTGGCGAAACATTTAGATTATTTAGAAGATTTAATGAACATTTAGAAGGTTGTGGTGCTAAAAATACAAGTTATTTTAAAAATGTTCAATTAATTGGTTTATATGATGTTATTCAAAATAATATTTTTATTGAATATCATTCACAAATTAATTTAGGTTTTATTGAAGAATTAAATAATTTTACTATTGATAATATTAAAAACGAAGTTAATATTAATGATACTGGCAAAACATTATCATTATTTTTAGAAAATCGTATAACAGAAAGATTTATGCATATACATAAAAATAGTAATAATTATAATATAGCAGGTGGAAAATATACAAAAGGAAATTACATTAAAAATTTTAATGATACAAATATAATTGATAGACCATTGTGTAAATGTAATTTACCATGTGAAGTATTTTTATCTAAAAAAAATGATTTTTGGTTTAAGTGTCCTTTAACTAATACAGAATGGGTAGATTTTTTACACGAGAATTTAAATATACCTGAACCTTGTGATTTTTTTGAAAAATATATGGGTGATATTGATATCAAGAATAGGTACAATGAATTTCAAAAAAAATTAAATAGTTCTATAATATATAATATACCTAATATAGAAAAACAATCTACTAAAAATTACCCATGTATAATATGTAATTTAAAAATATATAAACCTGTATTTAGCAAAGGTTTTAGGCAAATATGTAAAAATTGTATAATGAATAAATATGAACAAGTAAAAAAATATAAAAAATCTAAAATACAATTCATTAATGAAGACGATGAATAATATTTAGATGAATAAAAAGAGTACATAATTTTATTTTTTTATAGATTTTATAAACTTTTAAGATTTTCAAGAGATTTAGAGAATTATGTACTCATTTTTAAATAAATATGTTTTTAAATAATAAAAAATTGATTATTTTTGTTATAAAGGTATATTACCAACATCATG
>Ga0255782_10004525_pt1 | contig 10069 bp, 13 predicted proteins | sample 101ome_26_FD_179980 | JGI IMG/M metagenome (GOLD analysis project Ga0255782, IMG submission 179980) | Coastal salt marsh microbial communities from the Groves Creek Marsh, Skidaway Island, Georgia - 101408AT metaG (version 2) | ecosystem: Environmental > Aquatic > Marine > Intertidal zone >...
CTGCAAATCAATATTACATGCTCGCGTTTGGTTTCAAAATTTTGGCATTCCTTATTTATGGAATTTCAATACTTCCTGCAGTCATTTTGGCTAAATTAACATATATGCTCTATATTAGTGATATCGTTGGTGATCCAGTTTTAGCAGTGCATTTATCTCTTTTGTCTGCTTTGGCTCCAGCAGTTGCTATGTATGCAATGAATATTTCTCGTGTGGATATACGAAATCTTAAAAGTATAGACTTTAGACATGTTATCTTCTTTATCCTACTAACTTCAGTCATATCTTCTCTATTGAAGTATATTTATTTATCGGATATGATTGCACTAGATGCACTTGCTGCCTCATATCTTGGAAATTACTTATTAGGACATTTTATTGGCGGTCTAGGAGTTGTCTATCTAATTGCTAAGTACATACCAAATTTTTTAAATATTCTAAGTCATATCATTGTTTCAAGAAGTTAAGTTTTGAATTTCTTTAATCAGCACATAAAAATTTTCTTGCAGGTTTCATTGATTGTTTTCTTTACTTATTTTTTTCAGAATATTCTATGGACACTTGATTTAACCGGTTCTCATATTTGGAATATTACTAACGGTGCCTCAATTTATTTTCCTCTTGGATCTTTTATTCTAGTGACTTTAATTTATCGAGTAAAAGCCTTTATTGGGCTTTTTTCAATATGTTTTCTTGCGGGGCTTTATTACCAACTTGAAGAGCATTTACTCTACATCTTTACGCTCATCAATGTTGTCGGCCCTTACCTATCAATAAGAATTCTTGAGGCATTCAAAATGGGATCTTTTACAAAATTCCCTAAACAATATCATTATGGTGAACTAGTTATGTTGTGCCTTACCGCTTCGATTTTTAACACTCTAGGAAAATTCTTTGTTTACTACTATGAACCAGAAAAAAGTCACCAAGTTGGGTATATCTGGGAAGATCAAGGAGCAAAAAATTTTCTTACCAGTTACCTCCCTGGAGATCTAACAGGCTCTGTTATTTTTATTCTTTTTGCTTTAGGTGTTGCGAAAGTTTTAAACCTTAAACAACTCTATATTAAGAATTAGTTTAATCTTTAAAAACTAAAAAACGAGCCCTTCTATCACCTTTTGGAATCTCTTGATAAACTATATCGGACTCAATCAGATTATTAACTGCACGTTTAATCGACGAAAAGGAATATTTCTGAAAATATTCAGTCTGAGTTATCACTGTTAAAGTCACCTCTTTAGAAGAAGCCACAAACTCTATAATTGATTTTTCAAGGTCAGAAAGATTAGAAATTCCAACTTCTTGCTCAAATCTTTCTAATGATTTTCGTATTTCAAATAAATTGTGTATTGCTTTAGACATAAAGTTTATTTTGGCAATTAATAAATTATAAAATATTTTTATGCGCGAATGTCTAGTGTTTATTTGTTTCTCTATTTTATTTACTAGTGGATGTTTTGTTGGTGAAACGGCAGCTCTTGTAGTTCAAACGCCATTTGAAATCATAGATACGGTAGTCCCAGGAGAGGCCGGTGAATTTGTAGAATCTACAGGCGAAACTGCTGCCTGGATTACTGATGCATTGATTCCATTCTAATTCCTTCTAAAATTTTCTATTATGTAGTATCATGAACATATGTTTCAATATGAAACATATGTTTTTTAAGGAGGATTTATGATACTACCAGCATACGGTTTACTTATTTTGGTGTCTTTAGCACCGCTTCACTTTTTTGCTTCATTCAGCTCATCAGTGGGTCAAGACAGTTATATTTATGGATTAATGGTCGCCCTTGTTGGTGGTTATGGAAATACCGTTCCAGCTTTAGCTACTTTGCTTGTCGGTTTAATTGGCATGGGTCGCTTATCTATTAAGGGCGATAGCGGAATGGCTGCATTTTTGTCAGGAAAAATCTTAGGGATTATTACAACCTTACTTATTCTGATTGCAGTTTTAGGTCACGGCGCCCAAGCTTATCTGAAATTTTCTGCTCCTTCACAACAAGCACTTCAGACTCTAGTTTCAGGCCCTGGTTTTATTCATATTATTCTTATAGTGCTCGCTCTAGCTACCTTCTTTATGAAGAAGAAATAGGAGAAATTTAATGAAACTTCTAGGAAATATTATTTGGATTCTATTTGGTGGACTTTGGTTAGCCCTAAGTTGGTGGATTACCGCCATTATTATGTTTATTTTTATCATTACGATTCCTTGGTCTAAAGCCGCCTTTGAGTTAGGAACTTTTTCTTTGATGCCGTTTGGCAAAACAGTCATTGACCGCAGTGAAATCTCTGGAAAAAAAGATATCGGCACTGGAACACTAGGCACGATTGGTAATGTGATTTGGCTATTATTAGCAGGCATATGGCTGGCCATTGCGAATTTAATTGTGGGTGTATTATTTAGCATTACCATTATTGGTATTCCATTTGGAGTTCAATGTTTTAAATTGGCCAAAGCCTCCCTGATGCCAATTGGCAAACAAATAGTGGACATTGATGTGAAAAAAGCCATTCAAGGAAAATAAGGAGTACTTATGGGCTTAATGTCAGCAATAACGGGTAACTAAAAGCTGGGGTATTCAGTTAATTCGTGTTGAAATTCAAGAAATCACTACCAATGATGATACTGCTGATGCCATGCGTCAAGAAATGACTGCTGAAAGACAAAAAAGAGCATTAATTCTTGAGGCCGAAGGTAAAAAACAATCTGAAATTACGACTGCAGAGGGTATTGCTGAATCCATTCGCATTAGAGCAAAGGCAGAAGCAGAAGCTCTAAAGATAAAAGCTGCTGCGGAAAAAGAGTACTTAACTCAAATAATTGAAAAAATTGGCAAAGAAAATGCTGGAAAAGTATTAATTTCAGAAAAATACATTTTAGGCATGGAGTCTATTAGTAAAAATCCATCAGATAAAGTGTTTGTTCCTAATAACTTTAGTCCACTATTCAATTTTGATTTAGGGGATAAGAAATGAAACTTCATCTCACTTTTAAGAAGTTTGACCAATGGATGGACTCAATTCAAAATCATTCATTGTTTCAAGCTTCTGTTATTGGCATCATCATCCTTTCCTCATTGCTGATTGGGTTAAAAACCTATAACTTAGAATCCCAATATCTTAAATTACTTGAAACTTTTGATTACCTGATTACTGTTTTCTTTCTGGTAGAAATTATCATCCGTTTCTACAATAGTCACAACATTAAAAAGTTTCTGAGTGATGGTTGGAATATTTTTGATACTATTATTGTCATAATCAGCCTCATTCCTGTTCATGATTCAGAATATGCACTGCTTGCACGCCTTTTAAGGGTATTTAGAATTCTTCGACTAGTCAGTGCCTTACCTGAACTTAAGATGCTCATTAATACGCTTATAAAAGCAATGCCATCCATGGGTTATGTCGCACTTCTCATGTTCATCATTTTCTATATTTATGGAGCCATTGGAAGCATTATGTTTGAGACCATTAATCCTAATTTATGGAGTGATATATCGATATCAATGCTTACTCTCTTCAGAGTCATTACTTTTGAAGATTGGACAGATGTAATGTATGAAACGATGGATGTTTATCCCCTATCGTGGATCTATTATGTTTCATTTATATTCATAAATGCATTTGTTGTTTTGAATATGATGATTGGTATTGTGATTCAAAAAATGGAAGAATCTAATCAAGAAATGAGCCATGAGGAGATGGTTATCTCAAGACTAGATGCCATTGAAAAGAAACTGGACTCGAACTCTTAATCCATTAATTCTCGAACGCTTTAACCCAAGGCTCATCCATTAAAAAAGGAGTACCGCAGACTTCTTCTTGATTGTGAATCATCGTATCAGACTTATGATTCAAATTCTTTAATTGAGTTATTAAAGCTCTAGTTGATATTCTTGAAGTAGGCCAAGGAAAATTTCGGCTAAAGGATGGATGGGTTATCACCCCATCCCGGTTCCAATCGTATGTGTTATGTCTAAACCCTTTAGTCCACAATTGATATTGTTTCTTAAAGATCTCATCAATCAGTCTCAGTTCTTCAGGGCCAAATCGAGACTCTGCCGAACTAATATTCATTAAAGTTGCTTGTTGATTATGATCCTTCCCAGTGTTAGGTGAAGCTTTGTAAGGATCATTCATTGATTTAAAAACAATCTTTTTAGATGGAGGATCAAAATGTCGAATGATAATTTTCGAATATTTAGGCTCACCTGTAATTAAATCGTAACTTATGTGAACACTATCAACAATGGGATAACTTGCAAAGACAGGCGAGCAAATTATACAAAGGTAGATTAGTGAAAATCTTTTAACTCGCCCCATCTAGAGATACTCTACCAGTCGTCGTCTTTATCTAGCTTTTTAAGTTTCTCTTTGATTTTTTTCTTCATCTGCTTGACCTTAATTGCCTTTTTGCTCTGTACAGAAGCAGGTCTTAAAATCATTCGATCCTTTGCAGAAATTTTGTCAACAGTTAAAGAAACGATTTTAGCAGTAGATTTTTTTGACTGCACATCAAGTATTTCAACAACACCAATTTTCTTCTCAGAAAAGCCAAGTGACTCTTTAGTATATGGATCAATCACTCTTTCACCATATTTGATAAGGTTATATCGATCACCTGATTTAATAGTATCTCCACCTTGACCAAGAATCAACTCATCGCCATCAACTTTTATCACTGCGATTGGGAATATAGCGTTAATGATATTAATACTAATCAAGTCAGCGGCTTTCTTAGAGGCATCATTTAAAGAGTCTACATTAAAGAAAGTCTCTTTTAAATCACCTGAGTGTTTAACCAGTCCTGTTGCTGCATCGATAATTCTGAATGTTAGATCTACTTTAATAAACTTTTTAGAAATTTTCTTTCCAAGAGCTTCGATGGTCTTAATATCTTCTTTAACATCAACAATATTTCCTACTACAAGATAATCGGTACCTAACTGATTACCTAATCTGGCAGCTTCTTGCTTTTTAAAATTACCACTCTTTAATAGATTAAGTTCGCTATTAACTTCTTTAGAAAATTTACGATCGATCATTGCAAATTTTCGAGTTTGGGTTAGATAAGAATTTAAGTTCTCACTAAAGTATTTGGAAAAGTCATTTGATTTATAAGTTCCGTTGTCCCGAAAAGGGATGGTTGCCATTCTTAATCGTTTGGCCTGTTTGGAAACTTTATACTTTGAAATCGTTACCTCTATCTCTACCTTCCAAGATGCATACGGATCACCTGCAGCAGGTGGTACCTCGGATATAAATCTCCAGCTATCAACTAATCCATTAGTTTTTTTCTTAATTGATTTTTGTAAAGATTTTTGATATTCATCGCTAGTAACATTATCTTTGGTCTCAGATACTGCTTTGAAATAAGACTTGGTTTGAGAGTTAACTTCAACACCATTAATTTGACTAATTGCTTCAATTAAAGCATTTTCTACTGCCTCTCCTTTACTAATACCTTCACCACTGACGGTGACAGTTTTATATTCAATTTTTGCAGAAACACTTACACTAAATGTAAGGGCAAAGATAATTAATAAATTCTTAATTTTCATAATTTTAGTTGGGGCGCAAAGAGCGCCCCTTTTTAATATTACTCAGGTCTTTCCTCTTCTTGGGCAGGCGGTTTTTCAATACCATTATATGTTGCAAAATCATATATTAGACCAGCTGATGAACTGAACTCTTCAAACGCTGGCGGAAGAGTCGAAGCTAGGCTAATTAATGAGCTTATCTCACCTAGAGCACCAAATGGATTTGATGATAGTTTGTTTTTCAATGCTGGAATAGCATCTTTTAGGTCTTTTAAGAATGCAACACCTTTAAGCGTGCCAAAACCAAAAGGTGCGAGTCCCGTTGCAAATTTAGCCTTTGCAGCTTCAGAGAGCTTTTCTCCTTTATCCATCATTCTTTGGATTTGTTCACGTCTTTTCTCACTTTGTGCTTTCATAGCATCAACAGCTTCCGCTGATGAACATCCTTTGCCACTCGAACATTGTGAGGCTTTTGCTTTTTCCATTGCTCCTTCTTTATCAGTATTTATAGCTGCGTCAAAGCGATCCCCTGCAACTGTAAAATTATAAATAATACTTTCTGCTCTTTTTACTAGCGCAGCAGAGTCCACATTAGCACCACCTGATGATCCGCCCCCACCAAGTCCAGGTAAACTTCCGAGTCCAAAGGCTATAGCATTTGATGCAAATCCTATAACAACCGTAAATAAAGTAGTTATCACTACATTTTTCTTAACAAGTAACATATTTTCCTCCTATTATTATCTTGCTCTAAGCTGGTTAATGATTGTGCTAGCGGCTTGTTTAGATGCTTCTGTCAAAGCATTTCCTCTAGCAACCTGCTCTGAATCTCCTAAACCATGATGCTGAACAGGACCAACACTTCCAATTTTTTTTGCAAACCTCTTCGAGGTATCGTATACCTTGGCTGTAACAGAAACCGTAACATCTGTTAAGCCTGTAACTGGATCAATCTTTTGTTGCATAATGTCAAGCGTTCCAATTGCAGTAAACTTGACCTCGCAATTCTTAGCTGCTTTTTTAATTCCTGATTCAGTTTGACTTGAAAGGTCAGTATTATTTACAAACTCCTCTCTTATCTCTTCTACTGTTGTAGTTCCACAACCTTCACCCACAATATCACCGAAATCAATAGCCTCATATCCTGCATTAACTAATGCCTTGCCCATCGCTGAGTCAATTTCTTTAGAGCTTAGTTGTATCCATGTTACTTTGTCTCTTTTTTTCTCAACACTTCCGCCAGAAGTTGATTTACTGTAAGAACTTTTATCTGAAGTGACTGCAGTAGAATCACCATCAATACTGACATTCTGTATATCAGAACCTCCAGATTCTGCCTTATTGATTTTCGTAACCTTATTCATATAACTCTTGACCGAATCCTGCGCTCGTGTAACAAAAACCCAAGAAAAATATTCACTTGCCTCATTTCCTTTTTTAGTCTTATCGAATATAACTTTTTGCACTGCGGAATCATCAATCTCTACCCTAACTTGGACAGTTAATTTTTTCTGATCCTTGTCAATTGAAGAATCAACAATTCTATGTCCAATAATGAATTCATTTTTTCTGTTTTCTACTGAGCTTTTAACAACACTATATGCATTCCTTTTTTCATCAGAAAAACCAGATATGTATTTTTTCCAAGCAGCATCAATGGCAATCTTTGCTGCCTTAGCTTCACTATCTTTTGGTGGATCAGAAGAGAATACTGATGATGGCTCATAAGTAATTGATCCGATAGCTGTAAATTTCTCAGTTTCAGCAATTGTTAGAGTTGAAATAAATAACAAAATATACAAAAATAAATTTTTTAAAATTTTCATTTTTCTTCCTTTTTATTGACTTTTTCTTAATAAATCTCTTAAATTATCCATTTGGCTTTCAGCATCTTTAGAGGCGCTATGCTTCTTTGTCCATTTAGGAGTTGAAGTGGCTAATTGTTTAGTAAATTCATTTAAAAGACTAGACAAACTTAACTCATATAATGACCAATCTTGATCTTTTTCTCCAGAACCAGAACCTGACTTTAAGTTCCACATTGACCTGCTAAGTTTTAAGTTGACTTTTTCACCTAATTGGGTAGAGGCTCTAACTGTTATGATGCTCTTGTAGTTAAAGTAACTTCCTTTCTCTTGTTTTTTAAACTTTCTTATATCTAGATCTATTAGGTAATCTTTTTCTGGGAGTTTAAGATTGTATGCACTCCCATCTGAGAATCTTGCAGGCATTCTGCCACCTATCAATTCACCTTTGGTGTATGGAACGACTGGCACAAAGGTGTTTTTCGATAATAAAGCTTCAAACTCTTGTGCAGTCTGAGTCTCAATCGAATTATTTTGGAGTAGTGAATCTGGGATTAAGTCTTGAGTACTGCCTTTAAAATTTATACTTCTAATGCCGATGTAATTACCATAAGCCTTTCTAAGAGATAAAGCATTCAATTTTTTTACAATTTCATTAAAAATATTAAGCTCTAACTGGCCACTATACAATTTATTAAATATATTCTTATTTTTATCGGCACTTGGTTTTGAATCGGATGCATCTAAGTAGAATAATCTGAGAGGATGAACTGCAATTATCTTTTTCTCTGCGAAGTCGAATAATATGATATTTAGAGCTAAATCATAAGTTGTCTTATATTCATTTGAACCAAACTTTACAGTGTATGCATCTTCATACGAGAGTCCAACAGCCATTGCTATGGCACCAGGTTTTGTCGAAAGTTCAGTCTTTAAGTTTATGTTTGGATTGTTGAAATCTTGGAGCGCCTTACCTATTCCAACATCAATGACTGATTGCCCATTATTCTTTTCCTTACTAATTTGAGAAGAATATGGATATCTTGTTTCTCTTTGGTTGAAATCGCCAAGAAAAGCAAACCCGGCCCAATAGACATCAAATACTTCAGTGTTATCAATTTGCTCAGTTAGATGGACTTTAGTTTGTACGGCAAAAGGAAGGAAACAAAAAAAAGCTAAAGCATACTTTAAATAGCTCATATTAATTTAATTGGTTTATGTAAACTATATCTGGTTTATGTGAAACTATATCCCATTATGACCTATTTTTGTTTATACTGGGTTTTTTTTATAAATTTATTTCTTAACATGAAAAATCAAATACTTTTGTCATTTCTTCTTTTTCTGACTTTTGGTGTAAATGCGGCCGATGCTCAAAATAGTCCTGTTGAAATTCCAGTGTCTGCGGAAGAGAAAAATGATTCTGCCGCTCACAACTTCCCTGTCATGGATGAGATTTCAGGATCTAAAACTGAAAAACAAAGAGATAAATGGTTAGAAGATCACAATAAAGATCTTGGGATGGATTCTAAGGGTAATTATATTGGTTGGGGTTATGCAGCAATACCAGCCGATCCTAAACAAGTTGATTGGGCAGCATGGAGAGGTGCGGCTTTTGAAATGGCTTTTTCTGATGCAAAACGAGACTTTGTTAAAACAAAGAAACAGCAAGTTGCCACCACAACGGTTCGAGAATTTTTTGAAGATACAACCAAGCCTGATGAAAAAATTATTCTCAAAGAGGACAATACAGTTAAAGGCTTATGGGAGAAGATTAAGGCAGTTGGTAATGCCAAATTAGATGAAAAATTAATCGAATTAGGTGTAGATCCCAAGGAAGTTGAAAAATCAGATATTACTAAAAAAAGAGATTTAATGAAAAATAATATTTCTAAGGAAATCACGACTCGTGCTATGCAGAATATCTCTGGAATAAGAATACTGGCAACTTTTGAGGACCTCGAAGGCGTAGGTGTATTAATTAAAGCCAGTCCTAAATCAAGAGATTTAGCTAGAGCAATTTCATCACGTAATTTAGTTGGTTATCCAACACAGGTTAGTCCTAAAAAATCAATTAAGGAGCAGCTTAAATCTAGAATGACCAAGAAAGATTACTTCTTGCAACACGGTCTTAGAATAATGGTTGATGATGCGGGCAATAGATCATTAGTCGCCTTTGGTCAGGATGCACCTCAAATCTCTAGAAATGATTCTAAGATGAAGATTCAAAATGCGCTTAAAGCCTCTAAAGAAGCATCTCTAACTAATGCCACTTCACTAATCACGACTTTTGTGAATACAACTATGGCATTAAATGACAAACAAAAATTAAAGGCTAGTCAGTCAATCACCCAGCTTTCTCGTGAGGGAGGAATTGAAGAAGAGAAAGAATCAGACGCAGTAGGAAAAATGTTAGAGCAATTTGCTAAAGAAACTTCAAATGTTACGATAGAAGGCATATCTACTGTTGAAACCTGGCAGATAAATCACCCAGATACTGGCCATCCTATTGTAGGAACTATTGTTATGTGGTCACCTTCAACGCAACAAATGGCAAGAAATTACGACAAACCTCGTCCTGCTCCATCAGCCTCAAGTGGAAGAGCTAAATCTTCTGCGCCAATTGAAAATAACTCACGTCAAAGCGTTGACTTTGGTGACAATGATTTTTAAAGGTCGGTCTATGCTAAATAAAATCAGGCTTTTATCACTAGTCTTTTT
>Ga0255782_10004534_pt1 | contig 10060 bp, 9 predicted proteins | sample 101ome_26_FD_179980 | JGI IMG/M metagenome (GOLD analysis project Ga0255782, IMG submission 179980) | Coastal salt marsh microbial communities from the Groves Creek Marsh, Skidaway Island, Georgia - 101408AT metaG (version 2) | ecosystem: Environmental > Aquatic > Marine > Intertidal zone > Salt...
CGTCGTAGCCCTTGGAAGACTGAACGTCCTGCGCTTGTACCCACATGAAGTAGGTTAGTGCTATCGTCATAGGCCAAAGCTGTTACCGCATCAGACGAGCCGTATAGCGTGGCTTGGGCATTCTCTTGGAATAGCACCTTCTCGTCCTCGTAGATTTTCTTGATCTGCTCTGGGGATGGGGCTGTCTTTGAAACTCTGAATAAAGCCGCACTGCCACCTGTGAAGGGTTCTGCCGCCGAAACACCATAACCTATCCGTATTTTATGTGTGCTACTACCTTTGTACTGCGTAGAAGCTAGTGTCTCAATCAAAGTTCCGTTTATATACAACTCGTAAAGACTGCTACGACGAATAAAGACAAACTGCGCCCAGTTTCCGTCCCCGATATAATCAGTGTTATTAGAGGTGCTTGGTAATGTACCCTCAGTGCTACCCAAGTAAACATACAACTTACCATTAGTGCTATCGCTTTCGTTTCCAAATTTGATATTGATCGCACTTGAGTCAGATTGCGCTCCTCCCGCCGCTTCATAGCTAAAGAAACGTCGATATGAAGCAGTGCCGTCTTTTTTGACCCACCCCATAATACAAAGGTCACCATTGCCAAAGGTTATATCACTGTTATACGGCTGCTCAAGGTAATTGCTGCTACTAAACCCACTATACGCCACCAGATCAGCACCAGTAGCCACAGGGTTCTTGGTCACAGTGCCAAACACCTGTAAGCCATTGCCGTTCACGCTGCGATCTTCTTCGGCTAGGCGTACTGAGATGTTGTCAGTTAAAAGTGAGCCAGTAGCACTTAGGTTTATTATACTTAGATACGTTGTTGTAGAAGTAGCTGTAAATGTAACTGAGACAGTTTCAGAGGCGGTTCCCGCTGTATCAACATAACCCAAATCTATATTTCCTGCCGCTGACGCAGAAAAAGCAAGTCTACCTTTCGTCCCTGTCACTACATCAATCAATGCTGTAGCGGTATAAACCTTGCCTACAACTGTCGTTATAGCTTGGTATGCATATGCATAGTTTGCATTATTATAAGCAACACTTAGCTGATTAGATGATAAAGATAGAGTCGCATTACCCCCTGCACTCCACCCAGAAATATCACTATCAAACGTACCATTCGTCACCAACTCACTGCCAGTAACGTCAGTATCATCCGTGTCGCTCAAGGTGGCTAGTTTGGTGTCGCCGTTCATCCAACCTGTGCTGAAATCAGACTGAATGTTTGCATGAAGGGCTTCTGGTTCCAACTCAGTTCCCGATCCGGGGTAAGCAACATCGTTGTGAATGTTTAACCCTTCATAATCTGCTGGGGAATAGTTACCTCCGAATGCAATGTAGTTATTGCTAAGAACGGCTAATTGGTCAAAGTCAAAGCTGTTGCCTTGTTTTCCAGATGACCACCCACCATCATTAAATCGGAAAACACTGTCTGCGTTGGTAAAATCGCCTGATGTGTAAGCGGAAACTGGGTAAGCATAAATAGCGTCACCAGATGCGTCATTCCACATAACCCATAGTTTTTTATCATCATCAAAAGCAATTTGAACGCCATCCGCTGTTGATGAAATATCGTACACACTTCCACTATCTGTTATTACAGAAGCACCCGCATCAGTTCCGACTGCAATTGTAGGCACAGGTAAGCCCGTAGCTGCATCAATCGGGGCGTTGGGTAGCACGGTCATGGCTACATCGTTGACTACATTGTTTACGATGCGTGTGTTGCCTTTATTACTACTCCAGAAAGATTGGTTTCTATTTACTAAACTAGTAGCATCCCCATCGTAGTTCGATCTGATGATCTGACAAAACTCAGAAACAAAATCACCAATAGCAAGTGATGTGTGATTAGACGCTGTACCTGTAACTGCAAGTTTACCGTTAAGCATAGTAACCGCTGAAACAGTGGGTTCGTTTAAAAAGTAGTTAGACGCAGAGTTAAACACCATCCACATAGGCAGATCAGGATCATCACCATCATAGATCGTAACCTGATTAGTCTCAGCCACAATCACAGCAACGGCAGGGAACTCCTTACGGCTACCACGGGTGGCAGAGGCTTCTTCATTGTACCATGAGGTATGCTGTGTGCGCTTACGCCATGCACCGCCATCGCTGTCCTTGCGGGTGTCGTACACAAAGATGTCTACGGCTGTGTCGGTAATCTCTCTCGAAAGCGCCCCAAGTGTTAGCTCAGATATATTCGCATCGAAGTTGTCCTTGTCCATGTAGGCAAGGCTTCCTAAGTCTGCGTTCGTTGGGACTTGATTGGGTGCGGTTCCGATAAGTTTAGCCATTATTCATCTCCAGCCCACTTGCGAACGGGGTTCTTAGGTGTTTTCTGCATAATAGGTAACGCCGCCTTTTGCGCAGCGTCTAAACCTGTTCTTAGGTTTGCGTGATAGCCTTCTACAGCTTCCATCTCTGGGTACTCGGTGTCATCTTCGCCCGTCAGCATGTTGCCAGTTTCAACGTAGATAGTTCCGATGATGTCCAGCATAGGTTCCAATGACCGCCATTCGTAAGCACCGCTAGGCGACCAATCTGTTTCTGGGTCAAGATCATCAGGGCGTTGGTTGGCTTCATCTTCTGGATCGTAGTCTTTAACCGCCAGATCAGCCGCTTCTAGTGCAGTCCAGAGGGCTTGTTCGTCAGTGGCTTTGAGGTAATAGGTAGCCATGGCTTATTCCTCCGTCATTGCAGTGATTGTGGCGTCAGATAGCTTCTTGGGATACAGGGCTAGTTTCTTTATCCCTACGTTAGGCAGTCCTTGCGTAGTAGAGTATGCGCCTATGTAAATCCTGTTAGCCTGTGGGAAAACTATACTGCTATCAGTCTGAACTGTAGTATTAGCGTCAGACATTGCAGACAGGCCCGTTACATCGTATGCCGCTGCTAGTTTTCTTGAAAGGTAAGACAATGAAGGGTCGGCACGCACTGCTCCAAAACCATAAATTCTAGCGGTTATGCTGTCATTACCTATCGCACTGCCGCTCGAAGTGTAAAAATCAAATGGCCCTGCGTTGCTTGTAGTGTCTCGCAGTGATATAATTCTAGGGAAGTAACCTTTAGGCGCATCGTCTACTTCCGCATAAACCGTAAGTTCATCTCCGAATGTACCAGCGGTAATATCCATATAGGCACTATCCAGCGCCCTAGTCGCAGTAGAACCAGAGGTGGGGATGTATGACGTTGGGAAGGAGCCAGCTTCGTACTGTAGACCCCAAAGTGCAACCCCGCTAAACGTATCGCCTACAAAGTAAGTTCCTCCAAGTGTATTGCACACATTTAATACGATACCATTTGCTGCGTTATAACTACCCGAGACAGAACACCTATACCAACCATTGCCAACATCCTCGATTGATGCAGATGTATAGTAAGACCCGCCGCCGCCTGTTGCTGTGCCGCTCGATAAATTAAAATCAGCGTACCAATCGTTCAGGCCAGTCGATGCGTTCCATTGCGCCATCCTTAAAAAATTATACCCTTGCGCTTTTGCAAAAACAGAAATCGTGTTCGTACTTGCAGTAGTTAGACCAGCGTATCCCCTGTGAAAACTGTTATCTGCTGATGGCACCAAAACATCCGCAGTCTGTGTTCCGTCTGGCGCTATAACACTGTCTGTCCGCCAAGTAGCGTTTTGGATAGCGAGAGATGTGTTAAGTGTTGCCGATGCCGAAACACCGTTCGTCCTACTTTCCTCAATCAGTAAGCCCTTGCTTTCGCCTGTCGCTGGGTCGTGGTCAAACCGCGCCTCGTCTACCGTTGCCGCTTGCAGTACAGGCTGGTACTTCACGATGGGGTTATTTGTTGTCGCTGTGTAGGCTGTAGTATTGTCTCTCTGTTCAATCTGAACGCCCCAGACTGAAAAGGTGGAACTTCCGTCTCCATTATATGGAACCATACCTCTGCCAGCTACAGCGGTTGTTCCATCAGAACCCGCAATATAAGCCCAAGGTTGAGAAACTGAAGTATTTGTCGTAGCAGTTAAGGTCACACGATACCAACTGTTCCCTACGGCTGTAATAGCGTATTTATCAACGGTAAAACCAGATGCAGAGGTTCTAGAAATTGTTCCATTTGATAAATTAGCCTCAACTGAGGCGTAGTTATTTGACGCGCCGTGTAAGACAACGGTTACATAATCTCTATCTCCATTTTTTAAATATACGCTAAGACTATATTCTGTGTTAGTTATCCAAGAAGTGTTGTTAGTATATTTCAACCCGTGGTATTCGCTTGCCGCAGACCCTTCAGTAAATTGTGTAGCAGTTGATGTGCCATCAGGTGCCGTAATTCCAGTTGTGGTGGATGCATCCATAATTGACCATCTGCCTGTTCCTGCGGTGACTGTTTTAGTGTAATCCTGAGAATACGTTGTTAGATTTTCCTCTGCCTTCGCAGTGGTCTTACCATCCCAGTAAGTCGCAGTGCTGCCACGGGTAAACGTGATCCGTGGATCAAGTGCTTTCTGGTTGGCAAAGTCTAAGAGCAAAGAGGGGCGAACGTCTGGGAGGGATTCGTCGTTTACAAACTTGTCGGCTTTGACTTCGCCTGTGACGTCGATCCCGGTAGACTTCGTGGCAAACTTTTGCACATTATTGTGAAAAAGCTGAACCTCGCCATCTGCAATAAACGAAGCCATAGTCTCGCCCGAAATAACAGAGCCAATTTTAACTCTGCTGTCCCCCCGAAGATGTAGATAGCCTGTCGCAGTATCGTCAATATAGCTGTTCTGCCCATCATGATAAATCTGTAGGTCAGACCCATCACCGAAGATGGCTTTGTCGTCGTCGCCGAAGGACAAGTTACCCGTCATCGTGTCGCCGGAGGCGTCGACCTTATTCTGCTGTAGCTCTACAAAGTTGTTATCAAGCTCAGCGTTAGTGAGGGGCGCATTGTTGTTGGTAACGCCCGTTGCCGTGGTTTGGCGGGTTTTGATAGCCATCTTCTACGCCCCTCTCTAAACTTACGATGCAGACAGTGTGATTGTCCAAGTAACGGACATGGTGTCGTCTGCGGCTTTGTTAACGACTGAGAAAACTGTACGGCACAACATGTCACCGCCTGACGCGGCGTTAAAGATACCTGCCTCAGTGACTGCGCCTGTTGCGTCGCCTGCTTCAAATGAAGACACGTACACAACTTTCTCGTCGTTTGTTCCTGAAATTGTGGTTGAATCCAGTGCTTCGCGAGAACCCAAGATCGAGCCTAGGTCTGTGTCAGCTGCGGCTGCGGCTGTAGAACCTGAACCCAACGCCATATGCGACATGACGCTCTTCGCAGTTCCGGTCATGCGAGACGCAATGTAGGCAAGGCCAGCGTTAACCACGAGGTTTTTAACCTCACGTTGGTCTTTGATGTTTCCGGCCTTGTCCTTCAGGACGATGTTAAGCTGGCCGGAGAGCTTCAAGTTTTCGTTAATCATAACGATCTCCTTCAGAACGTTCTGGAAGCCCCGACAAAATCTTCCTCAAAGTAAGTGAAGTCAGAGTATCCCTGACTCCGCAACGACCCCGCGTCGGCTATCGAGGCCACATCCTGTAACAACTTGTCGAGTGCAACAGTGTTAGCGTCTCCTATAAGGGCGCTATCCGAGCGAGGACGGCTGAACGTCTTCGACAGAAGTTCACTTGCTACAGGTATATCATAAACGTGTTTATTTGAAAGCAAATTCGTACTGTCGTCAACTCCGGGCGTCTCAGAAAACGCTCGAATAAAGTCGACCTGACGCTCGAACACGTCGATTGCTGTCGGCGTCTCAGTAATATTCTTACCAAAATTCGCCACAGATATTTCTGAAATAGACGGTGCTTCAGTGAAAGAGCGGCTGTAGTTAACCTGCCTATCAAAACTTTCAGACACAGAAAACGCGTTCGCAAACGGCTTCGCCAAGTCTATCGTGTCATTGTCCGTCACGCTTGGTGCTTCAGTAAACGCGCGGATGAAGTCGACCTGACGGTAGAAACTATCTGTAGCACTCGCAGTATTGTTGTTAAACTTAACGAACTGCATCTCTTGGTCATCCAAGATAGACGCTGTGCCATCCACGTCGTCTGTTGCGTCTACAGTGTCAGTGAACGAACGACTGAAGTCTACTTGGCGGAAGAAGCTCTCTGCTACGCCTGCACCATCTGCGACAACTTTGCCCGGTCCAAGGCTTGGGAAGTCAAGCGCGGCTGCAAAATCACTGCCGTAGGTATAACCATCTGCAACGTAGTCTTCCCCGAAGTACGCACTGACGTTTGATTTAGCTATGTTGAACGCGTGAGACTCAAGAACATAACCCGTGTCGTCTAGTGCTTTCCCAACGTCGAACGCGTAGTCAGTATCATCGGCTGCGGGGGCTTCAAACAGACCTTTACCAAACGCAAACGTGTCGATTGCATCTGTGGCTGATCCTGTGTCCGCAAGGGACTTGCCTACCCCTAAAGAGTGCAACTCAGTGGCTAGAGGGGCGTCAGCTAAACCTTTAACAACGTCAAACTTATTAATCTGGTCAGTGGCAACTGGAATATCAGTTGGCTGCTTGTTGAACTGAACCGTATCGTCGTCAGTAACAAATCCGTCATCAAGAAACGGAGCTTTTGTTACATGCTTAGCAGGCGTGTCGATAGCAGTAGGAGTTTCAAACAGCGGGCGTTCAAAGTCTTTAAGAATCTTTTCCGCGTCTACAATACTAACAGTATCGGAAGGCGCTTTATCGAACGCCATAAACTGAACTTCAGAAACGACAGCGTTATCTGCGCCTGCAAATTCTTTAAAGAACTCAAAAAACAGTTGGTCGGAGGGCCGTGCACCATCGCGGATATAATACGTGTCGAAGTACTTAGCAAAGTAAACAAAGTTACCGGCTTCAGCCTCGGAAACAATACGGTTGTAAGTAGTGGTAGTCGCAGAAACACCTTTAGTCTGCGAGAACGCAGCTTTAATTTTGTTTACAAAGACTGCCGACTTTAGCTTCATGCAAAGTCTTCCCGTATCTTAAACTTCAGCTTGTCGAACAAAGTCTCGCGTAGTCCGCTAGAACGCACCACTTCGATCTCACCTTCGTAAGCACCTGCATCTTGGTTTAGGTCTTCTGTCTCCCACTGAAGAATGGCAATTCCGTTCTCTGCTGTATCTGGGTTGACGTACAGTTCGCGCGAAAACAAAACCTCGTCTTCGCCAGCTGCCCGGAAGTGCAAAGTCACTGTGCCGCCTGTTAGGTCCACAGCGTCTCCGCTGTCTTCTTCCGTTAACACGACTTTAATCTGCGGGCCTGTGTCGCCTTGGACGTATTTGAATGTTGTTGCCATTTACATACCCCTGCGAACTGAAGCCTTGTCGAAGCCCTGCGCCATTACGCGCAAGTTGACGCGACGCGTGTCACGACCTTTGGCTTCGTCCATGTGTCTGTAGAACTCGCCCTTGTAGTACATAGCTGCCTCGGGGTTCGTCCATTCTTTGCCGGGAACTGACGTCAGCTTGTAGATCGCTCCACATGCGATTGAGCGCCCGTGCGTCTCGAAGATAAAGTCCTCAACCCCCGTAGCTGCCAGTGAGGGCTTCAGCGTGCCTACACCTGAGAACGTATATTTCTTGTCCGGGGTGGGGAAAAATCTGATCTGAGTGTCCTGATAGATCGTAAAGTAAGCAGGAGACCCGTTATTTATGGTATTTGGCAGTGAAAAGTGACGGTCTGTCACGCGTTTCACAGGCTGTCCATCTAAGTATAAAACAAGCACATTTTCCAAAACTGAGCCTGTCGGGACGTCAATTTCGTAGTCTGGCGTGTTTTTACTGGTAAAATCGTTCTCAATATCGAACCGCCATAGTTCGCTACGCCCAATATACTCGGCAGCAGCTTCCTGTAAGTGCGATTGAATAACGATTTCTGGGCAACCCGGCACGTGGGGTTGTATGTAAGGGTAAAAACTATCCCACGTGACAGCCATTTTAGGTCACCCCGCTAGTCGCCACAGGTGCAACTGCTGCGTCAACCTGCGTTTTTGCCCCCATAGCTGAGTTAAACGCCTGATAGGACGCCGCTGCACGAGCTTCGTTTGCTCCGTACTCTGCGTCTTTTGAGTAAGCACGGTACAGAACCCAGTCGATCATTGGTGACATGTAGATGTCGTCCAACAAAATCACTTCTGTGTTTGACCCATCTGGGTCTAGGTCTGACTCTGACAGCGAGTGTGTGCCCGGACTATCAGCGTAAACAACTTCTAGCTGCGCAGCCGTAGTAGCAGGAGGGTAAACAAAAAACTCCTTAGGCTGACGAGTATCGTGGGTGTAGTGCTGAATGTTTACAGAGTTAGTCTCTGAGTGCCATGTGGGCTTCTGGTCGTCCAGAACGCTGCGGCTAACGATGCGAACGACTTTCTTAGTAGATGTCGCTGCTAAGTTACGAGTTATGTCTAGCAACCGAAGCGCGGATGCAAATTGATCTGTAAGAACCTGACGAGTGCCTTCAGCGCACGTAAACGTGCCTGTCTTAGCATTAGCGTCAGGACGCAAAAGCGTGATCGCCATGTAGGATTCATTGATCCAGTTCTGCAATTCGAGGCGAGGCCAACGAATATTAGTGTCCTGAAGAACGAACTCCACGCGGCGGATGATGTCTATAACCTTAACTGTCGCCATCGGTCCAAGCCTCGTTTACATTGGGCGTGCTTGGGTCATCTGCTTTCAGAGTACCGTCACTGTTGCGTGCGCGAGAGCGCTTCGACGGTGTTTTCTTCGCGGTTGTTTTCTTCTCAGGCTCGCGGTGTTTTTCCGCTAGTTGAACTCCTGCCTCATTTAGCTGGAACTCGCCCTTGATAATTTCAGCAATAAGTACGCGCTCACCGTCAACCATGACGCGGCCTTTACCACCGACAATCTCACCGCCAAGTTTTTCTACAAGTTGGTAAACGTCCATAACGTCCCTCCTATCGCGGTGAGAGGGGGGTTACCCCCTCTCTGTTAGACTTAGCTGGCTGAGCCAACGATAGCAGTTACTAGAGCGTCGTCTTTTACAACTTTGCGTCCATATACTGCTAGACCACGAACGATGTCGCCGAAGTCTGTCTGGTTGCGCAGAGGCTCAGTTTTGCTGATCTGCGATGCGAAGGATACGGCTGATTTATGGCCTGCCATCATTGTGCGACGCGCTTTCGCGTTTGAAAGAGTTGCACCTGTAGATGTTGCAGATTGACCGTCAACAAGCGCCTTGCCTGCTTCACCTTTTGGTAGAAGGTTAGACACGTACACAGTGAAGCGGTCCAACTGACCGATTTTACCTGTACGAACGATGCTTGACTGATCGCCTGTGAAGTACGCTTGCGCGATGTCTGTTTGCATTAGCAAGTTACGATCACGTGGAGTCATAATCAACCAACGGTCACTTTCAGGGACGTTCTGTTCGTCTAGCGCTGAAGACATTGCTAGGATTGTGTTTAGAACGTTTGCTGGTGTCGCTTGGTCTACTGGGGCTGTATCTGTACCCAAGTTATACGCACCTGATTTTGCACCTGCTGTCGCGCCTGCGTTTGCAGAAGCAGAACCTTCAGTAACAAACCAGTTGAAGAAACACTCGTTTTCGATTTCGATTTTCAACTGCTTCGCTGCGTCGTCAGTGAACATGTTCATCAAGTCCATGTCCGCTTGGTGCGCTAGTACGTCGTTGACCTGAACGCTGAAGTACTTACCTTTGTTGATCTGCATGTCTTGGTAGATCGGTGCAGGAACTTCAGAAGTAAGTGTAGTACCAGCGCCTGCATAATCATTGATAGTGATTGATGGTGCAGTACGGATACGAATCGTATCACCTTGGTTCTTGATCTCGCCTTCCCAATCGGTATTGGCAATCTCAGTCATCATAGTGTTGGCGTAGAACTTAGCGTTTAGCTTGTTCGACCATAGTTGTGGGATAAAACCGCCTGAATAAGACGGGGTGGTGTCAAAGCTACCAGAGCTTACAACGGGGAATACAGCAGCCATTTTGGCCTCCTATTAGTTTCGAGTTGTCACTAACAGCTGCTTACTTGTTAACACGTTATAGTCGGACACGGCCTTCAAG
>Ga0255782_10004548_pt1 | contig 10043 bp, 7 predicted proteins | sample 101ome_26_FD_179980 | JGI IMG/M metagenome (GOLD analysis project Ga0255782, IMG submission 179980) | Coastal salt marsh microbial communities from the Groves Creek Marsh, Skidaway Island, Georgia - 101408AT metaG (version 2) | ecosystem: Environmental > Aquatic > Marine > Intertidal zone > Salt...
CACTTCTCGCCGTCAACACGACGCTCGATTTATCCTTACCTCTCGAAACGGTGTACGAGTCGCGAATTGCTTCGTGCGCGTTGCAATGCATATACAAACATTCTCGCATCAATTCTACGCACAACTCCGTATCCTCGTCATTTTCTTCTTCACTTGAAGCTCTATTAACATCTCTAGAAATCAAACCGGTCGTATCAATCCTTCTCTCGCCGAGTGATTGTTTGCCTCCTCTTCCTCCTCCTCTATCGCCGTATCTCACGATTTCTCCCTTTGTCCGCGCAAACAACTCCGCTTCATCTCCCGATGTTCTCAAAAATGGCGATACCGTTGGATTCATCTTCTCTCTGCGCGTCCTCGTCGCGTCCCAAACCTCCGCGATTTCCTTCAACTCATCCTCGGATGGGAAATTTCTCATCTTTGGCTCTACGCTCGCGACGGTTGAAACCGTCAGCTCAAAATTTGGATTCACATCCAACGCGTACGCCGAGAGCACGTGCGGGTGCAATTGAATACCACCACCGCTGTCGTGTTTCGACGACGACGACGACGAAGAATACGCCACGATGACTCTGGGGATACTTCTTCTGCTCGTGCGGGGTGCGTTGCCGTGTGCTCGATGTGATTGATGCAGTGACGACGACAAAGAATCGCGTCGCATTCTGAATTGCGTTCGTTGTTGATGAGAATTCATCATTCGAAGGGAGGAAGAAGAAGAAGATGACGCGACGCCGTCGCAGCTCCTCACGGAACGATGATTACGTCTAATAGCACCGCTAGTATTACTACTGCTACTACTACTGCTACTTTGGTGGTGGTTGAGGAAGACGGTAGCAGCAGACTTTAAACTTTTTGTGCGTCGACTGCACCGACGCATTTAATGCAGAAAAAATTGTTGTTCTCTTAATTTTTATTCCCACAAACAAACAAACGAAGGAACGAACGAATGAACGCCCGAGAGGACGACAGAGGCGACGACAGAGGCGACGACGACGACGACGGGAAGAAAAAGAGTAAAAACTCGCGAAGGTGGGTAAGATAGTTGCTTGTACTAAAAAAGAATTCCTTTTAATGGTTACAACCGCTCCAAGTTGAAATCATCGAGAAGTTTGATACGCGCAGACTTTCTTCTCAATCGTCTCCTCGGGTTCTTTTTTTAATCTAAAACTATAGTAGTACAAATGTTCGTTCTTTTCCATGCTCGTAAACTTGAGTTATTCTCGCAGTCACTGCTCTGAAAGAAAAGAAGAACGAAGTGTTATCTATTTTACAAAATTGACTCGGGATCGCCGTCTTTCAAAAACATGCTCAACATATCGTCAGTTGATTTACTACCAAAGCCACCTTTGGATGCGCCGAGGCCGAGACCAGTGTCATCAAAGTCCAGCGGGATTGGCGTGAACGCAGACGCATCTATAGGTACGGGACCGTAACTGTAACGAACCGTTCCTGGAGGTGGTGGGCCTGGAGCTATACCTTGAGGTTGCGGAAAGGTAGAATAGTGCGGTTGGTGATGTTGAGGAGGCATGTGTCCGCCGGGACCTCCAGCCGCAACCATGTGCGGTGGTTGTTGATGCTGCTGATGTTGTTGTTGCGGTGGCGGCGGCGGCATTCCTTGATTCCACTGCTGCGGAGGTGCTCCAGCTCCAGGATGAAACTGGTAGGACCCACCAGGTACGCTAACTTTACTCGCATTATTCTTGCTCTTCCCAGATCCGGATGGTTTCGAGGCGCCAGTCGCGCCACCAGCTACTTTGTTGCTCAGAAAGCCAGGACCGCTCGGGTTGTTCGGTCCTCCTTGTAAACGTTTCAAATATAGTCGATACTTTTGCAAGTGCGACGCGACGTTCTCTCGCGTCAACCCTTGCACATTCATCAAGTCCAAGATGCGCTTTGGCACGGCTTTATCGATGCCCAACTGGTTCACAGCATTCACAAATTGCTGATGCAGCTCTGCGGACCACACTACGCGAGGCTTTTTCGAGCCTCCACCCACGTTTCCACCAGGTTGACCGGCTCCAGGTGCTCCGTTTCCTTGTATCGGCATACCATTCATATCTACGCCACCAGCGGCACCAGCACCATTACCAACACCACTACTCATCATATTGTTTGGATCTACATATCCCATTGGCGGAGGACCGCCTTGCGGATGGTATTGCGGATGTGCTCCCTGAGGCATACCGTTTTCTACATATCCTCCCATCATATTACCAACCGGTTGCGGAATAGAGCCATCTAAATGTTGTTGTTGATGATGTTGTTGTTGCTGATGTGATTGCATTGGCGGGTGGCCAACCCCAGGGTGTCCTGGTGCTACTGCTACTCCTGGCGCTCCTCCCGGTGCTGCCCCGGCGTTTGGATAGGGTGCTACGTTCATCTGGTTTTGCTGTTGCTGTCCTGCTCCTGCAGCTCCTACCACTGGAGCTGGAGCTGTATTGATGTTATTATTATTATTATTATTATTATTGTTATTGTTATTATTATCGTTGCCGTTCGTCGTTATTTGTTGTTGTTGTTGTTGTTGTTGTTGCTGTAACTCTGCTACGCCCTCCACCGTGCTCGCTTTCTTATTTTCCTTTGCCGCAGCACTCGCGTCTGCCGATACGGCATTATTCGCCGCCGCAATCGTTCTCAACTTTTTATTCGACGGCGTGCCATTCGACGTCGCGTTCATTCCGGATTCCTTCTCCGGACTGTTTCTACCTGACCTCGCCGGCGACATCGACATCGATCCAGACCGGTGCAACGAATCCGTCCCATTTTTCCTCACCACGTGCTGCCAAATATTCTTCAACTCGTGTATCCTCACCGGTTTCAACAGATAATCTACCGCACCGTGAATGATACCTCTCAAAACCACCGATTGGTCCGCGTTCCCACTCATCATCAACACCGGAATATCAATTTCCAACGCTATTTGTTCCAATAGTTTAAAACCATCGATGTCTGGCATGTGCACGTCGGATAAAACGATATCAAATTCCTCCTTCTTCGTTCGCAAGTACTCTAACGCGGTTACAGAAGACGTCGTGGATGTCACTGTTGTCGTCACGATGAAGAAAAGAGAGAGAAAGAGTAAAACAAAGGTCAGTTGTTTTGCACAAGTAAACGTAAATCACCACCAAATCTCTCTCACGCTTTTTCCCGTAAAAAAAGATAGATTTCTTTCCGATTGTGTTCGTTACGCGATCGCGCATCGTCGCGAACCGCGCGCGCGCGAGCATAAAAAAACACCATTCAGATTCCGAAACCGCCCACACGAATCAGAAACACGCGATGCGCGACTGTTTCGAATCATCCGGTGGCATCTGCACTCGCGCGAGCACCTCTTTTCGAAAATCAAATCGCGCTCCCTTTTTTTTTGCGAAATTCGCTCCCGAGGTGGGGGGGGGAGACAAAAAAAACTAAGCGCTTTTCCGCGATACCGCGCGACGATGCGAACGCGAAACGTACCCGTGTATCCGCACGTCTGCAACATTTTTGTGACTATTTTCAAACACAACACGTCGTCGTCCACGACGAGCACCCGAAGGTTCGGGATTGCGGGCGTCGACCTGCCGCTCATCGGTTTTTCACGCTTAAAAGCAAAAATTTCTGACGAGACCATCAAGATAAATTTATTATTAGCGCGGAGTAGAGATCTCTGGGCATCTCTCTCATGACTCATCTCACCCAGACTTGCATCCACATCTCTGCTCTCTTTTTCTCAGAAAAAAAAAAAAAGAAGAAGAAGAGAGAAAACACGAACGCGAAAGAGAGTAAGTAGTACCACGAAAACCATGTATGTGTGTGTATTTCGATGTAATTATATATGTTCAAAATGTACAAGAAGAAGAGGATGTTCAAAAGACATCGTCGCCTTCGCTTCCCCAAACGTCCAAGGACGGTTTCGACGACGGAGGCGAGGCTTTGTCGTCGTCGTCGTCGTCTTCGTCTCGTTCCTCGCGTCGTCGTTGTCCGCCTCGCGAAGAGGCTGAGGAGCGCTGAAACTCGCGAGAGAAGTCGCTTCCCGCTTCTTCTTCTTCTTCTTCCTCTTCCTCGTAAAAAGTACTCGAATACCCGACAGCAGCAGAGGGAGAAGACATTCTCGAGCCACCGCCGCCGCTGCTGCTCGCGCTACCACCGTTACCTATGTATCGCGCTTCGCTAACGCTACTAAATCCTCCTCTTCCCGTCAACCCGCGGGCGTCCTCCTCTTCCTCGTACAAATCGTCGAACGAATCGTCGAACCGCCGGAACCCGCTTTGCGTTTGCGACGGCAAAGCGTACCCTCGATTGTTAGTCCCCCGTCGTCCTCTTCCGCCGCCTCCGCCGCCGCCTCGTCTGCCTCTTCTGCCTCTTCTCCCGCCAAACTCGTCCTCTTCGTCGTCGTAGTACTCATCGTCGTCGTCGTCCGATAAACCGCCGTACCCTCTCTCCTCCTCAACCTCTAACAAGTTCTGCCGTAAACTGATAGTCTCCGACGCGAACGCCACCGCCGTCCCAGCCGTCATGAGTTGTCCAAACAGCATCAGCGGGTCCAATCGCCACCCTTGAAACACCAAAATCCCCCCGCACAACAAACCCACCGAGGAGAAAAACACGTCTTTATCTCTCGAAACCTCCGGTCGAGAGGCTCGAATTTGGTACAGCGCTATCGACGAGAGCATCAAACTGGTGCCTAAAATCGCCGCCGGACCGACGTCCACGGAAATCAACGCTCTTATTTTTAACGACGACGACGATCGTTTTTTGTTCTTTTTCTTGTTTTTCTTTGACGTCAAGGAAGAGGAAGAAGAGGAAGACACGCGACGTCGCGCCGCTAACGAGGACGAGGAGGAGAGAGAAAAAGATTCGGACCGTTGTTGTCCCCCATTCCTTCCTCGCGAGCACGAAGAAGAAAAAGAAGAAGATATTCCCGCCGACGACGACGCCACTACGCGCGAAGAAGAAGAAGAAGAAGAAGAATGTGAATAAGAGCAAGAACACGACGATGACGGAAGAACGAGAAGCGCTCTCATCTTTACAAAAAGGCAAAGAGAGACGAGGAGGAGGAAGAGTCGTGTTCCCTTTATTTTACTTTAATAAATGAGGAGAGTTCAGAACCAAAACTCGGGTTTTAAAACACATCACACAAAACGACAAAAGAGAAAAAAAACAAAAAAAAAAAATCGAAACAAATTTTTTACTCGCATTATATTGTTTTTGGTTGGATTAAAAGCCACTCTCGCTTTGATGCGTTAAACACGCGCTTCCGTTACACAACTCCCCCTTCCGGTCCGCGTCGTTCTTTTCTCGTCTGACGAGTGGGCACGGGTGATTTTTCTTCTTTCGAGGAGACTTTGTGTTTAAAATAAAAGAGAGTTTTGTGTGAAAAAAAAGAGAGCAGTTAAAAAAAACAATTCTCTCATGAAATTCGACGCGGAACTCGAGGCGTGTCGAGCGGCAGTTTTGAGACGAGAGGGAAGCGGCGGCGAGGATGGAGAGAGCGAGGGTTATCGCGGCGTCGCTTTGCGCGACGCGTGGAGAGAGAACGAGCGTTTGGCGTTTTGTGTCGTTCAGAACGACGAGGACGATGTGATTTCTTCCTCGTCTAATTCTCCTCCTTCTTCTTCTTCTTCTTCTTCTTCCTCTTCGATATGGAGCGGGAGCGAAGACGGGTCAATCGTCCGGTGGCAATGCTCGCCATCTCTGCAAACTTCCACGCTGGCATCCGCGCGGAATATGAAAACTGCGCTGATGCAAAATGACGAGCTTCTTTTAAAACCGACGCACATTATGCGCGGGCACGACGGCGCGGAAATCGTATCGATGTTTCGCAGCGCCTCGCTTCGCGTAACGTCGATAGCGAGGGATGGTAGCGTGTGCGTTTGGAACAAGAAAACCATGCAATGCGAGGAAAAAAAACACGTGGATGATTCGAGAACGATGATACGAATATTAGATTGCGTTTTGTTGGAGATGCAAGGAGGATTGGAAGTTGTCGTGGTGGCAACGTTGGACTCGGGTACGACGGCGTACGACGCAAAGACGATGAAGAAGATCGCGAAGATTTGTACTCATGGGAGCGGCGGCGACGGTGGTAATAGCGGCAACATCAGCAGTAGTGATGATAACATCGACGGTGCGCTGGTGGTGAGTTTAAAACTTGGTGCGCCAGAAGGTGTGCAATGCGACGAGATCTTGGCGACGTTTGACGACGGCGAGGTGAAATTGATCAACGTGAAAGAGGAAATTGAAAAGCAATATCAACAACTCGCAAAGAAACAATTGGAGAAAGAGAAAGCAATTACAGGGACAGCAGTATCATCGTCGGCAGCAACGACAGATACGACCGATGATGATAATGACGGTGGAGATGCACATACGAACAGAAACGGCGCCGCGCAGAAAAGATTTGCTGAGTTTGCCGGTTTAGGCGGTGGAAGAAGGCGTTTTCAAAAGATGCCGGCAACGAGTGCGACGAACGCATCGGAATACGACGGTGCCCTAAAAAGTTGCGACGACGAGTCGGTGGTTTCCTCGCAGACGTATTTAATCAAAGAGCGATGGAGGAAAAAGAAGACGACGATGGCGCAATCTAACGTAAAGAGTGGAGATACCTCCAACGCTAGAAGCAACAGTAGCGGCAGCAGCGGTAGTAGTAGTAGTAGTAGTAGTAGTAGTAGTAGTAGTAAGCACGGCATAGGATTTAGCTTGGTAGCTTTTGGACTCGCGAATGGTGTCGTTGAAGTGCACTCAATGGATGATGATGTTGATGCTGGTGATGATGATGTGAAAGAGGCGCACCTCACTTCTGACAGACATCATCACAAAGGTGCGGTTCGGTGTCTCGCTCAGGTGAAAATTCCCTCTGTGAAGAATAAGGATATGATTTTAGCCGATGAGTTACTTCTCTTCGCGAGCGGCGGCGACGATGGGACAACAAAACTTTGGAAGATTGAGGAGAGAAAAGGTCAGCGAAGCCTCGAACTCGTCGCGCAGTCTCGGCATCACATTGCGCCAACAGTTGCAATCTTACCGCTCCATTGTAACAAAGGTAGAGAACAAGAAGAAAAAATAGTTCAGTTCATGACGATATCGGAAAATGGCGATGTTGGCGTTTTAGGAGTCGTTACCGAAGAGGAAGGATTAGTGTATCATACTGAAGATGAAATTAATAATTGTAACAATATTCGGTTTAGAATTGCGGAGTGTAAACTGTTCTCGCGATTCGAACCGGACGATGATTTATACCCCTTGAAACTGACACGAGGCGTTTGCGAAATCATCCTCGACGAGAAGATGCATTTGCTTCGAATTTTATACGCTTCAGGAAGTGTGAAGATTTGGGATACGCTCGGAGATGAAATTTTGGAGAGAGAATTGTACAGTTCTTCGTTGAGCGTGGAGATGTGGAAACAATCGAGACCAACGGGACCACCAGAGATGAGGTTTGCTGGTGGAGGGAAGTTTTGGAGAGTGCGAGACGGCGTATCGTCATCAAAAAGAGAATCTTCAAACGTGAGCAGCTGGTTTCGCGAAGACATCGTGCCACTAGCTTCACCCAACGCTCCATTCTGCGTTAGCCTTGCGAATCTTGGGAAAATTGTAGAGAATGGTTCGACGCAGCAATCTTCAGATGTTGCCGCATCTGCGTTATCGGTTGCTTCTCGAGTAACCAGCGGGCGGGAAAAACGAAACGTAGTGTTTTCGAAAGTTCGTTTTGGATATAACAACGACGCAACGACGCTGGTACTTCTCGGGGACGATAAAAATGACCACGACGAGGCAAGTTACAACGATTTCATGGAAGCTGCGATTGCTCGATTGGCGGTTCAGGTGGCTGCATCTTCTTCTTCCGAATCCATGAAGAATTCGGCCATTGAATGTATGAAAATCCAAGAACTCACCGAAATGCAAGCGAGGCAATTATTTTTCCGTTGTGTATCTCTTTGGTCGAACGAAACACCGTGCATTCGGGCAGCGGCGAGGAACATAGCCAAAGTAGTTCTTCACAAAGCTGGCATCTCTGAAGCGTTGCGCTTACCGGCGCCACCTGAAGCGGACGAGGACGAGCGTGACGAAGAAGAAAGAGGCGACTTGTTCGATAGAGCTGTTGCTAAAAACAATAAAGCAGAAGGAGAAAATGAGGTTGCATCGTTTTGGCACGCTTTTTTTATACGGAAAGAGGACGAAGCTATCCTTTCGTCTTCGAGTACGAAAATACACAAAGGCGTATTTGGTCTCTTTGTGTGCGCGGTTGGTTTACTTTCTTCCGACGAAAGCACGAGCGATGGTCGAATCACAGATGCCTGGAAGGGTGCGGCTATTTCGCATCTCTTGAAGTTTGTCGCTCACGCGAGCGATAACGATTCCACGCTCGTGCATTCGCTGGCCTCGTGCATTTTACGAAGTGGCATTTACGGTGACGACGACGACTGCGAAGAGGACACTTTGGTCAGTTCGAACGGGATCAACAACAACGATTGGTTTTCTTGCGTCCGAGATCCGAATCGGTGTCTCGAAGATGCTTTCAAATCGTCTTCTTTTGAAGTTTTGACAGCTTTGGCGTCCGCCTCACCGTCTTTTTACGTGGCGCACGTGATGAAACGGTTCCGCGAAATTCCAGCCGACTCGCCTTTGCACGCAACATCCATCGATGCCTTAACAGAAGCTGTTTTACAATCTTCCACGAAAAGACGCACATTTGAGCCACACGTCGTTTCTATCGCAGAAATGCTTTCGTTGTGCGTGAGTAGTAACATATGTGGTGCACTCTCAAGTAGCGGAGGTGGCATGCAAATGGCGGAAATATCGTTAGCCGTGCAGCTCTCGCCGACGTCCACGCAAACGCCTACTACGCCTTCAGGTTTACGAAAGACGTGTAAACGTTCTGTCATCTCGTTAGCGTTGATGCTCGCTAAACGCTGTCGTAACGTCGCATTCCACGAACCAACGAAGCGCTTAGCCGTAGGTCTTCATGGCGCCGTGAAGGGCGGATCGCTATTAGCGGTCTACGATTTATCGGTTGGACAAAAATGGCGCACGTTGGAGGACGACACCGTGGACAACGCTGCGGAAAAATTCGCGAGCAGCGCGGCAAGCGGTGTCTCTGGCGTTGTCGAAGCGTTGGCGAAAGAAACCTTCGGATTAGGCATCGGAGATTTACAGAGACAAAGCCCTGCAAAATCGACAAACAACTTGAGAAGACAATCGGAACAGAAATCGGGCGCTATTTCCTCCAACGTCATCTGCTCCTCGCTCGGTGCCGTAGCGTTCGACGAAGAGGGCCACCAGATAGCCGCCTACCTCCACGAACGCTGTTTTGTGTACGTATGGAACGTCAATCCGAGCTGGCGTCACGCCTTTGCGCGCGGCGTCGTTCCTCTTGGCACCTCCCAACGGATGCCCTGCGTTCCGCTCGACGACTTGGATTCTAGCGCCACTAAACAACAACAACAACAACAACAAAAGCAAATCCAAAATAAAAGCACTTTGCGATGGAAAAACAGCAACGAGTTGCGGTTGCAGCACGGTAGATTGGATATGGTCTATCGAATAGGGGCAGATTAGATTGTAGAAGAATTGCGTGTGGTGTGTGTGTGTATCATCAGCGCGACGAGAGAGTCTTTTAAAGTCGTTTACGTGATTAAATTTTCATCCTTTCTTTTACTTCGCTCGAGAATATTTTTCTTCTAAAAGCGCGCGCGCAGTACATATCAAACGTCACTCTCCTTCATTCTATCTCTCACGCGCACGCAGTGGAACGTTCGCAGGAACCAACGATGGGATTCAGAGATTCAGCGCCTTTATCCGATTTAAAAGCGACCCCTCCTCCTCCTCCTCCTCTCAATCATCAACACCAAAGTCATCATCAACCGGTGGGGAGTAATCAGATCGGCAACGCGCCGTATTCCAATACCACCAACAACGCAACTCCTCCACCCCCTCCTTCTTCTTCTTCCTCTGCCTACCCTCAGCAACCGCAACAACAAACGATGATGGCACCACCACCTCCTACGATGAGTAGCGCTGGTGGATATCCTCCGTATCAACAGATGTCGTCCCCGCCGGTTTTTACT
>Ga0255782_10004549_pt1 | contig 10043 bp, 1 predicted proteins | sample 101ome_26_FD_179980 | JGI IMG/M metagenome (GOLD analysis project Ga0255782, IMG submission 179980) | Coastal salt marsh microbial communities from the Groves Creek Marsh, Skidaway Island, Georgia - 101408AT metaG (version 2) | ecosystem: Environmental > Aquatic > Marine > Intertidal zone > Salt...
AAATTAAAATACGACCCTATATTAAATGGTGAAAAACCTCTCCACTATCGAGAGATCCAAACAGGTCCGCCTCGGTAGAAACCAGCCTGATCAACAGGCTGAGAACACCATCATTGTGAACGCTTCCGATCACGTGATCGAAGCTCCACAAGCCGGGTTCTACGCAGCTCCCATTCGAGTGTTAGGCCAGTCCGAAGCGTTATCCAACGCCGTCGCCTACAACCAGAACACCGGGGAACTCGTGGATTCCGGAATTAGCGTAGTCCCACAAAACCTCCAGGGGGTGAGTGAGGAAGGAAACACAACCACAGAGACTTTGCAGCTCGCGTCGTTCATCACCTCTTCCAATGTGAGCGTGGCGAATGCCGAACTGCAACACACGTTATCCGTGGGTTCGAACTTGTACGTGGACGATGTCACGTCCAATGCCATCTTGACCGTTCTAGGGAACGTCTACATCGGAGGATCACTCACGACCGTGGGTGACATCACCACCGTGCAGACGAAAAATTTAGACATCAGCGACCCAGTGATCTCACTCGGGAAAAACAACAACGATGTCAACTTTCCATTCGATGTCGGGATCGTCATGAATAGACCCGTCATCGATCTAGGGCCGTTGGGTGACCAAATCGAAAACGTAGCCGTGATCTACGACGAACAACAAGACGAACTCAGAATTGGTTACACAGAAAACGACGCCTCGGACAGGTTCATAGATATCGATGAGTACAGATCGTTGGAGATGAACATCTTCGGGAATGTCGCCGCATTCTCCTATTTGGGTGACGGCACCACACTCACGGGTGTCGCCCTCGAGACCGACATGGTGTCCAACGTCGAGCGCATCGCCACCTTAGAGACGGACCTCACATCCAATGCGGGGAGAGTGTCAACACTCGAAGAAAATCTCACATCTAACGCGTCCATATTGACGGATGCCGTGAACGACCTCGCCGATAACTCATCGAGGATCACATCCCTACGAACGGACGTCGATAGTAATAGTTTCCGCCTCTCTTCACTCACGACCTGGCATTTATCAAATGTCATTAGGATCGCAGACCTCGAAAGCAACTTGACCGATAATAGTAATAGGATCACGGACTTGAGTGGCCTCTTAGAATCCAACGCCACCGCAATCACCACTCTGTCCAGTAGACTTGAAAATAATTCTTTCCGGATATCGGTGAATTCCAGTAACATCGCCAACCTCTACATCACCACCGACAATCTGTTAACAAACTTACAATCCAACTCCACGAGGATCACTGCTTTGGAATCACTCACCACCGAACACGCGTTGCAGATTTCAAACTTAGAGACTGACACATTCAGTAACACCCTCCGCCTCTCCAACACCGAGGCCAACGTGTCTTCTCTGCAAATAACTTCCTCCAATAACGAGGCGAACATAGCCACACTCTTCACCTACAGCACTTCAAACTCCGCGCGCATCAGTGCACTCGAGACCGACCCAGTGTTTCAAGGCGTCATCACCGGTGATGGGGGTGCCATCTCGAACATCACCCTCCAACACGTGAGTGACTACGGGAACACAGTCTCCAACACCATCCAGTTCACGGGATCCAACGCCTTGGTGACTTCCGGCCGGGTCGGGATCATGACCGATCTTCCATCCAACCTGTACGCGCTCGACATCAATGGCAACGCGTACGCCAACGGCATTTTCGTCCCGAACGGCACTGAAATCACCGGCTACCTCAACAAACTCACCGGAAACACAGTCATCTACGGGAATTTGAACGTGTACGGTTCAACGTCCTACTTGAAAACCGAAAATGTGTTCATCAAGGATCCCATCCTTGGGATTGGGAACAATGGATCCGCGGACACCGGGGTGATCGTCGCATCTCAAGGCACATCCAACGTAGCCTTCGGTTTCAACAACACCCTTGAAGAGTACATCATGGCATTCACCGAGGACGGGGTGCAAGGCGTGACACTCACACCCGATGAAACCAAAATGCTCAACGTCCATGTCTTCGGAACCCTGTACACACAAAACAACTTAGGTGTAGCGAACACGAACCCGGTGCACCTCTTGGACGTCGGGTCGAACATCTTCGCCACAGAGAGTGGTAACCTGAATGCCATCAAAGTCATCGCATCCAACGAAGTGGTCACCCCGAAGGTTTCCGCCACCGGGGTATCCCTCACTTTGGACGCACGCGAAACCGTCGTTACGGGGAACTTGGTGATCGAAGGAGACACCACCTTTGTCCACAGTAATGACCTCGTCGTCGAAGACACAGTAGTCATCCTCGGCAATAATAACTCCATCGCATCCACTGATTTGGGCCTTCACATGATCAGACCAGATGCTAACGTCTTGGTCGTGTACAAGGGAAGTGAGAACGAGTTAGCCATCGCACACAGCGTCACACACGAAACCCCGGATGTGACGAAACAAATGAATGTCCACGTGTATGGTTCAACCTTCGTAGACACCTCCGTGAATGTGGGTTCGAACACGTACTTGAGTGATTTCGAAATCATCGCCCCAATCTATCACGGTGACGGTGGCCTCTTAAGTAACTTGGTGACTGACCTCCAATCCGTGTCAAACAACGGGGCGGAGACCGACAGAACCGTGACTTTTTCAAACATCACCACGGGGGTGTTGGTGGATTCAAACGTAGTCGTCATCTCGAACGTCACCGCGGGTGTGTACTACGGTGACGGCCAGTTCCTCGACAACATTTCAAATGCGGCCACACTCACACAGACTGTCCAAGATCTTCGCGCGGACATTGACGGTAATGTCGCGATCATCAACGGTAGCATCACCTCCAACGTGAACACCATCTACGATGAGATGGCATCCAATGCAGTCGCGGCATACGAGGCCATGGCCACGAACACGGTCACGATCTACACGCAAATGGAAACAAACGCCGCGGCTTTCTACACCCAGATGGAAACCAACGCCGCGGCCATCTACACTCAAATGGCAACCAATGCCGCGGCCATCTACACACAGATGGCTTCCAACGCGGACGCCATCTACACCGACGTGTACACCCAAATGGAAACCAACGCCGTAGCCTTCTACACTCAAATGGCATCTAACGCTGCTGCCATCTATGCCGACGTGTACACCGAGATGGAAACCAACGCCGCGGCCATCTACACCCAGATGGAAACCAACGCCGTGGCTATTTACACACAAATGGCAACCAATGCCGCGGCCATATACACACAGATGGCTTCCAACGCGGACGCCATCTACACCGACGTGTACACCCAAATGGAAACCAACGCCGCGGCCATCTACACACAAATGGCATCCAACGCAGCGGCTATCTACACCGATGTGTACACTGAGATGGAAACCAACGCCGTGGCCTTCTATACTCAAATGGCATCCAACGCTGCCACCATATACACGGACGTGTACACCCAAATGGAGGCGAATGCCGTAGAGTTCTACACCCAAATGGCATCCAACGCTTCGACCATTTACTCGGACGTGTACGGCCAGATGGAAACCAACGCCGTGGCCTTCTACACACAAATGGCATCCAACGCCGCGGCCATCTACACACAGATGGCAGCGAACACAGTGACAATCTACACGGCGATGGAATCAAATGCGGCGACGATCTACGGCCAGATGGAAACCAACGCCGCGACCATCTACACGCAGATGGCATCCAACGCAGTCGCGGCCTACGAGGCCATGGCGGCGAATGCCACGACAATGTACAGTGCACTCCACGCCAATGTCCAACTCTTAGCCCCGAAGTTAGATCCAGTGTTCGAAAGCAACATCACCGTGAGCAATAACTTGGTCGTGAGTGATCTCACCCCATCAAGGGTAGTCGTGGTTGGCGCAGACAATGAACTCGTGGACTACGCCGGCCTCACATTCGCCTCAGATACACTGACCGTCGACGGAGACGCAGACATCTCAGGAAATTTGACCGTCCGTGGAACCACCACCTACCTACAAACCATCAACTCCACAGTGAGTGATGCCCTCATGGAAGTGGGTGCTGGGAACTCAGTAGACACTTTGGACTTGGGTGTGATTTTCTCACGCCCCTCCACAAATGTAGGAATAGGTTTCAGAGGAGATGAAGGTGAATTCATGATTGGGCACACACTCAGTGCACCCGACCAAAGCCACCTGGCCCCGGACACCGGGAACGCACTCCAATTGCACGTGTACGGGGAAGTCCTTTCCGAAGGCCTCGACGTGCACGGATCAGCCAACACTGGATCAATCACCACTCTCGACGCATCCGTAAATGGAAATCTCACAGTCACATCCACCGATGCCGCACCCGAACTCACACTCTACAACAACTCGGCCACACCAGCCAACGCCGACTACGTCGGAGAACTTCGTTTCCAAGGAGAAAACAGCACAGGTGGATCCGTGGTTTACTCTAAAATCACGGGGAAAATTGGTGAGGTCACGCAAGGTTCGGAAGATGGGATCATCGAATTCGCCTTCCAAAGAAATAGCACGGAGACCATCGGTGGAAGGTGGACCTCCGACGCACTGAAACTCATCAACGATACCGGCCTCGAAGTCGCAGGTGATGTCGCCATCGACACCGACACACTCTTCGTAGACGTGTCCGAGGACAAGGTCGGGATCAACACGACCACACCCGGTTTCGATCTCGATGTGCGAGGTGACGCCAACGTCGCCGTCATGAACGTGTACACCATCCAAGGATTGCAAACGCTCTCCTTCAATAGCGAGAACACCACCGTGCCACCACTGCAACTTACCGCTGGCGCCCTTAACGATGGCATAGGCGCCCTGCGCATCGATAGCGTCGAACCAGACATCTTTTTGAACGACACGAACGGGGGCTTCAGCACGGTCACCTTCGCCGCCGAGGACGAATCCTACGCCGCATTTGGAAGAAACTCCTCCAATAATTTTTACCTCACAGTGCGCGATCCAAACTACAACAGTGGGAACTGGAGGGACGACACACTGTACGCAAATTCAGCCACTGGAGACATCCATCTCGGCTACAAACTGGCTGTGAATGGTGCCAGCTTCACGGGATCGAACGTGCTGGAAATAGGTGGGTCCGCGAACGCCACAGTCTACTACGGGGACGGAGGCCTCTTGTCAAACGTGAGCGTAGACCCAACTCTTCAAGACGTGTCGGACTACGGGAACACCACCAGTAACGTGATACAATTCACCAACGCCACAGATGCCTTCGTGACTGAAAGCAGCGCGAACGTCGGGGTTTTGATCAATCAACTCTCCAACGTCGTCATCGATGGCCTCGCCGCCAATGAAAACTTAGTGTACGACGGCGCGAATTGGGTGAACCAGGAAAACTCCGTGGTGAACTACGTGAAAGTTCACAACAACACGGGTGCACAAATAGACCGAGGCCAGGCTGTGTACATTTACAACGCGTGGAACACGAACGTTGCGAACGTCGCACTGGCGCGATCTGACAGCTCGGCCACCATGCCAGCCATAGGTTTAGTTTCGGAAAACATCATCAACGGCGAGGAAGGTCTCGCCATTGCCTACGGGAAGGTGAACAACGTCGACACGTCTGATTTCTTAGATGGCGAAACCCTGTACATTTCGAACGTCACCGCGGGTGGACTGTCGAACGTGAAACCCTACAACACAACACCCGATCTCATCCAAAACATAGGCATCTGCATCAAGGCGAGTAACTCGGGCGTAGTCTTCGTCACCGGTGTCGGCCGCGCGAACGACATCCCGAATGCCAACGTCGTCGCCAGCAACACTGACCTCAACTACGTCTACGTGAACCAAAACAATAATGATATGAAAAAAATTGCACCAGGAAATTTACTCACCAAACTCCAAACTCTGAGTGAAGTGACCAGCGCGGGTGCATCCACATCCGACACCGTGACACTAACCAACGCCACCACTGGCCTAAGCGTGTCCTCGAACGTACTCATCCAAGGCAACTGCACGGCCGATGTGTTCCTCGGTGACGGCACATCCCTCGACGGGGTCGCCCTCGAAACAGATCTCCAAAGTAACGTCACAAGAATTTCCACTCTTGAAACAAATCTAGGAAGCAACGCCACCATCCTCAGTAACGTCGTCGCAGACCTCTCCGCGAATGTCCTCATCATAGAAAGCCTTCAAACAGATCTTGAAGATAATTCGGCCAGGGTCACCGAACTCGAGAGACACTTCGAAACCTTCAAGAGGTACAACTACTCGAACTCCTTCATCGGGACGAGCTCGAACATAGGCCTCACCTTCGCATCCAACGTGTTCTACGCGAAAATCGTCGCCCAACTCTTGTACGGGCAGGAAGACGTGAACACACTCGTGCTGGAAGTCCAGGGGGGGAAGAAAACAGGGGGCGCCTCATCGAAAGACATCAAGATTGGCACTCAGAACAAGTTCGGCGACACCACCTACCCGTGGAGCACGGAAGTAGGAACTTCACCCACGGTCGTCGTGATCGAACCCGAAGACTTGAACCAATCCTACGAATACGAACTCAGCGTGGAGTACGTGTGCTCGGCCCCAGACGGAAAACTCGAAAGTATCAGCCACGACGGGACAGCAGTTAAGAATTTCTCATACTAAATGTAAAGGGCGATGGCGTCGACGAATATTCAAACGTTCGCTGGTGACGTGGAAATTCCCGGTGATCTTCGAGTGCAGAAGCTCACCGTGGAAGATCCCATCAGCGAATTCGGTGCGAACAATGCATCCAAGAGTAATGTCGGCTTCATGCTGACGAGACAAACTAACTCGAACGTCGCGATCGTCTTCGACGACAGCGCGGACGTGCTGCGATTTCACTACACGAACAACGTAGGCAGCGATAACGACCTCGAGATTGCCAACGACGATCTAAAGGTGAACGTCCACGGCGTGGTGGAGTGTGTCCAAGTCATCGGTGACGGTGGACTTCTGAGTAACATCGTCACCGATTTTCAGTCCGTGTCCAACTCCGGTGCACAGACTGACAGAACAGTGTACTTGTCTAACGTCACCACCGGCCTGAACGTCCACTCCAACGTGACCATCGGTGGAAATGTCACGGCCAACATATTCTTCGGGGATGGTGGCCTCTTGTCCAACATCACACAGACCTTTCAAGGGATCTCGAACATCGGGAACACCACCACGAGGACCATTGAATTCTACGGCGAGAGTGGTGTGTCTTTCGTCACATCCAACGCAGTCGGGATCTCGAACACAGCGCCAAGAGATGGCACAGATCTCTCCATAGGTTCCAACGTCGTGATAGACGACGACGCCGCAGACGTCATCCACGTCACCGGGAACGTGAACTGCCACCAGATTAGCCTACGAAGCATCGTCATCGGGCCAGGACAACAAGGCCTCGACCAAATCACTGACATATCGAACGTCACCCAAGACATCGTGTCGTTCAACAACGCCTACACCGGCTTCACGACTTTGAAAAAAATTGGAATAGGGATCATCCCATCCATCAGTGACGTCGGTGAAAGCGGAGCCCACGTCGCCGGGCACCTCCGCCTTGGAGGTCCCTCCGGTGTGGATGAAGACGCGGCACTCAAAATCATGTCCACGGGTGAACTCCAGATCCTGTCCAACGACGCAGACACGGACAACGACTACAGCAACTTGCTACTGAAGTCCGGTTCATCCAACGCGTCCTACATCGAGATCGGTGGTGCGATCACCGATAATGCCTACCAACAAATCACCATGTACACGAAAAATACCGAACGTATGAACATCGATTCCGAAGGAAATGTGAACGTCCTAGGAAATGTGGTCGTCACTGGAAAGTTCTTCGGTGACGGGTCATCCCTCAGCAACTTGGTCACCGATCTCCAATCCGTGTCCAACAACGGAGCCGAGACGGACAGAACAATCGAATTCAGTAACGTCACCACCGGCATCAACGTGCACTCCAACATCGTCGTGCATGGAAACGTCACGGCCAACATCTACCACGGCGACGGTGGCCTCTTAAGTAACTTGGTGACGGACTTCCAATCCGTGTCTAACAACGGAGCCACCACAGATCGAACCATCACCTTCAGTAACATCACCACCGGGGTCGTCGTCGAAAGCAATCTCGTCGTCGGAGGAAATATCACCATTGATGACATCTTTCTCGAAGCAGCACCCTCGTACACCCTTCAAGAAGTCACGGAACATGGGTCATCCACAAATCAAGAAATCACCATCTCCAGTGGAACCGCGTCGGCGTCGAGAACTTCAGGTGCACTCAAGATCACGAACGACGGTGGGTTAGGTGTGTCGGGTGACATCTACGGCTCAAACCTGAACGCGGTCAACTACCTCTCCGTGGGGAAAACCACGAACAACGACGATGACTTCGCACTCGAAGTCGTCGGGAAGAGTAATGTGGGAGAACTCCACACCACCAACATCGTCACTGGATTTTTAACCATCAACGCATCCACCGTGACCACCACCTACGGCCTCGAACAAGTCGTCGGAGTCGATAACAACTGCGCGAACAACATAATCATATCGAACACGAACCCAGCCACGTCAGTCACGACCGGTGCATTAGCACTGACCCACGGAGGATTGGGTGTCAACGGGAACGTCCACGCGAACAACGTGTACGCACACGCCATGCCCGTCGCCGAGCTGGCAAGTAACTTGGTCACGTGGGACAGCTCCACTGGCCAGTTCTTGGATAGTGGTGGACTTTTTTCAAATAAAATCACAGTCGTGTCCGAACAGCCTCCGCAGGCACTCGCATCGAACGTCACCGCCGTGGCCAACCACGGAAACTACACCCTCACGACCTCTAACTTGGCCAGCGATAGCAACACGTGGAATGCATTCAACGACGACGCCAGCGTCGGTTGGGTCTCCACGGACGAATACACGGGTGCGAGCAATGTGTACAACGGTAGCGTCACATTGGGACAAGGCACGAAACAAGGCGCCTGGCTCGCCGTCGAACTTCCCTACAAAGCCAAGATCAGACATATGAAGCTGACACCACTCACGGTGAATTCCTACCCAGCGAACGCCAACGTGTACGCGACGAACGACGGATTCGTGTGGTCAGAAATCAAACATTGGGAAGGTGTCACGCCGTCTTCAAGCAGTGACACACAAACACTCCTCGTAAATGAAAACACCGCCTACAGGAAGTATGCCGTCGTCGCCACAAAAGCCGCCGGAGATAGCGCGAACGTCGCCATCGGTGAGCTTCAACTCTTCGCGGAATCGTTCGCCATCGACGGAGGCAAAGTGGAAATGGCCACAGCCGCCGTCACCGGTGGAAACACAGTCCTGGACCAAACGGGTCCGCACGCGCGGGCGTCGCCGCCTTTGCGGAAGTATCCGGAGGTGCCGTTGACGAGTAATGTTGGTGTAGGTGGGTATGTCGTCAGTGTGTCTTCTGCAAACACTGGCGGCTCACGAACCACACACGGCGCATTCGATGGGATTTTTGATAACGACGCGGTAGAGGGTTGGCAGTCAGGAGCGCGGTATTCAACGACCACAGGTTTGCCCGACAACAACGCCGATCACGCGACGTTCACCGTTGCGGGTGTCGACTACACCGGACAGTGGCTAAAGTTGGAATTGCCCCAAAAAATTCGAGTCGAAACTATTGTGATTGCTTCACATCTCGGCAGTGGTACAGACGATCGAAGACCTCATGAAGGCGCGTTTTTGGGAAGTAACGACGATACAAACTGGGAGTTGATCAAAGCGTTCGACTTAGACAGTCTCGGCTACGTGGAATTTGCATCCGGAGCAGATTCACGGGCAACCGTTGATGGTATCACCAATACATCACACTACAAATACCTCATGATCGTGATCACAAAAATTGCGACGACAAATCAATATGGACCCGTGCAAATTAACGAACTCGAATACTGGGGCTACGAAGAAACTTCGGACCCAGACACATCCGTGGACACCACCATCACGTCCCAGTTCAACCTTCCGGATACGACGGGTGTGAAGTTGTACATCGATGGTGATAAGGGGTCGACTCCGACGGACTATTCCGGGGAGGGACACACACTCACGGAGA
>Ga0255782_10004558_pt1 | contig 10030 bp, 9 predicted proteins | sample 101ome_26_FD_179980 | JGI IMG/M metagenome (GOLD analysis project Ga0255782, IMG submission 179980) | Coastal salt marsh microbial communities from the Groves Creek Marsh, Skidaway Island, Georgia - 101408AT metaG (version 2) | ecosystem: Environmental > Aquatic > Marine > Intertidal zone > Salt...
CCGTGGATGATGTGCTCATACTGTAGAACGTAATACATAGATATGGAGAAGAAAACAAGACACGCGTGTTTGAATGATAAATCCACCACCCGAACGAATCGTTCCTTCTCCCGACCCCGACCTCGGGCGGGCGCCATTCGTGCGCTCCAAGAAAGTCACAAGTCTATCACCATGGCGTCCATCACCTCCTCCGCCGTGTTCGGCAAGGTTTCCGCCCTCAAGGCGTCCAAGTCTGTCAAGCGGTGCGTGAGATGTGAAGACGATTCGTTCGGGTGTCTCGCGCGACGATCGCGGGCGGGATCGCGTCGCGCAGAGTCGCACGCGTCGACGCTCGATGCGCTCGTATCGCGACCGCGGGACCCCTGGATCGCGATCGCGGGTCGGGTCGTCGTTCGGGACGCGTGCGAACGACGCGACGGTCGGGGACGCCGCGCGCGGTGTGCGGGAAGAGCGAACGAGTTCTTTGACGCGCATCGCGCGCGATGCACCGAGAGGCGACGCTCGGCGTCGACGCTCGGCGTCCACGTTCCGTGGGGTTCGTATCGGGGTTCGCTCGCGATCGAGGACGATCGGGACGATATGCGTTTCGTGAAACCGACCGCGCGCGACCGCCGTCGCGGGTTTTCCCGCGGGTCGGCGGCGGGAAACGAAACGGGGATATTAATTCTCGTTTCGATTCGTCGCGTCGATTCGTCGCGTCGGCTCCCTTCTCGTCGTCGCGTCGCGTCGATTCCTCAGCGGTAGATCGTCGCCGATATCATCACATCATTCGTCTCGTTCGCTGTTACTGACGTTACGACCTCGTTTTCTCCGTCTCGCGACAGATCCTCCGTCAAGACGGCCGCTCGCGCTGACATGAAGCAATTCGCCGAGAAGGTCTCCAAGGCGTCCGTCTCCCTCGGCGTCGCCGGTGCCGTCCTCGCGCAGGTACGATTTCGATGTCGCCCCAACCCGACGACCCGTTGCTCGCCATCCGAACGACCCGACGCGTCTGTCGGTTCCACGTGTTTGTCCGTTGTCGTTGTTGATGTTTTTTGTCGAGTCGTGAACGGTGAAAATACAACCCACTCAGACAGAGAATCTCCATCGGGATTTGTTTGTTATCCGAGAAAGCGGTTGGTTTTTTCCTCGATCGATCGACGACCGATGCCTCGGATAAAATGGTGTATGGGGAAACAGTATGAGTTGTTAGTCGAGAGCTTTCCTCTCGTCTGATGAAGATGAAGCGCGCGCGCGCGCCGATCGAGGCGGACCGTCGAAACGATCTCGACCGATGACTAACCAGTTGCGCTCGTTTAACAATCGTAGTCCGCGGGTGCCGTCACCTACGACGAACTCCAAGGCTTGACCTACCTCCAAGTGAAGGGCACCGGTCTCGCCAACACTTGCCCGGTCGTCGAAGGCGGCGTTTCCGGCAAGGAAATCAAGGCTGGCGACTACGCCCTCGAGAAGTTCTGCATGGAACCGACCTCCTTCACCGTCAAGGAAGAATCCCAATTCAAGGCTGGTGAGTCCGAGTTCTCCAAGACCCGCCTCATGACCCGTCTTACCTACACCCTCGACGGCATGGCTGGCTCCTTCAAGGTCGGCTCTGATGGCTCCGTCGCCATCCAAGAGAAGGATGGTCTCGACTACGCCCCGGTCACCGTCCAATTGCCGGGTGGTGAGCGTGTTCCGTTCCTCTTCACCTTGAAGGAATTCACCGGTAAGGGTAACACCTCCCAATTCGGTGGTGACTTCGTTGTGCCGTCCTACCGTGGTTCCTCCTTCCTCGACCCGAAGGGCCGTGGTGGTTCCACCGGTTACGACAACGCCGTTGCCCTCCCGGCGCGCGCTGACTCCGAAGAACTCCAAAAGGAAAACACCAAGAACGCTGCCGCGCTCAAGGGTTCCGCCGTGTTCAACGTGGCCAAGTACGACCCGGCCACCGGTGAAATTGCTGGCGTCTTCGAGTCCATCCAGCCGTCTGACACCGATCTTGGTGCCAAGGTGCCGAAGGATGTCAAGATCACCGGTTTGTGGTATGCCCAACTTCAATAGACGTTTTCGCTGTACCGCACGCGCAAAATGGTGATCGCGACGATGGCGTCGCAACTGTATGAGCCAGTGGAGTAGTCAATTTGGCGACTTACTATAGAGGACATTAGGATGCGTTTACGATGAATACTTTTTTAATCTCGACGCTTGCGAATACTTTCGAGTGCACATAATTTCATGATGTAATACGACTGTGTTTCACACTATACAAAATGACTAATCGCTGCCCATTACTAAGATGGTACTATTTTCTCCTTGGTCTCCCCGTTTGAACCGCGCGACGTCGTCGGGATTATGTCGCCGCCGCCGAGCCCGCGGCGACGACATCCCGGTAATATCCTCGCCGAGCTGGATCGATGGATGCTAAACGCTCGAACGTCTCTTCTTCCCTCTTCTCAGTGATGATCACTTGCGCCAACAGCGGCCATTTGCACGCGGGTTCGAGCTCTGAGACTTCGCGACAGACGTCGAGCGCCTTTTCGAGAGTATCAGAGCGCTTGCTCTCATCGGGAAGTTCTTTAGCTCGGAGCGTGAGCCATCTGTGGTACATCCACGCGCTTTGATCCTCCGGTTCGGTGTAAAAAGCGTTCGCGACGAGCTCGAATTCCGCATCTAGCGTCTCCTTGGTCAACTCTCCTCGCGCCGTGAGCTCGGCGCTTCGATGGTGCCAAGCGCTATAGTTACTAAAGTTGCTCTCAATCTTCGTCATCGTGTACGCCAGTTCGTTCTCGCTCGAGCGCTCGAGTAGTCCAACGATGAAGCGTCTGTACGCCCAACAGTGAAAGTTTCTATCGTCCGCTTCAAGCAGTTTGACGCACAGCCCGTGCTCGCGTTCGAGCACTTCCCGCACCTCGCCCTTCTCTTTACCAAACTTGGCGATGAGCCTTTCAATCACCCACTTTCTATGGTACCACGACGGATAACTCTTTGGATTGTTCCGCAGCGCCGTCTCACTGAGCGCGAGCTCTGGGCTCCACCAGTCATCGCTCGTGGACGCTTCCGCTTCGGCGCCTTTCGCGACGGTTGCATCTTCTCTTTCGCTCTCTCTCGCCTCCAACGTCTCTCTGCGATAGTTCCAGCCCGTTAAAACCTCTGGACACAAACCCAGGAGCTTTGCGCACGCTTTCATCGACGCATCGTCTCTCAAGCCCTCGCGTCGTCGTCGTAAAACGTCAGCCTACGCGTGGAAAGTTTTCCGTCAGCACACGACAATAATCTTAAAGAACGTGTTCCACGCACCTGAAGCGCGTTAAAGTTACGAACGCGTTCGATGTTCGCACTGCGCCGTTGTTCTCGCTCTTCTTTCGTCTGTCGGTGACGTCCGTGCATATTCGACGTCGTCGTTCGCGTTATGACGCAGTGAAAGTGTCACTTCAGTCAAATCAATCTCACGTCAGATTTTTCCCGCCAGAGTTGGACGCGAGGACGTCCACAGACGCGCGCCGTCAAAGCTCCGAGGCTGATCGCGTGAAAGAGTAACATGCGAGCGGCGATGGTTTCGGTCGCGTCCACGTCGGCAACGGTCGCGCCGGTGCGGCGACTCGGCGTGGAGAGAGGAGGCAACAGGCTGGCGAGAGCGATTCCGCGCGCGTTGAGCCCGTCCACATCGAGGAGTGAAGGCTCTGGCGTCGTCGAGCCATACGCATTCGTAGAGAAGGGTATCGAGGTACGTGTCCCGCTGTTTAAACGCGCGCGTATGCCGACAGTTGCGTTCCAGACGACGCCCACTGTCTCGTGTTGAAAAGAAGGCGTTCTGACCTATTTTTGTTCCTTCGCAACAGGCGGACGTGCAGCTCAGCTCAAAGGTTGATGCGAGCGGTAAAACCAAGGCAATTGTGTTTAGCACGACCGCAACCTTGGATGTCATGGAGGTGGAGCGCTTGTGCGAGGCCGTGGGATGGCCGGAGAGACCCAGAGAGAAGATCAAGCGAGCGCTCGAAAACTCCTTCATGGTGGCGACGCTTTACGAGGTCGACGTTGATCCCGATACTGGTAATCGAGGGGATACTTCGAAAGGTCGTTTGATTGGTTGCGCGCGAGCCACGAGCGATCACGTCTTCAACGCCACGCTCTGGGACATTATCGTCGATCCGGCCTACCAGGGCGTCGGCTTAGGCAAAGCTTTAGTAACTTCTATGATTCGGTCGCTCCTCGCGCGAGATGTTGCAAACGTGACGCTATTCGCAGATCAAGATGTGATCCCATTCTACCGCGCGCTCGGGTTCATCATCGATCCGGAGGGGATTAAAGGCATGTTCCTCTATCCGAGTTGAGCTTCGCAGCATTTATGTAACAATTTAAACTTTACTTTGTCAATTCCAAACAAGCACTCTAAAAAGAATAAATTGAATCAGCCGAGGTTCAAAATGCGCTCCTTCGTGGCCGAATCGCGCGTGATTTGTTCCACGAGCGATTTCTTCGCTTCTGTCGTCCAAAGCTTACCATGCCTTACGACCATGTTCAGCGCGTACTCTCGCACGACGTTGTCGCCGCACGCCAAAGCGTATCGAGTCACCCACGCCGTCCCAGTCTGCGCGAAACGTTCATCCGGAGCGGCTAAGAGATTATCTTCGCACGCATTGACGAGTTGAAACGCGTCGATACCCTTGGGGAGCGATCCAAATTCTTTGACAAAGGCGACGATGCCGAGTCGTCGATGCCAAAGTGTTGCGTTTTCATCGGATGCCCAGGAAAGAATTTTCGGTGCCAATCTCGGGTTAGCCTTCCACATTCTCTTCAATACTTTTATCGCGAGGGAATCCGCGACCGCCCAGTCGTTCACGTATCGCTCCTTCGTGCGTAAAACTTGCGACTCGAGTTGCCGCAGCAGTGTCTCATCCGACAACGTCGACAGTGGTTCGTGTTCGCATAGCAGAATGATCCCCGCCTGTTTTGCGTCGCCGCAGTCGTGTCGCAGTAACGAAATAGCATCTTCAACGTACGTCTTAGCTACGCCTGTTGTCTTTGCATCGTCATTGTCGTCGTCACCTCTGCCACGCTTTTTAGACGTTGGGCCGACGACGCAACGCACTGACTCCCGGACAACGGGTATCTTGCAACCGATGAACGGCGTGCTACCCTTCATGTAATTTGTCATCCACGTCTTGACACTCGGCGTGGCGCGTCGTTCGAGCTGTTCGACGATCAACGTCGCCCTGTGCGTCGTCATCACGTTGAACGCTCGTAAGCGGCGAGTCGTCTCAGCGCAGTCTTGCAGTCTTCTTCGCTCCGACAGTCGTTCAGCACAGCGCCCTCTGGAAGAAGCTTGACGTTCGGACCGTCTGCGCACTCGCTCTGGCAGCGCGTCGTTCCGACGCTCAGGCCCGCAAACTCGGGGTCGTTCTCCACGAGCTCTTGTAACAAGGCAAGCGTTCTCGGACTGCGACCGATGCGTTTACACTCCTTCGAAGTACACACGAGAGCGCAGTATCCCTCGTCCACGGCGCGAACGCGAACGTTCGTTCGTCTTGCTTGAAGAACGCGCGGGTTCACGGTGCTTCTCGGCGCTAAAGCGATCATGTACGTCGAGGACTGAAGCGCTCGTCAACCAGTGTTTACACGCATCTCACGCGTTTATTCTACAAAATCGTTACAACGCCGCTAGGAGACCGTCTTCGCCGTATTGATCGACATAACGCTTGATAATATCGTCGTCCTCTTCCTTTTCCTCTTCATCGATCAACGCGTCCGGGTTAAATTTGATTTTTGGAAAGTATTTGTCGCTCGCATTCTTTGCGTCAGCGTCGGCGGTGACCATTTGAGGGACATCACCGTATTCAGCGCGCAACTGAGCGCGCAGTTCGCTCTCGCGATCCAAAGCGAGTTCGTTTGGACGACGAAGTCGGAGGATATCTTCGTCGATGTCACGCAAGGCGTCAGCCAGTGCTTCGGCTTCGGCTTCGTTGTCAGGGACGCGAACGTAGCCAGCCGCGGCGGGATCAAATCCAACTCTAAACGTGCTTTCATCCTCCGCCACGCCTCGAGATTGCATTATTTTCTTATTGAGATCTTCCGCCAAGAGATGCACTTGATCGCTCACACTCACGTTGTCTTCTTCGTCATCCGATTCTTTGATTCGGCGAACTTCGTACTCAGCCTCGCCCAGTTCGTCGTATTCTTTATCATCATCATCATCTTCTTCTTCTTCATCCCGCCTCGCTTCTTCTTCCGACGCGCGAGCGATCGCGTCTCGCAGTGAGTCAATTTCCTTTTGAAGCATCTCCATCTGCGCGGCGCGTTCGCGGCGGTCGATCTCGTATGCCTCGTCGTACAGAGCTTCATCGACGTAGCCTTCCTCGTCATCGGTTTCGTAATCCTCCGCGTCTTCATCTGTGGATGCGTCGCGGTAATACCGCTCCTCGTACTCCTCCGGTTTGACGGTAAAGTAATTTGGAACGACGCCTTCGTCCAACGGGGTCGACTTGACGAGGATTGACTCACCCGGGCGCACGACTGCGTCGATTCCGTAAGGAACAAACGGCGAGCTTGCTTGCGACGCAATCACTTCAAAAAACTGCGGCACGGATGCCCCGGCGACGTAAGCGACAAGCAAAAACCTTCCTCGCTGCGTCAACTTGTTCAATCTCTCCGAGCACGCGAATCGTAGACACGCGGCCCAGACGGCGGCGACGTCCACGTCGTCGACGCCTCGCACCCAAACGCCGGTGACTGGTTCTTCCCGAGTGCCGGTTGCAGACTCATCGAGAAGGATGACTCTGCGCGCTCGATCGAGCGTCACAAACCCCGTCGCGATGCCACTCCTTTGATTAGTCGTATTCGCGGACGCGTCGACATCGAGCATATTTCGCGATATTTGGTTCAGAGCCAGTCGCAGCGGGTTGATGCGTCTCAGCTCAAACGTACACGCTGGCGCGTCGACGGCGAAAACGATGCGAAGCGCCAAATCTCCCGGCGAACTCTCGTCATCCACGAGCGTCGCGGCGGCACGCATCGGGTAAAACGTCGCCGGACACAGAGGGGCGTCGCTCTCGCACCCGAAATGAAACGCTCTTCGAAGCGCTTCCTCGTCGTCCCACGCCGTTCCGTGTAAAGTGGAAGAAACCGAATACTCGTTCCCAACCGCGTCGTAAGGCACCAACACGGCTGAAATCTCCACTTGTCTGTCACCCAAAACGACGTCCTCGTCGTCCTCGTCACCAACGTCCGCTGCACCACCACCGCTTCGACGAAGCCGACTCGTCGCCTTTGCCGTCACGGTAACCGTCGAGCTCGCGTCCGAGTTATCCCCGACCAAACAAACCACCCGCGGTCTCACCGACCACCCACTTCGCGCCCGCACCCCGTCCACCGCTTCATCCTCATCATCCATCTCGGATATAATCCGTGCAATCTCCCCCGTCGTCCTTCCACTCATCGAGATGACCGGCGCGTTTGCGAACGCCTCGCAACGTCTCAAAAGATTACCATCATCACCATCAAAACTGCCGTCGCTCGCGTTTCGCACGAACGATTCCACGGCGTCATCGTCGTCCCACAAAATCGTTCTCGCCGCCGGGAAATTCGCCCCTTTCGCATTCGTCGCGCGAGTCGGCAGAGCGTCAAAAGATGCGTCGGTTTCGTTTAAATGTCTCTGCCGTTGTAGCGACGCCTTGCTCCACGTCGTCCTCGTCGTCGCACCGTTCTCGTCGTCCTCGCGATCGAAGTACGCCGAGTCATTCGTCGTCATCGTCACCACTCCTCGTCCGCGGTGAAGGTGACCCGTCATCCGTCGTCAGTCGTCTTTTAAAGCGTCGGCGGATGAATTCCGCTCGCTCAGTCGGTCCGCCGCGGTGAACCTACCACACCCATCCACACTCAGGCGCGCGCGCATCCTCATCGCGCGATGACGATGAAAACGTGTAAAACAGCGACGATGTCGACGTCGGCGTCGATGTTCGCGTCGATGCGACGGCGGTGCGGTGGTGCGTCGTCGTCGCACGCGAACAAGATGCGCGCGAGCGAGCGACGAGGGAGCGGTGTGCGCCCCGCGAGCAGCGGCGCGACGGGTGACGATTCCGATACCGATTCCGACGCCCGAACGGGGGAAACCATGACGCGTCTGTGGCGTTGGCTCGAATCCCGCGGGGCGGACGTCTCCGGAACGGAACCGTATCGCACGAACGCGTACGAAGAGATTGGAAGCACGATGGACGCCGGGTGGGGGGTGCGGGCGACGAAACCAATCGGAAAAAATGAGCGAGCGATGACGGTGCCGAAAACGTGCTGGTTGACGCCGGATGTCGGGTACGGCGATGCTGAGTTATCCGAAGCGTTGAAAACGCCGCCCGGTGGGTTGGCGCCGTGGACGGTGTTGGCGTTGACGCTGTTGAAGGAGCGTCAACGCGGGTCGGCGTCGGATTTCGCCCCGTACGTCGAGGCGCTTCCTAAATCTTTGGATTCTCCGTTGTTTTGGAGCGCGGAGGAGCTGAGTGAACTCGCGGGGACGCAGCTTTTGGATAACGCCGCGTCGTACGATTCGTATCTTCGCTCGGTGTACGAAGACTTGTCGACCGGATTGTTTCAAAACTACCCCGACGTCTTTCCCGGGGCTTTCTTTGACGAGGCGAGTTTTCGATGGGCGTTTGGGATTTTACGATCGAGAGCGCTTCCTCCGTGCGAAGGGGCAAACATCGCGCTCGTACCAGGGATTGATATGATTAATCACAGCACACTGAGCGCGGCGAAATGGTCCGCGAACGGGGGTATCGCGGGTGCGGTGGCTGGTCTCTTTGGCGGCGGCAAGGATGGCGGCGGATCGATGCGCGTCGACGCCGACAGAGCGCTCAAAGCGGGTGAACCTTTATTGGTCAACTACGCCCCAGACGGTACGGATACTCAGTTCGCGTTAGACTTTGGGTTCGTCGACGCCGTGACACCGTCCCCGGGGTACGCCTTGACGCTCTCCATCCCCGAAGACGATCCGAATTTGTACGACAAGCTCGACGTCCTCGACGTCGCCGGACTGAGCGAGACGCCCACCTTTGTGTTGCGTCCGTACTCCGATCCCGACCTCGAACTCCGCACATTCTTGCGTTTGCTCAACTGCCAAGGCCAAGATGCGTTTTTACTCGAAGCACTGTTTCGCCAGCAGTGTTGGCAGCTCATCTCCGATCCCCTCTCCAAAGAAAACGAAGCCGATTGCTGCGCCTCCATTCTCGACGGCGTCGCCGCCGCCCTCTCCGCCTACGCCACCCGCGGCGTCGACCAAGAGAAGTCCGCCCTCACCTCCACCCCGGGTTCCCTGTCCCACCGTCAAAACCTCGCCGTTCGCGTCCGTCTCGCCGAGAAGTCTGCCCTCATCGAAACCGCCAGTTTCTTTGACGTCGTCGCTTCCCGTTTGGACAAGCTCGAGTATTACCAAGAGCGTCGGCTTCGTTCCTTAAACTTGCTCGACGAGGACGGTTCGAGCACGTACGATCCTTTCAAAGAAACCATGGCGTGAGGTCCGCACCGCGAGCGCTACCGTCTTCATCGCAAAGCGCCGGCGCCGCCCGGCCGCGTTTCGCGCGTTTCGCGTCGCAATTCGCAATTCGCAATGCAATGCAATGAAACCACCAATGTAATATTAATTCTTCGAGCGCGGTCCCGGTCTCGGTCTCTCGGTTTGAACGTGAACGACGCGCGCTGAGGAGAGATTGATGGTTTGACGGATGGATGCGTTGATGGATGGATGGATCGTTCCGACGCCGACAGAGCGCGACGCGGACGGCCGCGGGAAAGCGTCGTCGTCGTCGCGAACGCGCGTCTCGTTCGTCGCGAACGCGCGGAGAAGCGCGTGGAACACCCGAACCCGAAGCGAATCATCATCGTGAACGAATCGAATCGAATCGAATCGAATCGCGTTCGAGCGCAGTTTGGATCGCGCGTGAACGATGATGATGCGTCGCGACGGGGACACCGGCGAAACGTACGCGGACGCGTCGGAAACGCTGGTGGATGAGAGCGGCGGGTACGGATCGAGGGCGTCGTCGCGACGATCGTCGCCGGTGACGGG
>Ga0255782_10004575_pt1 | contig 10012 bp, 16 predicted proteins | sample 101ome_26_FD_179980 | JGI IMG/M metagenome (GOLD analysis project Ga0255782, IMG submission 179980) | Coastal salt marsh microbial communities from the Groves Creek Marsh, Skidaway Island, Georgia - 101408AT metaG (version 2) | ecosystem: Environmental > Aquatic > Marine > Intertidal zone >...
TATCCCAGTCTTTAAAGATAGGCGGATACCAATCTTCACTCAAACGTCCTGCGTTTAGTAGTACTAGTCCTGGACGTAGTGGTAATACTGTACTGTCAAAGTGTGCAAAACTGTAATACTTTTCTGCCACGTGTATACGATAGCCTTTGGGTTCTAGTATAGTTTTCAGCCACTCAAAACCAAGTTGGTTGCCACTATTGCTAACTTGGCAGAGAAGATCCCTACCAAGACGAACGATATTAGGAGCATCAAAAATAATTTCTTTGTTAACAAGGGTTGCTTCACTGCGGTCCTCCAGTTGATAGTTATCGTCTGTTAGAATAGGTTTAGGAGCATTTATCCACTGTGTGCCTTCTTTCATCCAGCGATACAAGTGTTCGTAATATGCTCTAGTTTCAAAATAACGTGCCCGCATTGGGCTAGGACATTCAATAATCATATTGTCCAACGGCAATAACAAATCACGTGGGCAGAATGTGTACCAGCCAGTTGTTTCCCATTCCGGTGTGCTGAATTTTTTATTATGATCTACAGGATCTGGACGCATTGTTTTTACACCCAATCCTTGTAGACATTTTTCCAATCCATCTAGATCTTCGTTTGCTTCATCTACAATCCATTGTTCAATAGGTTGCCCATCAAAGTGTTTGATATCTTCATATTCTTCACCGCCATAGATAAAACTATGTGTGCTGATATTCATAGTAGGATGCACACAGTTTTCTGCTGTGCCGATAATAATTTCTTCTAATGGATCCCAATCGTTGTTACTTTGTACTGGCAATATCTAGTCCTTTGATATATTGTTTGTGGAAACTTAATCTGTTTGTCTTTCCGCCTCTATTGTACTGCAAAAACTTGTCGTTATAATCTATACCAAACAGCACAGTCTTACTCACAGTTACTCCTATAGTATTACAGAAATCTGTTTGTTTGTCAAGATATTTGTTTGGAATATAGTCTGGTGTAAAACTATTTAAATAATCCAAACCTAGCAATGCACCTATTTTGTTGTTGTAGTTTATTTTATGATAAACAAACATTGTGTCATCATCGTCTACTTTGGTATATCTCATACCAATACGTGCATATGCAACAGGAAAGGTCTTGCTTAAACTAAAGGTAACATCGGTTATACAAGGGTATGCTAGGTCAATGTGTATGTGCCTACAAGCACCATAGTATGCACAATCCACTAGCACTGGCACGCCTAGTTCGCTACACTCACGCATTAAATCATGATACTTGTCGTGCTTGTCTCCAGTGTCTGCAAATGGCAAACTGATAACAACTGCATCTGCACTGTGTAGTTTTTCATCTTCTAAATATTCCCAAACAAACTTGTCTCTCCACGCAAGTTTGTGATACATATATTCACCTTTGAAGCAGCGGAATCTACGTTTAGCATTGCGCATATAAAACTTGTCAAATGCTTCTGTTGTGCCATTGCTATAGCATTTATATTTAAAATCTTCCAATCCGGTAAACACATTCAGTGTACCAGATTTAATCCAAGTATCGTACTCGTGTAAAAATTCATCAATGATACTATCACTGTTTAAGTCGGTGAAATTTCTACTTTTACGTAGCAGTTTCATAGTCTCTGGATCTTGTATAGCAAATGCACTACCAAAATCCATTGAACGTTTGTCATTGGGAATATCGGTCATCTTCATCCAAAAAGGTTACTTGACTAATAATAATATCACTAGGACCAAAGTTTGCCATACCGTGCCAAGTGTCACCTTTCCAAGTGTATGTGTCACCTGCAATCCAGCCTGTGTAAACTTCATCCCCAACTTGTAAAACTTGCCCTCTATCCCAGTCATCCATCATAACAACAGTTCTGCAGACATTGTGTACATTGTCTTCTTCAATGTTGTTGTACTTTACAAATGTTGCATATGTATCAAAGTGCCACATCAAACTACAACCTGGTGTAAGTTTTAAAAAGTTGTAATTAAACTTCATATGTGCATATGGAGCAATAATACTTGCAAGTCCTTTTGTTAGTTCTGGACGTATACTCATATAGTGTAGACTACCTTCTTTGGGTACTCCCCACTGTGCATACATTGCTTCCAATGCTTTTTTGTTTTTTGTAGCAAACGTATCCCAACTACTATCTTCTGGGATTTCGTCTGTCATATATGTTGGAGACCACGGTAGTGTAAGCAAGTCGTTTTTATTCCAAGTAACTTCTTCTACTGAACTTTCATCAGCACCGTGTTCTCTCCAGTTTTCATAGCTTCGCATATCCATTATGCGTCTCCTTGTAAGTGTGCCTTTATATATTGCCTGTTTGGTATATCATATGTATCCAATATTTTTTCTAGTTTTGTTTTGTCACACTGCTCTAAGTTTATTATATCCAGTTCTTTTGGAAATGTCAAGACATTTGTTGTCCATTTTTTATATTTTTTTGTGAACTCTGCTAGTTCTGGTAAACCTTGCCAGTTGTTTTTATGAACAACACTGTGAATTGTGTAATCAAATGTATCTGCTATTTCATCCAGTGTTTTTACCACTCTGCTCCAAACGCTACCACCCCGCACAGTTTCATTTAAAGTTCCTACACCGTCTATGCTAATTGTAAAGTGTACACTTTTGCATTTACTCAATATTTGGTAATCTTCTTCCTGTAACTTGTGCATACCATTTGTAAAGTACTCTACGGATAGATTTTCTAAATTGTCAAATGTTTGTAAAAACCGTCTGTGTCTATTTGTCATCAGCGGTTCGCCACCTAAAAACACCACACGGTTTATAGTGTCGGGTATGTGTGTAAATTCTTCTGTGCTGGTAATACCTTGTTTTGGCGGAAGGTTTGGATTCTTTTTTGCCCACCAACTGCTGCTCCATTCATCCCAGCAACCATCACAAGTTAAATCACATATATTATCAAACCCTACTTCTAAATAATCAAGTGTAGGATGTGTCATTTGATAACGTGCATTAAATCGTTGTCTTAAACTTTCTACACCAAGTTCTTCTTCGTGTTTGCATTTACCGCAGCCTGGCAACCAATCTGTTTCCATATCAGTGCGCAATTTTTTATAGATATAACTATCCATAATTTTACCAACATTACCATCAAAGTGCATCACACTTTCTTTGTAACGACAGCAAGGGTATATACGGTTACCTCCACGTATGTTTGTGTGATTATACAGTGCGGCGCATTTCATGTTGAATATCCATATCTTTTAACCACATATAATTATAATTAATAACTTCTAACATTTCTACATATTTCTGCTGACATTGTTCTATACTCCAAGAATCTATCTCAAGTAACAAATCAAAAATCATTTCTAAACGTTTTGTATGATCCCACTCACTGTCGTAACTTTCATCCCAAAAATCTCCAAATGTTTTAAATCCATCTTTGTGCATTAGTTCTAAACTGCCAGGCGGACCGCAGAATATAAAAGGTCTTTTGTTTATCATTGCACTTAAAACTTTTTCATCATAACTAGGAAATGGTTCATTAAATGTGCTGTAATTTACAATACTGCAAAAAGTGTTGCCATACAAGTTTTCGTTTGTGTATTCTTCTAACATAGGTCCAGACATTACCGTGCCTGTTGGTCTAATAAATTTATCTTCAATAGTACCACTGATATCTACAGGTTCCGATTGTATGTCTATGCCTTTGATATTTTCATTTAGATAATATATACCTTCTATAATTTGATGTTTATGTTTTAATTCATTTATATCAAACCAAATGTTTTCTAATACACGATGCTCGTTGTCTCTATAATACCAACTGTATTCTGTGTCTAATTGACTTGCAAATGCTGCTACGATATGTCTATGCGGTTCGTAACGCCAATTACCACACCAAAACTTTTTATCAATCTTTGCCCCAATAAAATTCTTTTCTAGATTTTTGTATCTGTTAGATAATGCATTTAGTGTTGCATCTTGTCTTTGTAGCCTAAAACTGTAAGTGTCTTTGTAAATCTCAGTAGGATCTTCAAAACTAACATATACAGTAACATCTTGTAATTTATTTAATTTTACAAAATTTTCAACACTGTCTAACTCAGGAGACCAATAATCGCCTTGTGTTTCATCTAAATCGTATCTGCTATTTCCATCAGTGACCAAATTTTGAATATCACTTGTTGTATGAAAAACCTGTTCAGTTAAAAATATATGCAAACCTTCTTTATTTAAAAAATCACGTTCAATTATTCCTAGTTTTAATCCTTCTAAGTAATCTATAGTACCCATATCATATACTTGTATAAAACTGTGAGGAAAATTTTTCAAAAAACTGTGTTCATATACTTCAAACAATCCAGGAAATCTTTCTAAATCTGTAACTACATTATAAGACCTATCTACATACAAAGTGTTATTACCTAGTTTGTAAACTATAGCTTTGTCTAATGCATTATCTGTACGTCTATACGCCTGTGAGTTGGACTGCATATCTATTCTCCGTACTTAAATTTATAAAGGTATGTTTTTCATTATCCTGCCAACCGAATACGTCACCAGCTTTCCAGTTAGTGTATACTTCATCACCAATAATACTGATTTGCCCGTCAACACCATCTTCTAACATAACAATATATCTATAAATTGTTTCGTTTGTTAAACCATGATGTTTTTTATATGCACCATATAGATCTGTGTGTACAGGCAAATATTGTCCTGGCTTGAATAGATTTACTGCAACTGAAACGTTTTCGAGTTGAGAGAAATAACTGCAAATATACTCTATGCTAGGAGGCATAGGATTTGGTTCAAAATAATTGTACAGGGTCATAGCCTCTGCACTATGCCCTGCATCTAAGTACTTTTGTATTAAATCTGTATCTTTGTGATGGTCTAGTTTGTAGTCTAACGCACGATAGCGTTCCATATTCCATACAGGTTCTATGTTAAAATGGAGGCTCATTTTCTGCGTCTTGTCTGCCTTTCCAGTCTTGATGCACCATTGCATATATGTTTTTAAAGTTTTCATATGCTTTTGCTAGTGCTGGATAGTCATTGCACATATCTTCTACTTTAGCAACATCGGGCATATGGTCTTCAAACTCTACTGGTTCGTTTAGTGTGATACTAAGTTCATCATCGGTGAAAAGATCAAAGTCTATTGTTGTATCTATGGTACTACTTGTGATAGTGCTGATATCAATTGTGTGTCCATAATGATGATTGATATCCAAATCCAGTGTATCAGTAGTGTTTATTGTAATTGTAGTTTCATCTGACATTGTGATATATTCATTTGGCATCGATCGCTTCCCTAATTGTTTCACTAAATTCGATAACCGCTGCCCAATCTTCATCATCTACATTGTCTCTCTGTTTTAACCATAATTTTACAAACTCGTCTTCGGGATCTAGCTCATCTAACAATGGCCTAACATTCGCTTCAAATAAACTGTAACAGCTCATCAAATCGCCATTGTCAAGGTGTGTAAGAATTTCTTGTCCGTATTCTACTAATTTATCCATTTTTTCCAACCTCTAATTTGTATTGATCCAAACACATATCTTCAATGCTTTTTTCCAGTGTAACCAAATCACTTAAATTGTCTACAACACTAGCAACGGCATCACCTGCTCTGCGTTCTGCTTCAACGATATTTAACTTTTTACCAGTGACTTGCTCCATGGTACTGATTACTTCCCGTACACTGTACCCAACGTTTGATCCCAAACATTCATATGGTGTATTGGCGGGACCTTGTTCGACTCCGTTGACAATGGCACTAGCCAAATCAACAACATGAATATAATCACGAATGCAAGTGCCATCCCTAGTATCATAGTTCGTACCAAAGATCTTAATGTCTGGAATCTTGCCAGCAGCCACCATAGCAGCGACACGAATAAGATGGGTAGGAGCACCCAATTGACGATTAACGCCGTCAGTACCAGATACGTTAAAAAATCTAAAGATAGTGTATCCATTGGCTTTTTCCTTTATTACGTCTTCTGCTGCCACTTTGCTACGTGCATATGGTGATGCCATTTCCCAAGCACTGCTGGTACTTGCAAATAATATATGTGGTGTTTCTACACGCTCTAACAGGTTAGCTGTACCCATAACGTTTACACGATAGTATTCTGTAGGCTCACGTAAACTGTCAGGTACCACACTGCGTCCTGCCAAGTGTACAACAGCATCATAAGAACCATATACAAATTTGGTAATGTCAGAATTTGAATAATGGTCACAGTATGCCATGATGTCATTGTATTCGCTGTGTATGTTTATATCCCAGCCAGTGACATGATGTCCGTGTTCTTTTAATAGTTTACAAACATGACTGCCGATATAACCAGTAGCACCTGTAACCAATACTCTCATATACTGTATCCTTTGTATTTTACGGGAGTATCTTTCAGCGTAATATTTTGCTCTGTTACTTTTGTAATATCAAAATCTTCTACAATATTATTGACAAATCTTGCAGCAGCAGTAATATATCTTATATTATTCAACTTAGCATTATTGCTGTTGATATAATTTTCTTTTGTAAAACTATCGTCAAAGCCTAAACTATACGCTAAATCTCTATGGTGTTCTACACAGAAGTTGCATCCATTGTCTTCACTAGCATAAGCAAATATCATTTCTCTTTCTGCTCTAGTGTAAGTATCATCAATGCCATTGGTTAGCACAGCATCTAACATAGTTGCTGCGCTTTTCCAAAAGTCAGGATGTGTTTTTACAAACTCTAAAAAAGTCATTCTTTACTTCCGATGACTCCAAATACAATAGTTGCAACTGTTCCAAGATATGGAATAAGAATAGCCAATGTCCACCAAGTGTTTAATCCTGCATCACGCAGACGCTTGATTGTAACAGCAATACATGCCCAAAGTGCAGCAACAAAAATACCCAGTGCAATCAATGCACCCAATGCTCCACTTTCTAGCACAATAAATCCTGCTACGTAAGCAACAATTGATAATACAATCACTGCCCAATACTCTTGACGTTTAGCCGTTCCTTCAAATTTAAAATATTCTTTCATTAGTACTTCCTACTTGCTACGTGATCTCTGTAGCGGTTATCGTCTCTACGCCACTGTTCACCGTTACCTTGCATAATATCAATATAACGATCAATGGTCGCACTAGTCCAATCCGACACCTTGCCCAGATCTTTGTGTGGTGCATCTAGCAATGGACCTAGTTTGTTCATTGCATCTTCAACACTCCAGGGAACATACATACGTGTATGATCATTTGCAAAGATTTCTGGGAAACTGCGATATGCTGGAAACAGCACATTGCATCCTAATGCATCTGCTTCACTCACAGTATTGCTTGTCCAATCCTGCAAAGCACAATTGAACAATACTTTACTACGATTTACAATATCATAGTAATGATTCTTTTTCAAGTTTTCATAAATTACTAACTGTCCACGCTCTTCCATTTTTCTAGCACGGTCAATATACTTTTGATTGTTGCTGCGTAATGGTCCACCTTGTACAATACAAAACTCTACATCTGCTGTACCAGGAGTACCATACCATTCTTCAATCATGTCCATATAAAAGTCTGGTTGTTTTTCTTGATCAAAACGTGCCGCAAATACTACACGATTGTCACGCTTTTCCCAAGTGTTTATTTCACCAACACGCAATGCAACTTCTGTTTTATCAAAAGCAAGTCCGCTGATGTTGTAGATAGGCGCTTTCCAGTTTGCAATTTTCATGTGTGCAACCATTTCTTCATTACTTGCTAGTACACCAGTAACAAACTCGTTGCACATTTCTTCATACAAACTCATCCATTTGCCCATACCCCAAACGTGTACAAAGTCATCTGGATCGACTGCTTGTGCTAAACAACGAATCCAAACCTGTGGACGTTGCTCCGCCGGAATCTGATCCATAATGTAAGGCAACGATTCCATACCAGGCTGGAACATATCTTCAAAGAAAATAACATCTTCACCTGTAACTTCACCGTTACGCATCATTTGCACCAAGTTCATCATTTGCGACATTGCAAAGTAGGAACGGCCATGTGCATCTAACACTTGGCCTACTTGAATTGCTTTTGTATTATCAATAGTTGTGCCAGGTACGTTTACCCAGTCAATGCCACGTCGTTGAAATGCTCGACGTGACCATTCTTCTAACTGTAGTGTGTACCTGCCTTCATATGGTTCCAAGCCCATATAAAATAGTTTACGCATTATTACGTCCTTTGTTGCGGTTCTTCGCACGGATCCAGTTTTTGTACTTTGTAAATGCCTGCCATACACGGGCATCTTTTTTGTACAAATCTGCTTGGTTAAAAGGATAACCTTCAGTTCTGCAGAAATCGTGCAGTTCCTCAAGATCGTTAAAAATTTTGTTTACTACCGGATTTTTGATAGTCATTATACCTTATTTCCTTTATGCTGGGTATACAATTTGACAGCCATTTTCGCCATCTTCGGCGACATCAATAACAACAAAGCGGCCGGGGTACTTTGCGTTAATCTGTGTATACAAATCATCTGCAATCATTTCGCAGCTCTTGTAATCTAGTTGCAGGATATCACCTGCATACAAACTTTCCAACCAACGCTTGAACTGAATAAACTCAATGTCACGATCATTGTGTGTAACTTGAATCTGCACCTTAAAATGGAACATATGACGATGTGGATAACCTAAGAAACTTACATCATATTCGTCACCTGTTGCCAGTGCTGGATCATCCAGTGCTGCTGGATATTTGTGGATACCTTCTTTTGTAAAAGTTACCCAAATACTACGTTTTGCATTTTCTAATGCGTTTGTCAATTTAGCGTCCTCTTCTCTACTGCGCCTAAGCATATAATCATAATAACGTTCTTGTGACATTTAGTCAACCAATGATTTCATCTGTTGTGTACTTGCCCCAGTGTGTAAACAAATCTTTTGTTTTTAGATCGTGTACTCTGTGTACCCACACACCAGGATTGCTTGCGTCAAAATCTTTATCATCAATTTTCAAACAAGCGTTATAACCTAGTTGATCAATATATGGAAGTTTAGCCGAGATCATTGGAATAAACCGGTTATATTCTGTGTAACCTGATTCTAGCACCCATTCAACATCTTTGATATCAAAGTCCAATGTTACCCAGTAACCTTCTTTTAACAGTGGAAATACCATTGAGTCGTAAGCCTCATCGGGTGTATAACTCATGTTAGCACCCAAGTAAATATGATCAACACCTGCTTTCTTTGCATGTGCTACGATATCTTCAAAGTTTTGTACACCTACAACAAAAAGTGTTTTCTTTCCAAACTTTGGAGTGTGTTCTACTTCTGTGCCAATAAAAAAGTTTACACTTTCATTTACACCACTGTCATAATCTCGTTTCATTGTTTTTTCACCTGATATATTTCGTTCCAAACATTCCAACGTTTTTTTACATATTCGTTGATCTGTTCTTTACTATAATCGTTTTTCTTCATATTGTCAATGATTTTATCTAGATCTTCTAGTGCTATTTCTAAATTCAACAAATGTAAATCTTTATCATATTCCATCAGTACTTTTCCAAATCCTTTTTTATACGATAAATTTCATCTTTGAGCCAAAGTTTTTGTGTTTTTAATCTTCGTACTTCTTCGTTGACACTGTAATGTCTTTCCAGTTCTAATATTTCGTTGTCTAAATCTCTATGCCTAACAGTAAGTGATTCCAAGTGTGACTGTAAACTTTCTTTTGACATTTAGATCTCCTCAAATAATTCTCCAAACTTTGTGCTGGCGTTTACTGTCTTTTTGCCAACATTCAGTCTAGTTCCAATAACCTGCATCCAGAATTTTGAATATTTAGTAATCAAGTCTAAACTTTTTTGTCTGTCTCGCAAACTAAAAATTTCATCAACTACTTGTTTAAACTCAATGCGTTCAAAACGTTCGTCAATCAACATATACGGAAACTCTCCTGCGTCATAACGTTCGTTTGCACGTTGTGTGCTTTCAATATGCATCCATACATTATGACCCATTTGTAGTGCATAACTGAATGAGTCCCACGATGT
>Ga0255782_10004592_pt1 | contig 9989 bp, 9 predicted proteins | sample 101ome_26_FD_179980 | JGI IMG/M metagenome (GOLD analysis project Ga0255782, IMG submission 179980) | Coastal salt marsh microbial communities from the Groves Creek Marsh, Skidaway Island, Georgia - 101408AT metaG (version 2) | ecosystem: Environmental > Aquatic > Marine > Intertidal zone > Salt...
CAAGGCTAAGCAGCGATTGCAGAGATGTATCGCAACAGTGACACAGCGTGTCTGCCGCGTGTATCAGCGCCCATCTGCCGTCGATAGGTGGGGTTTCGTGGAATACGCCGGCGTGTTGATCAGATCTGGTTTGGGTTTTGGAAACAGGTGAAAACCATTTCATTCGCTACCTTGTACCACAAACCCCTTGTTGATCATATCAGATGGTTTGACTGGATATTCCCCAGAAAAACAGGCATCACAATACTGTGGACAAGATGCGTTGCGCCCTTTGGCTTCGCCAGCGGCGCGGTACAAACCGTCTAGCGATATGAATTTCAGGCTATCAACAGCCAGATGGTCGCGCATTTCGTCTTCTGTCATTGTCGCGGCCAATAATTTTTCACGTTGCGGGGTGTCCACACCATAAAAACAGGGCCACGCGGTGGGGGGCGATGCAATACGGAAATGCACCTCGGCCGCGCCTGCGTCCAAGATCATTTCTTTTATTTTGCGTGATGTCGTACCTCTGACCACGGAATCGTCCACCAAAATGATGCGCTTGCCTCTTATCAACGCCCGATTGACGTTTAATTTTAGGCGCACACCCATGTTACGGATTTGTTCAGTTGGTTCGATGAACGTCCGGCCCATATATTGGTTACGGATAATACCCATGGCAAAGGGAATCCCGCTTTCTTGTGAATATCCGATGGCTGCGGGTGTTCCGCTGTCGGGTACGGCGCAAACCAAATCTGCGTCAACGGGGCTCTCTTTGGCCAGTTCAACACCGATTTGACGGCGGGTTTCATAAACGGAACGGCCCCCAATGATGCTGTCGGGGCGCGAAAAATAAACATGTTCGAAAATACAGAACCGCGATGATTGTTCACGGAATGGGAAATTGCTGTCCACACCATCCTTGGTGATGACAACCATTTCGCCCGGTTCGATTTCGCGCACGAATTCGGCGCCGATGATATCCAGCGCACAGGTTTCCGATGACAATGCCCAGCCATCGCCGACACGCCCCAAAACCAAGGGTCGCACGCCCAATGGGTCGCGAACACCAATCAGTTTGGTGCGCGTCATGGCCACCACGGAAAACGCGCCCTCGACACGGCGCAGGGCGTCCTCCATCCGTTCGGGGATATTGCGGCCCATGGATCGTGCCATCAGGTGAATGATACATTCACTGTCAGATGAGCTTTGGAAAATGGATCCGCGTTCCACCAATTCACGGCGTAATGCATCAGCGTTGGTTAGGTTGCCGTTGTGGGCAATCGCCGCACCACCCATGGCGAATTCACCAAAAAATGGCTGAACATCACGAATGGCGGCTGCTTTGGAACCGGCAGTGGAATATCGCACATGTCCAATCCCAATGGACCCGGGCAGGGTGGCCATAACCGATTGTGATGTGAAATTATCACGAACATAACCAAACCGTCGGGCCGAATTGAAACCGGCGGCGTCGTCATAGGTGACGATCCCGCCTGCCTCTTGGCCGCGGTGCTGCAAGGCGTGTAGCCCCAAAGCTACGAAGTTGGCGGCATCTGTGACACCAACCACGCCGAATACGCCACATTCTTCGCGTAATTTATCATCATCAAAGGGGTGAGCAGGGGGCATGTGTTTGTTGGACAAAATATGCAACTCCGAATCCGGTCGTGTCAGTCCTCTCCCTCTTAAACAACAAACTGCGATGTGTCACGAAACTATCACAATTTAATTGTTCTAATTCGCGATCATTCTTCGCAGACCGATACCAACTGTTCGTATTGCAACGTAATCCAACCCAAGGCCTGTTCTGGATTGCGTTCCTCGATTGAGGTGACAACGGATCCGAACAAGTTGGCTGATTTGCTTTCCGCGATCATGGGGATAGCATCGCTGCTCATCACCATTTTATAGGCAAAGAGTGCAACCGCCACCAATGCGATTCCACGAAACACGCCGAAAACAAACCCTGCGGCTTGGTCAATACGTCCGAGAAAAGATTTGTTGATAAAAGACGATAGCAATGGTGTAAAGAACGAGACGACCATCAAAGTCACTGCAAATACGGCTGAAAATGACGCCATGATTGATAATTCACAGCTGTCGGCCAGTAATGATCCCACCATAGGGATTTCATTGATCAGCGGCATCACCTGCGGTGCAAACACAAAGGCCACCAGGGCCGCCGCAACCCAACCTAGAATTGCCATAATTTCGCGCACTAAACCACGCGCATACGCCAACAATGATGACAGGATTACGATTGCTAACACAACCCCATCGACAACATTAAAACCTTCCATCTTCGTCCCAATCTTTCCCTTTGGCCTAGCCGGCCCCGAATACATCCCCGACAAAGGTGGTTAAATCCCCCAGTCGCACCAATTTGATTCCCTCAATCACCACATCTTTGCCGCCTTGCGGACCAAAAGCATTTGCAAACCCCAGCTTTTGCGCTTCCTTTAGGCGGTTTTCCATCTGTGAAACGGGTCTCAGGGCACCTGATAGGCTAATTTCTCCGAAAATAACAGTGTCAGTTGGGATTATCACATCCTCGCGCGCGGACAGTAGCGCCGCCGCCACAGCTAGGTCGGCAGCCGGTTCGTTCACCTTCATTCCGCCGGCCACGTTTAGGTACACATCCAACCCGGAAAATGGGATGCCACAGCGCGCCTCAAGCACGGCCAATATCATCGATAATCGACCGCTGTCCCACCCCACCACTGTGCGGCGCGGTTGGCTGAGCGAACTGGGGGCAACCAATGCCTGAAATTCGACCAAGACGGGGCGCGTGCCCTCAATCCCTGCAAAAACCACTGATCCTGCACTGGGTGTGCCGCGGTCGGATAAAAATAGGGCAGAGGGATTTGTGACCTCAACCAACCCACCGCCAGACATTTCAAACACACCGATTTCATCGGCCGCGCCAAATCGGTTTTTGACCGACCGCAAAATGCGGAACTGATGACCGCGTTCGCCTTCGAAATACAAAACCGTATCGACCATATGTTCCACAACGCGGGGGCCTGCGATTTGACCATCTTTGGTCACATGGCCCACCATGATTACGGACACGCCGTTGCGTTTGGCAAATGTGGTTAATTCATGGGCTGCGGCGCGCACTTGGCTGACGCTGCCGGGCGCGCTGTCGACTGTATCAGCCCACATCGTTTGGATGGAATCGATGATGACCAGATCGGGTTTTTCCACCTCTAGCGTGGTCAGGATGTCGCGCAAATTTGTTTCGGCACCCAGTTGCACGGGCGCATCGGCCAAGCCCAACCGCAGGGCGCGCATGCGCACTTGGGCACGGGCCTCTTCGCCAGAAATATAGATTGTTTTTTGGCCCGCACGGGCAAATTGTGCAGCAGCCTGTAACAGCAGGGTTGATTTACCGATCCCTGGATCACCGCCCACCAAAATGGCCGAGGCAGGAACCAGCCCGCCGCCCAAAACGCGGTCCAATTCGTCCATACCGCTGTTGGTGCGGGGCAATGGCGCCTCTTGCGTGCGCAGATCGCTCATTTCTATCGTTTTGCCACGCATGCCGCCGATGCTGCCCTTTTTGGGGCCGGTCGATATGCCTTTGTCTTCGATGATGGTGTTCCATTCAGCGCAGGCATCACAGCGCCCCGACCATTTGGTCGTGACATTGCCGCAAGCCGTGCAGGAATATGATGCAGTATTTTTCGCCATAACCCCTAAGTGCCAAAGCCTGAGCGCGCTGACAAGGTGGTTTTCATGGCTTGGGTCGTTTTATTAGTGACAGCACCATGGAGAGTAAAACACACAGCGTAAAGACATATAATCCCCAGCGGGTTTGGATGTGTCCCACACCCACCCCCTTGGCAATTACGATATAAAGGGAAACAAGAAAAATATCTGCCATAGCCAAGCGTGACATCAACCACGCCACAGACGCGCCCAATATGTCACGATCCAACACAAGGGACGCCAAACCAAGCACAGTTTTGCCAAATGGCGCGATGATTGCCAAAACCGCAATCAACAGTCCCAAAATCGGATCACTGCCCAACAGGGCCAAGATGCCGGACAGAATGGATATGTTATCTTGGCCAAACCATGGCAACAGTCCGGCCGTTAATATCGGCGCGCCCCAAGCCACAGGATAAAGTGCCAAGAGCGCCACATGCGCCATGATCAATAGGCGACGGTCCATGACACATACATCGCAATGGCGCATAAGATTGGCAAAACACCGCCCGCGCTGTTCCAGCGTTGCCCCAAAGCGCCACACAGACTGATTGCAGCAGCACAAACACCAATCCAGCCCATCCCACCAAGGGGGCGCAAAATGGGGGCCAAGGCGAATTTTAGGTCAACAAAAACGCGATGCAAACTGGCCCCCGTCACCCCCAACAGCCCCGCCAACGTCAGCAGAATGGCGATTAATCCGATCAGGCGCGCTGTTCCTGTGCGTGCCAGCACAATATTGACCCCGCCCAAAAAAAACAGTGCCGGATATATCAGATAATTAAGCGCAAAGAGATAGGTCACGACATAGGGCGATGGTCGCAACAGTTCAATCATCGCACGGCCTCAATCGGGCCAGTGGCGCGTCCATGGATGAACTGATCCAAGTAAGGATCGCCAGAGTGATCCAGATCAGACACCGGGCCCGTCCATTGGATCACCCCATCATGCAGCATTGCGATATCATCAGCAATGGCGCGCACAGATGACATGTCGTGGGTAATGGTCATGGCCGTGGCACCCATTTCCACAACGATTTCACGGATTAAATCATTGATCACGCCTGACATAATCGGGTCCAGCCCAGTGGTCGGTTCGTCAAAGAAAATGATTTCCGGTTCGGCCGCAATGGCGCGCGCCAAGCCCACGCGTTTTTGCATGCCGCCCGATAGTTCGGCGGGAAATTTATCGGCAACCTCGGGCTTTAATCCAACGCGGTGCAGTTTTTCGATGGCAATGGCGCGGGCTTCGTCCTTGGGGCGTTTCAGGTGTCCGCGCTGCAGGCGAAAGGCCACATTTTGCCAGACGGGCAAACTGTCGAACAATGCACCGCCCTGAAACAGCATGCCAAAGCGGGCCAGAAATGTTTCACGTTCAGCGGTTTGGACGTCTTGGCCGTCTACTGTTATGGTGCCTTGGTCTGGTTTGACCAAGCCCAAGACAGATTTCAGTGCTACGGATTTTCCTGTCCCCGATCCGCCAATAATCACCATGGATTTACCGCGCTCCACAGACAGGTTCACCCCCCGCAAAACGGCATTTGTCCCAAAGGATTTATGAACATTATCAAGTTGTATCATGTGGAAAAGAAAACTTCTGTTAAAACGTAATTCGCGGCCAAGATCAGAACCGAGGCTGACACAACTGCCGATTTGGTCGCCGCGCCCACGCCTTGGGCCCCGCGGCCTGATTGCATACCCCAATAACACCCCATGATTGCCACGATAAATCCAAAGGCAGCCCCCTTGGCCAAACCACTTAGGATATCACCCGCCTCAAGGAAATTGACGGTATTGGACATATAGGCGGCGGCGTTGAAATCCAAACGGTTTACGCCCACCAAATACCCGCCGAAAATCCCGATGGAATCGCCCACTGCAACCAACACAGGTACAGCTAGGGTCGCGGCGATGACACGCGGCACGGTCAGATATTTCATCGGGTTGGTGGACAATGTGACCAGCGCGTCAATCTGTTCTGTGACCTTCATCGTGCCGATTTCCGCGGCGATGGAACTGGCAACACGGGCGGCAACCATCAGGCCGCCCAATACGGGACCCAATTCGCGTACCATACCGATTGCCACGATGGATGGGACCACGGCCTCGGCGTTGAAACGCGCACCACCGGCGTAGATTTGCAATGCAAGTGCGCCGCCCGTGAAAAACGCGGTCATGCCCACAACTGGCAGTGACAACCAGCCAATTTGCAACAGTTGTTGTCCCAGTTCACGCAGGTAAAACGGCGGCGTTACGATGTGGCGCACAGTGTCCAGCGTGAACCATGCCAAACGGCCAATCGCGGCCAGCATGTTCAAAACCCAACGGCCAATCATTGCCAAAAAATGCGTCATGCTTGTTCCATTTTTTCTGCACCTAGATAGGTGCGTTGGTACCTGTTGCCCAGCGATGTTAAAATTTCATATCCGATCGTTGCGGCATTCTCGGCCAAGGTATCGACTGTTTGATCGGCGTTTAACAATGTCAAATGATCTGGCGCGTTGTCCAGTGCGGTGACATCAACACCGATAAGGTCCATCGAAATACGCCCCACGATTGGGCAGGCCCGGGTTCCATACATCAGCGCAGTTTGCGGTCCCATCGCGCGAATGATGCCATCGGCATATCCCGCGGCAACTGTCGCGATTTTTCGTGGTTCTGGGGCCGTCCAGGTGTTTGAATACCCGACCGTTTCCCCCGCCGCGACATCGCGGATTTGAATGACGGGCAAATCCAAACGTACGACCGGCTTGGCCGCGCTAAATGGAAATCCACCATAAAGCCCAATGCCAGGTCGGGTCAGATCAAAGTGGTATTTGGGACCCAATAAAATGCCACCTGTCGCGGCTAGCGATTTGATACAATTCACGCCCGCTGTCATGTCGCGAAAGGCATCAAGCTGACGTTCATTCATGTCGTGGGCTGGGTCATCTGAGCAGGCCAAATGTGACATGATCATTTTGGGCCCAAGGCGCAAAGCAATATCGCGGACGGCCGCCCATTCTGCAGGCTCCATCCCTAAACGATTCATGCCGGTGTCCAGTTGGATGCCAAAGCTGTGATGTGGCAGACGTTCGGCGTGACGGATCAGTTGGTCAACCGAATTCAGCAGGGGGGTCAGATCGTGATCTTGGGTCAATGGGGTGTCTGTGTCCATATGGCCCGAAAACACCATGATTTCGGGGCCTGGGCCCAAAGCTTGGCGAATGGCCGCGCCTTCTTCGGCGGCGGCCACAAAAAATTTACGAACACCAATCGCGGCCAAGGCAGGGGCCACGCGGTCGGCGTTTAGACCATAGGAATTTGCCTTGACCACGGCCGCAGTTTCGCCCGCCGTTTTCGCGTCAAGCGCGCGCCAATTGTTGCAAATTGCGTCCAGATCGATTGTAAGATGCGCTGTTGTCATACCCTCTGTTTTGACATGCTATGGGTAAAGGTCAAGGGGATAGTGTTCAAAAGTTGCTTTAATGAAGGGCATGGGGGCGTTGCCCCCACCGCCTGCGGCGGTTCCCCCAGAGTATTTTTTCAAAACTGAAAGATTAATAGTCGTCTTGTTGTTGCCACGGTTTGATGATGTTGCCAAAACGTGTAAAGCGGCCTTCGAACGAGAGGTCGACCGACCCGATTGGGCCATGGCGTTGTTTGCCGATGATAACCTCGGCACGGCCATGGAGGCGGTCCATTTCTTCTTGCCATTTGGCCATTTTTTCGAGGTCGTGATCGCCCGGTTTTTCGCGTTCTTTGTAGTATTCTTCGCGAAACACGAACATCACAACGTCGGCGTCCTGTTCGATTGAGCCAGATTCGCGCAGGTCAGAGAGTTGTGGGCGTTTATCTTCGCGATTTTCGACTTGACGGCTGAGCTGGGACAGCGCGATCACGGGGATATTCAGTTCTTTGGCGATTGCTTTCATGCCTTGGGTGATTTCGGAGACTTCGTTCACGCGGCTATCCTTGGCGGAGGCGGGGCGAACGAGTTGTAGGTAGTCGATAATAAGCACATCGAGGCCATGGGTGCGTTTTAGGCGTCGCGCGCGGGCGGCCAATTGGGAAATGGGCAGGGCCGGTGTGTCGTCGATATAAAGCGGGCAGCTTTCGAGTGATTTTGCAGCCTCGACAAAGCGGCGGAATTCGGTTTCGGTCATGTCCCCTTTGCGGATTTGTTCGGAGGGGACCTCGGCCGCTTCGGAAAGGATCCGTGCGGCAAGTTGTTCCGCGCTCATTTCCAAGGAATAAAAGCCGACGACGCCGCCGTTTATGGTGCCCTCGGTCCCATCGGGTTTGGGGCCGCGCTTGAACGCCTTGGCGATGTTAAAGGCGACATTTGTTGCAAGCGATGTTTTGCCCATGGAGGGACGACCGGCCAAAATAATAAGGTCAGATGGATGCAGACCGCCCATTTTTTTGTCGAGATCGACCAAACCGGTTGAAATACCTGCCAAGCCACCATCGCGTTGATAGGCCGCATTGGCCGTATCCACCGCCGAGGTAACCGCGCGCAGGAACGATTGAAAACCGCTGTCAGCCTGTCCCTGTTCGCCCAGTTTATAGAGCGCCTGTTCGGCTGCAATAATTTGTTCTTTGGGCTCTTGGTCTACTTCCATTTTTTGGGCGCGGGTGGCGATGTCTTGGCCCAAGCGGATCAGTTCACGCCGAACTGCCAGATCATAGATCAGCTGTGCGTAATCGCGTACGGCAAAGCCTGCGATCGCGGACCCTGCAAGACGCGCTAGATAGGCGGCACCGCCAAGTTCCTTTAACCCTTCATCCTCTTGCAAGAATGTTGACAGGGTGACAGGCGAGGCCAAATTGTTTTTAGCGATCCGTGCGGCGGCAACATCATAGATGCGCGCGTGCACGGGTTCATAGAAATGTTCAGAGCGGATGATTGATGCAACACGGTCGTAGACTTCGTTATTTGTTAAAATAGCGCCCAGCAGTTGCTGTTCTGCCTCAATGGAATGAGGCATGGTGTCTGGCATTTGGATGTCTGCGCCGGTCGGATTGATCGCTGCTAGTTGATTCATTTTGGCCCCTTGTGTCGTCATGGACGGTTTTAGCGAACTCATACCACTGGCGCAAACTGTATAAATCTGTGGATAAGTCGCGCGTGGCCACATCTTAGCAGATATTGTGGTGAAAGCCAATTGCTGTCTATATTTTGTGGGTGATTGTGCGGGGGCGGGTTTCGTTTTTGTCAATGATTTCTGATTGAATTGCAGTTTCTGATAACGGCTAGGACAGGCATCGTTTCGGACAGATAGGATCAGACTATGATCAATGAACTGTGACCGTGAATTGCTGATTGCGCTGTTTCATCAGTGTATTGGGTACAGGTCGTACACCGCGGATCAATGTTGTTTGCATGGGGCGCGTGTGCAAAAACGTTGCGATTTTTGTTGGGTATTGTGTTTCTTGGCGTTTGTTTCGCCAATATTTATTCCAAGCCTTGGCTTTCGGTGCTTGCGCAATTTACAAAGCTGCACGTCGTAAATTTAAGGTTCAGAGCACTGACATTATAGACATCCATTCGTTCAGATGCGTGTGTCAGTGCTCTGGAAATGCGAACCGCTTGCTTGGTGAATTTATCCGAATGCCGAGTTGCCCGTTTATTTTCGGTGCATGCCATTGGGCGATCGCCCAAATGCCGGCCTTGGGATAACCAAGTGCGGTCCATTTCGCATTTTGCGACTATACCATGAATATGTCGGAAATTGCCTGTCCGATTTCATTCAATGGACTTTCGTCGCCATAGACCGTTAAGAAAATGTCCTCTTGCACGGTCAAGCCAGTCGAATCTTGGGCCTGTACCACGATGGTAATTTCCGCCATTTCGCCGTCGCCCAGATGATTGTACATGTTTGCTGTATCAAAAATCATGCGATTTTGGGACATTGTAAATGTGCCATGCGCAAAGGACCCATCGTCATTATTCGTCGCTGTGATAATCGAATATTCCAAGGTCGAACCATCATCTTCTGGGTCGATATCATCGAAAATTCTATCAAGGTCATAATAGACGAATGAATCTGCCCGCGCTGCCAATCCAAGCGCATCAAGGGTCATATGTGGTGCGTTCCCCACATAGTTTTCGGGTTCGGCTGTTCCAAAGATCTCGATCTTAATCTGCTCTTCGACCGATGCACCGTGGCTGTCGGTTGCAATAACTGTGGCCCATAGGTTAACGCTTTCGCCGATTTCCAAATCGTCATAAAACCCGTTCGGATCAAAGGTCAAGTTTGTGCCTTGCATGACAAATACGTCGCCATGTGGGGTGTTTCCATCGGCGTCTTGTAG
>Ga0255782_10004607_pt1 | contig 9978 bp, 8 predicted proteins | sample 101ome_26_FD_179980 | JGI IMG/M metagenome (GOLD analysis project Ga0255782, IMG submission 179980) | Coastal salt marsh microbial communities from the Groves Creek Marsh, Skidaway Island, Georgia - 101408AT metaG (version 2) | ecosystem: Environmental > Aquatic > Marine > Intertidal zone > Salt...
ATCCCATTGCCCAAACTCCCCATCTCGATCGGTTAGCCACAACCGGTGTCACTTTTCTCAATGCCTACAATCAGCTCCCCCTGTGCAACCCGACCCGGGCATCGGTAATGACCGGACTCCGTCCCGATACCATCAAAGTCTATGACTTAGACAGGCATTTTCGGGATGAGGTGCCCGATGCGGTCACCCTATCTCAACAATTCATGAAAAATGGATGGTGGGCAGGCAGGGTTGGAAAAATTTATCACTACAATGTTCCGGCATCGATTGGAACCGATGGTTTTGATGATCCTCCATCCTGGCAAAAAACCGTGAATCCCATAGGTCGTGACAAAACCGATGAACATCTGGTTTTCAATGCGGAACCACACCGCAAAATAAGTGCAGCATTGAGTTGGCTTGCAGCGGATGGGAAAGACGAAGAACAAACCGACGGAATGATTGCGACGGAAGCAATCAGACTGATGGAGGAGCACAAAAAAGACCCTTTCTTTATTGCAGCCGGTTTCTTCCGCCCACACACACCCTTCGTTGCACCCAAAAAATACTTCGACATGTATCCGTTGGAGGAAATGCGTTTACCCTTCGCCCCGAGCGATGACCGTGAAGATATCCCAACCGCTGCCTTCGCTCATAACTGTCCCATTCCCCATTATGGCCTGGATGAATTGACCTGCCGCAAGGCAATGCAGGCTTATTATGCGTGCGTGTCGTTTATCGACGCCCAGGTTGGAAGAATGCTCGATGCCTTAGACCGTCTCAGCCTGACAAACAATACAATCGTAGTTTTTTGGAGTGATCATGGCTACCACCTAGGCGAACATAATGGAATCTGGCAAAAGCGAACACTCTTCGAACAGGGTGCCCGAGCTCCCCTGATCATCCGTAACCCGATGTCCAAAGGAAATGGACAGGCCTGTCGACGCATCGTCGAATTTATAGACATATATCCCACTCTTACACACCTTGCTGGAATTAAGACTCCCAAGCAAATAGAGGGTCGATCTCTTGTGCCTCTTTTAGAAAAGCCAATTTCCGAATGGAATAGTTTTGCAATCACCCAAGTACTAAGACCTGCAGATAACCGATTGGAAGCACCGGTAATGGGACGAAGTATACGAACCGAAAGATGGCGATATTCCGATTGGGCAGAAGGTAAGCAAGGAGAGGAGCTCTATGATCACCTCGCTGACCCATTGGAATTCAACAACCTTGCCGACAATGCTACTAAAGAAAACCTACGAATAATAAAAACATTGCGAATAATACTGGAAAAAAAAGCAAGCGGGCTGATTCCCAAAACACCTTTCAATCCCAAAAGACTCTAACTTAAAATGGAGCCAATAACCATTATTGCCATTATCGCCGGCCTGATTTTAGCCGGTATTATCTCATTTATTGATGACGCATTTGAAAAGATGCTGAATCCAATCTTTAGACTGATTGGTCTTCAATCCTCATCAGGTCCAATCCTGCTTCATTTGAATCACAGAGATGGAATCATGGAGCTCAGCCTCACCAATCAAGGAAAAGGGAAAGCGAAAATGGCAGCCATACAGGTGGTGGACGAAAACAGAAAAAAAATCTTTCCGACTCCATACTTTTCGACCAATGAAATTGGACATGAAACAAATGAAGAAAAGGAAAAGAAATGTCGTGAATTATTTTTAACCCAAAAAATCAAACAGGGTGAAACTAAAAAGATTTTCTTAAATCCTTCGGAACTTGAGACATGTGACCTGAACTCTCTTGGTGCCATCGATATCGATGGCAACTTCTGGCCTTCTACAATCTCGTAAGCTTGAATAGCCCCAGATATCACGATCTGGATGCCCTGCGGGCATTTGCCATGTTGCTCGGCATCGTCCTGCATGGGTTGCTTTCTTTTACCCCGATACCCATTTGGCCGGTTCAGGACAATGATCAATCGGTAATGTATATGATCCCGCTTATGTTCATCCATGGATTCAGAATGTCGCTGTTCTTTTTCGTGAGCGGTTTTTTCACCAGGATGATGTGGGAAAAAAGAGGAACGCAGAGTTTACTAAGCCATCGAACAAAACGAATTATTCTGCCATTCCTGATTTTCGGAGCCCTGATTTTTCCGATACTTAATAATATGGGTGCTTTTGTCAGTTCGGCAGCGACATCTCACATAACCGCAAAGAGAATTTTTATTAATCCCAAATACATAATTCCGGACAATCTTGGTGGAGCTGCCCGCGCAGGTGATCTTCAAAAAATAAATGGATTACTCGGAGAAAATGTAAAAATAAATGGAAAGTATGACAAGGGATTAACCCCACTGCATTGGGCAGCTGTAATGAACCAAGTGGACGCCATCAAACTTCTTGTAGATAACGGAGCAAACTTGAATTCGAGAGACGATCATCAATCAACTCCATTATTGTTAGCCGCCTTTTTCGGCCATGCAGAATCTGTAGATTGCCTGCTCCAAAGAGGAGCTGATGTAAAACTCAAAAATAAGGATGGTGCCCTTCCTCAGGAAGCGATGATGGCTAATCGAGCAATTACTGAATGGGTGGCAAAAGATATTCTGAAAATCCCTATGGAATGGAACCGGGTGATGGAAGGAAGGGATCAGGTTAACAAACTACTTGGGCTCGAAAATTCATTTAACAAAGAAAGCATAAGCTGGTTCGAACGAAATTATTTTATGTTCGGTCAATTCTGTACTCACCACCTATGGTTTCTGTATGATTTGGTTTATCTCACAGTTGGCTTCATTTTTCTTGCCTGGATACTCAAGTTTCTTCCTGACATTGGATTAGCGAAGTGGCTTGCTGAATCTCCCCTTAGGCTGCTTTGGTTGGTTCCCCTCACCTACTTGGCTCAGTTTTATATGGGATCGGGAGAGGATGGGGTTTTCGGACCGGCAACCGCGGTTTTTCTAAAACCCGACTGGATTAAATTGGGATACTATGCAGTATTCTTTGGATACGGGGCTATTTGCTTTCCTCACAAAGGTTTCCATGAAAAAGTCGGACGACTTTGGCCAGTATATTTTGCCTTAGCCATGATTTTTTTCATCGCTGTTCTGACCATTATTGAAAATAAGGATGAAGGACCGAACTATGAATTGATCTCGCTTTACTCATCTCTTTTCGCCTGGCTTATGATTTTTGGCCTAATTGGATTGTTCCGAAAAATGTTCTCACAAGAGAATAAAAAAGTTCGCTTCGTATCCGATTCCTCCTATTGGCTATACATCGCTCATCTACCACTTATTCAAATCATACAATTTTGGTTTTCAGAGTGGCCTTTACCCAGTTTGATTAAGCTTATCCTGGTATGTATATTCACGACGGTTTTATTACTTCTTTCCTACAGATATTTCATTCGATATACACCTGTTGGTACCTTATTGAATGGCAAAAGATTTAAAATCTCATGACACAATCTGAAACACTTACCAAAAAGACTTATCTATGGCTCGGACTTTTCTTTAGCGTATTCATTTGGTCAGGCATTGAACCAAAAGATCGACTGACATGGGTTTTGGAAGCAGGACCGGCAATTATTGGTCTTTGGGTTATGGCGAAAACCCGTATGTCTTTCCCCCTTACTCCCCTACTCTACTTTTGGATTCTGCTCCACTGTATTGTTCTCATGGTGGGTGCAAAATATACCTATGCGGAAGTCCCTTTATTTGACTGGATCAGTGAGTTCTTTGGATGGGAAAGAAACAACTATGATAAGGTCGGCCATTTGATGCAGGGATTCGTCCCCGCCCTGATTGCCAGGGAGATTCTTTTACGCAGGAAGGTGATAAATGGCGATGGATGGCGAAATTTTATCATCATTTCCATCTGTCTGGCATTCAGTGCTTTTTATGAATTGATCGAATGGTGGGCCGCGGAAATTATTGGACAGGATGCAGAAGCTTTTTTGGGAACCCAAGGGTATGTTTGGGATACCCAGTCAGATATGGCTCTCGCCCTTCTGGGTTCGGTTTTATCCATCTTGTTTTTGCGAAAAACACATGATCATCAACTCAAGGCGTTGCTAAAATAAGAAACACGCTCAATACTGTGCCGGATGACGAAAGAAACAGACTGGCAGGAAAGATATCAGACAGAAGACACGCCTTGGGATAAAGGAGAGCCGGCACCGGGCTTGGTGGACTGGCTCAAAGCACAGACACTTGATCCGGAAACAAGGGTGCTGGTCCCTGGATGCGGGCGCGGACATGACGCATCGGCTTGGGCAAAGGCAGGTTTTGATACGACAGGCATGGATCTTGCCGAGATTGCCCTGAGCGATGCCCGGGAAAAATATGAATCCTTACCCAACCTGGCTTTTTTCCCGGGAAATTTCTTGGATGAAAAACCACAGGAACCCTATGATCTTATTTTTGAACATACTCTCTATTGTGCCATTGATCCAGCCCGCAGGGAAGATTATGCGAAGTCGTTACCTAACTGGCTAAAACCGGGCGGATATTTTTTGGCAATTCATTTTATATTCCCGCTGGATGAAGAAGGTCCACCCTTTGGAGCCAGTAAGGACGAAATCATAAACCGTTTCCAAACAAACTTTACATTACGGGATGATTGGAAACCAAGACATTTTGAAGGTCGAAAAAATGAGGAATGGATGTTCCTGTGGCAGCGAAAAACCTAATACCCAAGCTTCTCTCTCCAAAATAATATAATTCAAATCCCTTCTTCGGCATTGGATTTTTAGCAGAATCTTTTATTCTGTTTTGAATGAGATTTAGGAATTATTTTGCTCTGGTTTTACTTGTATCCTTTAAGGGTACAGGTGCTTGGAGCAGTCCTGAATTGGATAAAGGAAAAAAACTTTATGCTCAGCATTGTGCAGAATGTCATGGTACTAGCGGAGAAGGAGTGGAAGATGAATTCTCAAAGCCTCTGGTCGGTGACTGGCCCCTCCAAAAACTTACTGATTACATAGGCAAAACCATGCCCGATTATGACCCGGATGAAGTCAAGGGTAAGGATGCCGAGCTTGTTTCCCGGTTTATTTACAAGAGCTTCTATCAAAGACCCGAGCTCTTTCGGAAAGAATCAAGAATCCAGCTTGCCCGTCTAACCAACAGGCAATTTCGGCAATCTGTGACCGATTTATTCGCTCAATTTGAAGGACAGCCCGTTCTTTCCAAGCCCGTCCAAGGGCTCAAGGGAAAATATTATGACGCAGAGGGCATGAACAAGCGTAAGAAAATGCATGCCGAGCAAATCGATCCTTTTATCAATTTCAATTACGGCGAAAAGGCCGCACTCGACGGAATGAACCCAAAGAAATTTTCGGTCTATTGGGAGGGTTCGGTTTTACCCCGTGAATCTGGATGGTATGAATTTTTTGTTAAATCACCCAACGGTTTCGAACTGAGCGTAAACCGTTCCATTGGCCCTCCGACAATTGATGAAAAGGTAACCGCCGGAGTACTCCGCGAAGAAAATACCAAACTCTATCTCCTCGGTGGAAGACCCTATCCTATTCGACTCAACTACTTTAAATTTGATGATCCAAATGCCTCGATTGAATTAAGTTGGAAAACACCGGTTGGAGTGAAAGAAATTATTCCATCTGAATATTTATTTACCCAGGTTGTGCCACCCTCATTCGTAAGCCAGCAAACGCTTCCTCCTGATGACGCTTCCCATGGGTATGAACGCGGTATTCAGGTAGATTCCACATGGGATGAATCCATCACTTACGCCGCTCTTGAGGCTGCCAAATTTGCGGGGATTCGCATGTTGCGACTTGCTCGAACCAATGAAAAAGACGAAAAGAAAAGAGAGAAAATCATTACCTTCGCCAAAGAATTTGTTCGTTACGCATTTCGTGAAAAATTGTCTGCAGACGAAGTTGATCACTATATAAACTCCAAATTTGGTGAAGATGTACCCTTACATATTTCCATCGAAAAAATCGTCCTCCTGGCCCTGAAGTCACCACGCTTCCTCTATCCCGAATGGCAAAGTCTTGCCAAAAAGAATAAAGATCCATTTGTGGTGGCCTCAAGAATGGCCCTTTATTTCTGGGATTCAATCCCCGACAAACGAATACACAGCCTGATTGACCGTGATCAGTTGCTCAAGGAATGGCAAGTGGAGGGTCAGGCCAAAGTGATGCTTAAAGACGCACGTACAAAAGCTAAATTCAACGACTTTATGATGCACTGGCTGGACATGAAAAATAAAGAGCTGCCCACCATCAGCCTCAAAAAATATCCTGAGTTTAATGCGGCTTTGGCTCTAGACTTACGAAGATCCCTGTTGAGCTGGATTGAAAAGTCGATCTGGGAAAAAACTATTTCCTGGCAGGAATTTCTTCGCATGGACCAAATTCAGGTAAATGAAAGAATCGCGAAATTTTACGAAGCACCCTATCCGGCTGAGAATAATTCAAGCGGTTTTGTGGAGCTGAATGCCTCGGTCACTGGACACAGGGGTTTATTCACCCATCCATACATTCTTGCCAGTCATTCCTACGCGGAGGAAAGTTCGCCGATACACCGGGGTGTTTTTACCGCTCGAAAAATACTGGGCCGGGCCCTTCGTCCTCCCACCGAAGCCGTTTCATTTAGAAACGCTGATTTTAATCCCAACTGGACGATGCGACAAAAGGTAACTGAACTGACCAAGGCTGCAAATTGTATGAGTTGTCACGACCAAATCAATTCCTCAGGATTCGTTTTGGAAAACTTCGATGCAACCGGCAAAATCAGAACCCAGATTCAAGGCAAACCCATTGATTTGAAAGTAGAATACCTCGATAGCAAAGGAGAGAAACGGGAATTCCAAGATGCAAATGATCTCCTCCAACATGCCCTTACTTCTCCGCAACCTGCAAAATCTTTTATCAATGAACTTTTCATGCATCTTGCCAAACAAGCAGCCCCGAGCTACGATAAAATTGAAATAAATCAACTTGCGAAAATGCTAAACGAAGGCGAATTGAGTATACAAGAGCTCTACCTGAAACTTTGTTTTCAGGGAGCTTCAGATGGTTTTGCTTACGCCAAATAATCGATTCTACAATGAAACTAAATCCGATACACCGCCGCACAGCTCTAAAACAACTTGGGCTCTCAAGCCTTTCCTTACCGGTTTTATCTCAATCATCCAGTCTCTTTGCAAAAGACGCAAAGAACGCTGCCCCGAAACAAAGGCTCATTGTCATGTTCAGCCCGAACGGGACAATCCCGGATCAATTTTGGCCTGAAAAGATCGGGGAGGACTTTGAACATAAAACCATTCTTAAACCACTCGAGCCATTTCACGATAAAATGCTCGTTTTGAAGAATCTTCACAACAAGGTTAGGGGCGATGGTGACAATCACATGCGTGGCATGAGTTGTTTACTCACTGGAATCGAACTTTTTCCCGGAAATGTAATGGGCGGCGGCAATACTCCATCCGGCTGGCCCAAAGGGATTTCCATCGATCGTGAAATAAGCAAACACTTACAATCTCAGGAAAAAACCCGTACCCGATTTGGAGCTCTACATTTTGGAGTCGGCGTTCAGGACACAGCTGATCCCTGGACTCGTATGTCCTACGATGGCCCCAACCAACCTGTTACTCCGCTAGCCGACCCTTACGATGCCTATCGTAAACTGTACGGGAATGTTCGTGAAAAAAAGCAGGTCCGCAGCGTCCTCGAAGATTTGCGGGGAGATTTGAACAAAGTCGCCAACCAGCTACCGGAATCTGACCGTAAACTTTTAATCGAGCATACCCAACTGGTCAACCGAATGGATCAAGAGTATGCAAACGGATCATCCCTATCGAACCTAACGGCCAAACCTCCCGAATTACCTGAAGGATTACGCAATCAGAACGACAACCTCCCTCAACTCGGCCGACTACAAATAGACATGCTGGTCAATTCCTTTGTAAATGATTTCGCAAGGGTAGCCACACTCCAATACACCAAATCTGTCGGGCAGGCCAAGATGAACTGGTTGGACATTGATGATGCCCATCACACCCTTTCCCACGAACCGGATAAAAATAAAGATGCTTATGACAAACTCGTACGTATCAATATTTGGTTTGCCGAGGAACTCGCATACCTCCTGAAAAAACTGGAGACCACTCCGGAGCCTGGACAGAAGGGATCCATGCTTGATCATACTCTTGTCATCTGGACCAACGAGCTCGGGAAGGGCAACAGCCATACCCTTAACAATATTCCATTTGTTCTCGCAGGCAATGGTTTCGGTTTCCGAATGGGAAGGTCCATGGATTGTGAAAATAATGCTCATAATCGTTTTCTGATCAGTCTTGCCCATGCGGTTGGACATCCATTGGAAACCTTCGGTAATCCTGCACTTTCCAAGGGTGGTCCCCTGGACCTGTCCTAGTCCCCATGAAAATTTGGGGTATCTATATCCTTGCCGTTACGGCATTTACATCTGCTGGAATATCACGACCCACACCAAATTGGGTATCCCTGTTTGATGGTAAATCGACTGCAAATTGGACACCCAGAGCAAAAGTCGAATTATTCGAAGCTAAAGGGGGAGAATTGCATCTATTTTCCAAACGTAATGTTTGGGTGATCAGTAAGCAGAAAATGAAAAATTTTGAAGTCGAGTGTGAGGTAATCATCCCACAGGATTACCCAGGCTTTAATTCTGGGCTTGGCTTCCGCTTGTCTGGCGGTGATGGGAAACCCAAAGGATATCAGTGTGAAATTGACCGTGCAAAACCTGCTGGCATTTATGGGATCGGTATGGGCGGGTGGCTATATCCAGACAAGAGCACGCAGACGGAATACCAGGCACGCACTCAAGGGTTATTTTCTGCGGACCAATGGAATCATTTTCGGGTTATTTGTGATGGCCAAAAAGTACAAACTTATCTCAATGGCAAGCTCGTGGCAGATACAAGTGACCTCCAGGACATCTCCGGACATTTCGGCATTCAGCATCACGGCAAAGGAGGAACTGTGCGTTTTCGAAATCTTCGGGCACGGGATTATAGTAACCAGGCTGCAAAGCCTTGACCAGAATGTACTCAGCCCACATCTTCAGTTTCTATGAACCGATTCATTAGTGTAGTCATCTCCGTTTTTCTAAGCCTCTTTTATGGTTGTTCCGATTCGGCTGAAAAAGATCTTCTGGAGAATTTTTATCCCCTTGATTTTTGCATTGTCACCGGAAGCGACTTGGGAGAAATGGGAGAGCCCGTGAGTTACGAACACAACGGAACCCTGATCAAATTTTGTTGCAAACCCTGCATTCCCAAATTTCAAAAAAATCCCGCTAAATATCTCGTCATTTTGCGTGAAGAACTGGAAGCGGAAAAAACGGATACAAATCAGACAGGCTAAGTAGTTACAAATCCCGCAAGCTCTGCCACCAATTCTTTTTGGGAGGGTTGCGGATACTCTTTTGTAAATCTTCCGATAAACCACTTTGAGGTAACCAGGCCTCCACGGACTCTTTATCCTGCCGGTACCACTCCTGCCCCACCGAACGAATTGTTTTTTGCTGGAGTTTTTCCTCTGAAATTGACACCGCCCACTCCATTGCAGAACCGGCATCATCACGGGAGACTGTGGATGCATAACTTGCCAAGGCCGAATCCAAACGAGGTCCAGCGGGTTGTTCATTCAGCCAGGTTCCAGCAGCTAAAGGATCTTTCTTTGCCCAGTTGCCTATTATATTTTTTACTCCAAGTTCCTGATTTTTCCCTTCCGGAAGTTCAGAAAAGAAATCAATCGCAGACTCCGGGTCCGTTTCGCTCCAGCGAAGGCCTAAATTCTCAAAAGCCTTAGTCGCATATTTCTTATCCGAATGCTCCCCCAACCAGCTTGCCATCTGCTCTGGTTGGTCTCGAGCGAGTGACCTGCTTAATTTTGTGAAAGCGGCTTCCTTCAGTTTTGGATTTTCAATTTCTTCTGCCCACCTGGATGCTTCTCCAAAACCTCGTTTGTTGTAAAATTCTGCGAGGGTGCCTGCCAGTTTCTCTACTTCAT
>Ga0255782_10004609_pt1 | contig 9976 bp, 5 predicted proteins | sample 101ome_26_FD_179980 | JGI IMG/M metagenome (GOLD analysis project Ga0255782, IMG submission 179980) | Coastal salt marsh microbial communities from the Groves Creek Marsh, Skidaway Island, Georgia - 101408AT metaG (version 2) | ecosystem: Environmental > Aquatic > Marine > Intertidal zone > Salt...
CGAACACCCATGGTTGCTGGAGGGCGTCCCCCTTTTGCATCGGTGGTTCATGTCCTGCCTAGCCGATGCAGGCTTCAACCCGGATGAACGGCAATCCCTCACCGACATGAGTCCTCACCTGGCCTCGGTGGTCACTTTGACGGCGGAGGGGCTGGAGGATGCCTTGGGTTGTTCAAGCGAACGAGCGCGTGAACTTGTGACGGCTTGGTTGACGTGATTCACGAGCCGATGAGGCGAACGCGGGTCTTGAGTTGAGCGAACCGGTCGGGGAAGTAGCCCAGCGCAAACGCAATGATTTCCGTGAGGTGGCACACGGGGACGGTGGTGTTCTTCCCGCTCTGGCGACCGGCCTTCGACTGGTAGGAATCGAGGTTGATGTGCGAGACGGTGCACGCACTGACGACCAATTCGGCGCCGGATTCGATGGCATCGGACAACACAGCCGCCGTCATGGCCAAGGACGAATCTTCGAGCGTGAGCATGGAGGTTGACCCAACGCTCGCACATTTTGAGTCGTAATCCACGGGGGTGCCACCCAAGGCGGTGATCAACTGTTCCATGTAAGTGGGCATGAACGGATCGTCTTGTCCGCATGCACCTGCCCGTTGCATATCAGGGCCGTAGTAGGCTGCCACCTTCATGTTCAACGGGTTCTTCACAGCATCACGGATTTTCTCGAGGCCGACGTGTTCAACAAGGTAGTGCAGGAGGTGGTGGGACGTGGATTCGCCGCTGTATTCGAGCCCGGACGTGCGGACCAGCAAGTTGTTGACCGTGTTGGCGTACACCGGGTCGCGCTTCATGTCGTCGGCCGTGTTGCGCATGATGGCGTGGCTGCTGGCACATGCCGTGATGATGTCCAGACCTTTTTCTTCGGCGAGCGCGAGGTTCCGTGCCACCAAAGCGTCCTGAAGTTTGGGCGTCGCTTGTTTGATCACGTTGCCACCGTCGCTGCTTGCACGAGGGAGTTCAACGAGTTCGATGTTGAGCGCTTTGCACATTGGCTGAATGGTGTCCTCTACTTCGAGGGCGCCCGCTCGAGCCACGTTGCCGGGATAGTATGCCATTTTTGCCATGCCCTCACCTCAGAACCTCTGGTCGATTTCGTTGAACAAGCTGACCACTTCATGGTAGTCGTCCACCTTGCTGTTGAACATTTTCGGAATGCGCCCGACCCCTGCAGGTGGGAACAGCAGGCCCTGAAGGCCCCGGAGTGGCGGAGAACCGTTTCGGGTGAAGGCGAGTGCCATCCGGGCTGAAACGCCGCTGAAGACATTGCTCACCAAACCGAGCGGCCCGAGCACCTGGCGGTACAGCGTGGTTTCGTTGACGTTGCCTGTCCATTTCACACTGCGGCCGTACCATTTGACCAGACGTCCGGACTTACCGGCGTACCGGGTTTGATTGAGCAAGGCGCTGCGAGCTTCGTTGAGACTGCGGGCGGCCAGTCGGCCGTCCTCGCCGTAGCGCATCAAACTGGCGTGGTCGGCTTCCGACCACACACCGTCCTTCTCCTGAAGTGAGGTCAACAAGGATTGGCGTTGCTTCTCCCCGGTCCTTGGGTCGAGAATGCGCAGCCATTGCTGGAAGTGAACCCCGGGCCCTTCGTAGTGCGGGTCATGAGCGAGGGTATCGGACATGGCTTGGATGAGTTGGAACGACAACACGTCACCGGCCTGGTGGAGCGCTGTGGCGGCGGCGGAATCAACAGCACCCATGGCCGAACCGCTTGGCAGGGTCTGGCCCTCCCGTGGATCGGTGCGCATCCACGGCTCAGCGCGACTGCGGTGGTTCTCAAATCGGCTGGTGTCGACGATCAAGTCACGGACGACGGGATGTCCCGGCAGGGGCTCGATGCGAACGCGTCCGCCTTCGGATGCTAAATCACCCACCATGACGGCGTCCGCTAGCACCACGCGACCGTTGACGCGGACGCCGGTGGTGGGCGTTCCTGCGTGAGTTCCGCGACGGAACGCAAGGCTGCCGTCCACTTCACGTTGCATGGTGAGCAGAAGGTCCTGGACCGTGGCGTGGCCCGGAACGGCGCAGGACAAAGTGTCCCAACCCGAGGAAGCGGCTTCGGGGCAGTATCGGAACACCTCGAGGGTGATGTTGAGCGCCTCGCGTTCAATGATGCCAGGGGCGAAGTCACCCTCAACGATGTCGTCGTCGTCGCCAGCACCGTAGGCTTTCATCTCCTCGACCAGTTCCACCTGGAGGGTCCCCGATTCGTCCACACAAGCCAGACGTGGGAGCGCTTCAGCTACCCATTCTTGCCACGGCGGCTCGAAGTCCACGTCGCATTCCTTGATGGGGAACGCTTCCTGACCGCCAAGTGCAGCGAGTTTACCGTTCCAATCGTGGCCGGCTTTGCAGAATTCATCGTACGATGAGTCGCCGATGGCGCACACCGAGAAGTGGGTGCCGGCGAGGGCGGGGCCGTTGGCGTTGATGGCGTTCCACATGCCGTCGGCGTTGTCGGGCATCTCACCTTCGCCCCACGTGGACGTGATGATCATCACGCGCTTCATGGAGGCAAGTTGTGCAGGGTCAAACCCGTCCATGTCCACGACCTTGGCCTCAAGGCCGTAATTCGAGGCCATTTTCGCCGTTTTTTCAGCGAGGCCCGCGGCGTTGCCCGTTTGGGAACCGAACAGGATGTTGAGCGAGCGGTCACCGCCCATCACGGCGGTCAAGGCCTCAGAAGCGCCTGCTGCTGGCGCGGCAGCCGCGGCCACCGGTTCAACAGCCGCCTCAACGGGTTCATCGGCTGCTGGAGCATCGTCGCCGCCTTCGGTCACGAGTTCAAACTTGATGACTTCGACCGGACATGCCTCGGCTGCCTCGAGGATGATGTCGCCGAGTTCAGCACCTAGGGTGCCAACGAGGGGAGAGCCACCGGTGTTGCGGTCAAAAGCACCGTCAACGCGGACCGCCGCAAGGATCTGAGAGGTCTCATCGGTCACCTGGAAGACCTCAGGACAAATGTCCTGGCAAGCATCGCAGGTGATGCAGTCTTCATCGATCCAGACTTTTGCAACGACAGCCATGGGACTCCCTCTCGCTCACGCTCGGTGAACAGTCCTTCCCACCTGTGAGTGGCCTTTGAAGGTTATTATCTCTCCACGACCGAATCGGGACACTGCGATGGAAATTTTCCCCGCTGTTTTCGTTCACGACCTCACATTTGGAAGTCGCCCATGTCGCCCATGCCGTCGTTCATTGAAACGCCCTTGGACGAGATGACGTCGTCGATGCGAAGGATCATGATCGCCGTTTCGGTGGCGGATTGAATCGCTTGTTCAACCACGCGGAGCGGCTCGACAACGTTGGCTTCCTTCATGTTGGTCACGCCCCCATCGTACACGTTGATCCCAGCGAATTCATCACCGTCTGCGTGCGCTTTGCGGAGCTCAATCAGGGTGGTGACCGGGTCAAGGCCTGCGTTTTCAGCAAGGGTCCGTGGAATGATCTCGAGCGCTGAAGCGAACGCTTCGATGGCCATTTGTTCTCGGCCTCCGATGGACTCGGCGTAGGTTCGAAGGTCACGCGACACGGCGGCAAGCACCGAACCACCGCCGGTCAACACGGCGCCGTCTTCCCAAGCCACGGACACCACGCCCACGGCATCGTCAAACGCACGACGGATTTCATCCACGACATGCTCGGTTCCACCGCGCAGCAACACGGACACCGACTTGGCCTCGGGGCACCCCGTCACGAAGGTCATGTCCGACTCACCGATCTTCTTTTCCTCCACCTTCGCAGCTTGTCCAAGGTCATCGCCGTTCATGTCCTCGACGTTGGTGATGATGGTGCCGCCCGTGGCCTTGGCCAAGGCTTCCATATCGGACTTCTTGGCCCGCCGAATGGCGAAGATGCCCTTCTTGGCGAGGTAGTGCTGGGCGAGTTCATCGATGCCCTTCTGACACACCAACACGTTGGCTCCTGTGGCTTCGATGGTGTTGACGAGGTTGCGGATGTAGTTCTCTTCTTCTTCGAGGAACATCGCAAGTTGGTTGGGGTCAGTGATTTGGATTTTGGCGTCCACCTCAGTTTTCTTGACTTCGATGGCCGAGTTGACCAGGGCCAGTTTGGCGTCGTTCACCGAGCGCGGCATGCCGGCATGGACGCGCTCCTTGTCGAGCAGAATACCGTCGATGAGGGTGGAATCCTTGATGGAACCGCCTTGTCGCTTTTCGACCTTGATATCGGACAGGTCCACTAGGCGTTCATCGTCCTCGGTGACACCAACGGCTTCAACGGCTCGAACGCAAATGTCTGCCATGAAGGCCTTGACCGCACCAGCAGATTTGCCGGTGAGGGCGGTTTTGGCCACTTCGTGCAGCACGTCGTTCTGGCCTTGGGTGGAAATGCCGTGGTCCTCAAGCAGCCCAATGGCGCGCTCGGCAGCCAGTCGGAACCCTTCGCAGATGACGGTGGGGTGGACGTTTTGTTCAATGAGGTCCTCGCTTCGCTTGAGCAGTTCACCTGAAAGGATGACTGCCGAAGTGGTGCCGTCGTAGCAGTGCTGTTCTTGGGTTTTGGCGACCTCAATGATCATTTTCGCTGCGGGGTGTTCGATGTCCATCTCTTTGAGGATGGTGGCGCCGTCGTTGGTGATGACCACATCGCCCATGGAGTCCACGAGCATCTTGTCCATCCCCTTGGGGCCAAGGGTGGAACGGACCGCGTCGGCCACGGCCTTCGCCGCTGCGATGTTGTTCGATTGGGCCGTACGGCCTCGTGTTCGCTGGGTGCCGTCCTTGAGGATGAAAATGGGTGCTTGACCGTTGCCGTACATCGCGCTCGCTCCTGCCTTTCGGCGAGAGCCCGTTCATTTTCAACCCTACGGCCCTGACCGATGCACGCTCGGATCAGGATTGGCCGTTCTGTTCAAGCCACTGCTGACCGTAATGACGCCACTGCTCCATGGTCCAACCCGTCGGCAACCCACCTGCAGGCAGCGGCGGCATGTCGCCCTCCGGAGCCGCAGGAGCTGGTGCTTGGGCAGGTGCTGCCGGTGCTGCTGCTACCGGTGCTGGAGCAGGCGTGGGCATGCTGGCGGGGACGCTGGGTGCTGAGGCGACGGCACCGTAGTTGGCCGAAAGGGAATCCTCGTAGCCGTCTTCGCCCCATTTGGCGTACAGATCGTCGTCGTCGTCCTCCACAGAGCGCAGGATGCTCACCAGAACCACAGCTCCGCCCACCAAAATGAGCACAAACACGACCCACATGCCGATGGTCTCAATGGGCAGGGCCGAACTGGCACCCTCCACCTCGCCACCGTCGACATCGGCCGTGCGGACCAGGGTCACTTCCAGTTTGGCCTTGGCTGCATCGCTGACGGTTTCTGAGCGGGCCCACACGGTGATGTTGGCGGTGAGGGTGTCGCCGTTCAAGTTCTTCAGGGTGGTTTCGGTGACGTCGATGTTCAAGGTGATCTCGCGCTGCTCGCTGACCCCGAGCGTGAAGTCCCGGTCAAGGCGCCCGATGGAGGATTGGAACCAAGCGTTGGTTTCGCTGTCGTCGAGTTCCATCACCACGAGTTGGCCCGTAGTGTACTGGTTGCCGACCCGCACCACGACCTCGTAATCGCCGGCCTCGTCGATGGTCAGCGGTTGAATGGCGAAAATCTTCAACCAATTTTGCGAGCCCACAAGGTACGTTGCCGAACCGATGGCACTGATGGTATCGTCGGCGTTGCTCGTGGCGATGACGTCGAGGGTCAGTTGCCCTTCAACATCGTCAATGAACGAAAATTCAACGCTCACGTTGTAGCTTGCGCCAACGGCGATGACCGGCGTGCTGCCGTCGACGAGGTTCGTGAAGCGTGCCTGCATGCCGGCGGGGGTGTTGAGGCTCATGGCGAAGCTGTCCTCACTGTTGCCGTCGTTTCGGACCTCAAACGCCATGGTTTGGGCTGGGTCGCCGGGGATGTAGGATTGCCCGGTTTCTTCGTCCGAAACGAAGACAGCCGCTGTGTCTTCAATTTCAAGGCTGAACGAAAGCGAACGAGCAACCGTCGGGTCATCAACGGCCGTGGCCGTGACGGTGACCGTGTAAATGCCGGGTGTCAATCCAACGGGCATTGGGAGGGTCACGGCAACGGTGGATTCTCCGTCCCAAGCGTCGAGAATCGGGGATTGTTCTGCACTCAGAGCAGCTCCGAGGCGCCAGTTGTTCATGGTGATGGAAAGGTCGTACTGTTCGTCGTTGTTGCCAAGGTTCAGCAGCGTGATGTAGACCGAGCGGGCGATGCCATTGGCCGATCCGATGTACGACGTCTCCTCAATTTCCATCGCAACCTCACGGAGGATGGGGACCTCAATGACGCGAGACAGCACATCGGCACCAAACAAGGCCGTGCTGCACGACGGACAGGTTGCTCGGAGGTTGAAACTCACGTACGGGAACGGGGTGTCGGGGCCGAGGGCAGGCGAGGCCTCTTCGGGAGCCGTGATGTTGAGCACGAGGTCCACACGCTCACCCTTGCCCAGCACGATGGGGTTTTGCTGAATCACACCGGTTTCGTTTTCCACCAGCGCCAGCCAACCTTGTTGTTGGAAATCCGTGGCGAGGTTGAACGCAGCGTCACGGTTGCCGGTGTTCTGGAGGCGGAAGTCAACGTGACCGGACGCCCCGGGTAGCACGCTGGCGGCGACCAGCGGCACCGAGGAGGTCAACGCTACGCCGAACTGTTCAGACACGGCGAGGTCCATTTCCAAACGGGCCTTTTCGCCCAACTGTGCGCTGCTGGCGTCGGTGAGCCACAGGTTCCAACTTTGCTGTTGGACATCGGCTCCTGCGGGGACAGAGAGGTTGACGTAGATTTCAGTGGAGGTCCCGCCAGAAAGGGGAGGCAGGATCATGTTCGTGCCATGGCTGCTGCTGCCGGTGGCATCGACACGGATGATGGGGAACGGTGCCATCCACGAGGCATTCGTCACGTTGGTTTGCAAGCGGATGGTGGCCGGAGAGTACCCGTTGTTGGTCAAGGTGCAGCGCAAGACGGCCAGTTGAGCCGGAGCGACCGTGTAACCGTTCTCGGGGTTGTCGCAGTCCATGTCAAGCGTGTAATCGGTGACACGGCTGACGCCGAAGTGAACGAAATCGTCGACGTGGAAGCCTTCGCTGGCGACGCTGCTGTCCGAGTTGAACAGGACGCTGAAGGAGTAGGAACTGCCGCCCATGAACACGTCGGGGTTGGCCAAATTGGGGATCTCCAACCAAGTCTCTTGCGGGTCCCATGAGAGGTTGGTCCATTGTCCGGGGGCGGCGCTGGGCATGCCTTCGGAAATGTCCCAACGAACGGATTCGTATTGGTCATCAAGGTTGCCCGAACCTCGCCAAAGTTCCATGTAGACGGCGTCGCCGGCGGCCATGCTCCCCCAGGCTTGGAGGTGGAACTGGCTGGACACAAATTCGTTGGTGTAGAACAGGTTGCGGCAAATGTACGCACCGTAGACGTTCTGCGTCAGGCCCGGGTCGGGTGCATCGGTTTCACAGGACTGCCCGGTTTGGTATCGGCCGTAGACCAACCGTGTGGCTTCCGAGTTGGAGGGGTAGTTGCTGCCGGGAGACGAGTGGCGCCAGTGAACGTTGCCCGCAGCGCTGGAGGTGCTGTCGGTTTCCCAAGAACCGGCCGAGGTGGCGTCGCCGCCTGCGGCCGGGTACTTTCCGGTAAAGAATTGCTTGGCGGTGGTGGCAGCCGTGGCCTCCATGCTGTTGGCCGTCACGGCCACAGGCACGTTGAGTTCCCGCGCGTCGTTGGCGTTGGACGTATCGTCGCTGAACATCACGGTGGCACGAACGACGAGCCCCCCTTCGAGGTCGTTGGTGGTGGTGTTGAGGATGGAGTGGGCTGCGCTGGGCGTCCACTGAAGTTGGTAGTTGAAGGATTGACCACCGGTCATTAACGATGTTTCGAAATTGAAGGTCTCCATCACGTAACCGATGGGGTGGACGATCTCCACCGCAACAGGTGCAGCTTCACCAATCGCTGATTGACCGTAGCGCTGGATTTGCACGTTGATTTGGACGCCGCGGTCAACGAAGATGTAATCCACTTCGGTTCCGTCGGATTGAATCCACTGGCTCGTGTTGCCAGCGGCTACATCCAATTCGAGGGTGCGAACGGTGTAGTCGTCGTTGGTGCCGCCGCGACCGGAAGCGGCCTGTGCCGGCACGACCATGTTCATGGCCACGGTTTGAAGCAACAACAGCAAAATGATGGAGAAGGGCATCATACGGCGCATGGTCATCAACGCTCGTGCGAGAAGGATTGAGCATAAGAACATGGCCGTTCGTTGGTCATTTTTCACGCATCAGAGTGAACACTCACGGTCCGTTTTCCATGTCAAACCCTCGAATCACCGGCTCATCGTGCCCAACGTCGCCGGGCCGATGAAGGTCTTCATCAGCCCGCCCGTGGCTTGATGTTTCGCTGGCCGACGGTTGAGGAAATGGTTCGTCGCCAGAGGACGCCACCCATGCACCGATGTCCAAACCGTCGACGATCGATGCGCTGTTCGCCTCCGGTGAGGCGGAGCTGGGCAACCGTACCGTGTCGCCCTGGGCATCGGCCAACACGTTGACCACCAGCGGTTGCACCACCGCCGGGCGGTGTTGATGCTCGTGAACCACCGTTTGCTGGTGATGCTGGTGATGCAGGCGTTCAACCGATGAAGACAAGGCGTCGAGTTGGTCTCGCACAGCATCTTCCACCTCGGCCACCTCAGTGCGTATCCACTCGGGTGGCGAGGCGGAACCACCGCCCAACACGGCCAGGGTTGTGAAGGCAGCCATGGGCATCACGGCCAGGGCGGTCAGCAGGTTGAGAAACGATGTCTCGGGGATGGAATGTGCAGAAATCATGGCTTCAAACACGTGCTGTTCAAATTGAAAGTTGAGGGTCATGTCCGCACCAAACACACGCTGAACGATGGAGGAGGAGATCTGACCCATGGACCAAAGCAACAGCACGGGGAAGGCCCATGTCACGCGAAAGGTGTTGCCCAGCAATTTCCGGGCCAGACTGGCCAAGGTGATGTACCGGCGAGCGAAGCTGGGAAACAGGCGGATGAAGAAATACAGACAGACGCCGTAGAGAAGCAGCGCCAGTTCCAACTGACGGTGCTGCGCCACCACGCCATCGGGAAACACAAGAACGAGCACCAACGGGATGGTGGCCAAGGCCACTTGGAACGGAATGGCGAGCAGAATCAATGAACCGCGGATGGTCCACAGGGGGTGGCCCTGTGCGCACCGGTCGTGAACGAGGAGCGACAGGCGCCCGTGCGATGAACGGGCGTACTTTCGACGTGCGTGCGCCCGGTGGGCCCCGCTGTGCGGGTTGCGGGTGAAGCCCATCGCCATTCGCCAGCCGCCGTGTTCAACCACCCGCAGCGGGGTGAACCCGCCGAACACGAGGGCCAGCATCAGCGCCGTCATGCCGTACACCAACGACGCCAACCCAATCCATGGAAGCATGTCCATGCTGACGCTGAGCGAGAGTTGACCATCGGACGCTCCGAACACCACGAGGTAGGTGAGGGAGAACGCCACCATGGGCGTCACGAAGATCTGCCCGATGAGTTGGAAGGTCAGGCCCAACCTCGCCACGAGGGAACCCTTGGAGGACGAACCTTCCATGGTCCGGGCCTTCGCACATTGGGACCTCAAAGGTTCCCCTTGCGAATGCGGACCCTCACGGCTTCTGTTCCTTGGGGAACTTCGCCGGGTTGGTCAGGGGGTAGCCATCCGTGATGAGCAAGCGAACCCAACCTTTGAGCCGTCCATCGCTGCGACGACGACCAAGGTCCGGACGAGCCATGTTGTCGAGCAGCGCCCCGCAACACCGGCAGACCACCCCGTCGTGGTACCAATGAGGGTCGGCCAACTCGCAGCATGCTTCGACCCCGTTGCTGCGGTCCATGACGGACTGGAGCCGCTCGGCGATGGTGCGGGTCCACGG
>Ga0255782_10004630_pt1 | contig 9949 bp, 6 predicted proteins | sample 101ome_26_FD_179980 | JGI IMG/M metagenome (GOLD analysis project Ga0255782, IMG submission 179980) | Coastal salt marsh microbial communities from the Groves Creek Marsh, Skidaway Island, Georgia - 101408AT metaG (version 2) | ecosystem: Environmental > Aquatic > Marine > Intertidal zone > Salt...
TTATCATTCTCGTCGAGAAGAAGAAGAAGAAGTTCGTCGTTGTTGTTACGCGTCGTCGACGGGGAAACGCGTAACGAACGCAAAATTCGGTCGTCGTTTTCGCGGGCGGCGTCGTTTTCGCGGACCTGTATTGGCAATGGCGGCATCGGATGGAGACGCGGCAGCCTCTATCTCCGCCAAGCAACAAGGAGAGAGCGTTCTGTACGCGTTTTCCTCATCGGTGGATGACATCTTGCTCTCGCCTCCAGATTCTGAAATCATAACGGAGGATATCAACGAGATGCAAAAACGAGACCTCACGGAAGAGTCAATCGAGAACACGACGCCGTCGCCACAAACGGCAAAAGTTACCTCGGTGGCAGAACTGATTGCGTTTACGTTACCGACGATGGCGATATGGCTTTGCGATCCAATTTTGAGCTTGTTAGATACCGCGATGGTTGGATTGACGTCGACGATTGAGTTGGCGGCGATATCGCCGGCGAGCGTGTACGTCGGGCACACGTGTTATATTTTGTGTTCGGCGTTTGCGGTGAGCGCGACGACGTTGATTGCGAGAGATCGGATCGTGGCGAGGAGGAAGAATACGCCGGAAGCGGTGGAGGAAGATGCAAAAACGGTGAATGATGTTTTGGTTATGAGCACCGGGATGGGGTGCGTCGTCGCGGCGTTTCTTTTCGCGTTTCACATTCCAGGGTTGACGAAGTACGTCGGCGCGAATTCTTTGGCGTTAATTCCGTACGCGGCGACGTATGCAAAAATTAGACTGTTAGCGTTCCCAGCAGCGATCGCGTGTTCCGTGATGCAATCCGCGCACTTAGCGACGGAGGATCCGTACACGCCTTTAAAGGCGACGTTGGTCGCCGCCGCGGTCAACGGCGTCGGCGACTTTGTGGCGGTGTTTTTCTTTAAAGCCGGGATCGCTGGGGTGGCGTGGGCGACAACTTTCGCGCAAGTTGTGGTGACCGTTTTGTTCGTCAGAGCGATGATCACGAGAGGAAAGAAATGCGATGCGAGAAAGGATGATTTGGGCTACCGGTTAAACGGGCCTCCGCCGTTGCGAACGCCTTTGCGATTGCCGAGTTTAGCCTCGATTAGTCGCATTGGAAAGATAGCCACGCCGGTATTTTTCGTGACGCTGGTGAAAGCCGTTTTCGTCGGAAGTACGATTCGTTCTGGAACAGCTTTAGGTCCGGCATTTTCCGCCGCGAACGGGGTCATGTTCACCGTGTATTTCTTCTTCGCGGTTATCGGCGACGGCGTGTCGCAAGCCGCCCAGACGTTCTTACCGGCCCAATTAGGCGACGAAACGAGAGCGTTCGAAATGACCAAACGCTTACTGATCGCCGCGTTATGCATCGGGTGTTTCTCCGCGGTTACCTCCAGAATTGTCCCGGTCTATTTCCCGTATTCATTCACCACGGACAGCACCGTGGCTGCCCTCATGAAAGAAATCTCCCCGGTATCTTCGCTGGCGTTGCTCTTACACACCAGCTCCATGGCCTCCGAGGGATGCTTACTCGCCGGCAGAGATACTAAATTCATGTCCTTAGCGTACGTCCCGAACGCGCTCTTAGCCTGGATCGGTTTAGGTCTCACCTTAAAAGCCGGCTTTGGCATCCAAGCCGCCTGGTTCGCGCTCGCGCAGTTCCACTTCGTCCGCTTAGCCGTAAACTCCGCGCGATTGCTCAGCCGCCAATCGCCGCTGAGAAAACAACTCAAGGAAGACTGAACTATATTACGAATACTAATACTCTCATGCGTGTTGATTTGTATTGCGTGTGTAACTTTTTGAAAAAGACGTGTTGTGTGTGTGTGTGCGTAAAGCTTTCTCGTGTCTCTTGCGCGTATTTTTGCTTCTTTTCTCAATTTTTTTTTCTCTCGTTCGTCTTCACTTTTTTGCACGCGAACAAGCAAACAAAACACAAAACACACATAAACAATGGCTGAAGAATCTGACAGAGGAGGATTTTCTCGCGGCTTCGGTCGCGGCGGCGACAGAGGCGACCGACGCGGACGCGGCGGCGACAGAGGCGGCGGCAGAGGCCGAGGCGGCGGTCGCGGCCGAGGCGGCGGCAGAGGGAAGGACGACAAGGACGTCTGGACCCCGTGCACGAAGTTGGGGAGATTGGTACAAGCGGTACGTGTGTGCACATTTATAGTCGACGCGTATTTTTGATCATAGGACGCGCGAAATCGCGACGGGAACGATTTGAATGCGATCGAAAAGTTCTCGGTCGATGTTTTGGCGGCGTTTGCGTCGTCGCGTAAAGGTCGCGAGGCGTTCGTCTCGCGCGATTTCCGCGCGCGTTGAAGTTTTTTTTTTCTCTCTCAGAAGAGGGCTTTTCGAGGGCTTTTTTCCCCGGGCCGAGCGCGTTTTCCGCTCGAAATGTCCTCCCGGTTTTATCGATGCGAACATCTCGTGCTCACCAATTCACTTTCATTTCACTCTTGCACACACACAGGGTAAAATCAAATCGCTCGAGCAAATCTACCTTCACTCCATCCCGATCAAAGAGTACCAAATCGTCGATTACTTCATCGGCGCCAACTTGGTGGATGAAGTCATGAAGATCATGCCGGTGCAAAAGCAAACCTCCGCGGGTCAGCGCATGCGATTCAAAGCGTTCGTTGTCGTCGGGGACACCAACGGCCACATTGGTTTGGGCGTGAAGGCGTGCAAGGAAGTCGCGCACTCTATTCAAGGGTCTATGATTTTGGCCAAGTTGAACATGGTTCCGGTGAGAAGAGGCTACTGGGGCGCCGCGCTCGGCCAGCCGCACACGGTGCCGACTAAGGTGCACGGCAAGTGCGGTTCCGTTCACATTCGTTTGATTCCGGCGCCGAAGGGTTCTGGTGTCGTTGCTGCGCAAACGCCGAAGAAGGTTTTAGTCATGGCGGGTATTCACGACGTGTATACGTGCTCCAGAGGCCACACGAGAACGTTGGGTAACTTCGTCAAGGCGACGTACTTCGCCTTGAGATCTACGTACGAGTTCTTGACTCCGGACTTGTGGGCGGAGAACAAGTGGCAAAAAGCGCCGGCGCAAGAGTACACCGACTTCTTGTCCGCGCCGCCGAAGAAGGTTCGCCATTACGACGACTATTAAAGTGCGAACGGTCTCGTCGGCGACTTGAAAAAAACTAGCAAATAAATATATTAGCTCTTATAATATAAACATTTCGTAATTAAACGTTTCCCTACATATGCGCTACACTAATTCTATCGCTACGCTAAACTACCAGATGTCCTAACGACAACGAGTGATTTTCTCTAGTTTCCAAATCGCGCTCGTATTGGTTGTCGATTTTCCTCCCTCTCGATTTCCTCCAACAAGCGCGCTTTCTGTTTCATCAACGCCTCTCGCAATCTCTCCCGTCTCTTAAGCGAGAACTTTTCGTCGTCTTCTTTGCTATTGCGTTCGCACGCATTCTCTTTCTCGCCCTCTAAATCTTTCACCGCGGCTATCCTCAACGTCTCCAACGCGTCCTGGCACGCGCGCGTCCTCCTCGCCTCCGACTTCCACCTCGCTTTCGTCTCTCTCGCTTTCGCCGCGGTAAACTTCTCCCGAACTTCCAGCTTGATGAATTCTTTCTCCCGTTCGTTCCGTTTCCTCGTCAGCGCGGACGCGTGCCATCGATGAAACATCCTTCGCGCGAGTAAACTGTTTCTCTCTTTTTCCTTTTCTTTCTCGTAGTCTTCTTCTTCTTCCTTCTCTCTTCTCCTCTCCTCGTTTTTACCGTTATCTGCTTCCTCTACATCATCATCGCTTCCTCTCCTATTTCTCGCTCTCACTCGCGCTAACCACGCCCGAAACGCCATCCTCACCAACCTCCTCCTCTCTTCTCTCTCTTTGCTCTCTCTCATCGCCACCACGCGCCACGCCGAGAGCAGTCTTTTTCTCTCCTGCGCTTCCCTTTTGCGTTGAAATCGTTCGACTCTTTTCACTAACCGCACGTGATACTTCCAGCGTTGAAACGCCTTCGCTGTCATCGCGCGAGCGCGCTTCAGAATCGCCCTCTCGCCTAGGATTTTGCGACGCAGCGCTCGTTGTTGTTGTTGTTGTTGTTGTTGTTGTCGTTGTTGTTGCGATTGTTCTGCGTGTTGTCGCTCGGAGGACATCTTGTTTTATTGTGATTTGTGAACACAACGAGCGCTATTTTTTTGTTTCGATTTTCCCGAGAACTCTTCAGTCTTTTACCGCGCGCGCGAAAACGCAGATTACGCAGATCATCACGCATGTCTCCAGCGCCGCGTGCTCTCTCGATACCCGCGACGACGTCGTCGTCGATTCGAGGAGGAGGAGGAAGACGAAGCAGAGCGAGAGCGTCTCTCGAGTGCTCTTCTTCTTCTTCTTCTTCTTCTTCTTCTTCTCCGTATCTTAAAACGAGAGACGGTGACAACATTCCGATATCCGAAATCGGATTGGGCACCATCGCCTGGGGCGACGAAAAGTACGGATTTAACAAATCCTACCGCGAAACAGATTTGAAAGCGGCGTATTCTCGCGCGAGACGAGCCGGAATAAACTTTTTCGACACCGCGGAGGTGTACGGATACAAGAGTTTGAAATATGAACAAAGCTCTGAACACATTCTCTCGAGATGCGCTTTGGCGGACGAAGGAGACGACGACGCCGACGACGTCGTCGTTGGAAGCAAAGTGTTCACGATACCGTGGACGAACGCGTTGTTAGGAGGCGGGTTTCGACTCGGGAAAGACGCGTTGGTGCAAGCCGGGAAGGACAGCGTGAAACGAATGAACCGGCCGATGGACTTGTGGTCGATTCACTTCCCGTTCCCGTCCTTCTCGCAAGAAGTGTTGATGAGCGCGCTCGAGGAGAGTTTAGATTTAGGTTTGACGAAAGCGGTCGGCGTGAGTAACTATAACAAGGAGCAGTTGGAGAAAGCGTACGATATTTTAGACAAAAGAGGTATTCCGTTGGCGAGCAATCAAATTGAATATTCAATTTTGAACCGCAAAGCGGAAAAGGACGGATTGCTGCGGAGCTGTCAAGATAGAGATGTGAAGGTTGTCGCGTATTCGCCTTTGAAGGCATTAAAGACGACTGAAATCGAAGAGAAATACGTCATCATGAATAAACTATGCGATTTCATAGGTCAGGTGAACAGCGGAGGGAAATCAAGTGTGTCCGTGATGTTGAATTATTGCATCGCGAAAGGCACGATTCCAATCCCGGGTGCGAAGAATGCCGAACAGATCAAGGATTTCGAAGACGCCATGGGTTGGACGCTAGACGAAGAAAGCTTATTGACGATTGACGAGAAGATGGATTATTTAGATAGCCTCAAGTAGAAAATTTGTACGCGCGCGTACCTGTAGTTTGTTCTAGTAATATCTATAAATTGCAATTTCTATTTCTAAAGTTCTAAAGTTATCTATCGTTGTTTCTCTCTATCTCTCTATTTTAAAGCACGCGTCAGTCTATTCCTTGAGCTCGCCTTCTTCTTCTTCTTCTTCTTCTTCTTCTTCTTCTTCTTCTCCTTCTTCCTCCTCCTCATCTTCATCATCCTTATCTTCGTTCTTTTTCTTCTTTTTCTTCTTTTTCTTCTTCTCCTCTTCCTCCTTTGCTCGTTCTTGCTTTAACACGTCTTGGTACGTCATGTCTTTCGTCTCGCTGTCCTTGTAATACTCCGGTAAATACCGTTTGGGCACCTCCACTCCGCACGTCCTCGGATCCGCTTCCATTTCTCCGTCGCCGTTCGCATTCTTCGTTGCTTGACTCGTCGCGTGAAAATCTTCAAACCATTCTAACAACATCGCCAACGCCATCACCGCCGCTCCTTTCTTCCCGTCTTCGCCGCAATACTTTTTTATGTTTTCCTTTGCTCTTTCCCTGGCCATTTCCGTGAACTTTTCGAACGCTTTCTCGTCGTTCGTTTCGTTCATCATTTCAGCCACGCTCTTTTTCCGCAGCGATACTTTCGCAAACTCCGAGATCATCGAAGAAGAAGCGTCCTCGTCCTTTTTCTTCGCATCGACCGGACCATCCGTCCAGCTCTTCTTCGCAACCGTCTTCGCTCTCTTCTTCGTCCGCTCTCCTTCGTCTTCGTCTTTCTCCTCTTCTCTCTCCTCTTCCTCTCTCTTCTTCCAATCGTCCGGTCCAATCTCCAGCTCTAAAATACTCTCGATGTTCCACCCGTCCCACGGCACCCGGCACTCAAAGTTCCCGCTCGATACCGCCTTCACGACGCGACATCGCTCGTTCACCTCCGTCGCGTTGAACCCGACGCGCTTCCCGCGTTCGTCCACCGCGTACACGACCAACGCCCCATCGTACGGCGTCGGCCCACCAATCAACTTTTTCATCTTCTTCTCGATTGTTTTCGTTCTCATCCTCGACTTCTTTAACTCTTCGTCTTCTTCAAAACCTCTCGACGACGCCAGACGAAACTTCCCCTCGTAATGCGACAACAAATTCCCCAGCGAAGCGCCAAAAAACACGCTCCTTTCCTTCACCTCTTTCGGCGAAAGCGCGTGCGGCGGCCTCGATTTCCTCGCCTCTCTCAGCAGCGGCTCTAAAAAACCATCCCTTTTCACCTCCTCGTACGTTCGCTCGATATGTTCGATCGACGCTTGCAGCTTTTCTCGCGCCGCTTCGCATCGCTTCGAGTCGAAAACCGTTGTCGTCGTCGTCGTTCCTTCTTCCGATTCTTTCTTCTTCCCGGAATGCGGAAAGGCGATGTTTCGGGCGTTTCCGAGGACTTCGGAGTACTCTTTCCAGGCGAGTTTACAGTGCGCGACGGCGTTTCGCGCGTGGAAGAGATTGGTTTTGGCCGCTTCGTCGAACATCAACGACGGGGGTGGCGTTTCGTTCGGGAAGTTGGACATTTTTTTAGTATTATTATGCGCGCGTATCTTCTCTCTCAAGTTTTTTGGAGAGTTTTGAATTTTTTTTTGATGTGCGTGATGATGTGAAAAATGTGAAAAAAAAAATGTTACACACATTTCACGCGTTCCTTTCTCTATCGCTGCTGCTATCATCACACGCTACGCTACGTTTTACTCCACGCGTTCGACGCGCAGCGTCGCCGCCTCTTCGTGTTCTCGTCGTTTTTGTCGCCTTCTGCTCCGATATTCTTGCGATATTTTCTCCGCGCTCGTTCGCTTGAAAGAATCGTACTTTGTCTTCGCGGAATCGCGAATGTCGCGGACGCTCGCTCGGAGGTGTTCGCGTCGCGCGTCTCTTCGCTCGGCGCGTCTCTCTTTCCATCCGGGGTGCGAGAAGTACGCTTTGGTGTACTGCGCGGTGGCGTAGGACGTGGCGGCGAAGGTGAAGTAGCCGAAGTTTTCGGTTAAAGAGGAGATGGCGTGTTTTTGCGCCTCGTGGGTCTCGAAGAGGAGCGGGATGTGGTCGAGCGTTTGCCCGCACGCGATGGCGAGGAGACCCATTTGTAACGCCGTGGCGACTTTGCCGACGTAAAGTGGTTCCCATTTTTCCGTGGAATTGAACGCCTCCCAATCGCTTCGTCGCTTTTGTACCGCGCCTCCCTCGCCGGAGATGCCGCCGCCGCCGCTACTACTATTACTGCTACTACTACCGCTGCTGCTCATGTTACTACTCCTTCTCTCATCATCTTCCTTCGCTAATCTGTTCTCGCGTTCGTCCTCTCTCCTCACCGCGTCGATGGCGAAATACTGTCGCCACGTGACGTTTTCAAACTTGAGCGCGTTCGCGCGCCGCCAAAAACCGCTCGCTAAAAAACCGCAGTCCCTAAAAACAAACAACCCAATCATCCACGCGGGCAATTGTCCACTCGCCGCCATCCCGACGCCGACGGAGCTGACAAAAATCTTATCCGCCGCCGCGTCGAAGAAAGAACCAAAGTTGCTCGTTTGATTCCACCGTCGAGCGAGGTACCCGTCCAAGTAATCCGAGACGCCCGCCGCGGCTATCGACGCCAACACGAGCTCGGTCGAATACGTCTCCGGACCTCGCACGATCATGTGCGCTATGATTGGCCCAGAAAGAGCTCGTCCGACGGACAAGGCGTTCGGGATGTTTACGATGCTATCGTTGTTTTTACTGTTGTTGTTATTAATAATGCTGTTCGTGCCATTTTTCGCGGCGTTCTCGGACGTTCTTCGTTCCTCCTTCTCTCCTCTCTTCTCGCCACCTTCTCCGAGCGAAATCTTCTCCTCCTCTTCCTCGTCGCTCGTCGAGCCGTCGTCGCCGTTCCCTCTCGAAGAAGAGACGGAACGAAAAGAAGAAGAAGAAGAAGAAGCAGAAAAAAACTGTCCGTTCCTTTTCGCATCCGTCCTTGCCGCCGCCGCCGCCGCCGCGAACCCTCTTCTCGCTTCTCCTCCTTCGTTCCATTTTCCCGACGCTTTGACCGCCGCGTAAAAACAAAGCGTTCTCGTTCGTCGAGAGCGTTGTTCCCCATCGCTCGTCGAGGAAGAAAAACAAGGATGAGAAGAAGAAGAAGAAGAAGAAGAAGCGCTCGTCGTCGTCGTCGTCCTAGTCGCCGCTAACGCCGCGCGGCGCGAACGCAGCAGCCGCAGAGAAGAAGAAGATGCGCGCAAAAACATATCTTTTTTTTTTATGGGGAAAACTCTTCAGAAAAACGCGCACTTTTAATAAGAGAGAAAGAGAGATGCACAATCGATGCGACGAAGACGGAGATGCTCTCGAAAGCGTCGTCGTCGTCGTTCGGTGCTGGGGATGCTCGGCGAAGTTACAACCTCCTCCTCCCAGCTGTTCTTCTTCTTCGATCGAGAACAAGAACGCGTCGTCGTCGTCGCATCATCGGAGAAGCGAAATAAGCGCCAAGCGTAATCCGTATTCAAAGTTTTTGTGCGGGCACTGCGGCGCGATAAACTCGGTGGCGCAGGCGCGCGAGTTCGGAGAGAGGGAAAATAAGAACGAGAGGAAGAACAGGTGCAGCTGCGAACGATATTGCCTCGTGCTGCCGGCGCGGTGTTGCGCGAGAACGATGGGACGGATTTTAATACCAACCGTGGTCTCTTTGGTGTACTTTTTAGTCTCGAGGACGTACGCGATGTCCATTCCGAAGCTGACGACGGAACGAGAGGTGATTTTGAGCGGGGAGATGGAACGAACCGCGATGGATTGGGCGATGTGTTTCGCGCTGAGAGGCGCGCTGATGTTGGCGTGCGCGAATATTTATTGGAACTACGCGTCGTCGATTTTTTCGCCACCGAAGAGCATTCGCCGGTTGCGAGAGGACGGGGAAGGGAGCGAAGGTGAAAACGATGGAGAAGACGTGGAGAGTGGTAGAAGTAGAAATGCGAGCAGTAGTAGTAATAGTAGTAGTAGTAATAGTAGCAGTAGTAACAATAGGAATGGGATCATGCCGTTGCCGTGGTGTCAGCAACAGCAGTACGAAAATCTAGAGGTTGACACGCGGGAAACAGACGTGGAAACCGGCGGAACGGAGACGAGACATCCGACGACTGTCGTGCCGCGAGACTCGTTCAGAAATTGCGCGTATTGCATCAAATGCGACGATGTTAAACCGTTTGGGACCTCGCATTGCTCCACGTGCAATAAGTGCATAGTCGATTTAGACCACCACTGTCCGTTTTTGCAAAATTGCGTCGGTAAACACAACGTGAGAGCGTTTACGTGCTTTTGCTTGTGGTGTTCGTTGGGATGCGCGTTGGCGTTTGTCGTTGCCATTTTGTTGCCGTTCACGTCGCAAAGAGCGACGTTTATGAAACCGTACGAAAAAATCATGAGTGGCACGGATAAATATTCCAACTATGGCAAGAACGCGTACGAACACATCGGACATTTTCCAACCTCGACGGGAGCGCTCATACAGTATTGCAGCTTCGCTCTGAAATACGTGAGCGCGTGCGAAGACACGTGGATTGGCACGTGGAGTATAGTCGTCGTAGCCACCGCGACCATCGCTCCTCTCACGTTTGGTTTATTTTACCAAACGTACATGGCGGTAAAACGAG
>Ga0255782_10004633_pt1 | contig 9943 bp, 5 predicted proteins | sample 101ome_26_FD_179980 | JGI IMG/M metagenome (GOLD analysis project Ga0255782, IMG submission 179980) | Coastal salt marsh microbial communities from the Groves Creek Marsh, Skidaway Island, Georgia - 101408AT metaG (version 2) | ecosystem: Environmental > Aquatic > Marine > Intertidal zone > Salt...
CTTCCGTCGAGGACGCTTTAGGCAAACGCGAAAAGATTGCGCTCAAGAAGCTCACCTCCGCGGACATTCTCAGCATGAATGCAAAAGAAGAGAGCAACGACATCTTGCGTTTGATGTCTCTGAACGCGACGGCGCGAGAAATCTACGCAGAAAACATGATGAAAGTTATGCGCTCAGAGTTAAAAATGGTTGTCGAACATCCAAACGCGGGAGTGTTTGCGCCAGCCTGTTACGCACACAATGATTTTGACGAAGTGTACATCGACGGGATCGATCACCACACCGCTTTGGCGTGGTGGGTATTTAAAGATTCCAACGTAAAGTTAGTTGACACGTGCTCGGGCGTCTTTTGCAATCCTACGTGTAAACACTCGTTGGCCGAGTCGAGCATCGTCCCTCGCGCGAACGAGGACGGTACGGACACTCCAAACGTCAAACAAGGCGCGCGCGCAAATATGCCTTGACGATGAATAGCTACGACTTGTAAATGTAATATATAGTAAATACTGATAATGTTATTAAAGATCTTTTCTTCTGTATTCGTTTGATGTATATTTTCTTTTGTTGTATGTTTTTGTTCTGATGTTTTCAAGCTCGTGGACAATAATGAGTTATTTCTTTTCTTTCTTCCTCTTCTCTTGTTCTGACACAAATCACTACTCTCTCTCTCTCTTCTCGATGCGTTTGCATCACGAAGGCATGTACGAGCTCGTGTCGATCTCGTCTGGCAAGCCATCGATACTGACCTCAAATCTCTCGTGCACCTTGCTCAACACGTCTGAATCTTCCGAACTCGAGACGAAGCTAATCGCCAAACCTTTCGTCCCGAATCGACCGGCTCTACCAACCCTGTGCAAATACGTATCCGCATCGCCAGGCATGTCGTAATTAATTACAATGTTTACACGCTCGATATCGATACCTCGAGCGACTAAATCTGTAGCCACTAAAATTCTCTTATTCCCATCTTTAAAACTTTGGTATCTCAACAAGCGTTCCTCTTGAGACATGGCTCTAGAAATCGCGATACTCGGAAAGTTCAACTCCTGCATCAGCTTATCCAACGCCGTGCACCTCGCCACACTGCTGACAAAAATAACCACCTGGTTAAATTGCAACGCGTCCAACAAATCGGTCAATTTCCTATTCTTTTCTTGCTCCTCCAACTTGACGTAATGTTGCACCAAGCCGTGCAACGTCAATTTCGTCTCGTCGTCCACGAAAATCTCCATCGGATCGTTCATAAACTTCTTACACACAGGTCTCAACTCTTTGCTCAACGTCGCCGTAAACATCATCACTTGCTTATCGTGCGGCGTCATCTTAAAAATCTCTTGCACGTCTGCTCTCATGTCCAACTTCTCCAAGCACTTATCGCACTCGTCCAAGATGAAATGCGCGCACTTCTTCAAACTGATCGTCCCTTCTTGCACCAACACCTTCAATCTCCCCGGCGTCGCCACGATAACGTTCGGCATGTTCGCTTTCAACTCCTCCCTTTGCGTCTTGATGTTCACCCCACCGTAAATCACCGCGCATTTCACATTCGGCATGTGCGCGCTAAACCTCGTCATCTCGTGCGAGATTTGATACGCGAGTTCTCTCGTGTGACACAAAATCACCGCGCCAACTTCATTCGGCGTCGGGTCGAGTTGCTGCAACACCGTGATGACAAACACCGCGGTTTTCCCCATCCCAGATTTCGCTTGGCACAGGACGTCCATCCCGAGAATCGCTTGCGGGATGCACTCGTGTTGCACTAAGTTTTTTAAAAAAAGGGAGGAGAAGAAAAACAAGTGGAATGTGTCAGTCAATTAAATTCATTCGCAATGTGGGGAAAAAAAAACGTCCAATTATGGAGGGGAGTTGAATTGAGTTCTGAGAGAGAGACGAACAACAAACAACTACTCCGACGATAAACGAAAAAAAAGCAGAACCAGGCGCGCGACGCGAATCACCATCGTCGTCGCCTCTCGAGTCCTTGGGAAAACGCAGCAAGTCGCGAACAAAAGAATAAACGAAGAAGAATTCCTCTCCCCCAATTTTTTCAAAAATTCTCTCTCACCTTCCGAGGGGTGTTCGAAACCGCAATCGACGATCGCTCTCAGCAGCTCTGGCTTCAACAAGAAATCCCGAAACCCGGTGCTGTGCATGCCGACGTAACCTTTCTTCTTCCCGGCCGCGTCCGAGGCTTTGCTCGCCTTGTTTGAGGCGGCTTTAGCCGCCTCGGCCGGGGCGACGTCCTCTTCTTCGTAATCGAGCAATTCTTCTTCTTCTTCTTCAGCCATGATGATGATTTTTCTTTTTGTCGTTTCAAACGCGTTACGTGTGTATGTACTATCAATGCTTTCGTGAGCGCGTATCGTGAACCGTATCGTTCGCAGTAAAAAAAGCAAGACAGAGAGAGAGAGCGCGTGCGTGTGCGCGTGTGTATCTCTCTTTTTTTGCGTTGTGAAAAATGAAGAATTCTTTCGATCAAATTGGACAAAAATGCATAAAAAAAAAGTGCCGATGCGCGCAGCCGCTTCCTGTTTCTCGCCATCAACTCCGAGCAGCGGCGGCAGCGGGCGCAAGACGACGACGAATACCGGCACCAAACCACTCCTCTTCTCCTCGTTTCCTTCGTCGCATTCTCGCAGATACTCGTTTTTTACCACCGTTTCAGCCGCTGGGTGTTGTTGCTATTGCGCGTGGTACCTCTTCTCCGGAAGAGGAGGACAACAACTGTTTTCTTCTTCTTCTGCTTCTTCTTCGCTTTCCCCGGCGGTCGGGAGAAGGAACAAAGGGGGCGCTTTGGTGCGGACGATGGCGACGACGTCGACAAAAGCTCCGAGTCGTGGAAATAATAAAGATGGCGACGATGCGGACGTTTCTTCTTCTTCTGCCGCGTTGAAAGAGTTATGGGCGGGCGCGTACGACGCGTGGATCGACTGTTTTGGAACGAAGGAACGGATTTTGTACATGAAACCGTCTGCTGCTTCTTCGAAGAGTTCGTCGGCGACTACTCCCGCGGCGTTCCCGAGTTGGTTGAAGAACGCTCAAACGTTCGCGCTGACCGCGCACAACCCGTACGGGAAGCAAACGTCGGACGCGCGCAACGCGGAAGCGAATGAGAAATTGGAGGAAAAGTTGAGGAGTTTAGTGGAGAAGAGGAGAGAAGACGAAGAAGGCGACGCGACGGCGCGGTATTGGCGCTCGTTTGGATTTTCGTCGAAGGACGACTGGCGGGAGGACGGTTTCGCGGTGGCGTTTTCGTTGGAAGACGAAAAAGCGGAGCGGGATATCGTGGAGTTGGCGAAGGAGTTCGAGCAAGGCGCGATTTATAAATACAGATGGATGGGTGATGAGAGGCGGATGGAGAGGAAGACGGTCGGGGCGTTGATGCCGGAGACGGAGGAAACGGTGATCGTGGAGACGTGCGAGAAACCGGTCGGGGTTGAAAAGGCAGAGCACGTCTTCGAGTGATGATTTGAAAAATAGAATCTTATAGGCAATGTATGCAATGAATGCATACATATGTAGTAGTATACCGTTGGTACTGTACGAATATAGTGTGCAAATATCATAACTCATCCACACGCTACCGCAACGCTTACGAGCGATGAATCATAGCCAGCACTTCTTCCGCTTGCGCATCTTCCAAAACCTCCTGCTCCGTTTTTTTCTTTCTACCGACGACACCAGAATGGACGCTATCGTCGAGCATCTCCGTAATCCATTTCTTTTTCGGACCCTCTAGACTTTGCCGACTTTTTTCGCTCTCGCTCACGACACCTTTACCGAGCATGGCCATGACCATCTCCGTGTGTACGTTGGACTGAACGAGCGATCGCATATCGTTATCCATTCGAGTGTATTCGCGAATGCGTATTCGCGAATCAGCGGCGGCGTTGACGGCGCGGAAGACGTGGTCGTGGCGTTCGTGAAGTTTTTCGAGGTCGCGGAGTGGTTCGATGTCCAGCGTCAACGTTCTGCCGGGAGGTTCGTGGAATCTTCTCAATGTCGCTAACTGCGCGGCGACTTCGCCGGCACCAGCGGCTCTCGTGGCATCTTCTAAATCTCTCGCGGTCACTCGAGCGTGGACGGTGGCCGTTGATCCGCCCGCGGCGACGGACGCAGCGACTTCGGGGTCGTGCTCAATCATTTTTTGTAAATTCACGAGCGTTTTATGAATTTCTTCGGAAGAAGCGCAGACGGAGAGCACGTTCGCGACGTGCTTTTCGTACTCGGTCGCTAAAACAGATGCCGCGATCCTTTTCACAGAATTGCTCAATCGAGCGCCAGATTCGGAGTGCCATTTTTTCTTTGGTCGTTCGTCCAAGGAGGACAAATCACTCAAAGTCAAATGTGCAGCTAAGGCACCTCTCTCTTCGTGATCTTCCTCGGATCCTTCCTCGATTTCGTTCATCGTGAGGTGCTTCTTCGATTTTGGACTCTTCATGACACTTTTCTCAAGAAGCGCTAAATTTTCAGCCGTGAGTAAACCGGCGTTAAACTTCTTACCAGAAATCGGCGAATGTCTTCCTAAATTGTCACCGCTATGATTTTCAAAACTACTTCGTCCGGAACTTGGTCCACCACCGCTGCTTTCGCTCCTACTTTCGTTGTTACCGCCATCAGAGAAATCATAGTTGACAGTCTTAATCTTTTTACCTACGTCTCCAGTTAAGTTTTTCGGAATTTTCAGTTTTTGTGGTTGCATTGGACGATACTTGATACCGGCGACAGACTTTGAACGTTCTATAGTTGACCAAGAGAAACGCAACCAATCGTCTGCGACGCCTAATACTTCTCCACACGAAGGTCGTTCGATCGCGTTGACTGTGAGTAACGCTCGGATCAACTTCACGAAGTGCGTCGGCGTCGAGTCGTCCAACCTTGGGAAGATGCCGCGAAGCATGTTGTGCCAGACTTGCGTTATCGCCGGTCCATCTGGAAAGCCAGAGAGTAAAGTTAATAACACGACACCGACGCTCCAGCAATCGGTTTTCTTCGTGTACGGCATATCGGTACACATTTCTGGAGAGGCAAAAAATTTCGTTCCGTGCATCCCTTTCAGCGTTTCACCGGCGGAGCAAAATATCGCAGAGCCGAAATCGATGAGTTTTATATGCGGGACGCTGTTCGGTTCCCTCGTCCATACATCTTTACACATGATGTTGTCAGGTTTAATGTCACGGTGACACACACCTAATGAGTGCATGAACGATACCGCACCTAGCAGTTGTGCTGCAATAGCCCGCCAATCGTTCTCATCGAACCATCTGCGTCGCGCGATCGCATCGAACAAGGAAGAACCGCCGCAAATTTCAGTGACGATGTAACATATCCCGTGATCGTTCGACTTGTCTTGATACACCCCATGTAAGATGGGTAAATTCGGATGTTTCCCACTGACAATGCGCAGGGTATCGATTTCGTTCATGATTTGTTTCCTTGACTCTACGGTTTTGAGAAGCGACTTCACCGCGCAAACTTCACCGGTTTCTCTTCGCACGGCAATTCGAACGGATCCGAACGCGCCTCTTCCCAACAACGCACCGATTTGGTATTCGTCAAATACGAGCGTTTGTTGTCGAGTACCTCGAAAACCGTAGACAGTAATATCATCCGCAACATCATCGATAAAAAAATCATCCTCTTGAAGCACGTAATCGTCTTCACCAATGACTCGGTCGAAGGAGACGTCGACCTTACCGTTGCCCGTGGAAGCGTTATGGTTCGCTTCTTTCTGCTCGTCGATAATTAGCTGCATCAGTTCCATCTTCGTTTTCTTTTTTCTCGCGACGCTGACTTGTAACCTATCCTTAATTTTCGTTGCTTTGAATAATTGCATGTACTGCTCTGGAGGCGGAATATCGGCGACTAATAAAGTGATATCGTCGTGTCTTCCTCTTAACGCCAACACCTTTTGTATGATCTTATCCGCGCAATCCTTAGTGCTACTCAAGGTTGCGCAAATCTCGCTAATGTCGCCGTCAGAAAGGGCCGCAAACACGCCATCGCTGGCGACGAGTAATCGAGCGCCAGTCTTTGGTATTTTTACCCTCGTCACTTCTGGTTCGCACGTAATCCCAGGAGTTGCGAAATCACCCACCGCTCGGGAGACCGCAAAACCCCCAGGGTACGCTCTCAAAGGACCAATCTCGCTCCCATCCGCTCTTTGCATTCTCCCGAGTCTGCATCCGGCTTGTACTAATCTAACCGCTTCTAAAGGATCATCCGCGTTGTGTTCTCGCGTCAAGCGCTTGTGCGCACGTAAATTAACCTCTCGATCGTCCGGGTCGTGTTCGTTCGGATGAGGCAATAAAAGCGCCCCGGAATCTCCACACGACGCACAGACTATGTAAAACGTCGCATCGCCCTCTTTTGTATCTAAGCCTCTCTGAATAGAAGCGCTCGTTACGGTCGTCCCCCCCCTGGGCACTTTCTGTTTCGCTCCAAAACACATCCCAAAGCACCCGCCACTTTTTACTTGCACGCTTTCGTCGCCTTCCTCCACCCCGTGCTCTTTGAACCCTTTTTCCAACTCCCTCGTCGCTCGAATCAACGCTTTTTCCAGCTCGAAATCAATCTCCGCGTTCTCATTCTCACCGTCCTCGTTCGAGGAAGACGACTCTCTCGACTTGCTACTCCCACTCCGCCGCCTGTTGTCCCCGGACCCGCGGCGGCTGCCGCCAGAACTCTTCGCCTTCGCCCTCCTTTCCTCTTCCCTCTCTTTCTCAATCGCTTTAAACACGCACTCCAACCAGTGCTTCTCCGCGTACTTCGCCGCTAAAGACGTGATGTGTCCATCAAACACCGCGAACTGTGCCGTCACGTCGCCAATGTTCGGCACTCGAGCTTTTCGTTCTTCTTCGTTCTCTTCTCCTCCTTCGTTGGTAGTAGTGGTGGTGGTGGTGGTAGCACTACTCGTCGTCGAAGAAGACGAAGCGCCCACATTTTTCCGCCGTAAATCCAAGCAGACTTGGAACCGGTCCTCGTCCTTCAGGCGGACGATTCGAGAGTTGTAAGGGAAGAATTTCTCATCCTCTTTGTTATTGCCACCAGCAGCGGCGCGCGCGGGAGAGGTGAGAAACGGGACCGAAGATTCCAACGGAGGATGGGAATCTTCTCGTTGTTGTTGTTGTCCGTTCTCTTTGCTCATTTTTTCGTCGCTTCGCCACTCGTCGTGCGGCTTTTGCCCCGCGTTTTAGGGGAATTCTGTTACAAAGATAAGAGAAAAAAATCAAATTGGAGAACACAGAGAGAGAGTGAAGTCGGTCGGTTTTAAGGTGCGCGCGCCGATATCAACTTTGCTCGAGCGAGAGAAGAAGTGCGCTTCGCGAAGGCCGGGCAGATCTTCTCTGTCTCTCTCGCGCTTCCGCGTGTTTAAATAAATTAAATACAGTTTCAGGTGACGTGTGTCGAAACAAAATTTGTGTCGAAAGTGAGTAAGCAGCAAAATACGAAAAAGGCGAAAACGCGCGAGGAGAACGAAGCACAGTGGCTATAACGAAGGTAGTTGCTATACTTTCACAAGACTAAAAACTTTTGCGTGCTCTGCTACTTTTTTACTCATTAAAACGCTGGATCTTCGAAAGAAATTTTCTCTCTCTGATGTTTTAATCATCATCATCGTCGTCGTTACTTCTTGACGAACATTCCGCTCATATCGGCGCTCATTTTCTGCATCAAGTTCTTCAGATTCGAGTTGGACCGTTGGCGTCTGCGAGCGTCTCTTTCGTCGGGTCCTGCGCCGGCTCGAGCGCCGGTGGATTCGTCGAAAGCGTCGTCGCCTTCGGTGGTACCTAATCGGTCGAACTGTTCGAGGTATCGCGCGATGTCTGCTTTGCGCATGCCTCTAGCTTCGCAGATGCGAGCGAATTCGCTTCGGGTGGCTTTCGGGTCCATGGCGCGGAGGGATTCCGCGATGGAGTCTTCTGGATTGAGCACGCACTTCAGCACGGCGTCTATGCGAGCGAATTCGCGTTCGACGGTTCTGCGGAAAGACCGCGCGAAGTTAGTGGTCGCATTGTTTGAAGAAGACGACGAGGATCCTCCTCCTCCTCCTCCTCCTCCGAGAGCCACCGGAATTTCGAGCAGTTGCGATTTGATTGCGTTCGCATCCAAGAGCGCCTGTTGACAACCAACCATGGAGAACTTTTTGACGCGGAGTAAAGTGGCTCTGAGCTCTCTAGAAACCGAGGCGGCGAGCTTTTCGCAGAAGAATCGGAAGTGGTTGTCCGAAGACGCGTTCGCGCGAACAATTTTGGAAGCGTTCAAAAACGTCGTCGCGCACGTTTCAACAAACTTAGAGTGGTCGCCGACGGTTTCAATCGTCCCCCAGTTTACGCGCAAGACCTCGGTAGCGATGCCTGTTTTGAGCGTCACAGAGCGAACTAAAGTATTCAACGTTTTCGCGATGCAAGACTGAAACGCGTCCTCGGAAGAGGATCCGTCGATTTTCTCGCGAAAGGACGGGTCCAAAGCGCGTCGAGTCGATTCCGAGAGTGGCGAAATAGTCTCCGCGCAATATTCCGCCGTGTTCACGATGAGCACTAAAACCTTAATTTCGTTCATTTTCACTTGTTCGGAAGTGCGAGGGTTAGCGATGGCCGCTGCGGCGCGTTCGGCTCTTTCGTCAAGTTTAAACGCGTACGTTTCCAAAACCGCCTGGAACGCGAGAAACATATCGAATAACGTTTGGCCTCTCGCCAAGTTAGCGCAACGCTTGAACACTTTCTTGATGTTCATGAACATATCGCCTGAGCTGATGAGAATCTTATCGTTCTTGTTATTCGTCGGTCCTGCGTTCGCCGGGGTTGACGAGGCATTCTCCGACGCGCCTTCTCCTCCAGCTTCATAATCCGCGGATCCCCACGTCTCGTTTTTCGTACCTCTCTCGATGCCATCGAGCATCTGCCTCTTTTCTAGATCGACGTAACTTTGCAGATGGCCTTCAAACGCGCCGGAAATAGCGCCTCTGAAAGTGATATTCATCGCCGCCGAGGCGGCAGAATCCATCGGCATCATTCGCCCTCGATTGTTTGCGTTCAACTCTCTTTGCTTACGTTCACGCTCGGCGCGTTCGCGCACCGCCGAGGCGGTTTCACCATCTAAACTAGTACTTTCTTCTTCGTGCGTGTCGTTATTAGCAGTTGTCATTGCAGACGAAGACGCCGCGCCATTCCCAAACGTCTCGTCCAATTCCGCTTCAAATTCGAGAGTCCTCCTCAACGCCATCAACAATACCTGCGCGTCGTCCGAGTTCTGCTGCGATGACGCGTTCACATCGTCTACGCTTCCACTGTTGATGTTACCGCTGTTATACCCAACGCGCATCATCTCTCTCTTATTATCTAAAGCTTCCGTCACAAACGCTCTCGTCATTTTACACAAACTCGCGGCGAACAACCTCGCCACCGCCCACCGCTCTGGAAACACCCCCCACGCCGTGCTCTTCTCCCGCACCCTCTTCGCGATCCAGTTACATCTCCTATCTATGCTCTCTACGTTGTTCCGTTCGCTCGAAAAACTCGCCGCGTATTCCGCCAACTCTTTACTCGTCAACCTCCCGACGACGTCCTCCCTCACCCTCGGCTCCAACGCGTCCACGACTAAACACGCGTCCGATAACGTCCGAAACGCGTTCGGATCGTTCATCAATATCGTAGGTTGCCACAACGTCGCGAAGTCCTCGAACACCGCCGCCTTCAACCCGTTCGCGATTTCTTCGTATTTCGCTCTCAGTCGTTGAATCTTCGGCACGTCGGCGTACTTTGAAAAGTGCGCCGATAACTGCCCAACCGCCTCCAACAAATGTGCCGCTTCTCGATAATTCCGTCGATGGCACATCGTCTCCAACTGCGACGTCGCGCTGACAAACATCGACAATCGTCGTAAACTCGTTATCGCTTTTTGCAGCCGCTTCTTGCACGCGTCCAACTTCCCGACGTCCCTC
>Ga0255782_10004634_pt1 | contig 9942 bp, 7 predicted proteins | sample 101ome_26_FD_179980 | JGI IMG/M metagenome (GOLD analysis project Ga0255782, IMG submission 179980) | Coastal salt marsh microbial communities from the Groves Creek Marsh, Skidaway Island, Georgia - 101408AT metaG (version 2) | ecosystem: Environmental > Aquatic > Marine > Intertidal zone > Salt...
GCGGCATTGTAATCTTCCTGGACCATCTCAGAAACCAACTCATTAAAAGTGATTTTAGGTGACCAGCCTAGTTTAGTTTTTGCTTTGGTGGAATCTCCCAAGAGCGTCTCGACCTCTGTGGGTCTAAAATATCGCTTATCTACCTTAACGATTTCATGACCATCCCAAGTTCCAATCTCATCAACACCGCTCCCCGACCAATTGATATCCATCTCTAACTCCTTAGCAGCGGCGTTCACAAAATCTCTAACGCTGTGTTGCTCACCAGTGGCAATAGCAAAATCCTCAGGAGAGTCTTGTTGAAGCATGAGCCATTGCATTTCAACATAATCCTTCGCATGACCCCAGTCACGTTTAGCGTCCAAATTGCCAAGATATAAACAATCCTGAAGTCCGAGTTTAATTTTTGCAAGAGCTCTGGTAATTTTCCTCGTAACGAATGTCTCGCCACGAATTGGGGACTCGTGATTAAAAAGAATGCCATTACAGGCATAAATCCCATAAGCCTCACGATAATTCACTGTAATCCAATAGGCGTAGAGTTTAGCAACTGCATATGGACTTCTTGGATAAAAAGGTGTTTTCTCATTCTGAGGAACTTCTTGAACCTGACCATAAAGCTCCGAGGTAGATGCCTGGTAATACTTGGTTTTTTTCTCAAGCTTAAGAATTCGAATTGCCTCTAAAATCCTCAAAGCTCCCAGCGCATCGGAGTTTGCCGTGTACTCTGGCTCCTCAAATGAGACTGCCACATGTGATTGTGCAGCAAGGTTATAAATCTCATCGGGTTGAACCTCTTGAATGATTCTAATGAGTGAACTGGAATCGGTTAGATCACCATGGTGTAGGATAAACTTTTGCACTTTCTCGTGAGGGTCTTGGTAAAGGTGATCAATACGATCGGTATTAAAAAGAGAGGATCTTCTCTTAATACCATGGACCTCATAGTCCTTATTCAATAAAAACTCGGCGAGATAAGCTCCATCTTGTCCGGTGATGCCGGTGATTAATGCTTTTTTCATAGTGGTTATATTTTAATGTTTTAAGTTTGTATTATGTTTCAATATCAATACCATCTGATTTTTGAATTAAATCAGACCTGTAGAAGATTGCGCTAAGGTATGCAAAAAGAGCCTGAGTATGATGACCCCATAAATAAGAATCATAGAAGCTTATCAAAATAAAAAATAAAGGCAGGACAATCGCCATTGCTCGGAACTCATATCCTTTAGGCATGGATATAGCAGCTCTTAATTGTTGATAAAACATGTTGAGATAGACCACCAAACCCAACAGACCAAACTGGACTAATATCAACATATGATTGCTGTGGGGGTTGGAGGTAATATTTTGAACATGGTTTTTATCTTTCGCATACTCTATCCATTCATTCTCAAAAGAGCCAGTGCCGTAGCCATAGAGTGGTTTTTCTTTGAAGATTTCGAAGGAGTATTGATTGAAATGAAGTCTTTTTTCAACAGACCCCAATTTTTTGGGTATCTCTCCAGATGTGTCATTTAATTTCATTTGATAGCTTGTAACTTCGCTCACCCCTTGCTGGGCTCTTTTCTTAAAAACTGGACTTGTATTCCAAGCAATTAACACGATTAGTATGAGACTGATTACCATTCCATATAGGCTTTGTGTATTCTTTTTGAGGTAGTAAAAAGAGAGCACCAACCAGATAAAAATAAAACCCACATGCCCTGCACGACCTCCTGTCATGAACATGTTGGCAATCATTGTCATTAGAAAAATAATAGCCACAATGAGTCTAATATTCTTATACTGGCCCGCCAGTAGTGTTGTCATTAAAAGACCAATAGAGATTGCCAGAAATGGGTTATATGAGATATGAGACATGGGTAATAAAAAGTCTCCATACCTGCCCTTCAGGTATGCCTCCCATATGCTAAATATGTTGTAATAGACATAAATTTCTGCCAACATCATTCCAGTCACAAAAGCGTAAACTCCCCTTCTTGCAGTATGCTTATCTACAGCTACTGCAAGAATAGGAATCATCCAGATCATCCAGGATTTATGCCAATTAATTGACTCCACTTCAAGCCAACCAAACCCAACCATGTGCAACATAAAAAATAAAGCAAACGACTGAAATAAAGGAGTTTTAAGATTGTAAAAAATCTTTTGATAGCTTGAACTATCCAAAAGGGTTAAGATAATGAGAAGAATCATGAATATGGATATTGCTGCCGTTGAAAACGGCATCAATACTCCTAAAGCCAGAAACGAGAAGTTTCTCAACTTTTGGTTGACCTCAAGGTAGGACATCTCTTTCTAGATTAGTCTTCTTTCTCTTTGAGGGCACTTTGTATAAAGATGACAAAAAGCCCAAAGATAAAACCCACGATAGCTCCCAATAAAACCTTGAGAGGGCTTTTAGAATTTAACGTCTTCTCGATAGGGGATTTAGTGAGTGTAACAAAATCAACTCCATCCAAATTAATGTTTTGATTAAGAAGTCTTTTTGACTCTGCAGAAAGCTCAATAATCTTATCCACATACAAAGCGTCATCTACTCTAGATTTTAAGAACTTGAGTTCTAAATTGTTTTTAATCTTATCGATTTCATAATCAATTTCATTGATTCTCGCAATGAAGGGCTCATCACTTTTTCTGGATTGGAGCAATTCAATCTCCTTGCTAAGGGCCTTCTCACCGTATAGATACCAGGTAGGAAATTTTTGGTTATCACCAATTGAGAAAGTTAGCATGGGATTCTTAGGGGAGATGATATTTTTAAAATTATTAAAATTATTCTCAACAATCCCCAGATCCCTTGCCATCTCTCTTGCCTCCATCAAACGATCAATTCTAGCAAGTCGATCACTTTTCGCTTTATCGATGATTCTTTGTCTTTCGAGCTGAAGGGTTTCTATTTTCTCCTCATCGGATTGAGTGATTCTTTGAATTTTCGACTGGCGATTGTTTCTCTCTAGATTAGTTAAGAATACAATGTCATTATTAATCTCTGTGATTTTTTTTCTAAGATTTTGATTGAACTCAGCGAGTAGCTGATCTTTTTGATCCTTATTAATATTATTGAAAAGTTGCAGCAAAAAATCACCCTGAAGAAGATAATCACCACCCTTGATGGTTAAAGAGGTACTTCGATTGAACTTATCTTGCATGTTATTTGAGATTTTGTAATCGGATGTGTCAATGAGGCTTTTTAGATAGTTTTGAAGTATTAAATCAATTTCCTCGATGTTCTCAATCTTTGAGGTAATCTTTTCTCCTAGAGGTGATCTTTTGAGCTCTCGAAGCTGTATCTCTTTATTAGTGATCTGCTGATAAAATTTTGAGAATATACTCTCTTTAGTTTCCTCCAAGATGCCAAAGGTATTGACTCGAGCGACTATTTCTTCCATGGGTAGATTAAAGGAAATCGTATTCGAATAGGTATTGTTAGATTTGATATGACCCAGGGCAATCGCTGCAAATATAGTGGTGATAGCAATCAGGAATACTTTTCGATTCCATATCGCTAATATAATCTCTCGAAAATCAATCTCGTCATTTAATTGCTTGTTTTCTTTCTTGGCCATGAGTGATTATATGTATTATTTTAAGTGCCATTATGATACATGATATTTAGTAGGGTTATAATATACAAGTGGAATTTAAAACTGACATCTGGTATCTCGTTAAGACTAAACCTCGAATGGAGGAGATGGCTGAGCTAAACCTAACCAGCCAGAACATTAAATATTACCTAGCGAGATTCACAAATGGCAAGCGAAAGGGTAATGTCGTCTTTCCTGGGTATATTTTTATAAAACCCAAATCGGGCAACACCTACCAGTCCATTCGATCCACCAGGGGGATAAGTGATTTCGTGCGCTTTGAAATGAATTTCGCCAATGCGAGTGATGAGACGATTGATGAGCTAAAAGCAGTGGTTGATGTCATGAACGATCGAATGGATCAGAACAGTCTTCGCCAAAAGGGGGAAGAAGTCTTCATCAAATCAGGCCCCTTTAAGGATTTCAATGGGATATTTGAGGAGTATGACGCTGATCAGTCAGCGACAGTTCTTATAAATTTCTTAAGGCATCAACAGCGGGTGAGGATTAAAGCGGAGATGATTGCATAGTCAAATCATTCCGATAAGCGCTCTTATAATGAGATATTTAAGATCTTGGCAAGAAAGTCTAAGTATTTCCTAGACTCTTAAATATTGGCAGAAAATTCTTCGCTAAGTTTGATCTGTCATATTTTTTAGCCGCACTTATGCAATTCATTTTCTTTTTAGAGATAATTTGTTTGTCTTTCACTAATGCTAATATTTTGGAATTCAAATCTTCAGAGTCTTCAGATACAAAACATACCCCAACATCTTCACTCTCAATAATATTCGCAGACTCTCCCTGAACTCCATGCAAAATTGGAACACCCATGGCCATGCTTTCAAAAATTTTAGAAGGAATGACACTTTTAAAAAGTGGTGTGTTCTTGAGATGAGTAATTGAAAAATCTAAAATAGACCAAAAATCTACCACTTCATCTTTGGAAACAGTATCTATAAAGAGAACATTAGAAACACCCTTATCAAGTGCGTAATCCTGCACTTGTTTTTTACTGGCTCCATCACCCAAAAAAATGAATTTGATTTTTAAGTCTGGATGTTCTATCTCGATTTTCTCAGCTGAATCAATAATAGTTTCTAGATGATGAGCAAGACCATGGGTACCTATATAACCGAGGACAAGACAATCCTTTAAATTTAGCTGATTGATAAGTTTTTCACTCTTGGGCTTTGACGCAAATCTTGAAGAGTCAACGCCATTAGTAATCACAGAAATTTTATTTGAATCAATGCCTTTATCAATCAAGTATTTTTTAAATGAATTAGTGACACAGATAATTGCATTTGCTTTTCTGTAGAGGAATATTTCTATTTTTTGCAGAAAATTAATGACTCTTGAGTGCTGAACAGCTCCAACAGTTTTAATTGACTCTGGCCAAATATCTCTCAACTCAAATACCCATGGCCTTCTTTTAAAAAGACCAACTATATACGCTGCACAAACCGTAAAAAATTGTGGAGAGGTACCAATAACAATATCTACCTTCTTTACAAAAAAAGCTGCGATAACGGCACTTATCATAAAACTAACATAATCCAAAGTCCGTTTAAAAAAACCCTCATTCGCTGTAATATAGGTCCATACTCTAATGATCTTGATACCATCAATGACCTCAGTCTGCCAAAGTTTGTTTTTATATCCTGGAAAAACCTTTCCTTTTGGAAAGTTTGGAGTACAAGTAATGATTGTTACCTGTTCACCAGAACTAACCCATTCTCGAGAATGCTCATAAGTGCGGCTTGCAGGAGCATTCACTTCGGGTGGAAAATTATCAGTTAAAAATAATAAATGCATTAATTATTGAAGAGCACCACAAAAATCAAGAGTGTTTAAATCTTTAAGTTTTTGATGAACTTCGGGAGCTAAAAACTCTTTATGTTTTACTAAAATAACTAACAGATCCGACTGTTTGATAGCTGAATCTATATCTATCAAATTTAGTGATTCATGATTATCAATGTTGGGCTCTACTGCAATCACATCATAGTCTTGGCGAGAAAGTGAAGTTGCTACCTCAACTGCTGGTGACTCCCTTAGATCATCAATATCAGGTTTGAAAGCCAATCCAAGACAAGCAACTTTAGGCTTGATATTTTTTTTAGCATTAATATCCGCAATAGCAATTTTTATTTTTTCGATAACCCAGTTTGTCTTAGAGTTATTTATCTCTCTTGCTGTTCGAATCAGTCTCGAGTTCTTCTCATCTCGGGAGACTATGAACCATGGATCAACCGCTATACAATGACCTCCAACACCGGTTCCGGGTTGAAGAATATTTACGCGTGGATGGCGATTAGCCAAGTCTATTAACTCCCAAACATCAATACCTTCCTTATCGCAAATCATGGATAGCTCATTAGCAAAGGCGATATTTACATCGCGAGAACTATTTTCAGTTAACTTGCACATCTCGGCTGTTTTAGCCTTAGTCTCCAGAACCTCGCCCCGCACAAAAGTACGATAGAAGCTAGAGACCTCTTTTGTGGCCGCCTCAGTCAGGCCACCTACGATTCGATCATTCTCAACCAACTCAGACATTATTTTTCCGGGTAGCACTCTTTCAGGGCAATAAGCTATGTGTACCTGTTTAAGATCCACTCCTTCATCTAAAAAAACTGATCGAATCTTATCAGTCGTGCCTACAGGAGACGTGGATTCCAAAATAACCAAATCGTTTGATTTTATAAATTTAGAAATACTCTTTGCCGCACTAATTACATACTCAACATTAGGCGTTGGAATATCCGATTTATCATGAAAAGGCGTTGGCACGCATATCATGTATATGTCACCGGCTTGAGGCTCCAAGAATGCCTCCAACATGCCATTACTTACGGCCGAACGTACAAATGCGTCTAAATCAGGCTCGACAATGTGAATTTTTCCCTGATTTATTGTTTCAACTACGTGGCGATTTATATCCATCCCTACAACTTTATAACCATTACCAGCCAACAAAGCTGCGGTTGGTAATCCGATATAACCCAGACCAATGACACTTACTATTTTTGTTTTCATACAAGTTCTTTCAATTTGTTAGCAATGATCTGACAGGCTGCGCCATCACCATATGGATTATGCGCATGAGACATTCTGAGATAATGACTCTTGTCATTAATTAACTTGCTTACGCCATTATAAATACGCTCTCTTTGTGCGCCGACAAGCTCTACAGTCCCAGCTTCTAACGCCTCTGGCCTTTCAGTAACATCTCGCATCAAGAGCACAGGTTTACCCAAGCTAGGAGCCTCCTCTTGTATACCACCGCTGTCTGTTAGTATTAGATAGGAGTGCTTTAACAAAAACACAAAAGGCTCGTAGTCTAATGGTTCAACCAAATGAATATTTGAAGAATCTTTTAGGATTTGATTAACCGGCTCTCTAACATTAGGATTTAAGTGAACAGGGTAAACAAAATGATAATCTTTAAAGGATTCAGCTAAGTCTCTAATTGCCTCACATATATCGATGAAGCCATTACCGAAGTTTTCTCTTCTATGCCCAGTAACCAAAACAAAAGGTGAAGCGCTAAAATCAAACCCTAGTAATTTCAAAAGATTGTCTCTCAATTTAGCCGTGTCAGAAAACTCAGCATCTTGTTTTGACAACACCCAATGCAGCGCATCAATTACAGTATTACCGGTTACTACGATTTTTGATGGATTAACTTTTTCATCTAATAAATTCTTGGCCGCTAAATCAGTTGGCGCAAAATGGACAGTTGCTAATTTTCCAACCACTTGACGATTAAACTCTTCTGGGAATGGCGAATAAATATCACCCGTTCTTAAGCCAGCCTCAATGTGGCCCACAGAGACTCCCTGATAATATGCGGCCACAGATGCTGCCAAACTCGTCGTTGTATCTCCATGGACAAGAACAATATCTGGCGCGTGTGCTTTCAATACATCCTTCATTCCTAGTAGCACTGAGGCTGTGACATCAAAGAGATCCTGCCCCTTTTTCATAAGATTTAGATCAATATCAGGAACAACATTAAAAACACCCATCACCTGATCTAACATTTCTCTATGCTGAGCCGTAACGCAAACCATTACATCAAAATAATCAGGACGACTTCTTAACTCTAGCACCAACGGGCACATTTTTATGGCTTCTGGTCGTGTACCAAAAACTAGCATCACTTTTTTCATCTATTTATTCCAGCTAATTAACACTGAAGCGCCCTTTAGCTTATCGAGTTGGATTTTTAGGTATTTATTAGGGATGCGTTTGCCAAATTCTGGAGAGTAATAGCCATCTAAAATCTCGAATGACGCACCCAATAAATTAAGCGAAATTGTTTTTTCGCCTTTTGTATTTAAACATATTTTATTGGTTTTAATTGATGTTATCAGCACATCTGGATTCAAATGATAATAGGCAAATGCATCAGAGAATTCTCCTTTAATAGCATCATTTATCTGCAACGAACCTCGGGAAGACCTCCATTCGCGCTTATGCCTTAAACCCCTTCGCAACCGCTCATAGCCGGTGTGTGAACATGAAATAATTGATTCACCATTAGAATGCTTAATTTGTAAATCTGCAGGATAAGCGCGCCTAGCTACTCTAAACCCTCCCCAGACTTCGGAAGAATCTTGTTGGTCAACAACAACTGTATTATGCGCTGCTGTACTTCTTTCATATTGCCGAACAACTCCCGAACCGTACTCAGATGTACCTCCATTCACAAAAATCCTTTCTCCAAATAGCGAAAGCTCAAATGAAAGCGTGTCCGCATGAGCATGACCGGGAAGGTAATCAGGACCCACTTTAGCCACATCAATAATCAATACTTGATCTTTATCTTCTAGCCTTAAATAACCCGATGCTTTCAGTCGGGTAAGGTTTACAAGTAATGAATTTCTTGTTTCAGTAATTGCAAGTCGTTGCGCATAATCAATTATATTTTGTGGTTTTGAGGCGATGCCAAACGCGGCATCGTTAAACAATGCAATGTCACCATCGGGATGGGTCATTGACTCCATCCAACTTATCATCTGATTTGCTTTAGTCTTAAATTCATCTAAAGTTTTTTCTGGAAATCTATTAGGAAATATTTTTGCCAAGTGAATTAAGTCGAGCAAGTCCTCTAAAAAGATGCAGTGATACATAGGACTGAGTTCAAAATTTGCACCATCCGACAGCACTTGCTCCTGCAATTCAATTAATATTATTTTTAAGCCCTTGTTAAACCACTTATCAGCTTCTTGACCTTCAAAAAAAGTACCCGCAAACACTAATGCCTTACCATTTGCAAACAAATGATTACCCATTATGTGGTACTCAATGCGTGAACTTAGCCAAGCAGTCTGAGCCGCTAAACTATTTTTACATTCTATTGGCAAGGTATTTCCAGAAAGCACCCATTTAATCCAATTAACAATCCTCAGTGAGGTTGGGTAAGGCTCCCAGCCATCACCTTGACCAAGACTGTTTTTTGAAACCCAATCTAATAAAAGCTTGAGCTCCCAGTCTTTTTGCTCAGGAAATTTTATTGCATTTAAAAAGTCAAAATAATGTTGGTTATAGCGCCAAAGCTTTGTCATCCCCCCGCCTTGCCAACCAAGGTCATCTAAGCTTCCTTTCTTGTTTAAGAAGAAAAAGTTTTGTGGCCCAAATAAACAATTTGCTCGCGCAAGAAATTCCTGGGGCTGGCGCAAAGGCTCTCTAATAGCCAGTGATAAAGACCTGGGAGGTATGTGTCCTTTATAAAATAGGTATACCAGTCGATATACAATCTGACGAAACTTTAAGTGCCTAATAGTGTGAAATAGCCTAAAAAATTGAGTCAATGTAATTTCACGATAATTCAATTGATATACGACTTACTTCAAGTATTTCATCTAAAGGTATAGGTGATTCTTTCCCATTTTCAATCGCATCCAAAAATGATGATACGCAAGCATACTGACCTTTATCCTGGCGGCGAAGATTCATTTTCTTGAACCCTGGCCAATTATAGCCATGCAATTTTCTATAGTTATCAAGCTGCAATACACCACCATCAGAAAAAACCTCTAATCTTTCTTTTGGAAATGATTTGGGTCCATTTGCAAAATAGTGAACCGTTCCAATTGAACCATTTTCAAACTCCAATTGAATAGAAACAGTGTCATTACTTTGCGAACACATAACTGATTTTTTATATGCAACTATTGGCACACCAGCTAAAAAACGAAGAAGGTCGATAAAGTGGCAGCCTTCTCCCACTATCCTTCCACCACCAACACTTAGATCCTGTGTCCAGTGATCTGCTGGTATGGCTCCTGCATTTACGGTCATCACCATGGAAAGCGGCCCTAATGAAGCAGTCAACAGTTCA
>Ga0255782_10004636_pt1 | contig 9939 bp, 11 predicted proteins | sample 101ome_26_FD_179980 | JGI IMG/M metagenome (GOLD analysis project Ga0255782, IMG submission 179980) | Coastal salt marsh microbial communities from the Groves Creek Marsh, Skidaway Island, Georgia - 101408AT metaG (version 2) | ecosystem: Environmental > Aquatic > Marine > Intertidal zone > Salt...
CATGTTCATCTTTAGGTACTGTACCTGTCAATCCCCAACGTAATGGAACTTTAGCAAGTGGACCAGTAAGTAAAGTTTTTAATGCATCAGCCTTTGCTGAATGTACCTCGTCAACAATAACAGCAACCACATCTTCAACAAATTCACCTATTGTTATGTCTGCCATTCCAGCCTTTGTGTTCTTTAATAAACTATTTAAACTTTGCCAAGTACATATAGTATGCGTTTTACCAAATTCCTTTCTATCACCAAAGAATACACCTACATCTAATTGCATGTTAATGTAATCTTCTTCTGTTTGTACAACTAATGATTTGTTTGGAACAATTACAATTGATCTACCGTAACGTTCTACACGTTCCGAGAGTGCAGCAGTCATTAATGTTTTACCAGCACCAGTTGCTACTTCTTGTAAACACTGTGGATTTTTTAAGTAATCGTTTATTACTTGTATTTGATAGTCACGTAATTCGACAGGTTGTCCTGCAACTGGATGTCCATCAGGCCATTTAATATGTTTGTATGAATTTTCACTTACCAGTTCTAAATCAAAGTTACGTTCGTAGTCTCTTGTATCCTCTAATTCAAAATCCCAACCTTCATCCATTAAAGTCGAAAGTATTTCAGGTAGTAAGTTTACATATGTACTTCCACCTAAATTAAAAAAGGACACAGTGCCATCCCATCTACCTAAACGGTATGCTGGCATAAATCTGGCACTTGGTATTTCGTATTTAAATTGTCGGACAAGTTTTTTGCGCATATCAAGACTTAAGTCTTTCAAGTTACAATTTACTTCATCACGTACTACTATTTTCGCTAACATAAACACTACTTATTAATAGGGTGGGTAACACACAACAAAACAAAAAAAGGAAAAAAGTGTGTTACCCGAGTTACAGGTGCAAACTCTACATCTACACCTGAGGAGACGAAGGTTTTCTTGGACTTTGGGAAGGGTATGGAAACTACCCTTAAAACCTACGTCTCTTATTCACTATCAACTATACTTCATACAAGTATTCATTGCTAGGAATCTCCATTTCTCAGGATTGACTGTATATAGATCAGCGATCTTTAAAGCCATCCTAAGACTCATTTCATTTAACTTATCTTTATGCTCTTCCATAAAGTCAAGTATTTCATTCTCAGTATTACTATCAAGATTATAACCTTTAAATAGTTCACCTGTTTTTGCAATTTGTTTAACTCTTAAAATCTTATCACGCATAGTATCTAATGTAAGGTCTAAATAGTGACATCTGCTTTGTAATGCCGCTAGGTGATCCTGTAACTTTTTACTACGAATGTTTGAAAATTTCAAGTTAGTAATAAAAATTACACTTGCATGAAAGTCAAATACGTGTGGAATACCTTCTCTACGCAATACGTGCGAGTCTGAACTCCAGTGTACTCTTCTACGTTTTCCACTATCAAGTGCCGCTTTTAAAATGTTTAAACTTAACTCATCGTGTAGAATTGCATCACAATCATCAAACACTAGTACGTGTCCTTTAGTACTATGTCTAAACAAAGTTGCATACAATCCAATAGGTGTCATCGCACCTTTTACAACTTCATACTTAGGTCTTTGTTGTGCAATAGTATCAAACATATTTGCTTTACTAAGTTGCTTTTCAACACCATAAGATTTACCAACACCTGGTGGTCCACTAACAATCATTGCTTTTACATCAGAATTAATTGATGCTTTAGTCATTTCGTCTAAGATATCAAACCTAGCACCGATACGCTCCATGATCTGGTCATCTGTTTCTTCTTTATTACTAACAGTCTTAACTGTTGCATTCGAAGGTAACGGTATAACACTGTCATTCATATGTGTTGTTGTTGGATCCGTGTATACACTTATAGTTACTTTATCACCACCATAAGTTCCATTAGGTCTCACACGATAGTATGTACCTTTCCTACTCTCAAGTGGTCCTTGAACTAATTTGAATTCTTGATTTTTAATTAATTGACCAAGGTATGTACCTTGTTTAATAGTAATATTTCCCATTTTTTCCCTTTTTTTGTTTTTGTTAAGTTATATTATACACCGACTAAAAACAAAATACAAGGTTTTTTTTATTTTCTTGTTATATCTTCTTCAATACACTGTTCACCGTATTGAATTTCTACTATTCTACAAGGTTTATCGTATGGGTTGTATAGTTGGTGCCAGTCACCACATATGATAGTATATTCGTCATGTTTTTCAAGTCTTACAACAGGCATTTGATAACCACCTTCTGTTTGACTTAATACTTCACAAGCACCTTCTGTTACTAACCAGTATTCGTTGCGTTTCGCATGTTTCTGCATTGACAGTTTTTGTCCAGGATCAACTGTGAGTTCCTTTACTTTAGTACCTTGAACTTCGTGTATGATTCTGTAGTAACCCCAATCTCTTTCTGTTTTGGGTGCTTTCCAATTATCTAATATCCAACTTGATGAATTTGCTTTACGTTTACCACCTACTCCAAATGCAAATGTTACATCTTGTGTTGTGGCGTCTGCTTCAGGAATATTGTTGTGGTCTCTGTCACCACCATTGGCAAAAACTATATCGTGATAAGGATATTTGTCGCCTACTTTATATATACAGTCAATTGCAGAACCATCGTAATCATCAAAAGCAATTACATCATCCACACATTCTAGTTCTCTAATAATACTTGCACGTTCTTCCCACGGCATAAATGGGCGACCTTTTTTACGTGTTAACCATTCATCTGAGTTGAGTCCAACAATTAATATAGATTCTCCATCATCACCTAATGCCTTAGCTGCTTTGAAGTATGCTATGTGTCCTGAATGTAATGGGTCGAAGCCCCCTGTTACTATTGTTGCTTTCATCTATATTCCAAAATATTGATTACTGCCACTTATCCAAGATAAAACAAGTTCTTCACGTTTAACATAACCGTATTTATTGATAAGATTAACAGCACTGTCGGGTAATAAACCTGTATCTGCTAAGTTATACCAAGTTGTAGTTCTAGGATCCATTGGAGTTAGATCACTTTTATAAACTACACATCTTATCCATCCATTATTTTCCTGAAAATAACCATCACTACAATCAAATCCATTTAACGCAAGTATTTGCATTAGTGAATCAACAGTATGATTAAAATAAATGCCACTTTCTCGTGAACAGTGAAATTTATTGTATACAGTAGTTACAGAAGTAGGTATTTGGATAACAAGCATACCACCTTCATTTATTAATTTAGACCAATATCTCAATGTGTTAATTGGATTTGTAGCATACTGAAAACTATCATGTGACCACAAAACATCATAGTTAATTTTTGAATATATTTCTTCCTCAAAGTCTTGTTTTGTATATATTATATTTTGTGCGCCTTGTGGTATGATGTCGTCGACTAAATCAATACCATAACATTTGATGTTTAATGGTACTTTATTTCCGTTGTCATCTTCTATTGATGCATTTGCCCACCATAACAAATCTTTTGCATGTTTACCACACCCAATATCTAATACATTAGATATACTGATCATCAATTCTTCAAATTGTTCTAATTCGTTTAGTACTTCTAAACTATGTGTATGACTATCGTTGGGATTAGAAAAACTCATTTGATAACTTACTAAAATATTCCATCATTGTTGTATTGTGTCGTTTGTTATAGTAGTGTACTAATTCGACGTTCTTATTTATACGTGGCCATAATTCTTTACGCAAATCTGTCATCTCATCAATATTGTATTTTTCAGTAATCTTTTTTAATTCGACAACCATAGTTTGCATACGTGTTTCAGAGTCATTAATAGTGTCATAACTATGATCAATAATATCATCAAACACATCGAAACCTAAATTTCTTACCACATTTACAGTACCAGGAACAGCATTGAAAATAGGAATCTGTCTATACATAAACGATTTAAAAGTTTTTTCAGTGATGAATATCTCTGTCCAGCCTATATCTGTTTGATCACTTGATTCAGTGACAACATAGAGTAAACATGAAAACCAATTATTAGTAGTATTACAATGTTGATCATCCATTCCACCAATTTCACCATCTAGTAATATTGGAATTTTGTGCGGATGTACTGCATTGTGGAACTGTTGGTATTGTGGATGTTCGGAATTATTCCAAATAGGATTTTTTTCTGATCCACAACTAATTAAAAATGTGTCATGGTCAAAATTATCTAATAGTTTTTTTGTTAACTTACATCTTTCTAATGTTGCTCTACGGTTTAAAGATATAAATGATTTTTCAATTGTTATATTTTCCCAATCAACATCTAAACTATCTATGTGATCAACGAATCCACAATGATTTACCATATGTTCGATGTAACACATATAAGGATATTCTGTTTGTTGTGTTATAGCAGAATTAAATAACACACGTACATCATAGTGTTTTGTTAAATAATCAAGAGGTTGAAGTAGTTCTACAGGACCCGGACCTTCATTGCAACAATTAACAATCAATTTATCGCCAGGTTGTAAGTTTATTTGTTCGTTGCTTAATTGTTGTTGGAATACTTTATCAAAAGTTCCGTCATAATAGTGATCACTGTTATTAGGCCAAATTTCATATACAACAACACCATTTATAAATTTGAAAAATGGAAATGTTGGCATTACAATGTAATATCTTCCATTCCAGCAGTACGTAATTTAACTATATGTCCAAGTTGCCATTGTTTAGTATCCAATCCTTTCATGATACCTAACCATTTGTTACGTAATAAGGCTACTTCGTTAATTAATATTTCCATATCAACAACTTCATCTTCACCGTCTACATACTTTTCTACATCTCTACTAGAAAGGCTACGTTGATAGTTTTCTAAATATGATTTAAAGTGTTTACGTCTTATTCTACGTAATTCTATGTTTAGGTATTCCAGTACTGCTTCTATTTCCTGTAGTTGGTGGAAACGATGTTCCGTTACACCAGGTAATTCCTTAATATTTGTTTCAACGTGTCCATGAACAGCAACATCTGACTTTGCATTTGTGAGTTCACTTTCATAATAACTTATGAAATTTGGTAATTGACCTAGACTACTTGTTATTTTGTTATACCACATATTTTGCTAAATGAGGAAATATTTGTTTCCAGTTTGTATTACGTCTTCTATCTAACTCTGTTAAATATGTATTCATTTTACTTATTAAATCAAATTTATTTTGATCAATATTACCTAAACTCTTCATGATACCGTCTAGGGCATTTAATTCATTATCAAAATCCCACACATTCTCTGCTTTGTTTCTAGCATCCATCATTAATTCTTTTACTTTATCAAGTGAATCTCTCCAAACATCATATTTAAATATATTTGGGTGTTGGTATTCACAGTGCGGACTTATTAATGAAATAAGACACATATATGTATAAATGTTTTTTTGTTCACGCCATTTATTAATCTTTACATATAGATCAGGCATATCCTTTATAGTCAACGCACTTATAGTATGATGTATGTTAATTCTTAACCATTCATCGTGTGTAAGAAGATATTCCATATTTTCTTCAAACCATTCCAAATTTAAACCGTGCCGTGCATATACTTGTGCTTCATTCCAACAATCTATACTTGCTGTTAAATCAAAACGTTTAATACAATCGTTATCTTTTAATTTTTTTATACGCTCTATGTATGTTTTGAACTTTTCCGGATTTATACTTAAGTTACTTACTATGTTAAACTCTAAGTCAGGATTTGGATGTGTTAGAAAAAATTCAATAACATCGTCGAAGTCTTTTTGAAAAAATGGTTCACCGCCCAAAAAATGAAAACGTTTCAAACAAGAAGAATTATTTTTCATCCACAACCAAAATTCATCTTTTATTTGTTCACTATTGTCAATCTTTTGTCCAGTGTTTTCTATAACAACACCATTACTTTCAAATTTGCCGTATTTGTTGTTTTCGTGTTCTATCTTACTACTTAACCCATCTAAACAATATGTACAAGCCATATTACAAACATTATCGAAGTAAACTTCAAGTATTGAAGGATTAACATTTGTTATTGTTTGATCAGTCACTACATCATTCGTGTATGAGTCAGGAATGTTGTTCATCATCATTCTGTCACTTAGACCACCAGATTCTTCTATATTTTTACAGTACTGGCAACCCCTATCATTAGGCCATTGACCTTTTAACATTAATTCTCTGTCTTTAATTTTTTCAGGTGTATTATGAAAGTTTTTAAAGTTTTCGACTGTTAAATTATTTGCCTTAACTCGGTGACACGACATTGTCCGAGCATTTCTTAATATGACTGTACTCCATGACCATTTTAACGCACAGGCGGGATCAGTTTTAATTGGAAAATGTTGATCAATCATCTTTGTATTTTTTTACTATAAGGTCATCTGTACATCCTGTACAGTAATCAAATTTACACATTGTTGGATGGTTTAATAGTTGCCAATCTGTATCGAGATTACCTAATAGGTCATTATTACACATTCCACTATACACATCATTGTTGTAGTCTATTGATATCCTATCAACACCTGCATGACACTTATAACCGAACCAGTTATCAAATTTATGATTGTGAATCCAATCGGCATTAAGATTCCATTCTTCACCATTGTCTAATGTAACTTTAGTATTATAAAATTTATGATTTTCAAAATTCATAATCTAGTTTACTTTTTATAATTGGATTGTCCCTAATCTTCTTGTTGTAATCAATTAAATTTATGGCATTGCTTATATTGTGTTGATCTAATAGGTTCTTATATTTGACTATTCTATCTTCTGCCCAATATTCGTCCATAATATTAACGTGTAAGAATTTATCATTAGTAATTGTTTTACTTAAATCGATTATTGTTTTAAAAAACTTTGATTCAATAATATGTTCTGTATGTGTACTAAAACTAATATTATCTACGTATTTGAAAAGTTCTACATAGTAACCATACGACGCACTACCATTAGTTGTAAGTAATATTTGTGAGATTTTGTGTTTGTAGTTCTCGTGTAACCATTGAATAAAAACAAGGAAATCTTTATTACTTGTTACTTCTCCACCAGTAAAGGCAATTTTGTATTTGTTTCTGTTTGTTTTACTGAGTATGTCTAACCAGTAATTTTTAAGTTTAGATAAACTTCTATGTTTGTCTGTATTGTTGTGGTATTCACTAGGACAGTACATACAGTCATAATTACATCGTCTACCTAAACTCCAAGTAATAGAAAATACATTTTCAGTAGGTTCTACTTTTACGATTTGGTTAGTCATCCCAATCGTATTCTTCCTCGTATTCGTCTTCGTCCTCGTCTACTTCAACCTCATCCGAATAGTCAGTACACACTTTTTTGATTTCTTCGTTAGTAGTAGCAGCTGCAATCTCTTCTGCGTCATAACCATGTTCTACTAACTTAGCAACAAAATCTTCAAGTGCGTCTTTGTGATCAGGAATATGCTCTAGCATCACTTCCATAATTTCTAAATGTAAATCAAGACTCATCCATTTCCTCCATAACTTCGTTATCAATAACTTCGCTATTTATGTCTTCTATGATTTCTTCTTCTTGTACAGGTACTGGTTCTTCGTAATTTGACATATCTTCCATGACAATGTCTAAACATCCATCATCATTACGTTCCCACGCCTTACGGAATTGTAGGATTTCTTCACCTGTTGATTTAACTACGTACTGCAGTCTATTTCCAGACTTTTTAAGTAGTCCTTGTTTTTCTGCTAAGTCTACAAGTCCACTGTACGGATTCATTCCAGTCTCGTATGGAATTTTAACTTGTACTGCTTCAAAAGGTTTAGCATATCTTGTTTTCATTACTTTACAAGCGGCTCTAATACCTTTTACTTCTGTAGTCTTATTACCTTCCTCGTCTTCTTTTAACTTGAGTTTACGCATTGCTACAACAATAGAAGATGCATAGATAAATCCTTGTCCACCTGAAATTTTATCATCTGGATCAAACATATCTTGTGATGCGTATGTATGATTAGTAGCAACAATACCTACATTGTAAGCACCAATCATATTAACTGTGTTACGTACAAGTGCTGTAAGTGCCTTTGGTTTACGTCCCAAGTCACCTTTTAAGTCACCCTTGTCGAACTGATCCACATCGGTTGGTGTTAGTAACATACCCAATGAATCAATTACAAACAATACTTTAGGTCTTTCTTCTTCCGCCATTGCTTTGTAATCTGCCATAAAACTACTAATTGTTTTAGCTACATCATCAATCATTGCCATTGATAGTTTCAGTAGTTTGTCTTCAGATGTGTCTACGTTTAATGCATGCAACCATTTCTCATCTAATGCATTTTCTGTATCAATTAACACAACAAAAATACCTTGTTCTTGTGCCGCCTTTACAATATTAGCACTAGCAAAATATGATTTACCTGCTCCTGATTCACCAGCAAATACAGTTACTTTACCTAACGGTACACCTTTGTGAAAATCACCACTAATAAGATAATTCAATGCATAGTTACCTGTGCTTACCCAATCAGTAGGGTCGTTAAAACCAATACTAAGTCCATCAATGGATTTAGTAATATTCTTTCTAAACTTACTTACGTCAAATGGTTTTGCCATCGTATTACTTCCTTGTTTATTTTAATTCTTTCATACGTTTAATATTACGTATGTTCTCTTGTTTAGTTAGATCCATATATCTAACTTACTATCATTTTTTTGTAATCCATTTATTGTTATATAGTCATACATTGAGATCGTGTTTATTTTTATATACAACTTGGTGTTGTAACCATATACTATGCATTTCTTTAAGAAGTTTGATGTCAAAGTTACTTAATTTGAAATAGTTAAAAACTTTTTCAATCTCGACTATAAAACTTTCTTTATTTAATAACCACTTTAGTTTAAAAAAATAGTTATCGATATTGTCAACATTTATATCTGATTGATTAGCAAATGGTAAAACGTTTGGATTATTTTTTATATACTTTTCAATTATTACATTCTTATCAGTTTTTTTAAACTTGTATTTGTTGTTATATTTTAATACTAATGGTAAACTTTTAAAGTTACATAATTCAGGATCGTATGGAATATATCTAATTTCATTTTCTGTTTCATAAAAGTGTTTATTCCATAACGTTTCATATAACCAATCTTGTTCGGCTTTACTTTCATGTGTTACAGTTATAACTTTTGAACCGTTACAAAAAACTGGTAATATATTCTTACTGAAGATTAAATTGAAAAGGTGTTTGTTATTATCACGTTTAAAGTATATGTCGTCTTTAAGATATTCACAAAATTGTTTGTAAGTTATTTCATTCCCTCTAGGAAGACTACTACTATAGAAATCAGTATTGTATGGAACCATAGGTTCATTTGATAAATGATCCTTGTAATTTTGTATTAATGTTCTTTTTACATATTCTATATGTAACTTATTAATTAAATCACTTTTTTTATTATCTTGAACAACATATGACCAATGTCCAACACAATCACTTGTCTGCAGAATGGTACTTAAAAACTTACCACCTGCACCGTGTCCAAATCTAGTTACTAATATGTTATTTTTCATTATTACTAACAAAATATAGAACTGTCGAAATCATTACAATATTACTTATTACAAATATTTCTAATATTCCAAACATAACACATCTCCTCAAATTGTAACGAGAACTCTACACCAAATCCTTTAGTGGGAATAATGGCATAGAGTAAACGTCAGAACAAACTATTATGCGTTTTGCCTTGCTTTTATTTGGGCAAGAATATCATCTACTTTGCTTGCTCCAGCTGTTTCAGTAGCTGGTGCTTCCGTTGTTGGGGCAGCTGTAGTTGTTTCTACTGGTGCTGCTTCAACTACTGGAGTTGGAGTAGGTGTTGCCGCTGTTGTAGTACTTTCAGTTGTTGTAGTTGTTGATGCTGGTGCATCTACTCCGTATGGACG
>Ga0255782_10004642_pt1 | contig 9927 bp, 4 predicted proteins | sample 101ome_26_FD_179980 | JGI IMG/M metagenome (GOLD analysis project Ga0255782, IMG submission 179980) | Coastal salt marsh microbial communities from the Groves Creek Marsh, Skidaway Island, Georgia - 101408AT metaG (version 2) | ecosystem: Environmental > Aquatic > Marine > Intertidal zone > Salt...
AAAAGAGGCCACCGATTGCGTTATCAAAGCCACCATCTTTTTATCCACCATAGTCGCCGCGGCGAGAGTGAACACCGGGTGCGCCGCCGCGGACTGTAAACCGCACCGCTCTAGAATCGCTCTGCCTTTTTCTTCTCCTTCGTCGTATTCTTCTTCTCGCTGTTTCTGTCCGCGTTCCATCGCTTCTCTCGCGCACAAAAAGACCAAGGTATTATCGTTAGCACAGAGAGCGCCTTCTTCGGTAACTCTCCTCGTTCTCATTGTCGTCGTCGTCGTCGTCGTCGTCGCTCCCGAAGACGACAAAGAAGAAGAAGCCGACACCACGGAAACAACGGCGCGGCGGGAAGAAGAGGAAGAAGTGCTAAGACTACCGCTACGTTTACCGACGACGACAACGCCGGCGGTGCTGCTGCTGCTGCTCGTTAACATCAACATTGTTTAGTGCCCTTGTCTTTTTATCGTTTATTGGTTTGGGTTTTTTTGGAACAAACAAAAAAAATGTTTAGGGTGTTAAACATTCCCGCGACGTTTGGGCCTTCGACACCTCTTCTTTGAAAAAAAACCAAATTCGACACTACTACGACGCACAACACGCACACACAGGCGCGCGCGCAACTTTATAATAAAAAAAGAGGACCCCCCGCCCTACTCCTCTCTCGCCTTTTTTTCTCGCTCTCTCTCTTTTTTACGCACAGCCGCGTTTGACACTTTTACTGCGCGTAAAAACAAGAGAGAGAGAGAAAACGAGAGAGAGAGAGAGAGTGTTTTTTAATTCCTTTTAATTAGAAAGAGCCGACTTGACCTCGTTTTCGACGTCGCGGGTTTCTCTCGACGAAAGAACAACAAAACACAAACAAATACAAACAGAAAAAAAAGAAAACAACAGAAAAAAAAAAGAAAAAATGTTTGTGGACTCGTCTCCGACCGCGTCGGAGACCGGGACGATGCCGCCGGAAGAAGACGAAGACCTTTCGGGTCGTCGTCGGCGCCTTCCTCGTCGTCGTCTTCAAAGAGCCGAAGATCTCGCCACCGACGACGTCATTCATCACTTGCTGGAGGAACGAACGACGACTTTGACGAGGAAGAACATCATAAACAACAACAACAACGACGACGAAGAAGAAGAACGGAGGAATTATTTCCATTTGGTTAAAGGAGGAGGAGAAGTTGAAAAGACGAAGAAGTGGTGGTCAAAAGGAACAGCTTCGCTAAAAAAGAAAGGCTGGGAGGACTCGATCGCGCGATGCGAGTTTAATCTCGAGGATCAGAAATCGTTCTCCGTGCTTCTAGAACACGCGATGGAGTTGAAAGAGAACGTTCAGAGGTGGTTTGAAGCGGGGAGCAAAGAGAGGAGGGAAATCGCGGGGTTGCGCCAATCGTCCGCCGGGTTGTTGCACAACGCCAACGCCAACGCCGCCGGGGCGAACGACCGGCAACAATACTCTGCGGCTGATAAAGGTGTTTTGAATATCAACAAGAACATTAACGGCCGTCAATCTCCTCAGTCCGGACCATTCACGTTATTTCAATCGTTACCGTCGATGGAGAAGATTGAGTGGGACCCGCGCTTAAAACAATTCGCGATATATTTCCTTGTGGTTCTGATGATGGAAACGAAAATTGCCATCGTCGGTGTGCAAGAAATTGTCCCGAACGAGAAAAGATTTTTGACGCCAGCAATGTATTCTGTGTACGTGAAGAACATCTTGACGAGATTTTTACCGTTACAGTTGGCGATTGACTTGACGTTTTTGAGTTTAGGCGTGAGGAAACGAATCGGCTCGAGTGGGACGTTCGAGTACGACGCAGAGTACGAGGAAAAAGTGTATTTTTGGAGACAGGTAATCAAGACGTTTTTCAGACACCCTCAGGTGACGATGGGATTAGCCGGGTTGTATGGACCGGTTTCGCACGAGTTCTCCGCAGCTCAGTTTGGGGCTATAGTGTTGCTGCCTCTTATCATCGGCAAGTACAGCATTTCGAGGTACTCGAGCTTAAAATATTCGTTTTTTTACTCCATCATGTCTGCGATATACGCGTTTTTATTTCAGTTCTCGGCGCCAGAAGTGAGAGAAATGTGGTTTGAGAACAAATTTGAGACGTACAAGGACGTGACGGCGACGATGTATTCGAGGTTATCGCCACAGTACATGGCGTTTATATTCTTCGCGCCGTTGGCGATGCACTTGATGCACGTCGTAGTCAACGCGAGAGGTACAACTAAGAAATTTATCAGTCTAAGCTTGCCAACGACAGCGAACGTGTACAAGAGGGAGATGACGAGTCGATTTAATCGCATGCGTTTCAAAAATGATGTACGAAATGTAAAGATTGCTGAGATTAACGAAAGAATACGAGATGAAAGACCAACACTGTCGCCGATGGGGAGAAAAGGAACCGAGAGAGGAAGAACAACAACAACAACGGCAGCAGCAACACCAGAAACAACGACGATAGTGCGACGAAGGACGAGGTCACAGACTAATTCTCCTTCCTCTCCGGCTGGGAATGACAACTCAAACGATGGCTCCGAGGACGATCCCAGTGACAATAACTTTCTCGAAGTTTTAGGATTTGGCACTCACTTGAAAAGTAGAAGCAAACGTTTGAGAGACTCGCCACCATCGTCTTCGAATAACACTTCTGGTGATGATGGTTCCGACGGAGGGGTTGGTTTAGATGTGGGCGCTACTGCTCTGAGAGGTAGACGCGCTCCAAGGAACAAACGCAACGGGCACGGCGCTCGAGGAGACGGTGCATGTGCGCCTGCAGATCTTGCTGTTATTGCTGCTAATGCACAGCCGATCGACACTGCTGCTAGTGGGGCGCACGCGTTGTCATTCATCGATATACCAAAGGAACGCTACGACTATGTTGGAGAGCTATGTGGCCGTTCGGTAGAAGAAGAGTGCGTCGTCATGGATGGTACGCACGTTGTCATTCATCCGCCTCCTCCTTCTTCAGCGTCAACGCCTGGTGGTAGTAATGCATCTGGGGCGTCCATATTTTCTGCGTTCAAACCGGCTAGAAACATTTTGTTTCCGTACGCGAAAAAGAACGGCACGAGCGGCTGCAAGAGTAACGCAGAAACGATCCGATTAGTCGATCACGAGTTTACGCAAGTTCTTGAAAAATTGAAAGAGCTTCACTCCAAATCTGTCGTCGTTTCAAACAATGCAAACGGGGAATTTCATGATTTAAGCGTTCGCATAGATGGAACAGGAACTAACGTAATGTCCTGCTCCGTATGGAGAGGTTTCACACCAGATAGTATTCCCATTCGAGCCATGGCAGAGAAGATCAAACCAAGCCAATGCTATTTGGGCGTTGGACGAGCGCAGAAGACAGCCTACACGAACATACGCGCTGGCATATCATCTGATGCAGCCATGAACGACAAAAACATCGACATCGACAACAACGAGTGCCACGCGTTTACTGTCAAATCACAATCTCGCTTTCCGCACTCGTACCCGCGAATCATCTCGGTTTCTCCGATGTGCGTTTTGCCTGGAGTGAAAACGCGCATTCAAATCCGCGGAAGAAGTTTGAAGAATATGATCTTATGCGCTCGATTACACGGCAAACCCGACATCGAGGAGATTTTTATGCACAACAGCGATCAGCAGCGTCTGAAAATGAACAAGAACGGGCGTTCAATCGCTTTGTTCAAACTGCCGAAGCTTCGTCAATCACGAAGAGATCACCACGTGACTTTGATGAAAGAGGACGATGAGATGCGTCTCGACGCCTCCGACGAAATGGAACAGTACGAACTCGAAGAACACAAGCGAGAAAGGGACATTTCTCGCAAGAACGAGAACATCAACACGAACAACTCCATCTCATACATCTCGGACACCTCCTCGGAAGACGAACAACTCGAACAAGCGCCGTTAGAAACTGTATACGTTGACGTCTGCGTCGACGCCTTATACGACGGCGGCTTATTCTTCCTTCAATTTCTCAACGTTCCGTTCGCGTCTGCTTCGATCCCGATCGTTGTCACTCCTTTTTTGGACATCAAACGCGAAATAGACGCAAAATTGTCCAACCGAAAACTGGGCGACGGCGCCAGAGTCGTCTTGTTCAAGTGCGCCGAAATCACCGGAGGTCGCGGCATGGATTGGAACACGGACAATTTCGCCGACGCGTGCGAACACGATTTGGGATGCTCAAAATACGCCGACTTAGTTCGCGCGGCTAAGCCTTGTTGAAAGAAAAGGAAGTATGCACCCCGCACGTGGTGTTAGTATTACTGTATTTTCTTAGAATCTTTTTGTATTATTGTATTTTAATTAAAAATTGTTAATCTAAAAATCATCATCGCACGGCGACACACATTGCGTGTCATGTCACACGCGCTCTTCCCCTCTCGCTCGGTAAAAGATCTTCGCGCGCTCACAAACACACAAAGCGACGAAAAAAAAAAATATTATCCACGCACGCGCGCAATCGTCACACAATCTCATATTTAAACGTATAATGTTTGCGCAAACGACGACGCATCAACAACTGCGATCATCTCTCGCCGCGGCCGGGACAACGAGTTCGACCAGATCATCGAGCGACGCGAACGCGAGGAGGATGAACAAAAAAAGAACGACGATAATACGAGCTGGCGCGGCGGTGATGGACGACACCGGGGAAGTCACGATTCGCCGCCGACCACCGGCTGGACATAAAGAACATCTCGGCATGGGATCCGAACGGTTCGCGTTTAAGATGGAAGCGGTGACGCCAACCGGTGAGCGCGTCGATAACGAGGAGAACAAGCCGAGAAACATTCTGGAAGAAATCGTCTGGTATAAAGACTACGAGTTGAATTTGATGAAGGAAAAAATGCCTCTGAGTTTAGTCAAAGGGCAAGTGAAGTTAGCGCCGGAGGTGTTGGATTTTAAGCAAGCGATTGTAGATCAGATGGCGAGCACGGGACAGCCCGGCTTAATCGCGGAGGTGAAGAAAGCGTCGCCGTCGAAAGGGGTGATTCAACCGAATTTTGATCCGGTAAAAATTGCCCAAGCGTACGAGGAAGGCGGCGCGGCGTGTTTAAGCGTTTTGACGGATGAGAAATTTTTCCAAGGCGGGTTTGAGAATTTAAAGTTGATTAAAGCGGCCGGGGTGAAGTGCCCACTCTTGTGTAAAGAGTTCATCGTGGATGCGTACCAGATTTATTTGGCGCGAGCGAGAGGTGCGGATGCGATTTTGTTAATCGCCGCGGTTTTGGATAACCAAGATTTGAAGTATTTCACGAAAATCGCGCACTCGGTTGGCATGAAAGTCTTGTTGGAAGTGCACACATACGGCGAGATGAAACGAGTCTTGTCCGGAGACTTTGACATCGACTTGTTAGGCATCAACAACCGCGATTTAGGAACGTTCAAAGTCGACTTAAACGTCACGGTAGAGTTAATGGCGACGGAGTTAGGGAAGGAAGTGAAGGAGAGAAACATCGTCATGGTTGGCGAATCCGGTATCTTCACGATCGACGACGTCAACGTGGTGCAAAACGCCGGATGCGGCGCGATTTTAGTCGGAGAGTCGTTGGTAAAGCAAGACACTCCGGATGTTGGCATTAAGAAGTTGTTTGGGAGACCGTTGTAAAGTGTAATTGAGCGAGCGAGCGAGAGAAATTCAAGAGAGGGAAATTTGTTCGCATGTCATATAAACAATATTTAAAAAATACAAAGCTACTCGCCCAAAGACCTCCCGTACACAATTTGCTGGTTATCGCGGGTTACCGCGTTCCCAAACGTCACTCACGGCGCTCAATAGAATCGAATTAGTACCAGCCTTCGTTCGGCCCGACCACCGCTTCGCTAATCTTATTCACTCTATACTGCGGTCTCTTCTCCTCCATCTCCACCAGCTTATCCATGCTCCCGCTAATCGTCATGTTACCATTCGAGGACGGAGCACTCTTTTGCACCGCTTCGTTCACTTTCTCCGCCACCATCTTCTCCATCGCCGCCTTCTCTTTCTTCTCGTCGCTCTCGTTCACGCGAAACTCACACCTGACTCGAATATCTCCAACTCTTTCCCGCGTCTTCGCGCTCAACACCGGCGCGTCGATTAAATCCTTGCCGTTTCGAAAGCAATCTCCCAACGACATCTCCGACACTCCGATTATTTCGTCCGCCAGCATTCTGTTTTCGTTTTTGATCATGATTTTAATCGTTTGATCAGCAATGTCGTCGGACGTTTTACATTTGTAGCTCTCCTCCCAAACGGGATTGGAACCGGCATTCTTCGCAGTTTTCGTCCTCGTTTTCTCGCCTAAAAAGAAAACGATGCAATACGGGTCCATTTTGCCGATGATGGCGGTGTTTTTCAACTTGGACGCGGAGACGATGGTTAATTCGAGGATGCCTGTTCTCATGTTTGTCTTTAAAGATTATTATTTTATGACGCATTTTGCTTTGTTTGTGCTGGCGAAATACTTTGCTTACTATTTTGGGTGCCTTCTCTATTATACTGAATGCTACAACTACTACCTGTACGGTACAATACTCAAGTACTACTACTACTAAAACTATTTAACGGTACGAATCAAAACGTTCTCCTCTCTTTGAAAGCCTTTGAACACGCACAACTCTTTGACGTACACGACGACGACGTATTTACACGTCGTTTGTTCGACGACTTTGACGTGCGTTTGTAAATCGTTGGAACAAGCGTAGAGCACGACGGATTCGCGATGGTCGTTTATGGCGTCGCAATGTGAACCTTTGACGTGCGCGACGACGAACGCAGGTATCGTTTTCGTCATTCCGGGAAGGAAGGCGTCGCGAGGGACGTATCCGTCCACGCGGAGTTCGTTGTCGCCTTCTGCTCTGTAGCGCGACGCGATGTGGTCTTGGCGAAGACGGTGGTGGTCGCGACGCATGTCGTTTCTCGGCTCGTCGTTGCCGTCATAAAGCGCGTTTAATCGCGCTTCAGTTTCCATGGCGCTGAAGACACCTAAGGATGATTGAGTGCTCTCGTCGATGACGACTCGTTTTTTAGCGTAGTCAAACATCGCGTGGTATTGCGTGATATTCTTCTCGAAACATATTTCGTAAGTCCACCATCCCTGAGTGGATCGATGGCATCGATCCAATTTACGTAACGCGCCACGTGCTAAAAAGCGAGCTTTGGAGTGTTGCGCTCGAGTGAATCGAGGCGCGCTGTGAGCGCTTTCGCTCGTGTCTTCGTCGTGGTGTTCCCTTGAATTTATGTCCTCTTCGTAATCATCATCGTCGACGTCCTCGTCGTCGTCTGTGATTTCCGGATCTTCATTTTCGCGTTCAGAAGGAGGTACTTTTTCAGGAGCGGTGCACTTGGGAGGAGACGGTTGTCCATCCTCTCTTTCTCCTTCTTCTTCGCCGAACCCAGACGAACACTGTTGCTCTGCTTCCTGCTGATCATTATCGATATTCTTTTCGTTCACCTCGCACACGAATGCGCATCCTAACTCTGCCGCATTGATCCCGATTACATCCTCCGCTAGTAAATCCTTCTTGGTCGTTTTCGAGGTAATCTCGCCTCGCCTCGCTCTTTCGCTACGAATTAACTCATCCCGGTCTCGTAGATCCTTCAACGCATTCGCGATTCTTGTTGCCACATCGTTCCGAGTTTGAAAATCAAACGCCTCTTCACACGCTGTCGTCAACGTGTACGAATCGAACTGCGTTATCGGCGATCGAATCGTTGCTAACTCAATCGAAGCCAATGCAAATCTTTGCTCGTCTCGTGGATAATCTCTATCGCTATTTCTACCGCCATCACCCTTCTGCACCGGTTTTGGCACTGGAACTACTGCTCGGTTTTTCATCGCGTTCGTCGGATTTGCCGTCAAGCCTCCGCACTTGTGAACCAGACATGACATCACGGCCTTCTCCGCCGGCGCGTACTCATCATTCTTCCAAACGTTTCTCTCCATTAAATACTTCCACCGCAACTCTTTAAAACACTCGATCGCAATTGAGTCGCATAACTCACACCCCATCTGTTCGCCACTCACAATCGCGTCTCTTTTAAACCTTTCCATGTTTTCGAATGAGTTCCGTGCACGTCTTTTCTCTCTTCGTTTCTGTTTCATGTGTTCGGCGTCGGATCTTCTTTTCGCCTCTCTCGCCGCTTTCTTTTCCTGCGTTTCGACGCTATTTATCCTCACCATTGACTCCTCTTTCGCTCCTCTTCGCCCATTTAATATTCTTAACGCCTCCTGTTTCGCGTTCAAGCTCTTCTCTGTTTCTTCCCGGTTCGCCTCCACGTTCCCGTCCGGATGTTCCACCACCGTCGCTCCGAACCGTAACTCTTGCGTGCTTCTAATCTTCGTCTTTATCACGTGATGTTTCGTGTCTGAGATCTTCCCGCTTCCGAACTCCTCTTTTCCAATTTGTTCTCGCGCGTACCATCGATCAGACTCCGCGACTCCGTAGAAAAAACTCGCCTTTTCGTCGTCTCGTAAAATGTTCATCGACGTTTGTTGAAATCCTTCGTTTTCTTCGTCTCTCGTGTTCTGAAGCAGTTTATCGACGATTTTCTGCGCGCTGCTGCTTGTGCTGCTGCTCGGAGAGCGACGACGACGATCGCGTCCCGACGACGACGACGACGACGATGAAGACGACGAACCGGGTTCGCTAAACGTCTCGTCCTCTTCCTCCTCTCTGGTGAAGAAAAAAGGAGAAGGCAACGGCATGAGAAAGTCTCGCATGGTGTCCGGAGTGTACGCGACTTCTGCTTCTTTTTCTCCCGAAGAGGATTGCGCAATCGTCGCGAGGAAAGTGAAGAGAAAGAGGACGAGTAACGCGACGAGCGCCGTCATCGCGTCGCGCTTCTGTGCCCCTTTTATCGAATGTGAGTGTGCGTGTGTGTGTGTGTGTGTGTGTTTGCGCGTGCGTTTTAAATTTGAAGTACCGGTCGGTCGGTCAAGAACTGTGCGTTAATTCTACTGCCGTGAGATATTGTACTATAAATATTAAAAGGTTGTTTACTTTGATCCTCCATTCGCGCTCGCATTGCTACCACCACCGCCGATTTCACCGAGTTCGATGACAAAATCGTCGCCACCGCACATGTCCGTGGCGCCATAACAGACGCTCTTCGCGCGTCCATTCGTACGCTCTCTTTGCGCGAGTTCCCGTAAAGCTAAGACTTCGGCGTAGCAACCGCCACCTAAGACGAATGCTACGGCAGAAGAGTATCCGCCGGTGCCTTCATCTTGCTGCGATCGAGTAGCTAGAACAGGAGCGCTCGCGCGTTGGGAGGCCGATGCTTTGGCATCAAAGTAGGCGAAAGTATCGACGACGGAATCGCCTCCGTTGTCCCCGGAAGACGAAGACGACGGTTGGTTTGCTAATAAGGCCTCGACCGCGGCGGCTATGGGGAGTTGTCGTTCGCCAGACATCAGATGTTTCGCCGTTTTCGTGATTAAATCAACCGATTGGCCGTATAATCTATCCGCCCAGTCTAAAATGTCCGCTTGAGATCTATTACTATTCGCGTTGCTGCCTTTGTTTTGTTGTAACTGTTGATTCAACGAGAGCATTTTCTTGACATAGTTATAAGCGCCGACTTCGCACCCACTCGCTCTTAATGCGCCCTCGATGGCCTCGTCGTCGATTTTACCAGTATTCCCAGAGCTGTTCAGCTGCGAGGTGAGCAACATGATCAACGCTAAACGGATTTTATCGCTCGCGGAACCTCTTCCCGTGGCGCTCAACAAACTCAACGCCGCCTTCCAATCGCCTTTGCCGTTGCAGAAATCTTCCTCGATGGAGAAGTACTCGTCCAAACCTCTTTGTTTGATTTCTTTAAGAAGAGCGGTGGCAATGTTTGTGTGTTTATCGATTAACTTTTTGTGTTCTTGTAATTTAGGCAACGATTCCACCGCTTTCGTCAACTTGGCCGTGCTCGCGCCAGTTTGATCGTCGGCATCGTCGC
>Ga0255782_10004656_pt1 | contig 9912 bp, 4 predicted proteins | sample 101ome_26_FD_179980 | JGI IMG/M metagenome (GOLD analysis project Ga0255782, IMG submission 179980) | Coastal salt marsh microbial communities from the Groves Creek Marsh, Skidaway Island, Georgia - 101408AT metaG (version 2) | ecosystem: Environmental > Aquatic > Marine > Intertidal zone > Salt...
ATAGCTTTAGCTTTTAGCTTTTAACAACGGAAGCGTCGGCGGCGCGTCGCGCGCTTAGTAGTATAAGTCAGTTTTTAATGTTTCTCTCTTTATTCTCAAAGGTCGCAAAAAGAAAAAAAACTAACAAAACAAAATCGTATAACATAAAAACGTGAGAGAAAGACGCGCGCAATCACACGCGGAAAGGGAGAGATTAGGTAGATATATATACATACATACATACATAGCGCGCGACGCGGTGCGCACGAAATCTACTCTCTCTTCCGAGAGAGAGAGAGAGAGAGCTTTCAGGTTTCTCTTTTGCCTTTTCGGGAAAAAAAATATCTCCGGAGATCAAAAACCACATGACGACGAAGACGAAGACAACAAACGTCGTCGTCGACGACGACGACGACGACGGCAAAAGCGACTTCGACGCCACCTCCGAGAAGGAGGAGGAGGAGGAGGAGGAGGAGAAACAGAAGAAGAGAGAAGAACTGCTCGCTCGCATGAACGAACCGCTCTCGGACTTGCAAAAGCTCAGGCTGAGTTCGATCGAAAGGTTGAACGAGCTCGTGTTGACGACGACGACGAACGCGACGACGACGACGACGAAGAGCGGAGGAGGAAGAGGAGGAGGAGAGAGAGAAGCGACGATGACGACTTTGTCGACGACGATGAGCGATGACGCGCACGACAACAACGGGTCGTACGATTCATCGCCCGGTTCGGACGAATACGACGAAGCGAACGCGGAGAGGATGTTGAGACAGCGGCGTCGTTTGGAAGCGGCGAATAACCAATCGAAAAAAGAGCAGCTGAAGGAAAAGTTGGAAAGTTTGCTATTGTCCGATCGAGGAGGCGCGAAAGAGAAGAAGGAGGAAGAGGAAGAGGAAGAAGAGGGGATGATGGGATTGGACGAGGAAGGAAACGTGGTCGTGAAGAGCAGAGGTTCGTTGGATTTTATGTCCAGCACGGATACGAACACGAGTTCGAACGAGAGTAGCTTGGGAAGCAGCGGGTTGAATAACGGAGACGGAGAGGGCGCGAACGACAATCAAAAGAAAGTACCGAGCACGCCGACGACCACCGCGGAAGGATCTTCGCTGTCCGAAATGCACATTCCTACGCAAATGCCCAAGTTTATGATTTGGTTACCAACGGTACCGTCGAAAGAGGGCACGTTGGAGAAACACACGGAGGTTCGAGGAAACTGGTTTACTAATTTGATGCGAGGGCTCGGTTCGTCGGGTAGAAACGACGCGTCGTGGAAGTTGCGACATTTCGTGCTATACGATAACCATCTGTTTTGGGGGAAAGGCTTTTCGCGAATGTACGGCTATGGGACCGTTTTAGCGGCGCGAGACGCGTTTGAGTTTGGAGAAACGGCGATCTCGATCGATTTGTTGCTGTACCCGAAAAAATCGAGCAGGCACGGAAGTTCGTCCACTTCTACGCCGCAAAGTCTAATCGAGGCTTTGACAGGTGCGTGCTGTCGACCAGAAGGATACTCGCATAAAATCGTAAGGTGTGAAACGGTGAAAGATAAAGTATCGTGGTTGGAAGTTTTGAATACCACAGCGTCCATGCACCGAGAACGAGTAGAAAAAGAGCAACAAATCCAAGAAAAGAGAGACCGCGAAGAGCGAAAACGGCGGGAGAAAGACGGTGGCACTTCAAATCTAAGAAATGCAATCACAAATGAAAACAGCGAGGAAACGGCTGGGTATACTATTCAACCACCATCACCGAGAATTTCGGGCGAGGATTATCCCTACGGCAGCAAGGAAAGTAAAAGACTGGCGAGAAATAAAAGAGAGAGCAGAGACTATTTCGCGCGAACGGATGGCGATCGACATCAACATCATCAGCTCAGCCCGACGGTAGGGTCACCTTTGATTACAACAGATGAAGAGTCAGAAGAGAGCGAGTCAGAATCAGAGGAGTACTACGAGGATGGTCTTGATGAAGGCAGCGAGTACGTCGAGAATGACGGATACAGAATGCACGGCGGAGCGCAAAGTAGCAATAGTGGTATGAATAGTGGTGGGTTGAAGACGCACGCGTCACTGATTAAGCACAACGATTCCGAGGATTCTCTTTCGCTCGATCCGCTCAATGGTATCCCTCCGAGTGAAGAGGACCGTCGCACACATAGTCGCGATGAAAGAAATGAGTCACCTTCGCGAGGATTAAACCGAAGTGGCTCCGGATCAATGACATTTAGAAACCGAAGTCTTTCGCCGGCGCCGAATCAAAGGTCTCCGGGAAGTACCCCGCGAAGCGCTAGAGCAGCAAACAAACAGAAAAACGGCGCGTTCACGTCTTCTCCGAGAAGCGATTTGACGAAAACAATGAGTTCCCCAGCGAGCAGTTCGAAGAAGCCGCCATTGGTTTCGAGTCCAAGCGGTGCTGCAAAGTATTCAGCGGCAAAGCCACCGTTTGATCCCAACGCGCGACCAAAGCAAAGTTCGATGAAGCGATCGGCTATTCATTCAGCGTTCTCGACCGCACAGCAGCAAATTTTGGATGAAGCGAATAAAGTCGCGGCGCAGCAACAAAAAGAAGGTGAGAACGGGATGAGCACGCCGCCGCCGCACACTAGAAATTTGCAAAACGTAAACAGCCCTAGAACAACTGGAGGATCGAAAAAATCCGTCACGTTTCGGAACGACGCGCTCGAAGAGGTGAAAAAATACGAGGCCACGCCAACGAATGGAAAGAAGAAGAAGAAATCGCACATGTTTCAAAACAACATATCCGCATCGGCTTGGGCTGAACAGCTTGAACGGCGCTCCTCACGCGCGCTGATTAAAGCCGCGGGGTCGTGGTCGATCTCAATAAACGATTTGATCTTTGGCAGGAAAATTGGCACCGGATCGTTCGGTAAAGTGTACAAAGCCAAGTGGCACGGCACAAATGTTGCCGTAAAAAAGACACACGACGTCTCCACGCACGCTACGGTTAAAGAATTTGCGGCAGAAATCCGATTGATGCGGGATTTGCGACACCCAAACATTGTCTTATTTTTAGGCGCCGTCGTCGACGCGCCTTCCATGTGCATCGTCACTGAACTCATGAAGAGAGGTAATTTACACTCCATTTTGCACGACTATGATAATGCAGTCCGCGAAACCGTCGCCGATAACGGTCGCTTGCGTTTACAAATGGCCACGGATTGTGCTCGAGGAATGTCGTACCTCCACTCTCGATCGCCTCCAATTGTTCATCACGATTTGAAACCGGCAAACTTGTTGGTCGACTCGAAATGGAACTTGAAAATTTCCGATTTTGGCATGAGTCGCATTAAATACAGAGCGTATTTGCAAAAATCCAACCCGGAGTTGGAAACGGCTGGAGGTACTCCCGAGTGGATGTCCCCGGAAGCGTTGAGAAACGATAACGTGGACGAACTCTCCGACGTGTACTCCTTTGGTATCATTTTGTGGGAGCTCATTACGTTGAATTTTCCGTGGCACGAGTTGAACGATCCAGTGCAAATAGTCGGAAAAGTCGCCTTCTTGCATCACCGCCCGAAAATTCCGAGTTGGGTAGAACCAGAGATGGAGCAATTGCTTTCAGATTGTTGGTCGCGAGAGTCTTGCGATCGCCCCGAGTTCACGCACATTTTAGAATTGTTACAAACGATGTCGACTCCGGGCGCGTGGAGTTTAGGTAAAGGCGATAACGCGCTCGAAGTGAAGCGCTCCAAGTTTTCGCAGTATTTGCAGGACGAGCATTTGGAAGCGGCAGTTAACGCGCAAGACGAGCCGGAGACAAACTCGTTCTTCGGTTTCGGAGGAATTCCCTTTCGCTCAAAAGAGAATGGATCGCTCACGTCCATAGCTTCGTCACGATACGACGAAGCTGAAGATCCGTACATTCCAGGCAAGAATGGTATCGATGGTCTCGATATTGATAACGACAGCGACATCTCGAGAGAAGGGAAACTGAAGAGTAACAGCACCGGTGGTATCGGCCATCAACGAAGAGAGTCTCACGAGAACATCCTCGCCTTTCGTCCACACAGTTTGACTGGCTTGACGATTAAGACGCCAGCGCCAAAACCAGATGGGAAAGAATACGATCGTCCGGACGATAAAGGAAAAGGTCTCGCTGGGTTGAAAATTAAGATTGGTAACAAAAGAACTCCGACTTCGGGCACGACTTCGTCGACGACTGCGGCTACTGCGGCGGCTGAAGCCGGAGAGAATAAGAAACCGAGCACGACGCTCGAACAACTCACCAAGCTCGAAGACGAACTCGACGACGAAGACCTCGACGACGACGACGACGAAGACGAAACCGACGAAGAAGACCTCGAATCGGAAGTATCTGGCTTCTCTCAGCTCTCCGAAGCTCAGCAACAAAAGATGAACAAGTTCAAAGAGCAACAAATAAAGATGAAGAACAAGAAGAACAAACGGTTGAGTAAGTCCAACGGCGGCTCGACGGAAGGAAACATCGTCGATGGAAATGAAAAAGATGATAAACACAAAGACGACGTAGCGGAAGAAAAAGAAGAAGAGGAAGAAGAAGAAGAACCGAAAACGCCTCGAAAATCTCCGGCGGCGCCGTTCGCCGCGCACGAAAAAGGAGACGAGACCGCCTTTCCTTCTCGCCCCGCCGCCGCTACGGCGGCTGGCAAGAACAAGAACAAGAACAAGAAATCCGCCACCGACGGGGGCAAACCCAACAAAACTTCGTCCTCCGAGGAGAAGGAGAGTCGCTCGAACGCGATCGCCAATCAGTTGTAACTTTTACCTGTATATGAAACGTTCATTATTATTATTATTATTATTATTATTATTACGAGTATTATTATTAGTACCGCGATCACCAAAATTTTTCTTCTTTTTTTGCTCGCGCGTCGTCTTTTTCGACCACAAGTCGCTCACTTTCGCGTCGTTTCGATCACCATTTTTATTCCCCGCGCGCGTATATATATCTAAAACCTTCCACTTCACAACACTTCATTCTGCCGATACGCAACTCGCGCAAAGCTCAAATCAGATAAAGAAAAAATGAATCCAAACATGTTCACCCCGGAGATGATGCAACAGGCGCAAAAGATGATGGAAAACATGACGCCGCAACAGATGCAGCAGATGCAACAGATGGCGTCCAAGATGGGCATGGGAGGAGGTGGGGGCGGCTTTCCGGGAGGGATGCCGAATTTCCCGCCGGGCGCGATGGAGGCGATGAAGAACATGACCCCGGAAGATATGAAGCGAGCCGCGGAGCAGATGAAGAATATGACCCCGGAACAGATGAAACAACAGATGGAATTCGCGACGAAACAGGCACAAAACGAGCAGCAATATAAACACGCAGCTTCGAATCAATTGAAAAAAGACGGGAACGCGCTCGTCGGGGAAGGGAAGTACGCGGACGCCATCGAGAAGTACGAACGCGTGAGAGAAAATATGAAAGCATACAGAGATCAGGAGGCGCAAACGTTGAAGAAATCGTGCTTGTTGAACAGCGCGTTGTGCATGAATAAAGTCGGGAGACACGAAGAAGCCATCGAGAGGTGCGAGGAGGTGTTGAAGATGGAAAATACGAGTTTGAAGGCGTATTACAGACGAGGTCAAGGGCATTTTCAGTTGAACAACTTGGAATTGGCGTGGAAAGATTTAAAGAGGGCGGTGAAGCTGTCGCCGGAGGATGAGATCGTACGAGGGGAGTTGGAGAAGTGCGAGGAGGAGATGGAGAAAGCCGGGATGGTGATAGAGATCAAGTGCCCGGAGTTTGATACGTTCGAGAAAGAAGAGGGAGAAGGATTGGTAGATGGTGCTGTAGAGGATGTCGGAGAGGAGCGAACTTCGAGTGGGACTGAAGCGGCGACTTCCGCTGCATTCCCTCAAATGGGAGGCATGGGAGGCATGTCTCCGGACATGATGCAACAAGCCGCGGAAATGATGAAAAACATGTCTCCAGAAACGATGGAAGCGATGATGTCAATGGCTGCGGATATGCAAGGAGGTGGCGTTGGGCCTGACGGTATGCCTACCGCCGATGCGATGAAGAAAATGCAAGAGAAAATGGGTGACCCGAAGATGCAGAAAGCCATGGCGGAGATGATGTCGAAAGTGAACCCGGAGCAAATCAAGCAAATGAGTAAAGCGGCTGGGATGAACATGAGCGACGAACAGGCAGAACAAGCCGCGCAGACGCTCAAGAACGTAAAACCAGAGACGATGGAGAAGTTTATGAAACTTGCTGCGTTTGGTTCGAAATTTTACGGAAGATTCAAGACGCAAATCGATTGGATGAACCGAAATCGAAAGTTAACTTTGACGATTTTCGTCGTCATGTTCGCCGCGTTCGTGCAGCAAGTCATTCGATGGTGGCGACGACCAAAGAGTGCCATTAAAGAAGCCGTAACCGGCGAAAAAGTGTCCGAGGAAGAGGAAGCTTTTGAAGACGCGCAATCGACGTGGTAAAATAAAGAGCGAAAAAAGAAAACGAGACCGGTACGGGCCGTACTTTCAAAAACACACGAACGTGCAAAAATGTAGTCGATATTTTTGATTGGAATTACTTTAACTACTATTTCATTTAGATCTAATGTAAACCTCTCTTCTATGGTGTGCTTAGTGCGCGGGAGGGATGATCGCGTGCAATTCTGGATCGTGCGTAAACCCTTCGCCCAGGAACGTTTGCGACCTGTAAAACGGGTTCAAATCCGTCACCCCGTACTCCTTTGCTCGGTGTTCCAACAAGTGGCACTTGATCGGTTCTTTCTCTCGATCGAGTCGATTCATCTCGCGAACAATCCCACGTAAAATCTCCATCAAGAGCGAATCGAAATCGCGATGGAAGTGCGCGTACCTGGCAAATTTCTTTCTCAAGGATTTTTGCACAGATTGCTTTTGGGTGCCGATGAAAGAATCCAACATGACGGAAATCGCGTGGTCTATATCTTCTGGGCTCACGGTTTCCGACAAACGCATGCGCGCTCTCGCTTCTGCCATACGAATCGTACTTTCCAAGTGACGAACGGCTACGGGCATACCTTCTCTTGTCACGGATTCTTTACGGAGTTCTGCGTACACTCGCGCAATTTTTCGCCCGTCTTCAAATTTCATTCTCGGTTGAACAAATCGCTTGGAGTAGGAGATGTACTTTTTCAGCATTTCTTGATCGAGCGGCTCCGCGACATCTTCATCGTTGTTGTTATTATTAGTACTATTACCAAAGCCAGCGGCGACGCCGTCTTCGTCATCAATATTTTTTGGGTGCGCCTTGACGTGACTGTTCACCACGAACTCCGCCAAGCGCCTGTCCGTGATGGGATCGATGACATCTTTCACTACGCACAACACGTCAAAACGAGACAAAATGGGATCCGTAAGTTCCACGTTATCGCTGAAGGTTCTCGAGGAATCGTATCTCCCGCCGATAGGGTTTGCCGCGGAAATCACCGAACACCTTGCCTGTAAACTCGTCACAATCCCAGCTTTCGAGATGGAAATTGATTGTTGTTCCATAGCTTCGTGGATAGACACTCGATCTTGGTCGTTCATTTTATCAAACTCATCGATCAAACAAACGCCTCGATCGGCTAAGACTAGCGCTCCGCCTTCTAAAACCCACTCTCTTGTGACTGGATCTTTGTGCACCGCGGCCGTCAAACCAACAGCGGATGCACCTTTCCCCGTCGTATACACGCACCTGTTCGCCGTTTTCTCCACGTATTTCAGAAACTGCGATTTTGCCACTCCCGGGTCGCCTAACAAGAGCACGTTAATATCGCCTCTCAGTTTTGTTTTGCCTTTAACCAATTTTTCTTGACCGCCAAAGATAGCCATCGCGATGCCGGTTTTAATGTTTTCGTGCCCATGAATGGACGGCGCGATGGAGTTGATGATGCGTTGAACAATCCTCGGGTCCTTAGACAGTTCCCTTATTGCGTGTTTATCGTCGTCGGTTAAGTTATGCGTAGCGAACGCGTCTCCTTTGCGCAAGATGTGATTTACTTCCACGTGCGTGCTAAACACCGGGAACCCGTTTCTTTGTTTGATTTGACTCGCATCGAACGAGTTGACGTAAATCCCAGTGACGTCGATCTCATCACCCGGTCTCGCCGAATCGATCAAATCATTTAAAACTATAATCTCCTTCGAGCGAGGCAAACGACCAGCCGGAACGGACCCGGGCGATTCTTGCAACGTCATTTTTTGGTAGTTTCTGTACACCGTTTTCTCAACGTCCACGGTCCAAGGTCCTTTTCCTTGACACTCCGGGCAGTTCCCGGGTTTCACCGGATCGGTCGCGTTTTGTTGGATCGGTCCGAGCAGAAATTTGCACCGTTCGCATTTAAACGTTACGTTCCTCAACTGCGGGAAGACGCTCGAACGCCTCGTGACAACGCCGGTAATTTTAATCATACAATTCAAATGCGATTGACGAATATCTCGAATTTGATCGACAATTGGCAAGTCGGAAATTCTCACAAAAACTTCCGGGTGGATGCCTTCGTACGCAGGATACAACCTCAGCACTTCTTTTTTAAGCACCTCGTCTAGTATTGGCAGCATGAGCGATGGCGCGTCCGCGACCCAAGTGGCGATTATCATGTCCTTTTTCGAGAGATGGATGAACGAGACGTTCAGCGATTGTCTGTTCTCCACGCACATTTCTCGCATTTTCCTCCTGTATAAAAAATCCTCTCTGTTTGTGCCATCGTCCCTGTTGTTGTCCTCGACGTCTCCGAGTTTGAAACGTCTCAAAAACCTCGAAAACCGTCGCTTAATTTCCACGATGGTTCTCTCTTTCGTGATCCACTCTCGCAACGGGCAATCGTAGTTATCGATGTTCACTTCGAACTCCTCGTCGTCTCCCAATAAATCCTCCTCCATATCCTCGCCTTCGTGCGCTGCATCTGCCGCTCTCCTCCTTTTCATTCTCTTCCACTGCTGTTCTTCGTCGTCGTCGTCGTCCAACGCTCTCGGCAACGCTCTTCCGGTCATCCCTCCTCTGCCTCCCGCGTATTCCTGATCTCTCTCCATCATCTCTTCTTCCGCAGCCAACCTCGCCTCTAACTCCTGTTCTGGGTCAAACTCTTCCTCCTCATCTTCTCCAACCATCCCCGCTTGTTCGTACTGATCCAAATGCGGCATGACTTCGTAATCTCGTTCCATGTTATCCATCAAGTCTTCGCCGTCTTCATTTTCGTCGTCGTCGTCGTCAAAGTCGTCGATGCCGTCGTCTCCTTCATCCTCGTCTTCGTTCGGGATCTGTGCCATCATCAATCCTTCTTCTTCTTCTTCTTCTTCTTCTTCTTCTTCCGCATCGACCTCGTCGTTGTTATCGTGAATCGCGTCTTCCTCCCCGAACGGGTCGTTGTTGTTCAAATCGCTCATCTCTCTCTCTCTCTTCTGTGATATTATTTTGAAAAAAAGAGGTTAGAAATTCGATCGCGACGAGAGAGAGAGAAAGAGAAAGAGAGAGAGAGAGAAAGAGAGAGAGAGAGAGAGAGAGAGAGAGGAGGGTCCAAAAGATGTCTCTCTGTCATTAATCACACACGCACGCGCGCGCGCGCGCGCGCGCGCTTTCTCTCGCTCTTTTCCGCGCGCGCGCGTGCGAGAGAGAGAGAGAGAGAGAGCCGGAAGACAAAAGTTTTTTTTTTCGATTTATTTTTGTTCAAAAATGAATGGAAAAAAAGCGCGAAGAGCAAAAAGCGCGCGCTCGCGCCCTGCACACACACACACGCACGACGCGCGCGCAAAAACGAACGAACGAACGACGAAGAGAGAGAAAAGAGAGAGAGAGAGAGAGAGAGAGAGAAAACGTACCCTTTTTTTTCCCCTTTCACAAGAGCAGCAGCAAGCGGCACGAAAGTGAGTAGTGAGTGAGTAAATTTCAACCTCGTTTTTTTTTTTTTTGAAAATAGTTTAGGGTTTGTTTTTTTTTTTTTTGGGGGGCGTT
>Ga0255782_10004660_pt1 | contig 9903 bp, 7 predicted proteins | sample 101ome_26_FD_179980 | JGI IMG/M metagenome (GOLD analysis project Ga0255782, IMG submission 179980) | Coastal salt marsh microbial communities from the Groves Creek Marsh, Skidaway Island, Georgia - 101408AT metaG (version 2) | ecosystem: Environmental > Aquatic > Marine > Intertidal zone > Salt...
CCTCCGTCAATCCGTGATTCGCGTCGCATCCGTCCTCTTCGTTCGCGCTTCACCGACGCCCGCGGAAGCGCTGACCACTTATGCCTAGGGTTTTAACTAGGTCTTAGCAAAAAAACCATAGGCTCGTATGTTAGACTTTAGAAACCAGTATAAAATTGAATTAGTCAGAAGTGATAAAAATGCCGAAACGCCCGTCGTTGGATTGGGTCGATCGCATCCTCATTGACTGTCGACGCATCGCGTTCTCAACTAGGTACGACGCGATCTCCTCCCGATGACGAACGCGCCTCGATGTCACGCGTGACCAGAAAACGCTCGTCACCCGTCGTCGACCGCGCGCGATGCCCCGCGCCGACGCGGAAAGATTCACGGACGGATCGAATCCCACGCCGGCGTCCCTCGTTTCCCTCTGATGCTGACCTTTATGTGTGTGCTCTTTGTTTCGTTTTGTCGACGTCGCGCAGGACGAGATGTTGGCTTCTAAGACGGCTGTGGCGACGCGTGCGACGCTCGCACCGCGCCGAAACGCGAAGAATGCGCGCGCTCGCGCTGTGGTGACGCCGAGAGCGTCCAGTGTGAACATTGCGGACAACGTGACGCAGCTCGTGGGTTGTACCCCGATGGTTTACCTCAACAAGGTGAGCGAAGGATGCGGTGCGGAGATTGCGGCCAAGCTTGAAATTATGGAACCGTGCTGCAGCGTCAAGGATCGCATCGGCTGGAGCATGATCTCCGCCGCGGAGGAGGAAGGGAAGATCTCTCCGGGCAAGACGACGCTCGTCGAGCCGACGAGCGGGAACACGGGTATTGGTTTGGCGTTCATCGCTGCCGCCAAGGGTTACAACCTCACCTTGACGATGCCGGCATCTATGTCTCTCGAACGCCGCATCTTGTTGAAGGCGTTCGGCGCCAACCTGGTGCTCACGGATCCGGCCAAGGGTATGAAGGGGGCGGTGCAAAAGGCTGAGGAGATTGCCGCCAAAACTGCCAACTCGTACGTGCTGCAACAATTCGAGAACCCAGCCAACCCGAAGGTGCACTTCGAGACCACGGGTCCGGAAATCTGGGAAGATACTGCGGGTCAAATTGACATTTTCGTCGCGGGCGTCGGTACTGGAGGTACCATCACCGGTACTGGTCGCTACTTGAAGAGCAAGAACCCGGACGTCAAGATTGTCGCCGTCGAGCCGACCGAATCTCCGGTGCTCTCTGGTGGTGGACCTGGCCCGCACAAGATCCAAGGCATCGGTGCTGGATTCATCCCGGGTATTTTGGACGTTGATATTATCGATGAGATCGTGCAAATTTCGAGCGATGACGCCATCTCCATGGCCAAGAACCTCGCGTTGCAAGAAGGTTTGATGGTTGGTATCTCCTCTGGTGCCGCCGCGGCCGCTGCTATCCAGCTCGCCAAGCGACCAGAAAACGCCGGTAAGCTCATCGGTACCGTTTTCCCGTCCTTCGGTGAGCGTTACCTGTCCTCTGCGCTCTACAGCACCATCCGCGAGGAAGCGGAGTCCATGACTGCCGAGTAATTTTGACGTCCTTGTATTCACGCCCCTATTGGAATAAGCAACAAAAAACGAAAACTTAAACAATCACGATTCGTTACAATAATGCCTACTGTGTTTTTTCTTTTGTTTTACATGCGCACACACGACATTCTCGCGTTGACTGCGATGCGAGCGTCGAAAGCGCGGCAGCGCTGGCGCGTTCCGCCCGAACGCGAAGCGGTGGCAAACGTCGATCTTCGCGCCGATAAGACGCGAAGTTGCGTCCGCTCGGCGTTAACATGTGGAAATCGCGTCGCACGGCGTCGCTGCGACTTTTTATACGCCGAAGATGCGCTCGCAGTGGGTGCAGTGGCAATCTTCTGCGACGTCTTTTCAGCTCGCGGCGGAGCGAGCGCTCGAACGCCGACCGCACTGGCGATCGATACCGCGGCGGCACTCGCTAAAAGCCCCACAGAAAATACCACGCGATCAATGTTCGCAATGTATGGCGCGATGAGTGCGAAACAGCAGATCATCAAGATGGATGTCGCCTGCGAACTCATCACGATGGCGGCGGCGAGTTGTCCATCGTTTTCGTGCTCCGCTGAATACTGCATCACGATGGATGGAACAGGCATGATACACAACGCGGCAATCACACCACGCGCCAACGCAAAGCTTTGCGGGATAAATATCGTGCATACCGCCGCCGAAAGCAAACCTAATCCGTACTTGACGCCTATGAATCTAGCCACGGATTGCACCTGCAACCGATCCATCGCCGGCTTGAAGAGCACGCCGAGGGTGAGCAACACGATTGGGTTATTCGCGTTCGCCAATGGCACGACGAGCTGTGCAGCCGTCTGCGGGAGCGCCGTACTGGTGAAATTCATCAAACTCGCCAGAGTCACGGCGATGACAGGAGGGAACTTTGCCACCTTCCAGAACAAATCCTTCATAGTCAAACTGCTCGATTCTGCTGCTTTACGCGCCGCCGTCACCGCCGCATTCGCGGCGGCAATCGTTCCCTCGCAATCCTTCACCGTCGTCGCCTCGACGAATTCGTTATCCTCCCAGAGACCAGCCTTTACCGCGCCCGTACGAAGGACGCGGATCCCCGTCCCCTCAAATCTGCCTCGCTTGAACTCGCCGGCGTACGTCCCACCCTTGGCCCACGTGTACACACCGAGGCCATGCTTCACGTTGTTTTGCCACTGTCCTTCGTACGTCGAACCGCTGGGGTACTTGTACACCCCGTGTCCGTGTTTCTTTTTATCCAACCACTCCCCGTCGTAAATCCCGCCGTCATCGTGAATCGCGCGAGACGCGTCGCCGTTTTTCTGTTCCGCGGCAAAGATAGCCTTCGCCGCGCCGAACACCACCACCGCGTTCGGCGCGTCCCACATCGCGCACAGCGCCAACCCTGGAACGCCCCAAATCGCTTCCACGAACGGGTACGCGAACATGCCCAGGTTCACCCCGGTGGCGCTTCCCACGTTTAACCCTCTCGCTCGCGCCGGAAACTTGCGATACGCCAAGTACGCCCCAAACGAACACGCCAGGCCGACGGCGAGCGAGCACACCGGAACGATCGCGCTCACGGACGACACCGTGGACGCGAGCGCACCACCACCACCGGCGTTCGCTCCGACGGACGTCGCGCGCGTCATGACGTACAGTAACAGCGCCGGGAGAGTCACGTGTGTGGCAAACCTGAAGACGGTTCGTCCATCTTCAACCGTGAGCACCTTGGCGCTTCGTAAAGCGTACCCGAGGGCGATAAAGGCGGCGTTTAGACCGACGCGGGCGAGGATGAGAGAACCATCCGCGCTGGACATGGCGCGCGATCGATCGACCGGTCGAGCGGGTGCGTCAGAGTCGTCGAGTGAGGAGGTTTGGTTTTTGGTCTCTATCCTCGTTACGTCTGCTATCTCTAAAGGTTCTCCTGTATGTTATCGAGTCTGCTGCGTGAACTCGACGCGCTGCTTGCGTCGCGGACGAATCGCCGACGGATGTGCGGCCAAACTAGGCGGACGACGTAAATACCGACGACGACGCTAAATCCTACGACCCATCCAATCCACCACTTGTCGTCGAGGAGGACGACGGAGACGGATACGATGAGTTGAACGACTTGCATCGGCGCTCCAAACTTTAAAAAGTTTGCAAAGACGTACCCGCCCGGGCCGTACACCATGAGATTGGTTTGATAACCGAATGGCGACATGAAGGAAGCGGACGCCGCGAGCATGAGCAAAAAACTCATTTGAGAGTTTTCAATCCCTTGCTTGTCCGCCGCGCCCGCGGCTATGGGGAACATGAGCGCCGCCGCCGCGTTGTTGCCAACTATGTTACATAAAATAACGGTGGCGACGTACACAGCGACCAAGATACCCGCTTTTCCGGTACCTATGGCGTTGCCGCCGTCGACGAGCGTCGACGCGATCGCCGCTGCCACTCCGCTCTGCTCCATCGCCGCGGAAATACCAAACGCCGCCGCAATCGTGACTATGACTTCCCATTTCACAGCGGCACGAGCGGCTTCTTGAGTGAGACATCCAGTCGCCATCATGATGCCAGACGCCAAGAGCGCGGCGACAAAAAGATCGAGAGCTCCCGCGACAAAGACGGCAATCATAACCACCGCGGTGCCGACAGACGGGATGAGTTTGTCAAACTGCGGCGGAGCCGAGTCTTCAATCTCTGAAATGAGCGCAAACGCGGGATCTGCCTTGTGATCCAACAGGAAACTCGTGGACGTGTCAAGAAGGAGAACATCACCGGCTTCGAGAACAATGTCCCCGATTCGAGCTTGGATGCGTCCACCACTGCGTTGCACCGCGATGATGACGGCGTCGTAGCGTGTTCTGAAATGCGTGTCGCGGACACATGTTCCTACGAGTTTGCTTTGTTGAGAAATCACAGCTTGAACCAAACGTCTGTCGCTCATCCTGACGTGATTCAACTTGTCGATCTGGTCGTCTTGGGAAACTAAACCGGGGATTCTGCGAAGCGTTTGCATGCCTTGCATGTCTCCCGCAAACCACATGATGTCTTCACCGTTCAAGATGGTATCGGGTTCAGGAACCCGCATTTCACCCTCGGCGCTCGATTGAATGGCGGTACAGAATAATCCCGGCACGTTCGCCAAGTCTACTTTACTGATAGTCTTTCCATCGAGCGCGCCACCACTCACGACGCGCATTGGAATTGCAAACTCGTTGTAGTTGAGTTCAGTCTGCTGTCCGGAAATCAGAACCTCCAAATCACTTCCGGCAGTGAAGACTTGCATTTCACCTTCATCCGCGGATAAGGTGCGTTTGGATGCAGATCTCGGCAAACCACGTTTCGATCTGTCCTCAGCCACCGCCTCGCGTTCACGCTTTTGCAGCAACAGCGGGCTCTCGGGCGAGACGTGCAACATGAGAATATCATTCGCTTGGAACACAGTCTTGCCCAAGTGTCCCATTCGTACCCCATCGGATGCCCCAGCTTTATCTGAGCTCTGCACAGCCATGATCGAAGCCTTAAATTTGTGTCTGAATTTGCACTCTGAAGGCGTCGTTCCCACGAGCGGCGAGTTTTCCATGATTCTCGCTCGGATAACCTCCACCGCACCGCGTGAGGATTCCTTGTCGCTTAAAAAATCGTGTCCGCCGGCGTCTTTGGCTTTATCTCCGTGCCTAAAGTTGAAGTCTAAGCTCGCCCGTCCTCTTCTCGTAGGGTTCATAGCTCCCTTAGCCATGGCTGGGGACTCGTGCGCTTTGTGCGACTCACTTTCGCCGTCGCGAGCCAACATGAACGAACGGAGCACGTGTTCATACTTGTGCATGTCGACGGTACCAGCTCGAAGTCCGTCTCCATGCGCGCGATGGAGCAAACCCAATCCCTGCACGTCGCTGTCGTCTCGCGACGAGTGCTTGTCATCATCCGCATTCGCCTTTACTCTCGGAGGAAACGTCGTCGTGCTTCCAATCATGTCGCCCGAGCCGTCCACTGGATGATGCACCCCCGCTCGCTGCGAATCCATCGATCGCCTCTTCTCTTCCATGAGCATCTTCTCCTCTACGTCGTGCGTGAGCGGCACGAGCCCGTGTTTCTCACAAACCTCCCCGATGCGCTCCACCAAACCAGTGAAAATGAGCACGTCGCCCACCTCGAGAATAAACTCGGGGCGCACCGCTCTCATCAGACTGTCGCCGCGTTGCACGCTGACGAGATATAAACCATTCAGACCGCGTAGAATCGCCACCTCGGCGTCGACCACGGGCGATCCCCGCGGGACGACTGCACCGACGGTGAGATTATCGAGATCAGAATCGCCCGAATCATCGTCATCGCTCGCACCTCCTGGAAGTAAAAACGGCGCCGCGATCAACATGTACGCCAAACCGCTGAGCAACACGGGAACGCCGTACTTGGAGAGCTCAAACAACCCAATCTCCGTCTCGTCCGGGTATCTCTCGCGCCGCATCCCGTCCACGACGAGATTTGTCGACGTACCGATGAGCGTGCACGTCCCCCCTAAAATCGACGCGAACGACAGCGGAATGAAGAGCTGCGCGGGCGCAATCTTGCACTTTCTACACCACTTTTGCACGATTGGAATCATAATCGCCACCACCGGAGTGTTATTCAAAAACGCGCTCACCGTCGCGATGGGTACCATCAACCTCAACTGCGCGTCCGCCGGGCTCTTCGGCGTTCCCAACGCCTTGCCCATGTAATAATCCAGAGCTCCGGTGTTCGATATCCCCGCCGCGACGACGAACAAGCACGCAACCGTGAGCAAGCCTTTATTACTAAATCCCTTCAACCCTTCGGGGACATCCACGATCCCCGCCGCGAGCACCATGGCCAACGCCCCGAGCATCAACACGTCCGGTCCGGCGACGTTTCGCAACAGCGCGACGAACATGACGAAGACGACCGAGACGCAGTACACGCCCTCCCATAGTTCAGCCATGGCTGCGTGGACGAATGGTTTATCACGACGTCGCCTTTACGCCCTCTTCCGTTCCGTTCCGCCGCGACGCGCGCGCGAGCGAGCGAACGAACGACGCGCGGATGCGATGCGCGGACGCGTGCCGACGACCCGGGCCGGGACGTGCGGCGCGTCGACGCCACCGCGCGCGAAAGTGCGGTGATTCTGTCGCACGTCGCGAGACGAGTGAGGACGAAACCTCGACAACGAACACCGGATGCCTCACACGCCGACGCGCGCGACGCCCGGCTCGAACCGCACGGTCGGTGTCGGTGAGCGTCGTTCGACGCCGAGACGAAAACTCTTCGGTCGACCGCGAAACCGATCGTCGACGACGAGGACGCGGGTGGAAAGGAAATTCGATTCGATTCGATCGGCGGCGGTGCGACTGGGACTCGTTCGATTCGCGATCCGACTTTAGTGACGAAGCGAAGACGCGATGGGCGGCGGACGAGCGGGAGACGATCTGGTGAAATCGTACGACGATGACGAGAAGATTTCGTTTGAAACGTCCAAGGGGGTTAAATCGTGCTCGACGTTTGACGCGATGGGGATTCGAGAGGATTTGTTGCGAGGCTTGTACTCGTACGGGTTCGAGAAACCGAGCGCTATTCAGCAAAGAGCGATCGTTCCGATAATCTCCGGACGGGATGTCATCGCGCAGGCGCAGAGCGGTACGGGTAAGACGTCGATGATTTCGTTGGCGTTGTGTCAGATGCTGGATACGACGTCGAGAGAGGTTCAAGGGTTGGTTTTGTCGCCGACGCGAGAGTTGGCGGTGCAAACGGAGAAGACGGCGTTGGCGCTCGGAAACTTTATGAATGTGCAAGTGCACGCGTGCATCGGTGGTAGATCTATTGGAGAAGACATTCGTAAGTTGGACTACGGGTGTCACATCGTGAGCGGCACGCCCGGTCGCGTTTTCGATATGATTAAGAGACGCAACTTGCGCACTCGCGGAATTAAGATTTTAGTCCTCGACGAGGCGGACGAAATGTTGAACAAGGGTTTCAAGGAGCAAATCTACGACGTGTACAGATATCTTCCGCCGGAGACGCAAGTCGTGTTGGTGAGCGCGACTCTTCCGAACGAAGTGCTCGAGATGACGAGCAAGTTTATGACGGATCCGATTCGCATTTTGGTCAAGCGCGACGAATTGACGTTGGAGGGAATCAAGCAGTTCTTCGTCGCGGTGGAGCGAGAAGAGTGGAAGTTTGACACGCTCTGTGATTTGTACGACACATTGACCATCACGCAAGCTGTCATCTTCTGCAACACGAAGAAGAAGGTTGATTGGTTGACAGAAAAGATGCGCCAGAACAACTTTACGGTGTCCGCCATGCACGGCGACATGCCGCAAAAGGAGCGCGAAGAAATCATGAACGAGTTTAGAGGTGGAACTACTCGGGTGCTTATCACGACGGACGTTTGGGCTCGCGGTATCGACGTCCAACAAGTCTCTCTAGTCATTAACTACGATTTGCCCGGCAATCGTGAAAACTACATTCATAGAATAGGTCGTTCTGGTCGCTACGGTCGCAAGGGTGTGGCCATTAACTTTGTCAAGGCTGACGACGTTCGCGCTTTGCGCGACATCGAACAATACTACTCGACTCAGATTGACGAGATGCCCATGAACGTTGCTGATTTGATTTAATAAGAACTGCGTCCTTCCCGTGTAAAATGTCCACACTCACTCGCTCGCATAACGTGTCCCTCGACGCGTCGCTCAATCATGTCATTCGTGAACAGACGCCGAACGAGGACATACTTCGACGAAGCTTCGGGCGTCGATGTGGCCGCATATCCGGGTTTCGTTCGGAAGCCACTAGCGATTTTCGGCGAGGATGGTTTGCTCCAAGAAGGTCCATCGAAATACTTTTCTCGCTCCACCCTCGTCCATCGGCTCTACCAAGGACGAAAACCAACCTTTAGCCTAGAGTTGACGCCAGCGCAAATTCACGATGACATGGCATCCATCACCGAAGCTTTCACGGCGAGCGAAGACTCTCCCAGTCACCTGCGCGCTGAGCATCCGATATCGTCGGCGAGCGAGCCAAGAGCGCTTGCGTCAAAATCATCCGAAGACACAACCGGGAAAGAAGCGCGACTGGAACAACGAAACATTAACGAAAAGAAACGTGCGCGTGAAGACGCGCATCCCGTGGATGTACGAGAAGCGTTGAAGGATACCAACCTCCAGCGTAATTTTTTTCTCTAAATACGCGCGTCGTTCAATTACAATTTGTCTCACAACTCTTCAGCCACTCTATCCGCGAGCGCGTCAGCGTCTTTCTCGTCGTCTGAAGAACTCGACTCTTCCTCCTCGTCCTCTTTGCGAAAGTTGTTTCCCGATCGTTCTATGCTAAATTTTGTGTGGTTGAAATTGCGCGTCAGCGGCGGTAAATCTCCGTCGCTGTCGTCGTCATCCTCGTCGTCGTCGCTCTCGCTGTCGCTCTCGCTCTCACTCGGTGGCATCATGTCTCTCCTCCCTCGCGACGGTCCCGCGTCCGGGCCGCCGAGCGTGAGCCACCTGTTTTGAGTCTCAATCACCTCTTCGCTCGTCGTGCACTTCATGTACGACTCCAAGAGCTCTCTGTTCAAAGAGATGAATCCGTGCCCCCACTTAAACTTATTCATCAGCGCCTCCGCGGCGTCGGGATACCCGGCAATGTACAACCCGCCCGCGAGCGCCTCGGCGCACGTCAGCTTGCACGGCTTGCCGTAATTCACCGGATTAGCCGCCACGAGCCACGGCAACAACCTCGGCGCGGCGCTGTGCAACTTCCCAAACGGTACGTCATCCAACCGATTCCACGAGCAATCCACGACGGCTAATCCGTTCGCGTTCAACACATCGTAATCCTTGGGCGAGATGGTCTCCGTCGCGTTCGGCGTGAGCGCCACGCCCGCCCACCGCTGCTGCACTCGAAGCTCCCGCAGACACCCCAGCCGCGCCAGCTTTCTCCCGCTGCACCTCTTCGGATCGCACTGCGCCAAGTCCCACATCGCCAGCGGCACCGGAAACCGCGTCGGCGCCGTCCCGTTCGCCCCCTCCTCGTCCTCGTCCTCCTCCCCCGCGTGTCTTCGCCCGCACGCGTCGCTCGTGCACGAACAAAACGAACCGCCGCCTCCTCGAGCCCAGTCCGGGAGCACCGAGCGTCCACCACCGCCGCCCCCGCGTCCACGGCCACCCTTACCGCCCCCGCGTCCGCCTCGTCCTCGCGCCATGCTTCCACGAGCGCTCCCGACGCGCGCGCGCGCTCACCCTTCCCGTCGTCGTCGACGTCGTCGTCGTCGACTGACGCGCGGGACGGATGATGATGGATGACGGACGCGCCCACGCCGGGTTCGCGGACGTCACAATCACATATAAACAACCCAAAAAACACCATCAAACACACAAACACCCACAAACACATACCA
>Ga0255782_10004661_pt1 | contig 9903 bp, 20 predicted proteins | sample 101ome_26_FD_179980 | JGI IMG/M metagenome (GOLD analysis project Ga0255782, IMG submission 179980) | Coastal salt marsh microbial communities from the Groves Creek Marsh, Skidaway Island, Georgia - 101408AT metaG (version 2) | ecosystem: Environmental > Aquatic > Marine > Intertidal zone > Salt...
TTTAATAAAATCTCCAATTTCTTTTGCAGCTTTTCTACCTTCGTTTCTTCTTGATGCTCTTTGTGCGTCTCTTTTAGTTCCGTAAGATCCATCTGTTTTTCTTCCAGCTGGACCAGATCCACCGCCACCGCCTGTAGATGCGCCTCCGCTAAATCCACCCATATTATTATCCTCCTAATAAAGTTTTTTGACTGATGTTTTCGTCATCGATTGTAGTTAAGCCTTGAGGTCCAGTAAGAATTGTAGAACGTCTACCTTTACGCCTTTTTTCTTCCTTGGTTAGTTCTTGCTCTACCTCTTCTTCTCTAGCCTCATCTTCGTAAGATGGAACTTCCTCTACTACTGGCTGTTCAAAAGTTGGTTGTTCAATTTTAAATATTTTTCTTATAAATCCACCCATGACTAAATAATGTTGTAATCGTTCATTGCTGTTTGTTGTCTTTTAACGTTCATATCCTTTAATCCTTCAAATGCTGTAGCCATTACTCTAACGGCATCGCAATAATGACTGGACCAGGAATGAACTGGTTTAGTTGCAAATACTCTTTCCTTCTCTGAGTATTTACGGTGATAATGTCTAAGAGCATTGATTAAATCTTTGCAATTATCCAAATCTATTTTGCATCTTGGCAGAAAAACCTTAACTGCGTGGATGCCATCTTCTAAAGGAATTTTATTAGCTACCTTAAATTTAATACCTAATTGGTAAGCTGTTTCTCTTCTTGATCTACCTGAGCTAAACTCAGTAACCTCAATATCGTGCGGTGCATAATGAGTACCGTAGACATAAGGTTTAGATTTAAGCTCTTCTACATAATGCGGTAAAGCTTGGTTTCGATTGGCATAACAATCAATAATATTAATGCTATGACCTACTTCCTGGAAAAAGACTATTGTTGTGTCGTCTTTCCAGCCAAGATCCCAGGCTGTGTGTACTAAGTAGCTTGGATCGTAAGGAACAGTTGTTAATTGTTTCTTGTCTTCTAGATCAGAAATAATATCACCATAAATAGAACCAGGCACGTTGCCAGTAAAACTACATTCAAATTCTTGTTTGAATTTAGCTTCTCCCATAACGGTAAGTGCATTATCCAATTCTTCTTTATCGATAATTCCTGTTTCGCTAGCTCTAGCTGTGTACAGAAACCATTTTTTATCTTGTTGAGCTTTTTGATAATAGTCATAAAATATATTGTTCATTGATTGAGGCGTACCGACCATAACCATAAAACCTTTACGGTCAGACAACGCTGGAGTTATTACTTCATCGATTAGTGATGCGCTTACTTGAGCGGTTTCATCTATAATTACTCCGTCAAGGTAAACACCTCTAATGCTATCAGGATTTTCAGATGACAATAATGTTATCCTTGATCCGTTGATAAAATCACACCTTAATTCTGTTTCGTTGTATTTCGTTCCAGGAATTTTCTCGGTGTAAAATTTTAAGAAATCCCAAGCTATGCTTTTTGCTTGCTTGTACGTTGGCGCGATGTAAGCGTAACGTGGATTATAATTCTTATTAGTTAGAGCGCATCGTATTAAATGATTTAAGCAAAGTGTAGTCTTGCCAAACCTTCGATGGCATAACAGTAAACCATATCTGTACTTCTCTAATTCACTATGCAAATAGGCTTGCTGTTTTCTAGGTGAATACGGTATTGTAATTTTCATTAATGCAGCGTTGGCGGATGGTCCATTCCTTGATAGCTCATATTAATTTTTCGGAATAGATATTCTGTAAATTCGTGTTTATCCTCTTCGCTGTAGAAACCGTGGAAATTAACTAGCAAACCTTCTTCATTTGAAAAGCTAATTGCGGTAACATCTTTAAATCTGTTCTTAATCTTTTTATCGTTCATTGTGTGTGTGTTTATTGTTCCTAAGATTTATCGTATAAGACCTGGCGCCTAGTTTTTTGGGTATGGTACCTTCTCTTTTTTATACGTTTTTTCGCTGTACTTTTTAGGTTGTTGTCTAATAAACAACTAGTTTAGTTAGTAAACACTATCTTTATTTTAAATTCTGTAACTTGGTATGTAACTTATAGATCAACGAACCTCATGTCGTGTGCGAGGCTTTGTTTGCGCTCTATTGATTAACCGAGTTTGTAACGTCTTTGAAATCCTCTTGATCGGAATTGCTCCAAGTAATTTGGATATTTGTATCTTGCTTGATCTCTTGCTTGTCTCCATAAATTCCTATTAGCTTTGATGCCATCCAACGATAGTGATGTAACTTCTCTCTTACGATTGCGATATTCTTGTTATCTGCAAACTCAAGCTCCTCAATCATCTTGTCCAGGTATGTCTGAGCAGCAATCTTACGCGCTGTCATTATCTTTGATGCAAAGTCTTTATCTTCAGCTATCCAGTCATAAACCTTAGATAAGCTTGGATTAGCTTTGTCTTGGCAAATCCTGGTTAGTGGTTTGCCGTTCATCAACTCTTTTATAATTCTTGTACTTATCTCTGAGGTTAGCTGCAACTTGCTCATAATTAATATTCTTTAAATTCCTTAAACTCTTCAATTTGTTATCTAGTGTCTTAGGACCAGTAGACCAACCTCCGTGAATACGACAACGTATGGTTCCTTTTTTAGTTAGTATTCCTGATGCTTTACAAGGTAACTTGTTTTGTTTGTTGATCGTTTGACATTGTAAGCGATGTTTATGTCTTGCTGCCATCTGCGCTCTAAGTATTTAGATTTAAAAAACAAAAAAAAATAAAAAAAAAAAAAACGTAAACGTTTGCGTATTAATGAAATACGTTGATGAGCATATTGTATAGCTCTGCTCTAACTTTTCAAATGAAAAATAATTTTTTTATAAATATTTGAAGATTAAGTAATTAAATACAGATTTTTGTCTAAAATATCAAATTTTATTTTAACTTTTATTTTATCTACTAGCTTACCTAGGATAGTCAGATATTTATTCTTAATAGTTGTTCTGTGATAACCAAAATGTCTAGCAAGTTCAGACCATTTATATTTTTTAGCTCTCATCCAAATCATTTCTCTTATCTCTATAGGATTATCAACTATATCTTTATCAATTAACATAAGCATATCGATTGCAAACTCCCACCTGGTTATCTGCCTTGGCGAAGCTCTAAGCTTTAGTTGCTTTTGATAATATCCTATATCTGATTTGTCGTAGCTTGTTATTAAAATATCATACATACTTGGCGCTCCAGGATGTCTTGGCTTTGCAATAAATCTTTCAGTTCTTGCAGCATCTTCAAATAGATTAACAATGTTTCTAATTGTAAGTATGTCTTGTTTTAAATAATAATTAAAATCTTTTTTATCCAATGTTACGTTCCTTTAAAATATTTGTAAGAACCCACGGATATTTAAGATCTCCAGGCGTTATCGTTTTAAGCTCTGCATCTGACATATCATTTAATTTGTCATGCAATGAATATTGATCTAGCTTGGCAAACTTGTAGATCTTATTTATTTGTACTGGATCTTTTTTTAAATACTCTTGTATATTGGACCAACCTTTGCCTGAGCTATAACCAAGAAAACCTATTGAGTTCAAAAATCTTTTATATCTTGGCAAATCAAATTCTAATCTTCTATGTATCTTATTATCTACAACAGAAACTAAAGCATCACCTTCAACAGTTACTGTACATAAATCAGTTAATATCTTTTTAACTTTATCTACTGAAATACCTAAATCACTTGCTGTTTGTACGTAGTTAATAAAAGGTTTTAATGTCTTAACGTTGTATTGGCTGCACCAATAACTGTACGTTCTAAATTGTTCAGCTGTTATCTGTAACTTTAATATTTCTTTATCAGCTATCCAAAATTTCTGCATAATCTTTTAATTGTGATGGTGTTAGTGTTTTTAATTTATTTCTAAAAATGTCTTTGCGTTTGCAATCTGGAAAATGTTTGACCTGGAACTTTGCAAGAAAACTAATCCATTGCTCAAAGCTACAGCTCTGTAAATTAGAGTAATTTGGAAATACTTTACGTACAGTTAATCTATAAACTCTCTCTTTTTCTTCTTCGTACCAAATGATGTAAGCGTTTAATCCTGACATTTCCGCCAGTTGCTTAATCATTGAATGACCTTTTTTGTAATCTTCTCTAGGTCCTTTGTGGCGTGTAGTTTCTCCAAGAAATAAAGGCTTATTACAAGCTATACAGCAAGCTACTTTATCTACATCCATCATAGCGATACAATCGTGAGCCTCTCTATGAGTGTAAGAATAAGCAGTAAATTTAACGTTTTTTCCGTATATATCTCTAGCCATAGTCAAAAATCAGCTAAAATAGCCTTAAAAACCGCCTAATTTAGCTATATTTGGCTTATATTCTGTCTTTTTAACTATTCAAATTACATAGTGTCTACAACTTACATAATAATACTAACTATTTGTTGACAGTATAGGATAAAGGTTTAAAAGGATTTTTAATGAGTTTTAAAAATATTGAAGCCAACAAAAACTTAAAAATTCTAAAATATTCAATTCTTAAAAGAGACGATAAAGGAATTACTACTGGTCAATTTCAAAAAGGTGCATCTGAATTAATTAAATCAACAATTAAAAAATTTCCTGGATCTTTGCTTACTGGACCAAGTGCAAGAGTTGTTTTTGAGTATGCAAATAAAAATGTAATTCAAATAGATGGACCAGTTGAGGATGTATTATTTGCAGCTGTAGCAAAAATAAAAGAAAAAAAGAACCCAGCTAAAAGAGACCAATTCCATCAAGCTTTTATGAGTGATTGGAATAATACAACATTTTCATTAACAGCTTATCAAAAAGATTTTTTAAATGAAAAAATTAAAGAGAGCAATGTTTCAGTATCTGGTTTAGCAAGAGATACAAATCAAAACAGACAATCAGTTTATTATCAGTTGTCTGGTGAAAGAGGTATTACAATAGAAAACGCATTAAAGTATGCAGCTAAATTAAATGTTGATCCAGCTGATTTATTATTGCCAAAACAATTAACTACTATCTGGGGATATGTTAATACATTACAAGATGTTATAACTGATGAAAATTATTATCCAGGAAGAGTTTATCCATCTGCTAAAAAAGAAACAGTTGTAGTTCCAAGAGATATTTACAAATCAAATATTAGAGCAATTAAAATTGATGCTAGAGGTTCTATGTATCATAACCAAGTAGCATTTTATTATAAAGATAATCAAAGTAATTTAGAAATTAATAATAAACTTTGTGTTGTTGGTATTAAAGTTAAAGGTTTCTTTGATGAAGAATTAATTTATTTTTATTTTGGATTGTATGAAGAATACAGAGGTAAGAAAACTTTATTAAATCCTGATCCATATTGTGATGAAAGTAAAAAAATTATTTATCAAGATTTTGATTTTGAATTTATATCTCCAATAGTTTCATTAGTTGATCCAAAATCAATACAAGACGCAACGGTTGCTAAAAAATATATGCCAACTGAAGTTTTAATGTCTCAACAAGATGCTGAAAGAAAATTAGCAGATCTTACAGTTCAATATGAATTTAAAATGAAAGACTTAAAGTTACAAAATGAAAAAGATAGAGCTAAAGGTGCAAAGCTTTTAGCGGAGTATGAAAAAGCTCAAAGAGAATTAGAAGAAAAAACTGAACAAGTAAAAAGAACTTTATCTGGTGAAGTAATGAAAGCTGTTAAAGATTTATATTACGAACAAAAAGAAGGTGAAAAAGCTTTATACGACCAAATAAAAAATTTAACTGAAGATAAGAAACGTGCTTAAAAAATTAGAACAATACTCAGCGAAAGAACTAAAAGAAATGATACCTCCACAAAAAGTGGCAAGAGAATTTGGTTTAAATACAGACACTTTAGCGTACATGAGAGAATGTAGTAGAGACGAAGGTAGGCTTAGAGGTCCATTATTTATAAAAGACGATAATATTATTCTATATCAACGAAAATCAGTTGTAGTTTGGCTTCATAAGTCGATGTTCTCACCAGTTGAAAGTGCCGAAAGTACGGAAAATGCCGAAACTACTAAATCAAAAAAATCTAAACCAAAACTCAATTCTGTAAAATAACAGAAACTAAGGTACATTTAGGACAAGTGCCATAAACTTTTTTAGGCAAGTTTGAAATAAGCTTGTCTATGACATTAAAGCAAAATATAAAAGTTTCAGATCCTTTAGAGGAGGCTGGAACACCATCAGTTTGTAATTTATTTAATTGGAACCATCACTCACCTACTCAAGCAGTTTATCCTGATGGCAACTTTGCTTACAGATATTGGTTTGTACCTCAAGAAGTAAGAAGACAGTTTGAAGGCAATGCCAACATGGCAGCTGGTGTAGCTATAGGTAGTTCAATTCAATATCACTTAGCAGATAAAATTTTTAAACTTAATCCGAATACTCGTAAACTATCTCCAGTAGTTAATAAAAGACTTAGCCTGGATCTTGCAATTCAAAAGGTCCAGGAAGAGTTTGATAACTATAATCCTGTAAACGAAAAAGATAGAGCAAAGTTTCAGTGGTACAGAGAAACAATACCACAAACAATTTCACAGCTTGCAAAAGCTGTTGAAGTGTTAGGCGTTAAAAAAAATGTAGTTGCGGAAAACGTGTTGTCATTCCACGATGACCGATTACTACTTCCAATCATCGGAAGATCTGACTTGGAGTTTCAACAAGATCTTTCATTTGCTAGTACCCATAATACTAGCTTTCCTTTCTCCTTGTTGGAAATCAAAACAAGTCACGATCGACCTTCTAGATTAAAAAAGGATGGTTCATACTCTTTTACTTCTGCAAAGGTTCCGATGATGCCTAACAAAAATCATTTAATGCAATGCGCGTTTTATTCTAAATGCAAACCTGAGCATGAAGTTAAATTAATTTACGTTGTCAAAGATGATTTTAAAATATTCGATAGGCACAACTGCGGAGACTTGGAGCCAGAAAATCTAAATAATTATTACGAACAATTAGTAACTGTTTTTAAAAGAAGAGAACGTTTGTTGATGCGATACGCAGATGAAACAGATGTTGAAAAAATCAAAGGCGAACTTGTCCAAGACTTAGATCCACAATTCGATCACAACTTTTGTTGGTCCATTGGTAATCAGTTTGTTCAAGACGCAAAAAAAATATGGAATTGCTGAGGTGTTAAATAATATGGAAACAAAAGACAAACTAATCGATGCTTTAAATGAGTTTAAAAAGATTGCTGCATCTGAGGCAGTCAAAATAAAAGGCAAAGATTATAATTTAGTAAGTACCAGACTTGGTATTGCTAGAAGAGTATTAGGTTCATCATTGGATCTAGTAGATCAGATAATTCACCAAGACGATAAAAAAGTGATTGTTCAATGCGATGCTTTTATTGACGGAAGACACGTTGGAACTGGTTTAGCCGAGGAAAACCGTAGTCAAAGTATGATTAATAAAACAAGCGCTTTGGAGAACGCTCAATCGAGTGCATGGGGTAGATGTCTAGCTGCTTGCGGATTTTCTAACGATAATCTAGCGAGTGCAGAAGAAGTCTCAGTAGCTATTGAAGCGCAAGATCGTCAATTACAAACAGCTCTCCAGGAATTGCAACAAGTCTCTCATCCTGGAAATTACAAAGACTGGATCTCCAAACATAAAGACGTGTTAGCGAAGATCAAGACAAGTAATCCTATTGCTTACGGAAAATTCCAAGAGCGATTTACAGAGCTTAAATCAACATTAGAGACTAAAGGAGTGTTAAATGGCTGAAGGTCAGGACACTAAATCTTTTGGTACTGCTATTCTTAATACGAATAAAGCTAGTCCTAAAAGTTACGATCTAAAAGGTACGATTGAGGTTGACGGAACCAAGTACAGATTTGGAGCGTATAAATCAACAGCATCAGGTAAAGGTAAGCTTGCCGAAGGTACACCGTATTACTGGATGCACCGTGTAGAAAAACTGGAAATGAACTCTGAAGGTGAGAGTTTTGATCCAGCATCACTGGAGTAATAAGTGGACACGGATAAATATAAATCTATTGCAATTTCAATGCCAGTTTACACAAAGCTTAAAACTTTAGCTGAGACTAAGTTTGATGCTCCAGTAAGCATGGCAAAGATTGTCGAAATGGCAATTAACAAATCTTATGAGGAGTTCGTTAAGAACGATGAGCGTAGAACATAAGATTGAGCATATCCGTAAAATCAAAAGAGCGGAGTACGGCAGCTTTACTACCAATCTTACCTTGATTGGCAAAAGCTGGTCGGCTCTGCTCGACTTACCATCGCCTATTCCACCATGGAAGGTAGCTTTAATGTATGTAGCAGCAAAAGTAATTAGAGCAGCTCATTCATTTAAAGAAGATAACTACGTAGATGCTCTTAACTATTTGCGTAAAGCGGAAGAATTGCAGCGGACAGATGACAAAGATAATTAATTTTCCAAATACACCGAAGAGTGCGGCTCAAAAAGAGGCTGAAGCTCTGGAGTATAAAAAGTTTACAGTTGAGAATACTCTTAACTTAGCGATGTCTTCGGATCTGTGGGAGCATTACGAACTCACAGCCGATGATGTTGGTTGCTTGGAACAATTTGGTGAAGTTATGAAATTTTCACCGTTAGCTGCTGCAAGATTAGTATCAAAATTAGCAAGTCAAAATAAAAAATTAGCTAACTGTATTCACTTACAGTTTGCAGACGATCCTTGGAGTTAATATGGAAACTGAAAAAAGAGTACATGAGTTTGAGAAGGTAACTTACGATAGTTATTTTCATTATCAAAATTTTAGCAGCGATGAGCCTACCGCTAGAATAAATAACTCACCATTTTATTTAAAGTATGAAGAAGGAGTACCAGCGTTTTACTTTAGGTACCAAAATACTTTTAAAGAAATATCGGTGGAGGCGTTCTTAATTAATTGTGAGCAGTCAAGAGCTTTTGATATGAGCAACTGGCAGTCTCAAGTTGAGAATTATTTTAATCAAAGTATGGAGGATATAAAATGTCAAATCTTGGCACAACGGAAGATCAAAAAATCTTTAACGAAACACTAGGTAAAAATATAAAATACTTACGTAAACAAAAAGGCTTTAACCAAACAAGAATTGGTAAAGTTATAGGTACTTCATTTCAGCAAGTGCAAAAGTATGAACAAGGAAGAAACTCGCCACATCCAGCAGCACTAGTTAAGTTGGCTAAATTTTTTAAGATTAGTATGGATAGGCTTTGTAGTCAAAACCTTATTGAAGATATAGAAAAATTTAAAGATAGATGTAAAAGCCTGGAGATTGCTACAGCAAATGGTGTTGCGGTACCTTTAGATAATATGTCAGCTGAAATAGATGCTTTAATAAACAAAATGCAAAAAAATTCTGAGCAGTTTGTTAAGGACCAGCCATTAGTATTTAAATTCGACAAGGAGGTAGATCCGTGGCTGTAATCAAAGCATCAAAAGTAGAGTTTCAAGTTCTTAAACAAGATATAAATGGAGCTGCTGCTAAATACGTTATGACGTTATCTTACGAGCCAGAAGGTTTTAAGAGTAAAGAAATACTTAATATCGTTTTAGCAGATGAAACACCTTACATTGATATTGGAGTAGAAACTGAAACAGCAACAAGAATACTTCAACGTACTGGACCTAATTGTGGAGAACATCCAGATGGACCAGAGATACGATCTCCAGAGGATATTTATTATCAAGAAAAAATAAAACTAACACCAGAGGATAAAGAATGGCGTACAAAAAAATAAAATCTGGAGAAGCTAACTTTATAACGGAGCAAAGCTTTAACACTGTTGAAGACGCGCATAACGATACAAATCCAATAAACGAAGAAGAAGTAACTATCCAAGATATTAAGATAGATAACACTCGTATTAAAAAGGAGGTAATTGAAGATGTCGTTGGACAACAAGATAGAACGACTAAATAAAAGATACAG